>Ga0116227_10002798_pt1 | contig 39378 bp, 22 predicted proteins | sample S1TSphgellanicum_FD_89693 | JGI IMG/M metagenome (GOLD analysis project Ga0116227, IMG submission 89693) | Host-associated microbial communities from peat moss isolated from Minnesota, USA - S1T2_Fb - Sphagnum magellanicum MG | ecosystem: Host-associated > Plants > Peat moss > Unclassified...
ACTTTTTGCAGTCCTATTTTTATTTGTGGGGGGGGGGGGACAAAAAAAAAAAAAAAAAAAACTAAACTTGAATGTGAGAAAAGTTATTTTGCAGGGTCACATAGTGAGCACAGCTGAAGATGCTCTTATACCATTATATATTGGATGTAGTAAACATTGAAGGTGGAAATGCTCCTTTTTTTAGTTGAGCTTGTCACTTTGACCCCCCTCATGTCGCAAGCATTTCCACACACTAAACAATAAAATAATTAAACAATTCATGAAACAAATATGACCATCACTTTGCCCACTCACAAATGTGTAATTTTGTAACAAGGCACAAATGAGCAGCACTAAAATTCCTTTTTGGAAAGTATACATTTGGATATTGTAGGGTACAACAATTTGCTGAATATAAAAAAAATGAAACTCATTTATATTTTAATTTATTTTGGCATTCATGCAAAAAGTGTGTCGCCTTTAAGTTTTGGTGAAGACGGCACATTAATGAGTTCAAGGAGAGTGACTTGAAGGCACCGGGGCATTTGTTTCATGAATGAACATTGTCATCTACTTTGCATCACTGACTTTAAGTGGGAAAAAAAAATTGTTTGGCTTAATTCACTCTCACAAGAGAGTTGCGAGTAACTAGTGTTAAGCCCGTGGGCAAATGGATGATTACTAAGGTCCATGACTCTATGTTGAGTTGTGTTCTACTTGGGTCACCCTCCCAAGGTATCAGCTCCACAAAACAACATTAAGCCCAAGTTTCCCGAAGGAGGCTAATACCTTCAGCAATGCCAAGTGAAGAAATTGTTAGTCATGCTTGTTCTAAGCCCCATGTTATGAAAGGAGGCAGCTAGTACCTGCAGCAATGCATAGGGAAGAATTTGTTAGTCATGCTTGCTTCATGAAGTTCATTGCTCCAACTTTCTATGGCACCCAATGTGTGTCCATATACAACATCTTGGAATCATCCAGATACGACAATTACACATACATTTTGTAAGTTCGTTTTTCCAATTTAGATTTCTCGATTTGAAGATTAACAGAATTTTATTGGAAATTTTGAAAATAAAATTGTCAATTAAAGTGATAATTTTCAGATTTTTAATCACTATATATCAACAATAATTGTCCAATTCCTAAATTAGGTTCAAATATGTAGTATGGAGCCAACAATATATCTAGAGATACTTAGATTTTCATTTTTAACCTTAACTTGAGATATTTAATCATGATATTTCAACAAGAACTTATGAGAAATTGTCAAACTTTTTACATTAAGTTCTAGTTGGTACTACTAGGTAGCCAACAATTATCAAAGCAGGCTTAGATTTTTATTTTTTTCCATTTAATAATAATATCTCCTTTTACACCCAAATTTCACCAAATCTCCTTACCCAAAGATCACCTACCTATTCACCACTTCAGCTACATCACAAAATGAAACAAAATGAAATCTCCTAACTTTTAGGGGTTAGGTACAAAATTGAAAGAACCCACTTCCAATTGTCTCATGTGTGTAAAACCCACTCACCATTTAGTACTTGCAATCCAATCCTTGAATGAGGATGTATTAGGTGGTGGCATTAAGTAGGCACTAATAATAGAATATACAAAGTCATGAATTGAACTCAGACCTTTTGTACTTTCAAGGACACCGTATATTTAGTAATGGCTCCCTAGCCCTTACTTATCTCTCATCATCAATGCCACCAAAACCCACAAGGACAACAATAAATAGGCATTTTTTTAACTCAATAGATGTATGTCTTTTGGAATTTTAGAGGGGCAACTTGTGGACAAGTTGAGCCAAAGGATATAAGAATGTGGCTATCCTGGGAGGGGTTGGCAAGGTTCCATATACCTGGCAAACATAGTTTTGATGATCCCTCATTAATGCAGTGGTCATTATATTCTGATTGTTAAAATTTGACACAACAGAGTTATTCATAAAGTCACCCTGTCTTCACCCTGTCTTTGGGCCTGCTTTCACCCCCTATCCCCTCTTTCAGTAGTGTCCACAAACTAAGAAAACTCAGTATGAAATGCTGAACCTGAGCATTTAATGCACAATGTTCGAGAGTAATTATAGTGGTTGTTCAGGTAGCCGCAGCGGTGGAGGCGCTCGCGTAAAAGGAAAGACAGGATAAAACTCAGTTCACCACCAAAATTGGTGGAAAACTAGTATGGGTCCCAGTTATTTTGCTTTGTAACATTTTCATTCCCAGTTACATGTGTGGTGCCCTATTATGTCGAAACTGGCGGTTCTTGCCCCTTAATCGTGGGACTTTACCGATAACTCTAATATTGTTTTGAAAACACATTTTCAGGTGCTGTCCTTCCCACAATAGCCACCAGGGCAGCCTTTCACAACGCCCATGGGAGTTTTTTTAAACCACATGGGAGGTCACATGAAGAGGGTGAAATGAAGCGCACTGAAGTGAGGGTGGTTTTTGCTAGTGTTGGGCGGTTCTTTGAAACCAGCCCGGTTCATTGTTCCACTTATATCACGGGCAGTTCCTGTTTCATGAAACCTTCGACCCAGTCTGACCTAGCAAAAGTGGAGTGTGCATAGGCAGAATTTAGTTCCTTGATTCCAACCTCCAAATGGCAAGAACACATCGTCACTTTTTCTTATTGCTTTTACTCAAGATAGTGAGCACACAAGATGCATTAGACTTCACGATGCATTAGAGTTTGATTGTGAACAAAGGTGAATAATTATTTTTTAATTCATGTTTTATCACTTGACTTTGTTTGTTGTATCCTTGTTTCTTATTTCTTTTCTTTTGCACTCCTTGTTCATCATTCGTATTTCTTCTGAAGTCTAGGCAAGAAGCTTAAAGGTTGTTAGTGGTATGCTATTGTAGGTTGTTGGTTTTTATCATTGTTTTTCCAAACTACCAATCCTTCAATTTGCATCCATCTTCTCAAATCAAAGTTCATTTTCATTACGTTTTTGTGATTTCCAATTCTCGCCTCACCTTTCCAACCTATTGCTACCATGAAATCTCCAACTCGCTAGTGCACCTAATTTTAATTCCTTCTATGTTGTTGTCAGGCACATTACAAGATAAAGTAGCAATAGTGGTAGCAATATCATGAAAAATATGGAACAAGAAAGCCCATGTGACACCAACATTAATAATCTTGTAGTGCAAGAATGAAACATGACTAAAGAGCTTGAAGAAGTAACTAATGTCTTGGAAACCTTGCTATAGGACTTTGGCCACTTGGACATTCTTCAAAATAAGCAACAATCAAGAAGTTGATTTGCAACAAAATCAAGTTATGCAATGTGTTGTTTACCATATTGAAGTAGTGGACCCTGAAATTTTTTGCTTTGTGCACAAGGTGCCACAAAGGCCTCATTGCTTATAATAAATGTTCATGGCATATTAGCCTGATGAAAGATGTGGAGCAAGAACATGCCTATTTACTTAAGAGGTTTAAAAAGGATGCAAAGTTTAACAATGAAATGAAGCAAAAATAATTCCCGGATCTTTGTGATTTTTAATTTCCCTTTCTAATTTTCATTTATTATTTTTACACGTTCCTTGTTCCTCACTAAACAAAAATGGCGCATATCTATACAAAATTATCTTGTTCATTTTTTAGCTTTATTTCAACTTCATGGATTATGGATTATGATTTTTTTTAATTGAATTTTTTTGCATGGTTAGCCTCTATGAACTCTATAATGTACAAGTTGTAAGTGCCTTGTGCTTCCATTGAAAAAGAAAACTCATGGAATTTCATTTTCATTCCTTCATTGAAGCATAATTCAAATAAAAATTTCTAGATGCAATTCAAAAAACTAATCTTGGTTGGTTTAATAACTAGGGTGATGTATCCAATTCAAAAAATTGGCATTAGCCAATTTAATACCCATGGTAATGCATCCAATCTAAAAAGTTGCTTTGACTAATTTAATTTTCATGGTAATGCATCCAATTTAAAAAGTTGCCTCGACTAGTTTAATACCCATGGTAATGCAACCAAATTAAAAGATTTCCTTTCAAGACTTCCTTAAGAAACTAGTTGGTCTTCTTTCAAAAATTTGCCTTAGAAGATCAAATTCTAGATCTTATGACCAAATGGAATCAACCAATTATTTTTAAAATAAAAAATTCAAGAAACTAAAATTAGCCTATTCTTTAAAAACTAAAATTTCAAAGTTCAAAATCAATGAATTTTACTAATTACATAATTGTCCACTACCCAAAATCAACATTTTTTTGAAAAATCAAAGAACCAACCGACATTATTTTTCACCACCATGGATACATCTTGGGGTGGGAAAAGAATAGAAAAATAAATCCCATGGATATTGTGAAAAGGTGCCTTAGCTATTGGACGAAGAATAACAACTACCATGGCTATTGTGGCTAGCACATTAACAAATGATTAGCAAAACTATGTTTGCTCCATATCCCCACCCAAGGTCTACTATGCACAACATGGGCTATGTATCTCTGAATATATTTACTTACTATGCCTAAATTGAAAAAATAACATTCATGGTGTGTAACGGCCACATGGGTTACTCTATCCATGGATTTCAATGGTGTTCCACAAAAAAAATGTAAAGTTTTTTAACATGTTTAAAACTTGGAGTATGAAAGTAGGTAAAGGTGAAGTTTTAGAGTATGTGTGATTTACAAAAATTAAGCTTTATTTTGCATCTACTCACCAAACAATAACAAAGCATTGCCTTCTTATATTTCATCCAAATCATTATGAGTTTTTGTTTGCCCAAAAAACGGATGAATTTCAATGACTTTTTGTACACTTACATTGGATGGGCAACTTTGACCATCCATTTCTTTATCATTCTAGCTCCATTTTTTATCATTTTTTCTTCACATAATTCATATTGATGGTTTATATCCCCTACCAATTTTTTATGATGAATGGAGCATGTCATCTTGGTACACTTCTCCAAAAAATTACAATTTTCAAGACTACATAAAACTAAAAAGACTAAACTTTCAATGTTGGAAATTTTCCATTTGTCATCCAAATATTTCTTTTTTTTACCAAAACATTTAACTTCAAATCCTTTACAACTCTATTGACTTAAACTTTTTTTAATTTCAATGTGTTGCATAATTATTAGGCATGTTTGTGGGGCTAGTCCATTTCTTGGATTAAATTTATCTTGGGTTAATGTCAACTAAAGGGTAACAAGTTAAATTAGCAAAACAAAACTAAAACAAGTAGATGATTCTTTAACCAATATAGGAAAAAACCTTTTAAATGCTTCAAAATGACACCAAAAACTTATTAATTAAGCAAATATAGTCAGGTTTTATTATTATATGAAGTTTATAATGAATGTAAAAATTTGATAGGGGCCCTTGTTTTCAAAGTGACAAGTACCTAGTAACTTTGATAAGCAACTTTGATTATTTGTCTTTCATTTGACAAACAATTTCAAAAAATGGATTTCACGTCAAAGGCTACATTAAAAAATAAATTACATATGAAAAGTATACAAATGAAGCTATGTTATCCATTATTTGCGAGGGAAAACCCAAAGAATTAAATTCAAACACAATTTCAACAAAAACATGCCATGGTATAAAGCTTCAAAAGGCATATTATATGCTATCACAAACATTGCCAAATCCATCATTGTTATATTTGTTCAATGGTAACACATTGTCGTAATAAAAAAATATTTCAATTGGTTTTATAAATGAAGAAATATTGAAATCTCACATTATTGTAATGGACCAAGAAATGCAAAATCTAAATTGTATACATTGAATTTTAACAATGTAGATATTTATGTATGATTTAAAATTGCAATGAACAACTTGATAATCATATTCAACAAATATAAAGTTCACTTCTAATCCAAGAATACAATTCAACAATTTTTGTTTTGTACACTAAATGTCAAAAAGTGCCATCTAGTTCATATTGTCCAGTTCAATCCCCCATAATGACACATGCATAAAAGCATCTAATGTGTCCAATCTCAAACTTGATTGAAGATGACTTTCTATAGCATTTTGTTGGAAAGGTCATCATTCACATATGATTGTGCTTATTGGAATTTAACAAGTACCTTCTACCATAGGTTCATAAAAAATGGCTAAAGGGTATGTTAGTCATTAGTTATATTTGTCATCAAGGTAATGTTTAGTAGTGAAAAAATTTGAAATAGTGAAAATTGGTAAGTTGAGAAATTGTTTTTTTAGACTATCTACAACTATTTGCACAATCTCTTGAACCATTATTTTCATTTTCTCCAATGAATCAAGATGGTCAAATATGCATGTGTGGTGCGTGTAATGCATTGTATTATAATCTTCTCTTTGTCATTTTAAAGAACCTTCAAAAAAAGGAGTAATGATGGAAAGGCCAAAGTTCTTGATGTCATTTGTAAAGTTATTGGGACTTGAAACTAAGAATTTCTCCTTTATTATTGTGCATACATTGTAGCCTTCTTGTCTAATTTTTATACATTGCAATTTCATGTGACATGAATAATTTCATTTTTGCCTTTCATTTGACAAACAATTTTTTTGCCTTTCACAATGACATGTAATTTTTAAAAAATTATTTCGATTGACATGCAAAACAAAAAAAACCCTATCAAAATGAATGTGATGAAAAATGAAAGACATAAATTCCTACTTTAAACACATAAGCTTGAATCTGACAATATGTACCTATTCTTGGATATTACTCAAAGTGTGGGTAATGTTTGAAATGTGACACAAAACAAAAATTCAAAGAATTCTTAATTTGGATTAATTTTAAGTTGTTCAAAATTTTATTTCATTTTGGTTGATATGATATGTTTGGTGTTCACAATTTTGTGTGTGGGAGGTCAAGGTTTTGTCAACTAACCATGTGAAATGCATTTGTGAAAAATTTTGGTCACACTCAAATGTGAAATAAAAACTAATAAAATAGGCAAACTTGCCAAAATGTATCACTGATTACTTTTGTTGGTTTAAAGATGTTGAAAGGTGAATGGATACAAGTCGACTTATTAGTCCTAGGGTGTGATGTAGGTAATCAATTTTTTGTTCTATTTAAATACAACTTTGAAATTTTTATTAGGTTAAGTAGATGAAAACAAAAGAGGAAGAGATAAGAAAGTCTTGAAGAAGTCGTGTTTGTGGACTTCCCATGTGTAAGATGATGATAAAACCATGGATTTAATCTTTAAAGTATGAACCTAAACAAGGGTATAAGTAGGGTAGATAGGTTGGTGAATGAACACATAGGAACTCAAAGGAAGTCGAATCCTCACACATTGTTCTTATGCTTTTGAAACTCAAAAAACATTTATAACCCTCCACCTAATGTTTCCAATGCCACAAAAAATGTTCAATTCAATAAAGAATGGGAAATATATGAGGTGTTTGGTGTAAGGATGTTCAATGTTTAATGATGGGTAAATCAAATCAAATTAAGATTTTAAACTTAAAATTTTTATCATTATATTTTTGCCTTTGGAATACAAGAAGTTTTGTAAATTCCTTATTGGTGCATCCATCAAATTTTTAAATAATTCAAAATAGACTAAAAATGACAAAGATATGGGGCTAGAACTAGAGAGGGTTCTAGAACTATTTTTTCAAAAAGTTTGAAGCAAACTATCATGTATCTTCTTTTTGTGTTTTCTATGTTGTTCATGTACTCCTAACGTTTAAAATTTTTTTGTAGACCTTCCAGTTTGTGTGTCCAATGACACAAAAATTAATCAATTTGGTTAAAAAATGAAAAACAATATTGGAAAGTGTGCGATGGTAGGCACATGTTCGATGATGGACAATTCTATTGTAGGAGCATTCACTACATAATTGTTTGGTGATGGTTATACCATAATGTCTTTGTTCGACATTAATTTCTTTTTAAATTATTGAATCTATCACCATAGATTATTGTAATGTTAATGGAATGGTCTTGCTTTTGCCAATTATGTTTGGTGTGTTGCTTAAGTTGAATAAACAAGGGTTTGACATCCTATTGTTCATAATAAATTTATACTTGCAAATTCAGCAAGTTTTTGGGCCCATTATTAAATTGTAAAATTCACCTTCATGGCCAAGTCTGTCATTTTTCTACTTATTTATTGTGAGCTGCAACTTACTTATGTTACGTTTGCATGTATTTAAGGACCTTCATGCTAGGAATGCTCCCCAAGGGAACGAACATTCTACCTTTTAGTTTGTCACTAAACTCCCATGTTAGTTGACATGGTTAATTCCATGTTAGAATTGGTGGGGGACAACCCATTCCACCACTAAGATTGGTTTTTCTTTTCTTTTGGAAAAGAAGAGGTTTTAGGGTTAAACTCAACCTCCTTTAAGTTCTTAAATGTTCGCTCACCAACCTATTTACCCAATTAACCAAAAGGAAATACATGGAAACACAAAAAGACACCAAGATTGGTTTGCCATATTCATCCATTACATGTGTTTTGGCTAATATAAACAAACAATTTTTGGTTTTTGAATGATGAAACTATTTACTTGAAACTTCCCAAGGAAGGTATAGTCGAAAATCATTCATCTACAATTACCTTATAATTGTTTGGTGACTAGTTTCCATTGATTTTTGTTTATGTTTTGCTTTTGGGATTTTCTTAGTGCAAAGGGAATCAACAATATATCCAAATTCTAATCAACAAAGGTTATTATCAATGTTGTGCATCACAAACTTCATGGGTCACGATTTGACAATAATAGTTTTGCAATTTTTATTTTTTCATAAATGCATATGGAATAGACACGAATGTCATTCATTTAATTGTATTGTTATTAATGTTATGTGCATTATTTAAACACAAATGTCATATGTCTATTCATATTTTTTAAACATGAATGTTGTATGTCTTATGTTGTTTACACGTGAAAATCATGTACGCAACTTTCATGTTTAAACAATGCATGACATTGATGTTTATACAATTCGAACCTACAAAATAATAGATTTTCCATAGATTTAAAATGAACCCATGAAGCTTGTAAATTTTTAATGTGGGGTTATTTGAAATTTCAAAAAATAGATAGTTTTGGTTCTTTTAATATTTCAAAATCAAAGAACCACCAATTCCAATTCTTTGAAAAAAATCAAAATTGTAGAATTGGCAATCCCAATTTGTTATTTCAAAAATCTAAGAAAACCTATAGTTTTACGAAAGAACCAATAAATAAAAAAAAATTATCGCTGGTTATTTGATTTTTTCAATCTTTTGAAAAATGTGGTTATATATTAAAACCTAGTCTTTGATTTTTTAAAACAAAGGTTATGAATCTTAAAAACCACCATGAGAACCACCGAGGGTATGTTCTAATGTTGGTCAATTTTAAATTTTGGCTAGTTCAAGTCCCCATTCATGGTCAATTTATGAGGATACCTAGACCACTAATTCAAAATTCTGAAAAAACAAATTTTAGAATTGAAAATTGGCCAAAAACTAAATTGTTTACTTTCAGACCATGTTTCAAGGAAGTAAAAAATAAATAAAATTTTTGGGTTTAAACATGCATTGAAACAAGTGGTCACATTTCATTGGTGGTAAAAAGCTAGTAACTAAAATAAAATAAATTTTGGGTTCTACATAAGTAGGTCTTTGTCTAAATGTCAAAAGTTGTCATTTATTTTGTTTTCATTATTTAGTGGATTGTTTGTTGATTTGTGTTGGAACAATGGGAATGACTTTTGATTATGGTGGTGTGAGATTTTTGGGATGTGCTATGCTTTGTTTTTGTTTTTCTTGTTGTTTTATCATGGAGCATGGATGTTGTTGGCAAATTGGATGGAGTTTTAGTGCGAAGGTCAAAGATAAATGGAACAACTTTTGGCAAGTTAAGTATCTTTGCCTTATTGTTTTTGGTTTTGATTTTCATTGTGATTGTTTGAATAAGTTAATGTTGCATCGAAAGAAAAAATGATCACAACATGTGAAGTTCCTGATTTGTCTAACTATAGATCTCCAAAATTTCCATCATGTAGGAGATTATGTAGTTGGAGAATTGGAGCTGAATAAGTCATAGTGGCATGGGTGGAGTTGATGATAGGTTCTAGGGGGTAAAGGCTAATTTATTCATGGCATCATGATTTGAAGTTTTATATACCTGACTTTGTTTAAAGGATTTTGATTGTTATACATAGATAGGGAAAGTGAATACTTATTGATGTGGGAGTTCTTTGTGAGACTTCATTTCTCCTTGGAAACCATCTACTATCTTGGGGTTCAATTCATGTTGTATATGTGCAAGGGGATATTTTTTTGGAAGTTGGAATTATGCTTGTCAAATGTTGTGATCACTAAAAGGATTATTTAGTTGTTATCAAATGTTGAAAGAAAAGGTTGATTATTCAAATTGCAGTTGTTGGGCCATCTTGTAGGGCAAGTCAAAATGTTCTATGAAAGGTTTATAGGTTGGGTACATAATTATGATGCCATATGGAAAATCATAATAACCTATGAGTGGAGATTTATAGTGATATGATCCACTTGATACTAATAAGTTTTTGCTTTAATCTTAAGCCATGTAGAATTAGTTATTAGGTAGGAATCATATGAATGTATAGTAGGTATGAAGAAAATATTGAATTAGTGTGACTTATTCCTCCCATGAACACATACATGTATTTTGGCCATGTGTTCATAAGAGTTTGTGTTTACATCAACACCTTTTTTTTGTTACACTATTTTTAATAACTATCCAACATTGGTTATTTCATTGTTCATAATGTTTTATGTTTTAGTTTTGAAATATCAACGAGATCCTTAGCCAAAAGAGGTTATTTTGTTGTTTTCAAATGCCAATGTTCTATTTCTTTACTGAATAACAAATAATAAAATATTCACCCAATAAATCAATCATTTATTGCTTGGATATGTTTTTTCTTTTTTCTAAAAACTACATGGTTTTTAATTAAAAAGAAGGCTTGTGTTATAAGTTAGCAATTGAACTTTGTGTACATTTAAGCTTGACCTAGCTATTTGGAAGAATATAAATAAGGATTGATACATTATTTGATATATTATTCAGTTAAAATTATTTTTCAACTATTTGTTTACCATTGCACCATGAAGTACGTTTTTCGCACCATGTATTCTACCTAGTTAATGAAACATATATATATACCTTTTTATATTATTTGATTGCCAAACGTACATTAGGTCAAAACATATATCCAAAGATGAAAAGTTCGATTGGTTCATAAATAGGCAAGAGCCTTGTGATGGTGTATAAGAAAATGAAATCAAAATAATATGAAGTCATGAATGAACCATCCTCCACTATAAACTCATATAATAGATGAAACAAAACCAATTATTTGTTGATGACAATAACGTGTTAAATGATTTAGTAGGATATGTAATATTGAAGGAATGTTAATAAATATTATTTTATGTGTGATGTTCATGTGCCTTCTATAATGAAGAAATTAAGGCATCTCCATCATTCACTTTTTTGCAACATCATACCCTAAATCTAGTGGCCACATTGATGGGTGAAAATGTCAAGTTGCCATGGTTAATTGAATGAAAAGTGGATGTAAGTTGTACCTTGATGTGATTACCATTTCAACTTAAAGCTAAATAATGCTTTTTGTGGTTAAAATTTTACATGATTTGTCTAGGGCAACTAAAGAAAATTGAGTTACATGTGTCATTTATAATTAAAAATAGTAAAAAACCAATTGTTAGTATGCAAATTCTTTGTAGTATTATGAGTTTGATGCTTAGAAATCCAATCCTAGAAAGAATATTTGTTTTTAACGATTGCCAATGATTGGATCTTGTGATACATGCAAGGAATGACATGATTACACATCTTCGTTAGCAACAAAATCTTGCTTTTCTTTCATCTTGTTGGTGTTGAATCCATGTTGGAAGTTGCTAATGCCATAGTTCCCTTACATAAAGTTCCACATTGGCATTTGATTTCAACAAAATTACTTTCCAAACTTGTTACTGCTATCAATATCATGTGGCAAGATCTCATATGAGAAAAGAATTTTTCTAAAAACCTATAGGTTTTTTGAAGTGTCAAGTTGTGCGTGGGGTTGCAATAGTGACATCGTCCACAAATTACACAACTAGTTACAATTGACAAAACGTTTACTAGCAACAATGGAAACCTTCTTAAGGAAAGTAATTGACAACCTTTTGGACCAATGTAAATTTTGACCATGTTCTAAACTTTAAAGGGAGTAGTGTTTTTTAAAAAGATTTATGATGTTGTGTCATATTCTCTTTTCATACATAATTATGTGAAATTTTGTACACACAAAAAATAGTTGATAAGAGGGGAGGATATAACTTATACAAATGACAACAGTGAACCGGCCTAGTAGTGCACCATGCAAGATGCATGGTGTGTGGACAAAGAACATGTTTTTGTTGTATTCCTATCATGCAAAATGGATGGCATGTGGACAAGAAACATGCTCTTTTTCTATTCCTATTTGATTGTTAAACACGATGGTTTCTAATAATGTAGTGACCATTGTTGGGTTCTTACTTTTCAAAAACTTGCCGGTCCTAGTTTTAAACTTTAAAAAAAAAATTCAAAGAACTCCCAATTTTGGTCCTAGGAATTAAATTTTTTATAATAGACCTTCAAGTTCAATTTTGGGCCTGATTTTTCATATTTCAAGATTCCTAGTTTTAACTACCTACACATAGCCCAAAATTGATTTTTTTTAGTAATTAACAATAATTACAACCAATAAAAAATGACCACCTTCACCCAACTATGTGTTGTAAGACCAGTAAAAAAAGAGTCTAAATGGAGCTTAGAAATAAAATGAAAAATTAAGTTTGTTTACCAAACAGATTTGTAAATTATAGAATAAAGGAGAAAAAAAATTTTATAAACATGAATAAAACTAGGTAAGATTGTTGGAACACTAAAATGTCAAACAATTTCTTTAGTTTGAAGCTTGATTGGCTTCTTATTGAATCCATTTCGGTAGGCCATGATAAATACTCAAACTCCAAAAACCAAATTGAGTTTGGTTCGAATTCTATTGTGAAATTTTCTTTCCTACTTTCTTTCATTCTTTCAAAATTACAATTGCAAACAACAATCAAACCATGGAAAGACAAAAAGTGAAGGATCAAGCATAAGAACAAGTTTTTTGTAACTCTTCAATTGTGTTGACAAAAAAGAAAATTTTCATGAGACAAAGATTGTGTAAACATTAAAACTTCCTTTGAGTCCAAAGAATAAAAAATTTCAACACTTCTCTTGAAAAATCTCTCTCCATGATGTAATGATGGGGCCTTTATCCTTGAAAGAAATCGATGTCATTCATCAATTGTGCAAAGCCACCAAAAACAATCCAATAGAGGCAATGCCAACCAATAAATTGGTTTGAACCTCTAAGCTTGACCTATTGATCTCCTAGTGACTCTTCAAGGGGTCATTGATCTAAAAACTACTCTATCAACCAAAGAGGAATGGAAATTTTTTTATTGTCTCCTAAGGTTTCAAAATTCAAAAACTTTTTCCCATTTAACACATGCCTAAATAAATAAAATTGAAAATAAAAAAACTTGAAGTATGTTCCAAAACTAATAACTACATGTTTAAACCCATCTTCCTCACCTCACACCTTCACATTTATTATTTCAAAACCAATGTGTACTTGAATTTGTTTCTTTGCAAATTAACATGTTTAACCCAACTAAGAAAAAAAATTAGAACAAAAAAATTAAAAAACTAAAAATTCAAACTTGTACAAAACAAGTTTGGGAGCTAGGTCTAGATTTGGTTCTAATAAGAGGTTGATTCTTGGGTTCTAGTTCAATTTTGATTCCATTCGAAGGTTGATTCCCAAGTCCAACTTTGGTTCTAATTGGAGCTCAATTTACTAGTGTTGGTAGGTTCTTTAGTTCCAAGCGTTAAGATTGGAGGTTTAGGTTTACTTTCTTGTGTGTTGGACTTGAATTGGTTCTTCTCTAGGTGGAACTAGGACTAGGATTGGACCACAGATTAGCCTTTTGCAATAACTAGAACCAAACCTAAACCCATGAATTTTTTTTTTTCAAAACAAGGTGGTCTTTTAAGTAAGAAAGTTGATTTTTAAAAAAAATTAGCATGTAGGCTGAATTTTGTAGGTAGATAATCTAATTTAATTTGCTATAAAACTTGGTACCATTACAAATCGAAGTTTTAATTTACTATAAAATCAAATATTTACACAATTTCAAGCCTTGGATAGTGTATAATGTGTACATGCAACTAGATCTTAGTTTTGAACTAGGCTCAAAGGTTCTTGGATTTGAAAAATAGTGCCAAAACTGAAATTATATGTTTTGAAATTTGAAGAAGTAAGCTCAAACCTAGACCAAAGAATCAACAAAAAATATATTTCTAAATGTCAAAACTAGGATCAAAGGCTTTCTAAAAAAAACAAAGAACTAAACAACACTATCACTTAACCATTGTTGCTCCATTATGGAAAAAACACCTAGTTATCAAACCAATTATCAATAAGGTTATTAATAACTTCCTTAACAATTATTGATTTATTTTAAAATTGAGTAAAACACCTACCTGCTTGGTAGGTAGCATCCAAGGAACCAACATGACCTCTATGGATTAAATATTAAAATTTGAAATTTTAATAACCTACTTGCACTAAAACCCTACACTTGTAGGTTCACCTTCTTGAGTAAGGCCTCTTAGAGCTAAGAATCCCTAAAAACTACCCTACTTTGCATAGAATAATAGGTGATTATTGAAAAGAATAACTAGATAAAATTTTAATGAGGGTATTATATTGACAAAGAAATTGATAACAAGAGGGTTTAAAATAAACCCTAAAACATACCCTCTTGTTCCAATACTAAAGAATAAAAATGCAACCTAGCTGGACCATTATGAAAATAGTAATAAGGGGCCAACACTGGTACCCACATAAGTAGGGGAAGGGAAAAGTAAGAGGGTTTAATAGGTTGGTTTACCATGGTAACTCAGTCATGGTTCATCTGCAACTATCATAATGGGTTACCACCCACCATTGCTGGATGGTGCAATGATGGGTGGTGTTGGGTGGGTTTAGGGTGTGCCACAGTGAACCAACACCCACCAGCACACCATCATCCACTACCATCCACTGGATGCCTGTTATTACTCAGTTGTGGATGAACCTTAACTGAGTTAATATTTGGTTTCACCTCGGTAACCAATTCTGTAGGAAATAGGTCTCATATATAGGTATCTAGGTAAGAAAATAGGTAACTACTAGGTAAGTAGATGGGTTTATACATTTGTAAGGGCTGTTTTTACTACCTACCTACTAACAACCTGCTTGTGGGTTGTTAGTAAGTAGGTAGGAAAAAAAAGAAGCAATTGAGCTAATCACCATGGTTAGCTAGGGAACTGAAACCCAACAGAAAACTGCTTGGTAATCACTTTACCATTCATCCTTCATGGTGCACTGGTGGGTGCTGCTGGTTCTCACTGTGGCCGTGTTGTTACAATAGGAAAAACCTTTACACATGACTAAATATGAAAATTGCAATAGCAATATGCAAAGGACCACATAACCAACTTCATTCATCATGGTTGAAGGGGTGGTGGTACACAATATGTGCTCCAACTCCTTAAGATCATCTTGCTCTATGGACACACAAAATCTGTGAAATGTTGGAACTGTTCTATGATTTTAGCTCCTTTTTGGTGCTGCATCATTAGTAAGTCCGAAGCAATTGTAGGATGGAATACGGATCTTGTAAAGACTCATGCAACAACGTTTGTAATTCGCATGAAGGAGTTTCAAATCTTAAAATTGCATCAGAGGCATGACAATAGTCAGTAGCTAAATTAGAGCAAATAAAAAGCACATAAAGAGTTCAAAAAATTGCAATGTCATGCATGGGCAATTGCAGTTTGTTCCTTTGGAGCTGCATCCAGGTTCAATTTTGGGGGTTGCTGGTGAAGATACCCCAACCCAACCCATCTGTTTGGAATATCACCCAACACATTCCTTGAATGAGTCTTTTTTTAAATAAGGGTTTATTACATCTAAATCCAGTTGCATGACACCATATAATATGTGATGCTTAAGATTTCAAAACACCCTTTGTGCGCACACCAACCTACATCTCTTCAAGATGTATGAGAATTCAAGATCCTTGTTTTTCATCCTCTTTTGAAGAAAGTGCTATTGCATTTCGATATGCTTTGTGTTGTCATTTAAGTGACAAATCAAAGCCAAGACAACAAGCTTAATGATTAGGATGGAGTGGTAAAAGCTTCAAGTTGCTAAACACTGAAGTACTTGAATAGTTGATGAAATTAAATGGCTTGTTTTGTAATTGAGACAATGTAGTTACATTTTCATATTTTTTAGTTGTGATAACATTTGTTGTATGTTTCCTACATTATCATACTATTGCTTTCACACCATAACACTCCATTTTCAAGAAATTCCATGTAGTTCAAAAAGGCACTAAAGTTTTTAAAAGAAAATTCATATTATTTATTAAATAAAGTTAAAAAGAAGGGGAACATAAGACCCAAAACACAAAGACATTCAAGGTTTCAAACAAATGTTTTGTTGCATGACTAAAATTCATGATCTTTTCATGATTTTGTCCATTTAATACCAACACATTAAATTTGAGACATAGGTTTAGATCTATGCTTCATATGTTTTACCATGTAAGTAGTCTATTCCTCCAGTCACCTACATTTTGTTAAATGTAAAGTGATGTTTCCTATTGTGTGCAAGCATGTGGTTTCATTGGTTATGAACTCTTCAATAACTCTTCAATCATGTTGTTTGCATTAGCTTTTAAGCACCATTCACACCTAGTGTTAAATCCATGTGAAGTCAATGTTAAATTTTCTTGATTTTGTGGTGCATTCTCATATGTAATGTTAGGTAGTTTTGTTTATGATGTGACATCTTAGTTGGCAAGTGGTGCTAACTTGGTATTAAATGTATGTTGTAATTAATAATAAATATAGGTTTAAACCTACCTAGATTTATTTTTTCAATCAATGGTATGTAAAGTTAATAGAAAGGACCAAATAACTCAATGTTACATAATATGTAGATGATTGTGGGGTTTGAACTCACCATCCATCTCACTTAAACCGCCTTCAACTACCCTAATCCAAACCCTAGGTTGTTCCCTTTTCAAGAAATTTCATGAACATTTTTAGAAACTAAAAACTTCATGAACTTATATTGTTGTTTAATGTCCAAATATTCTATGGCTAAATGTCCAAATTCAAGGTTTAAATTCTCAATTGCTATTCAAAAAGTGAATTTTCTACAACATTTAGAGTTCTTGTTCATAATTCAATGTTCTTGTTTCTTTAATTACAACATGGAACTATTTGGTAGTAACATCAATGACTATGAAAAGTGCAAAGAAGATTCAAATTCTTGTAAAAAAGATCATGAAAATTTGTTTTCAATGTTTCTCAAATCTAAAATCAAGTTCAAAATCTTTCAATGTTTTCACTGTTTTCAATTTCCACAATGTCTTCAACACCTTTAATCAATCTTTACTCAATGTCTGTATTGTTTTAAACACACAACATAATGTGTAATTTTTTTGTCTATAATATGTTAATAGTTTTCTTATGTAGAGCTACTATATAATAATAATAAATTCAGATAAACGGAAGATATTTTTTTCAAGACTATGAACCTTGTTTATTCTTTATCGTAAGTCTTCTATGGTGTAAGTCTTGGTTTCATATGGAAAAACACCAACATGCAATTGATAGACACATTTTGACACCTCAATTTCATTTTTGACATGAATTTAGAAATGCAATGGATTTGAATATGTCCACTTATGCAAAAAAGAGGCCCAAAGGCAAAATACATCATCAGAAAACTCTAATTATGCCATTGACACCCACTAAAGGAAACATTGTTAGCCAAATTAGGAGCACAAGGAGGTCCTAGCATTCATTAAAGCCAAGAAAGATGAACATGTTGTAACATTAGACAAGGTGGATCTTATAGACAAGTTTGAAACATTTATTCAAAAATGGAAAAAAAAATTTAAAGTGGTGATTGAATGCAAGTTCTTTTCAACATATGTGGAATTCTTTGGTTTACAAGGATAAATGGGGAAACATTTAAAGCAACTTCAAAAAAATCTATGATCACCTGTTAAGAATTAGAAAAGGAAAAAATGAGGACAAAACAATGAGTTTTCAACATAGAGCATCATTTCATTTACCTTGTCAATTTGGTTATGGACTATATGAATTGCAGATCAAGAAACTTTTGTGGTCATTGGACCTAGTATCTTCAAGCAACCACATGTCCAAGATCTATTGGATGATCAAAATGACATCTAAAAATTAGGTGGATACATTCTTAAAGATGCAATAAATTTGAATGAAAATTCCATGACTCAAGACAATGAAAAACATGACCACATATATAATGTTGGATGGAGTGATAAAAGTTGGTTAAACATCAAAAATTTCAAATGTTATAAATGTTCATACAACACATTCATGTATGATCCTAGATTATCCAATTTTTTCATTACAATGCCCACTTGTTTGTCAAGCTTTGGACACAATGGATTGCCAACAATTGCACAAAATGTATGCAAACTTGATTGCTCATAGTCCTACAAAGCCCTATACTCATTAAATTTCTCACAACCATTCAAAACTCTATATCTAGTTGATTGCCAATAATCCTACAAAGTGAAACAATAGTCCTTGATGCCTATCAACTACCATTGTACATATCACTTAGATAGTCTCCAATTTTGTAAACATGAAAAATCAGATTATTCCATAGAACACAAATACCTACCTTACACAAAATCCTTAAAAACCCAATTTAGTCAACAATTTGTAGAATCTTCAAACATCAACTTCAATAAACAAAACAACTTGCAAAAGAACACTACTACATAACATGGTTAAATTATGTTAGTTTAGTTGATTGAAAATTTAGTCATAATAGATAATGGACAAAAATGCCATTAGTAAAAATAAAATAAAATTTTAAACAAAAAATTGATTAAGTTTATTTCAATGTTATGATTGAAGATGCTTATCCAAAAATTACTAATTTGATTGAAGCTACTACTAATTGACATGGAAATATTAATTTAATATTTAAAAATAAAATAATAAAATAATAATAATATCAATAAAAATTTGAAATTTGAAGTTTTTTTACATTGAATTATGCACAAATCCAACACCATTTTAATTTTATTTTATTAATTTTTTGGGATAACTACCAAAAGTTTACCTATTTTTTCATTTTGAAGGCAATATTTTTAAATTATCTATTTAATTATGAATTCATAAGATGGAGTTTTTCGCCAAAGGGTCACTAAACTTCAATCGCAAGAACAAAACAAAAAAAATCTTGATTATTGAGATGTGCCGATTGTATTTTGGTCACCATTTCAACAATCAAGATTTTTTCTTTTTCAATTTTTTAATAAAACTTCTGCAATGGAAATTTGGTCACCACATGAACCAAGGTGGACCCCAAGGTGTCCACAAGGACCAAGACTAGGTCTACCTCAAGTGTATTCTTATGGTGATTGGATTTTATCAAATATATTTTAAAATCTTGACAATGAAGATAACAATTAAAATTCAATCACCACATCTCAATGAAATTTTTTATTCTTTGCTTTTAAACAAAAATATGGTTGCCACATGGACCTTGGTCCAAGCCAAGTCTACCCCAATCAATGTGCTAGCCAAATTTATGTCACACAAAGTTTTTTAAATGAAAATTGAAAAAAAACCTTGATCATCAAGATGGTAATCTAAATTCAAGCACCACATTTTTACAGTTTGGATTTTTTTTTTCACGATCAAATTTTGGTTGGCATATGGACTAAGACTTAAGTCCAACCAACCATACTTGTCCTTAGAATTACATGGAGATTAAATTTCAATTGCCATTGGGTAAACATTTAACCCTCGTAGAAATGTTATTATTTTGACTTAGGTTGATCCTGATTTGACATGACATTAGGCTATGTCAACATCAAAATGGATGTGATAAACTTGACTTGACAAGTCATGGCCTTGATAACCCTAATATGCATAATAATTAGTATAATGAAAAAGGTGGAATTTATACTAAAAGGTCATAGTAGAAAATGTAGGATTATTGAGCTAGTATTTAGTTGGTCTAGACATGGATTTGATGAAAGCTTGAATGTAGCAACTTGGTGGTTCACTTCGTTTTTAGCAATCCAAACCTTGTTTGTTTTGATTTTGAAACTTTAAAACATAATTTTTTTTATGATGGAGAAAAACCAAATGTTTGTTGTTTGTACTTATTTTGTGGGTATCAAACATCCAAGTCATCATCATTTAAAACATGATATAATATTGAAATATTTGTTGAATATTTTTAAAAATAAATTTGAGCATTTTAGTCATGATGTTTTTTTAATCATGAACAATCACCATATTTCATCATTATAAAGTCCTCACATTTTCAACTAAGATTAATAACTCAAACAAATAAATGGTGCCAAAATTCAATGAACAAATTAAATTTAAAATAATTCCAAGGTGGATTAAATATGTGGATATTATAATGTTAAATAATGATAGAGTGCAAAAACTTAAAATTCCACATAATACCCCCCCAACAATACCCTATTTGATGCACCTAGTTAGGAGAATTGACATGTATATAATGAACCCCCTAGGGCTTTAACATGACATGCCATGTATTTTCAAATAATGTTTTTAGAATCTATGAAAATTATGGTGTCATTTAATAGGTTAGAAAATACAATATCATTACTTGGCTTTCAAAATCACTTTTGACAATCACATATTGTGGCTCATCATAATCAAAACTAATTTGAAGTTGCATTCATAGTTCTAAAAGTTAAGGGTGTTAAAATAAAAGTATTTTTCCAAAGACTACATGTCATATGTGCCATTCATGTGTTGATTTATGGTTCCAAATCTTGCATTTTTCACATGTAATTTATAACTTTGTTTTAAATTTAAATATTTAAAACTACATTTTGAAGGTGTTTCCATGGTACAATGTACACATTTTGTGTCAAAACTAAAAATACATATAGTCTGAAAAATATTAACACATAAAATTTCACTCACTTTGAATTCTTTTTAAAATCTCATTAAATTGATTTGGCCCTTAAAAATAAAACCAATTATATAAAAATCATGAATATGAAATTGATTCATAATTGTGTCTTTATGTAAATGTACACCCATAATTTTATAAATGACGCACTCCCAACTCCTTAGAGGACTCAAATGTGAACCCAAGTAGCAAGCAGTGGAAAAAGGAGGAGTCGGAGCACGCTCCTTAGCTCACAACACTTTGAGGGGTAGAGGGGCATGTTGGAGCTCCGGGATGGGACTAGGAAGAGTTGACAAGCTTCACTCACTCACACGGGCCTGCACACAACCCACACAAAGTGGTTAATGCATAGTTGAAGCACCTTTGGTGCTAGGACGAATCACGGGCAACACGGACACACAAGATTCACCACGGCCCAGACTTGGGGAAGCCACCACCTTCCCCCTTATAGTATACTCTGTGGTTGGCCACGGAGGCTACATCCAAATGGCTCTTTTTCCCGGGACTCCTGAGTGGGAGTCCCAAAATCCCGCTAGTTGGGACTCCCGCGACTTTGGAGCCCCATAACTTTGCGAACAAACCTCCGATCGAGGTGCAATCTAAAGCAAAATTGTAGCTCTCGTTGAGAGCTTTCCAACGATACGTGACACGTCCCCTGCAACTAAGTAAATCGGGTCGATTCCCGACTTTTTGTGGTCGGGAGTCAAATTGGCAATTTGACTCCCGACCTTTCTTTTGGCCATAACTTGTGTCTCAGATGTCCAAATGAGCGCTGCGAGCCCATTTTAGACATCTACGTTCCAAGAGCTTTCCAATGATATCAGGAACGCCACAAGACATTGAGGTTTGACCCTTGCAATCGTTCTCTGAAGTTTCGGGAGTCCACCGGGACTCCATTTCCCAAAGTGGGAGTTGCCTTGGGAGTGTGAGTGTTCACTCTCTCACATTCCCTCACACTTTCTTACACTCTCGGGAGTATGTTGGTGTGACTCCCCGGCTTCTTCTTGGCCCGCACCCTTGCAATGCCTTTGCCTTGATTCTCGAGCTTCCTTCCTCTTGGCCCGCAACCTTGCAACCCCTTTGCCTTGGTCGTGAGCCCAAAGCTAGGGTTGCGACAATAAATGTTATTCAAAACACCCTATTTAACAACAAAATACCACTTTTCATTAATTTTAAGTTTCCATTTTATTTTTGTAGAACGACATAGACAATACTCAACCCAACTACATCTAAAATGGTAGAACATTTTACAAATTTAAAATATCATAAACATCAACATTATAATAACATGATGTATTTTCAAATATTTTTATAACATTTAATATAAAATTCCTGATTTTATAACAAATTGAAATTTTTGATGTGGAAGATTATTCATTATGGTGGTTTCTTTGTATATGCAAAGTTTAATAGACAAATTCCTATTAAAATTAGTGTTTTTTAGTCCTTTTCTTACATTATAATGTTTGTGACACATTGTTACAAATTTAAAAGGTATTTCAATTAACAATTGAATTGTTGATATGTGCACCAATTTCACAACATTATGATAATTTAGGATGTTATCCACCTTTGATTACACATTTCCATCAAAAAAATCTTCCCCAAATATCTATAAAGACACATTAAAAATGTGTTGTAATGAAAAATGTCAAACTATCACTACTTTTTGTTTACACTATAACATGGAAACACCCTTGATCACACATTGTGCATATTATCCATCCATGTTATTTACCACATAAAAATGAAAAACTTTTGTTAAAGACACATTTTCATGTTCGAACCAAAGGCGGTCAAATGTGTTGTAGAAATGAAATACACCAATTTTAACTTTTTTTCTTTTTTAATCATCAATATTATGAAACTCAAACCTCTCTAACTGTGAGAAGGCAATTTGGTGTACATTTGATAATCAAATTTAAGGATGTTTGAAAAAAAAGGATTTTCCACTTCAATGTTTTGAATGATTTATCATTTTTGAAACATCAACAATTTGCATCACATTCCAAGCATTGAAACTCTACAAATAATGGAGACTATTTTTAAAAAAATTTGGTTCAATCCAAATTATTGTGCTTCCTTTGTGATTTTTCAAAGATATAGAATTATAGTTTCAAGCCGTGTCCACCCCCTTAAGTGGCTTTTAAGATTGTGAAAGTTCTTGAAGTCATTGTTTGACTGTAATGATGAAGGTTGAAACATAGTCAAGGATGCGATTGCCATGAAAGCTATTTATTTAATCACTTCATTGCATACTAAAAAATCATGTTTGAGGAAATTGAACCTTTGTGCAATTCTACATGTCCTTTGTAATTGATGTACAATTGTATCACAACTTTTCCACAAAAATATGATGCATATGTAAATAAAACATTTTATGTGCATTTGAAATTCAATAAGTTCCATTATAGTCACACAATAGTTGCAATGGTGTCCTTCTATGATCAAAATATGCACTTGATATATGGTTTTGACCAATTTCAAACACTTAAATCATTTAAAACCCTACATCTTAACCTACCCTTCCAAATGCGCTCTTGAAATTTATCAATAATGATGCTTTCATTCATTCAACTTTCCGTAAAAAATTGTACATAGAAGGAGAGGTCAATTTACTTATGCGAGGTACGCATATAATCAAAGAAATAACTACATCCAGTACTCTTTCAATATTCCCAAAATTCCCATGAATTCCCCATGAGTCATGACTCGGGTAAATCAAGGTTTCATTATTGTAATCTAGGTTGCATAAGAATATTGAATTCTAAACATGCTAGATGATCTTCAATTGCTTGATCAATATTTTAGTATTGTGCAATAACAAAATCTTGTGCTCCAAACAAACGAGTGTTGTTTCTCTCAATAACTTTGACAAGCTGTATGTATTCATTGCTAGATTCTCATTCAATTGAATCAGATGGAATCTAAGTCAATAATCATTAAATGGAAGCTGAATTTTAGATAGAAGCTAAGCCCATATAGACAATGATCCAAACATTGCTGCAATATTATTGTTCAACATAGAAGAAAATGAAACATATTCCTCACAAATAAGGTCATTGATTTGATTCTAGATATGAACCAAAACAAAAGACTTGCTCGAATGATGCTCGCTACACTAATCAAGTATGGAAAGCACTAATTAGCTGGTCCATCATAAACAACAAAATCAAAAACATGGATTTGCTTATTGTGTCTAGGTGAAACATTGCTACAACATTATCTACCATGGCCTACACATTTGATCAAGCATGTATTTGTGGTTGATCAAGCATGTTTTGGGTGATTGTATGATTAGTGACTGGACGGCCTGGCACCAAGCCTGGGTTATAATCAGTTGTGTCCAAGACTAATGCATCAATAATACTAATGGATTTTTGTTGTGCTGGACTGATATGGTCGATCGGGGACACACCGTGTCCTTGCTTGAAGTCTGACATTGAAGTATAGATGTATTCATCGGTGACATCATGAGTAACATCGACTTGATGCTTGTCAACCATGAATGGGATAGACTCCAGTTTGATGTGATTGATCTTGCCTGCAGTGGGGAAGAATGTCTCCAATTGTCATTTATTATGTGCTTCAACTACAATCATGTTTTCTAGATATCTTCATTATTTTTTGTTTGAGCATTGATTCTATTGTTGACCTTTAACTATACCAAGTTCTGATGCTGGACAACTTGTGGAGAAAGAAAATGAAAACTCTTTTGAAAAATAATAGGAACATGTAATGAGTCACCATTTTGCATTTTGCATGCACACGAAACAAGAACTGTCTTGCTCACCTTGAGGAGTATCGACTTGGAGGATTGAGCTAACCCGGGTGGCATTACTGTTGCAGCTTGTATGCAACATTAGCAAAAGCATCAGTGCCATGACCACTGATTTCATCGTATATTCACAAGCCCCTGCCATACCGTTGGCCACAGGCTCGTACTAGTGATCTGGAAAAACAAAGAACACCCACCACATCTCTCAATTCAATGACTTTGGTGCAATAGTGCAACCAGTGATCAACATGTGATCTACTCTCGACAGGACTGATTCTGACATCCACATCCCAAGAAGATTAAGTAAAACCTTCCCACCATAATAACAACATGAATTTGCACCACTTACAAGAGTTCCAACACAAATGTGAACACTAAGACTAAAAGGGACACTACTAACAAAGTTTTTTAACAACAAGGCTCCTGCAATAAGAAAAATATTGTTGACAAAAAATGACAAAGATCTAGATCTAGAAACCAATTGAAGACATATCAAAAGGAATCAGGAAATTTTCTATGGTGAATTATTAAAGATAGTATTGAAGGAAATCACCTTGACGAAGAATATCAATTCAACCTGCAGGCTCCAACTAAGAACCCTGGATAGCTAGCAAGTGTAAATGAGCTACAAAAAAAATTAGCCACAGCCTTGGGGCTGCAGTAAATAGTCTAATAGAGAAATTGAGAAGGATTTGAAAGCAAGAAGGGCAAGAAATCATGAGATGAAAAACTGAAGAGCAACAAGATGATACATATAGGGGACAGACAAGAAGCTGCCCCACAAGAGATCATAACAAAATGAAGATGACAATGCCTGCACATACCAGCACAACAAATCTGGCCCTTTATGATTTGAAAACTAGTGATTGATGTAAGACCTGCTCAACTGGTGATTGATGTAAACCTGCTCAACTAGTGATTGATGTAAACCTGCTCAACTAGTGATTGGTGTTTGGATCCACACTGTTAAAGATTGTCACACATTTCTTCCCACCAGCTGGTTGTGAAAGCAGATTCAAGGGTCATAGTCCAGGACAATGTTGCCTAATAGTCCCACTCAGCAAGTGTTCTCCTCTTTTCACCTGTATAGATGGGCCAAAGGGGAGGAACTTCATAATTCAAAATAGCACCTTCTATTTTGGGGAACTTCCATAGTTTCATTTTTTTTGGAGTCATGGGCCAAACAAATTGGCTCATTGGCCCAAAACAAAAAAAAAAAAACTTGGGAGGCAACTCATCTAATTAATGCAAAGCACAATAGGTATTCATGAACACTAAGTACACCCAGTTTATAATGGGAGTACCAGTCCAGGTTGAAGATGTTGACAATCCATTGTGGAAATAGAAATTTCATGCAGCCAATGAGAAGCCTCAGGGAAGCTTAATTTTTTCTTTTGGGTTTTTGGGGGTGGGGGAGGGGGCAGATTTTTGTGTTTTTTCTGTTCCCAATTTGTTCCACCTGGTTCTCAAAATGCTCCCAAATTACCAATGAGTTCGGTAAGACATTCCCAATAACACCTCATTTTTTATCCCATATTGTTTGGCCATGGTTCATCTTCCATGTATGTAATTTGTTACTGCAGGATATGGGATAGGATGGGTGTCAAGGGAAGTGTGGGGGGCAAGGAGCATACAAAGCATGCTTTTATTTTGGGGGAGGAAAGCTTATTTAGGCTTCTATGTTCCAAAAATATTGGTGATGGGCCAATCAAATGTCTCCTTCTGGGAAGGAAAAAGAAATCTGTGGGCGCACTCCTCATGAATTAAAAGAAGCGTAAATGAAATAAGTAAGCCCCAGTTATATATATATACTGCCGTATAATACAAAGGCGATTAACTAAGATCAATAGCATTTCACATATCATAGTCTGAAGGGTAAGCCTAGCATTTGTACGAGTTTGGGATCGTGACATGTCAAGCACTCCAATTCTCCACAAAGTAAAACTGAAAAAGGTTCTCAGAAATACCTACCCCAATTCCAGTCGCCATCTTGACAGTCTGGATTTTTCCCAACAACAAAATTATTTATTTGTTTATTTATTGCAACTACAATGCCATTTTTAGCATCTGATCTGCACTACTAACATAAAACAATTTGTCTAATCTTTGTTGTGCATAGCTATGTACATGCTATTGAAGCTGCTCCTCTGCCATTTTAATCTTCCTTGTGTTATGTACACCAATGGATCTCCTCTTTTCCAGATCTGCTAAATGTTATACTTGTGCAAAACACATTAAAACAATCCTAGCTCACAAAAATATACAGAGCATATTGAATATAACAGAAAAGTATGCTCTTTCTAATCTTTTGAATCGTGCAGTCACATTAGAGAAATCCGTAAAGTCACACTGTCTTCACCGTGTACTTGGGCCCCCTTTCACCCCTTAAGCCCTCTTCCAGTGATATCAGTGAAATAAGGAAATTCTTATCAAATCTGGGTATGAAATGCTGAAACTCAGCATTTAATGCACAAGGTTCGAGAGGATTTATAATGGCTGTACAGGTAAGAGCAGTGAAAACATATGTAACAGCAGTGTTGGCGCTCAAGACAAAAGAAAAACTGGGTGAAACTCAGTTTACCACAAAAATCGATGGTTTTTTTAGTCCCTCTCCCCTCCCTCCCCCCCCCCCGCCCCTTCCTCCCCTTGAAAATAATTTACTTTCTGGCAGGTTTTTTTTTACCTCACCCTATTTCCTTACTTTACGAATAACTCTATTGCATAGCTAATTGATTTTACAATGAGCTTAGGTATCAATCACAATTGCAAGCATCACCACCCATTGCTTATTAGATTTTGTTATAGTGGTCTATCTTTATTGTTTGAACACCAACCTCGAATGATGTTATCCATACATGATGCAATTACTTGAGCCCTGTGTATGCTATTTCTCCTTTTTTTCTTCGTTTTTGGGCAGGCAAACTTTCACAAGTATGAAACCAGCCTTTGTTGTCAAGCCTCTTCTTATAAAACTGAATAAAACATTTTTTGGGTTGAATTTTCACAAATACAAAACTGATCTTTGTTGTTCAGCCTCTTCTTTTAAAACTGAATACGACGATTGCATACATAAAGCTACCCTTATCAAATTGAAGAGTATCCCGTCAACTGAGATCAAGTGCTAAGACAGTCTATCAATCACAGTCTCCCGCGTGCTGTCACCTGCTGAACTTAGTTTCAATTGTGATATTAATGAATTTGGGAGTTGTAATTCCAAAATAGATCCTGGGTTGCTGACTACAAATCCCAAACCGCTCACACTTTGCCCACAATAGCAAGCTTAGCTGATAGCAGAGTGTACGTGCAGTACAGGACAGTTGTTGCCTAATCCAGCCCAATCTCTATTTGTTTGGATGCAGTGCATTGTCGACCAATTGGTCTACTGAGCTACTCCTCAATTGCTTTCCTCACCACTCCAGGTCACTGGCATTTCTAAAACCTCTGCAATAACCGTTGACACAGAGCATGTTAGAATGTTGGGAAATATGCTGCAAGAAATGTGCAGCAATTAGTATGTAGATCTGCTCTGTACTGTCATCAATTTGGTTACTCTTCATGCAAGCCTTCTTCTTACTCTTCCACCATGGATCACATCAAAAGGTGGTTGAGACAAACAACATTGCCAACAGTGGAGCACTGCCCACCAACAAATAAACAAAGAGTAGTTGAGATAATGGATCTTACCTACCTTTATTGATATAAGCATAACAATTTGGAGATGCGAGAATAGCGATGCTTTAGAAGAAGAGTGACCTTAAATTGGGTCACTTCAGTGATTCCATAGCCTCTTGAGGTCATTCAGGATCTGCTCTGTTGATCATGCTCATTAAGTGTTGCCTATGACATCAATCCCTGGACTTCTGAATAAGGTGTGGAACTGAAACCCCCTTGTTCCACCCTGTTGCTTATCTAACCCCAAACACAGAGACACATCTGATTAGCTGAGTTCAAAGGGGAAGGAGAACAGTCAAACATGACACACCACATGAAAGCATGTGAGAGCACCATTTCCAGTTCTTGATGGGTCCAGTCTTGAGTAGGCAGACACTGCAAAAATAGCACCACATCCTGAAACTCGAATTGCTGCAGTTGGTCTGACCACTGCAATCAAGTAACATGAGGAGGAAAGTCAATAGGCTGTAGGTTGTGGTAAAAAGTGAAGCAGCCATCAGATCATGGTACAACTTCACCACTACATTATTGCAAAATGAAGTACCTTCAGTTTAAGTGTTTAGGATTGATTCTAGTCCCTAACGATGATCACGTTCCCAGTGAATAACCCCAGTGAATAACAGCTTACAGTACAGATATTTTATTGAGAAAAGACTTGAAAACCACCATAAGTCACTAGGGTGAACAAGCCCCAAGTGTAAGACATGGTATTTCCCTGTCAGTATAAAAATGCTTATCCAGCTGATTGGAATCACAAACTAAAATTTGTACTGTATCTTGGTTCCCTTCAGCCAATCAAATCTTACAAAATCATAAACCAAAAATAATACTATGATTCAATTCAAAACAGCTGCTTAAAGCATGGCAAGGTCTGTAGCAAGAGGATGTGTTATTTTTAACTTACAGTGAGCAAGAAACTGGCACAAACGTATATGAGATACTCTGGGAAATTGTTGGCCTCTGACAACCATGTATCCCACAGTCACCCAACTAATTGAAAGGGAATCTGTTCAGCAGAAGATGCAGCACATAATTTTACCATGTTTCAACAGGAACATTTTCCTGCATTGTGGATACATTTGAAAAATAAGAAATGTCAAATATAAAGGAGATAATAGAAAATTCTGCATGCTGGGATCACTGAAGTGAAGGCATTCAGATGTTTGTCGTTCTTACCTCTTGAATCAGGAGACAGTTTAACCAATGGAATGCAAACTGAAGAAACTCTGGCCCTCCTGCTCCAGGTGCTTCACAACTGGCTCTGTAAACCTCAAAACACCTTAGCAACAGTCTCTTTGATACTATTATTTTTCCTTTGGAATGGAATTAAGCACCAACCCCATGGGCCTATAGGAGTATATATCTATGCACCCCAGCCTCTCCTGTGCCAAAAGAAGATAGCAGAATGCATACAGCAACAAGCTGTACCTACATGTGGGCAGAGATTGACTAAGTCTCTCACAGCAAATGGGATTGAGGATGCACCATCAATATGACACAAGCTATTTTGTGCAAATACATAATGGTCTTCGATGCCATCCCGCAATGCTTAAAATGAATCTGCTTCTACCTGTAGCCACTCCCACAAAAAGGAGAGTATTTCTTCAGCTGTTCAATTCCTCCAGCTTGCTACACACAAGGTGCTTGCTATAAGAATAATGAGTTTCAACCTACCCGATAAGTGATCTCAGGTGAAAGTGTAGTCAAGACCCAACCGTCCAAGTCACCCTCTAAATGTTCTCACAAGAACACCACAAGTAATGGTGTCGCCAAATCATTGACTCCCTGCACATAGCCACTTGCAGGATGGCAGAAGGCCCTGCCAAAGGAAAGTTTCTATGAGCACTTGAAAATCTCCCAGACCTCAATAGAAACACCAAACTGCTTGATGGGTGGTGTAGGTTCTCTGAATTCTAATACTATGCATCATGAAAAAGAGTAAGTATTCAGCAAGACAGGTGTGCATACCATATGTACAGACTGCGTGATAACGAGGCCTGGACATTGACCTGCTGGAAGAATGGAACCTCAGGTAGTGTCCTTGGCATGTCCCCTGATATCTACCATTCCATAACACTAGTTCAAATTAACAGTGAGCCTTCCTTTCTCAAAGTGAAGAGTTGCTTAATTCTTATTTTCTTTCATGGTACAGCAAACTATTGTTTAGCTGGATCAGGGCCACTGCACATTGAAAACAGTTACAAAACTGCAAGAGGTGTCAGATGACAGGTCTAATATTAGGAGGCACACCACTCCATGCAAGCTCTCACAGGGCATCTGATTCCATCAAAATCTCAATTCAGACCTCAGGCCCTTCTCAAGGCTTGCAAAACTACTCTACAACAATTCTATAAAGCAAGGGACGTTACCTCAAAGCAGCAACCAACAATTGTCAAGGAAAATAAACTTTGCAGAAACACAAACCTCTGCTTTTTTCAGAAATCGCCCAATTTCAAGGTATGATAAACTATGAACTTTCAACTGAAAGCATGCCTATTTCTCTTTGTTAAAACAGACATTGCTTGTGCCTTGTTGAAGGAAAGTTTGCAGTCTAAAAATACAGGGCCAGAACCAATCTCAGTTCTGGACCTTGGGACAAGTCCTCAAGATCACCAACTCTGTTGCAACCACAAAAACATGCCACAGTACACATATAGATGAAGAAACACACCAATGTCAATAGCAGAAGCAGCCAGGGTCTTTCTGAACCTAGCCATTCTGTAAGCATCTGTTGCTCTCCCACTGTACATGGCCATGAATTACCCATGGAGCCCCCTTTGCATGCAGTATCAAATGGGTAACTGGATGATTCCACTGAAGCCAAAAAAGTCTCATCATTTGCATCACTTGCAATATCCTATCAAGTCACAAGGCATCACACCTGACTCATCTTTATGAGATTTGAAGAAAACTCCATAAGAATGATTCAGAATGACAAGATGAGTCCAGTGATTACCTTTTGGGTGCTACTCACAAAGTATGAGATCATGAATAGGAGTCACTCCTGACTCACTACTTCTACCCTACAGCCACAATGGTAGGAGCTTTTTCAGCCTAAAAGGAGAATGAAGCTCAAAGGAAAAATATCCTATTCTGCCCACAAGATACAAACACCCAAGCTAGGGACTCAGATCCTTTTAGACTGAGCTGCTCTAAGGAGTAGCTGCCAGGTATCATTTTCTAGGGCTACATTATCTATAAATACTCATCATTTTGCCCTAAGGCTTGGAGATAGGTATGAATAGCACATACAAATAGACAAGGTTTTAAGAATTATATAAGTTGTTGAAATAAATTCAATTGAATTCAAATCCCATTTAGTTTAAGAATTTGAATTCAATTCAATTTAGTTCAAGTTGCATGCAATGTCATTCAATATTTTTGTTCAAATGGACCATAATTTTCATAAAACCAATTCAATTTTTTCATCAATTTGATAATAACATAATAACATGAGGGAATAATAATTATTCATGGGATGATGAATGCCAAATTCATCAACTTTGATATCAAATCATCAGGAAGATAAAAATATTGTGATTCATGACAAAATGTGTGGAGGTAAAAGAAAGAAAGAAAAAAACCCATGACCAAAACCATTTGAAATGGACAAAGGATCAAATCAATATAATTGTACATAATATTTTGAGCTTTACAATTGAACCAAAACAATCCAACCTATAATTTAACTTTGTAAAACTAATCATGCAAATTAGTTTCATATCTTTGAAAGTAGATGAATGTTTAATAACCCAATGAAAATATTTTATTGGAACAAATGTGAATTGGATGTTCTCTTTTGGGTGAAAGCACACTATGGTGATCCCCTTTGGAGCACTTTTGGGTCTAGTGTTATAGTACATTTCAAATTCATTTAAACTATTTTTGGAGTATATTTGTGTTTGAGTACATAGGTACATTACATTCGTTTCCACAAATATATTTCAATTTCTTATTTTATAAAATGAAATGAAATAGTTTTTTTTTTAATCTCTTGTCTAGGTTATATTCTAACATAATATGCAAAACTATTGTGAAAATCTTTTGAAAGTTTGAGGTGGGATACACTCAAACAAGCACACCCCTGAAAAAATTACAATGTGACACCCCAAAGGGGGTCACTATAATGTGCTTTCACCCTTTGCCATAAAATATATCCATTAAAATCAATGTCATGTGGTATATTGGTGTAGATTTACATATTATTCTTTTAGATCTAAAAATTGAAGGAAATTTGTATAGATTTGAATAATAGATGTCGTTTGTATGTATTTACAATTAACCATTTTATAAATCAATCAATTATGATAATTCATCTAGTGATAATATACCTCATGTATTGTTTTGGACTTTTTGGATTACGTCATACATTGGGCTACAATTATATTATAGCAAAATGCATCTAACCACAAGTTTGTGAAAAATTAAAATAAGAGGATTCATGATATTCAAGCAAAAGAAAAAAAAAAGGATGTGTTACACACATTTCAACTAGGTTTACAACAACTTGTATTATAATGTTCCATCACCATTTTATATACACAAGAGGAAGACTCCAATGCACTATTGTGACCTTAGGAAACTAACTTTTAGAATCTTTAGTGCAATTATATAGTATAACATGCTCTCAATGTCTAATTTCATCCTTAAAAATTACATCACAATATCTATCATTTCTAGATGAAAAATGTTCAATGCTAATGTGGATGAAAAGTAATTAGGATAAGCATTCTTCTTCTTCATTATGAATGTTTACTTTGTTAAATTGGTGCATGTTATGGTTTTTTTGTTATGTTGCAAAACTCAAACTTGTGTAACAAATCAATAATTATTTGAATTCAGGTGAGATAATTAAATGTACTTTCCTCTTGCATTTGGTTTGAAGTTATTGAAACCTTATGGTGTTCAAGTTCAATGAATTCAAGTTTGTTTATGCAATAAACATGCTTGGTTTTGTTCGAGCTCTTAATTACTATGTCAATTGTCATTTTTATTGTGTTGATATAATGCAATACAATAATAAATTATTATGAACTTAGCCTTGAAAAAAATGATATTGAATATCAATATATGTGTTCCTTTCATGAAATTTAGGGTTTCAATAACATGTCATGCACTACTAAATTGGCACCCAACATTATCAAAATTAACAAAGCCACACATATGAAAACATGCATATTAATAAGATTGTGTTTTGTGATTTTTTGTTTGTGTTTGAACTTGGATCCTTGTAGTTCGTAAGTGAGTTTTATTGAAACACAAAAGATGAAACTTTAGAATCATACCATGGGGATAAACATCCCCACCTTCAAACACACAAAAATCAAAACCATATTCACACTAAGTTAGTTCCAAAAACACAATAAATTACTATCTTGTAATATTTAATACCTAACAAAATGTAAGAAACACTTTGATTATCCCCACAAAATATAATAAGATACACTTAGGGAAAAACTAAGTCATGAATTAACCTTTTAAATTATTTATAACTTTTATTACAACTTTGGAAAATGTCATATGTTTTAACTCAATGTTGCATATAGTAACAATATGTTTCTTACTTGCCTAGATTATCACTTGTTCAACTCAAAGAATAGTTAATAGCTTAAAGTGGAGTGATGGATGTCTACATCATTGGTATAACCATATAAGTTATGCCCATTTGCACTTTATTGTTATTACATAGCAAAGTATGATTTATGTTTAACACAAAACCTTCTTCATAGTTTGCCAACATGGTGTTGGCATGGATTATTCAAATATTGAGTTGAACAACCAATTGTGTAGGAACAATCAAGCAACATATGCACAATTGTATGCATGAAGCTACCCACAACTTGTTAGTAAGGAATTTTGACCATGACAAGTTCTTCCTCTTTGGTTTGTGGAATGTCTATTATGGATAGTTTAATGGTAAATTTCAAAGGGATTTTGATATGATGCTATAATTTTCCATGTTGTGACATTTGAAAACTCACGTGAGATATTTTTCTTCACTAAAAAAAACCAACATTCAATGCAATGTCTGATAATTTGAGCTCCAAATAAGAAATGGATATCACCCAACAATGTCATTTTAAACATCTAAGCCATTTAAGTTTCAATGTTAACAAAAAGTTTCAAATTATTACTTATGACAATTGTGTTGTCAACATAAATTGTGATGATAATGAAATATTTGGTTTTTTTTTAAATATTGACATTAAAGTCAATTATACACATTTCAAAACCAATTGCCAAAAGATAATCATCAAGGCATTGGCATCATGCTTGGTTTGATTGGTGAAGTCCATAAAAAGACTCAAATGTGAAGTTTGAAAATACTATTAAGGTTTTTGGGTGTTGGGACTCAAGTTTTGGAATTTAAAAATAGATCTCCTCTTCCAAAATGCCAATCAAGAATGTTGTATTTGTGTCCAATTGATGGACTTTTAAATTATACTAGATGATAAATGTTAATTATATAATTCGAATAAATTTTATTTTCACAATAAAAGAAAAATAAAATCCATGTAATCAATGCCAACAACTTGGCTAAAACCTCTAGCCACCAATCTTGCCTTGTATTTCTCAACATCTCCATGGGCATTGAGTTTAACTTTGAAAATCCATTTAGAATTTAATACTTTCCACGCTTGTGGTAAAGGTATAAAAGTCCATGTGTTATTTTTCTTGATGGAATTTAGTTTAAATTGAGTTGTTTTCTCCCATTCCTCAACATTGGAACTTAATAATGCTTCTTGCATGGTGAAAGGAACATAAATGATGGAATGGGCCAACATCGTTGTTTGGTGTTCATTTACAAATTTTGTTTGAGTACATTTGCTAGACTTAATTCAATGAGTTGTATGAGACGCTTTCTTATGCAAATTAGGCATTGGGAAATAATGATTTACATGGTTTAGTTTCATGAAGTATTTCTATAGAAGTTGGAATAACTTTTCCATTATGTTTAGAACTAGAAGTAGAAGCAATTTAAGGAGTCTAATATTGAACTTCCTAAAACATAACGATCTATTTAACATGTATAAGGTTGAATTGCAATTATTGAATTTTATGTCCAATGTTATCTTTGCCAAATTGTGCAATTGCTAAAAAATTAAGTTGTGAACATGAAGATGCTTGGATGGGGACTAAAGTTTGAATAGTTGGTACCATTGCACAAATCATGCATTTTTAAACTATAATTTATATGTTGTTTAAAGACATTGGGATCAAGAATGGAATCTCCAATATTTTTTGTAGCTGGGACTTAATTATTCATCTCTTCAAATATGACATCACATGATATGATGATCAATTTGTCAAGTTTTTTCATCAACTTGTAAGCCTTGCTTTCAAATACATGTAAATGCGAAAAATGTGGTTTTTTCCCATTCCATATCTCAATTGGCATTATTTTTTAAAAAAGAGCTTTGTTAGGTTTCTATTTTGTAATAAATTTGTTGTGATTAAAATTTCACCCCAAAATGAATTGGAAAGTATTGAATGGTTTAACATTGCAATTGTAGTTTTGATAAGGGTTCTATTATTTCATTCAAAAAATCCATTTTGTTTTGCTGTGTCAAGAACTATAAATTAGTGTTTGATTCCATGGGGTTCACATTAGCATTGAATTCATTGGGTATACGTTTTCCACTATTGTCAAATATTAGAATCAAAATTTTTCTCCATGTTTGATTTTCCATTTGGTTTTTTGTAATAATGAAAATTTTGAAATTTTATTTCAATAAATATCGTGATGAATTGAGAGAAATCATGGATGAATGTTAAGAAATATTGACATTCAAAATGTGTGTATGCATAAAGGGGACCACAAATGTTAAAATGTATAATCCCCAACAATTGAGATGTTTTATGACTTCCATTCTTGGGAAAGCTTTGTCTATGTTGTTTTTCAACAATTGATGTTTCACAAATATGTATTTGTTCAACACAAAAAACATTTATTCATGTAAACAATTGCTACAACTTTTGTATGCACCTTTCATTTATACATGGCCTAATTTGTGATGCCATAATTCAATTGTGTTAATTCAAATGTAACAAGAATAACAATAACTGAAACTTGTTCAAACTTTACATTTTGTTTTTCCAAGTTTATATAAATCATTTTCAACATGGCAAGGTTCCACCATCTGACCATTAACATTAATTATCATACAATGTTCACCTTTAATGTTTATTTCTCCTGCCACAACAAACTATTTGGCAAAATATAATTTTTTTAAAAGTTCAAAAACATTACAAAACATTAGGAATTTGTTTAATATCACCATTATTCAACTTAATGTTAATTTCTCCCTCACAAATATCTTGTGTTCAATTAGTTCCAAAAAAGAAAAATCATCTTGGACCAAGTTGCTTATTATAATTTATGAATGAACTTTGGTCAAAACGCATGTTGTGTAACATGTGTTGATGTATAAAAATAAAATTTTATATTGAACCCATCCACATAATATAACATGTGGTTCATTTCAACAACACTAGTATGTTTGGTCATAACTTTTTCACTTGTAATTACGTTTAACTTTCTTTTATCTTATACCTTAGTTTTTGCAATAAAAACACATAACTTTTTTTCATGGATGATCAAATACATTTTATTAGATGAAACTTCATTTGATGCATTCCCTTTATTAAAATATATACTTGATTTGGCAAACTTTGTTTTTGCATATAAAGTTCATGGATTATTAGCAATAATGTTGACATTTTTCATAAGATTTTTTTTTTTGAAATTAGGTCTACAATTAAAGATGTAATTTTAAAATTAAGTTGTTTTCTAAGTGAACTAATTAATGTTCCATAACCTGTCACATCAACATGCTATGCATTGAAAACAAAATATTGTTTCATTTTCATTAATAGGTGATCCAACAATGGATAATTGTTATAGTAAAAATTTGAATATATGAATGTGCTTTGTGACATTTTCATTTTCTTTCATTTTTATGTAATTTGTCCTTATGTTAGATTTTTGTCACAACATCTTGAATCTTGTGATTCAAATATTTGCATTAGTTCTTTCTACGCAATGTTTATTTGACATTGCACATGATTACACATGTGACATTATAAAATCATTTAAAAAATTATTAATAATTGGGATTGAGAGATGTTACACACACTTCAACTGGGTTCACAACAATTTGTAGTATAATGTTCTATCACCAAACAAGAGAAAGACTAGAGCTAGTGAACCATTATGACCTTAGAAAACTGACTTCCAACTCTTTAATGTAATTTTGCATAATAAACATGTCCTTAATGTTCTAACACCATTAATCTACTTGACCTAAGGAAAAGAAAGAAACATTTTGAAAAATAATTTTTGTCAATTGCAAGTGTGTTCATTAACACAATTTAATACAATATTAAAAATTTAAAACATTTTGGACAAAATTTTTCATTAATATCATGTGTCCCACATAATTTCTTAAAATTTTGTGTCTTTAGGTATGGATGCATGTTTTTGGTGATACTAAAGGTCATCTAATAATTTTCACCCATTAAATGCATGAAATAAATCTAAATAAATAGTAATATGTCCTAGGTGGATGAATCCAATTAAAAAATTCATCAAAGTTGTGCATAAAATGTGTACAAGTATATAATATGTTTAATGGACTATTGGCTCTATGATCCAAAGTATGAGAGCCTCAAGATTCAAGTGATGTTCACACTTGCCCCACCTTTTATTGTTGTGCATGTGAGATGGCATGATGTTCAATTATGGATCAAAATTATAAACATATGTGCATGTATGTATGTATGTATGTATTTGGGTATTATTCTATTCTTTTTCTTCATAATTTGTTGTTTTCTCTCCCTATTAAAAATACCCCAACCAAACAAAAATAAAATACAATAAAAATACAATAAACTACAATCAAACAAGAACCAACCAAAGCAATTATGAACCAAAGCTCAAAAAAAACCCCCAAAAAAAGAAAAACCAAGTGGGTGGTAGTGGAGGCATAATAAAAGAAGCAAATGGGTTGGAAAAATTAAAAGAAATTAATAGGGAAAAAAGAAAAAAAGAAAATGATTTTTGTTTTTTTTTTTTTCACTTCCTTTGTGTAAGTGTAAAAACAATATCATGGTACCTTTTCAGATTTAGCACTTGAGTGCCAAATTATTATTATTTTATTTTTCAAAATTCATTTGAGTAAATAGAAATGAAAGTTTAGCAATATGTGTTGTAGACTTTGAGTCTCTACATAATGAAACTTTTTACAACATTTTGTACCATTTTTTTAAAGCAAAAAAGAGAGACATAATGTTTTGCCAAATTTTAGGATAGAGAAATGTTGTGAAATATTGAATACTTATTTACAAATGGTAAAAAAAACAAGAAGCTCCCAGGTTTCCACCAACCTTTGTACTTTTATATTTCTTAAATTTCATCATTTCAAAGAAATAATTTCTAAAAAAAATTATGTATTTTCAAAAAATAATTTAATTAATGCCCAACTTGAAAAGGTACTACAATATTTACACGGCAAGCAAGATAATTGGAAATGCCAAAAATTTGACAAATTAAATGTAAAATGATTTACACTTACACTGAATTACATTACAAGACAGATATATGTGTGTTTACCAACACTGGTTAAGTATAAACCTTTTCCCCCAACACTGGTTAAGTATAATGTATATAACAAGGGGTGTGTCACACTATGGTGGTGCCATTTACATGAAATTTACATTCGCCAAAATTTCGATATAGAAAAATGAAAATAAAAAAACATTGATAAGAACACAGTCATGCACCACCCAAGAAATGACCCAAAAAAAAAAAAAAAAAAAAAAAAAAAAAAAAAAAAAAAAATAAGAGTCAGTAACCT
>Ga0116227_10002799_pt1 | contig 39369 bp, 29 predicted proteins | sample S1TSphgellanicum_FD_89693 | JGI IMG/M metagenome (GOLD analysis project Ga0116227, IMG submission 89693) | Host-associated microbial communities from peat moss isolated from Minnesota, USA - S1T2_Fb - Sphagnum magellanicum MG | ecosystem: Host-associated > Plants > Peat moss > Unclassified...
TAAAAGAATATTTTTTTTGAAAAAGCCCTTTCATTTTAATTCTTTTTTTCCCCCCCCTACTTTCCTTTTTCAGGGGGCACCAAAAAGAGAAATCATTGCCTTGGGAGGGAAAAAAAAAAAACCCCCCCCCCCCCGCCACAAAAAGAACCCAAAAAAAAATGTATAAGAAAATTAAAAAACTCAAATCCTTCAAATTGATTTTTTTCCCCTACCTTTTCATGTAATAAATAAATAGGTCTTTCTTAGATTCAACTTTTCCTTGAAATTTTTTTCTTTCCCTCATTGTACCATTTCCATCCATTTTCTAACTTGTTCAAGTTTCCCAAACTCGCATATCATTGAATACCCATCATACATGCCCAACTTCCAACTTTCTTCAAATCTATTTTTACCCATCATCATTCTTTGGGTTCCATCATCTTTCCCATCAATTTCCCCCATTTTTTCATCCAGTGTCCATCCATCCTTCCTAGGGTTCATCCTTCCTCTTAGTCCCATCTTTTCTTTAGGGTTCATAAGTCTTTCAACTTTTTTTTGGATTCAAACTTCCCAAGTTCAAAACTTTTCCAACTTTTTTTGGATTCAAATTTCCCCAACTTCAACTTTTTTCCAACTTTTTTTGGATTCAAATTTTTCCAACTTGTTTGGATTCAAAGTTCCCCAACTTCATCTTCTCCAACTTTCTTGGGTTCAAATTTCCCCACCTTCAACTTTTCCTACTTTCTTGGATACATTGTCTAACCTTTTGAAACGCTTCAGTTGTGTTTTTGGCCTTGTCTACCAAGGCAAGAATATTGTTGTGTTTAGATTCATTATAGAGTATAGTAGCTTAAGGGATTTTGCCACCCCCAGGTAATAAATAGGTCTATTTTTTATATGAGGATTTTTGAAAGATGATATTTTTGGCTTGTGTTGAAACTTGAGACTAGTTACCATATAATAGGGTTATAGTAAATATCTTGAAGGATTTATTTTGGTTTCTTTTAGAGGATTTTTTGGAAGATTATATTTTTGCATGGTGAAATATTTGAGTTTTCCTAATAATTCTTCTTTTGCCTTAAGATACTTTTTTTAATGTAAATGGCAAGGCTACAATGTGACACACCCCTTGTTTATCCATTGTAAATAAAGGTTTACCAAAACTTTGAAAGGCTTGTTGGCGTCAAAGGGAAAGTTAGCCAAGTTTCAAACACCTTAAAAATAAGGGTTTCCAATTTTTTTTAAGGAAATAACCCATTTCAATTTTCCTCTAATTTTTGTTGGGTCCATTGGTCTCAATAAACTATAGTGTCGGCCGCTTTATTAGGGTTAGGTTGGTTTTCTGTTATCAGTTTCCTGGCAGGTTGTTGGGTTTTGCTTCCGGACAAGATTTGGCGATTGTTGGGCCCAGTTCACAAATACTAAGAATCTCGGAGCAACCAATTGAGTCATGCATGGTCTTAGGGTTGTGTATATGTGTCAAATACAAAAACCTCCGTTGAAAATCAAGGCACCCATTTGAACCAAGAGCTTGCAAGGAGTAGGGTTTAGGTTTAAAACCCTAAACCCTAGCTAACACACTTGTTATCATAGGTCGGTGGTTTTCTATAGTTATGGGTATTTGAATGTTATGAGATATATTCACAGGTTACTCCGTAGAAAGTTAGATCCCAACTGGGCCCCTTCTCCTCATGCTATGTGAGAACGGCACAAGCTACCGCGTGGTGGTGAGGGTTTTGAGGCTGTCACCGGAGTCTTCAAAACAAAAAGAAAAAGAGGTCTAGGGTTTAAAACTTGATATTTGAACCAAAAGCTTGTGAAGGAGTAGGGTTTTAGGGTTAAAACTTAAAACCCTTAAAAACCCTAGCTTATAACAAATGTTTAAGTTATGGGTGATATCTTTTTTGTAAAGCATTCGAGAAAACATTTTGTGTTTTTTTTTACCATCAAGACACCACATCCATATGGTGCAACAACTTACCTCTCAACAAGAGGGAAGGTACTATATAACATATTTAGTTTCAAGGATACTTGGAGAGTTCTTAATTAATTCTTATTACTTCCCAAAGTTCCCACTATTTATGAGGTTGGTTCATAAAGTCATGCAAATTTATCTCAGCCAATGATTTTTCATTTGTCATGTTTGGATGATCTAGTCCATTGTCCTCTTCTGTTTGTTGTAAGGGGCAAGGCCCTTGGATGAGAGGGGCATCACCACGATGTGATCGTGGTCACACTTGACGATCGCCACATGCAAGGCCCTTACTCATGCAATACCCTAGTCCTCGTACACACAAAGAACTTTTTCAATTTCATCTTTGTATCTGAACACACCTCCCAAGGGAGAACATCTTTTGATTCAACATTCACGGATCTTACAAAAGGGTTATGAACCTTTTTTTTTGGAAAAAAGGTTGGTTACACTTTTTGTAAGATTTGTGGAATTTTATAAAGTTCTTTAGGTTGACGGTTAGTTTAGAGTTTAGACTCCTTGGGATGAGGAGGGAGATTCACTTGCAAACAAATTTTGAAGGCGCTTTTATGTGGATCTTTATGAATTTCGCCAAGAAAATAACTTTTTTGTCATCAAACCTGGATGCATGGGGATGTATGTACCTTCTCCGCAATTTTGTCACTCGGCAATAACACAATTTGTAGACTTTCTTGGCTTGCCCACTCTTTGAATTTTGTAGGTGTTTCCGCGGATGGTTGAGAAAGTCTTGCAAAAAACAAGGGGGTTTGAAAATTGGGTTTCATCTTGTAGCAAAATTTCCGGCCATGCATGAAGAAATAATTACTCAAAGGTTCCTCCCAAATGTTCCTTTGGGTTGGATGACTCCCCAGATAATCCACAACTTGTAGATGATTTTCTGATTTCTACTTTGTGCCTTCGAGTCATGAGATCTAAGAAATCAAGAAATTATACTATAGAGTTATCTGTAAAGTAACCCTGTCTTCACCTTCTCTTTGGGCCTTCTTTCACCCCCATCCCCTCTTTCAGTGGTCTCCACAAAGAAGACATTTTAATAAATCTCAGCATTTAATGCACAAGGTTTGAGACTAATTATAGTGATTGTACAGTTTGGAGCAGTGAAAATATGTGTAGCAGCAGTGGAGGCGCTTAGGGTGAAGGAAAGTCAGGATGAAACTCAGTTTACCACCAAAATTGATGGTTTTATGAGTTTCATCCCCCCTTGAATGCTAATGTACTCTTCTGCAGGGTTTTTTTTAATCTCACCCTGTGTATGACCAAACTCAGGGTTCTGGTGCTGTGTTTTTATTACTTTACGGATTTTCACAAATTTTACATTCCATTTCATGATATATTTACTTTTCAATTGCATGTTAAAATGATTTTTTAATTTCATTTTCGATCATACATTAGAGTTAGATTTATTTAGTTCAAAACACAAAAGTATTGTAGAGGAGTTTTGCATACTCAAGACTTTTGGTCATCAAATAGACACATGTGAAGAAGCTTCGCAACTGAAAAGGACTTTTTTTGTTAACTAGATTTTGATCTCTTGCCAAGGATTAGGCTTTGCAATGTGTGGGTATGTTGGGAATGGTAGCTGCACTAAAATAATTTTTCATCGCTTCGGTGTAGTTTCTTTTATGATTAAAAAACACTAACTTAACCCCTCATATTAATTTTTTCAATGGGAAAGAAACAAAACCAAGTCTTGTGTTTCTTTTGGTCAAGGAGTGGATTATTTTGGTCAACTACAATGTGTTCATTAGTAGGTGATGGGTTTAAACCCTAAACCCTCTAAGACTCGTTGATCTTAGTTCAATAATACTTTGATGCAAACATGGACTACAAACATTTCCAGCCAAGGTGTGTTTCCTAGCCCCTTATTACCCAAGTTTGTGGGATGTAAAAGATGACATAACCTTTGGTTTTGAGATTTTGATTTATGAACTATTTTTTCACACTAAAATGTTGCACTATTGCATTAAAAATTTCTTGTAAGTTGACAAATGTGTGCAAATAATCAATGCCTTATAAAAACATCAATTAAAATGGATGTATAATTTGGATTGGGTAATCATAATGATTTGGTCTAGGAGTTGAAATACTAGTGATCTCTTCTTTTTGTTATTTTTGTTGTAAGGTATTTATGATGCTTATGGGTGGGGCTAAAACTCTCTATCTTGAATTTGTGAAATCTATACATGAAAAAAGGTACATAGCTAAGTTTTTTTTTGGTTCATGTTGTGGTCTCCCAAAACCATGGTGCCTCTTGCCACTCTCTTGATATTGTTGGAAAGCCTTCAATGAGTAAAGGTGCATTGAGAGTGTTTGATAATGTTTTGAGCTAAGGTGAAAAAATGATTGAATATTGAATAAAATTTTCACTGAAAATTCATTTAAATCAAAACTAAAATTATATAAGAATTTGGGCAAGCTCTTGGTACCACTAGGAAGCCCTCCATGAGTGGGATTTAATGAAGGTGATCTGGAAATTTTTAGACCTAACCTGTGGAAGATATTGAATTTTGAGTAATTTTTATGGTTGGAAATTTAATTAAATTACAAAAATTGGTTTTGGAAGGAAAAAAATAGTTGGGTAACCAGTTCACACTTGCACAGACTGCACAGGCTACACTAGTACTTAATGATACAAAAACAATTCTGATATATATATATAAAATTGTGAGCTGAAACATTTAAATTTAGCTAATGATTTGCATTAAAATGAGCTAATTTTAGCTAAACTCAGTTTTAAAAAGAAGTTTCCACCCAGTTGAGCAAAACGTGTTTTAAATTTTTTTTCTTGAGTTTGACCCCTATTACTTCATCAGTGCATAACTTTCTTGTTTTTTTTTTTTGGGGTCAAATTGAGTGTTTTTAAACTGCTCTGAAATCATCATCTTAAGCTCTACAAATCATCTTCATCATCTTCTAACTCTAAAGACAACAAACAAACAAATATTATTCAAGAATTTTTTTTGTGAAAGGGGTTCGCGAATAGGTTATGAGCTGTTTGATCGAGAATTTTCTGTAAAAAAACGACCCCCTTACTTCTTCGAGGGGCCATAATTTTCTCACCTCTAGTCTATTTTTGGATAAAGAGGAGGGCTTCATCTACTCTTCCGACACCATAAACAATGGGGGGGGGGGTTTAATTGGGAATTTTGGTGGAGTCAAAAGTGTCTAACTCTGACCCACAGACACACAAAAGAGAAAGTGGGAGAGAGAGAGAGACAGAGAGAAAGGCACACACACACATACAAAGAGACACACATACACAGAGACACATGTACACATCGTCAGTTGTTTTTTTTTTTCCTGCGAGAATTCCTTGCAAGTTTCGAGACTGCTGCTAAGAAACTGCCACCAAGTCCTTCGTCGCTGTTGTGGAGTGGACAAACCGAATTACTGCTCGACGACGAGCTAGCTGCACATGTAATTGCCAAAAAGCTCAGTCTAGATTTCAGTTTTTCTTTAAATCAAATTGAGCTTCGAGGTGAAGCTGAGATCAGTGTAATTTATTCAATCAGATTCAATATATTTGTCATGTCCAGTCGCTGCTGGTGCTGTTGGTGCTGGGACTCATCATCATCGACATGGTTTGAAGTTTATGCGAATTTGACATAGTTCTAATTTGATCTAGCCGGGGAGCTGGTCGTAGCTTTGATTGTTTTTTTTCTGTAGAGATTAAGTGTCATGAGGTGGTAGCTAGCTAGCTAGCTAGCTGCAGAATGAATCTGCATGCTCTTTAGAAGTGAATTTTGCTGAAGGTTTTCCACAGTTGTGTGTGTGTTTTTGAAAACGGCGGCGTTTTTTTTTTCTCTGGACGGAGGTTATAATTGCTTGTGCCTAGCAGCTTGGAGACATATCCCAGCCGCGCACGATCCGCGATACAGAAAAGTACTGACCATTCCTGCTGCTGGTCTCATACCCCGTGCAAATTACGGAGAGAGAGAGAGAGCTGAAGCTGCAGCACAGGAGTACGAGTTCCCGGATCCGGGTCGATATTCGGTGTCTAAATCGCCAGCTACTGTAACAAATCGCCAGCGTAAGGGGGGGGGGAGTATAGGAGCTTCGCTTGTGGTCGACAAGCAGTTGTAATTCCAGGGTGCAGCAGATGGCAGCAAGCGGCTCACGAAAGGGAAAACAATATGCTGCAGGAAATTATTACTCCCCGCCGGCATCAAGCGCTAGTCACGCGGATGAGCAGACGCAAGGAACACATGAATCTTGGCTCGATTTGCGCGCGTCGACTGGACCATCATCGACTCAGCAAGAAGCTGCTGCTCCTATAGGAGGAGGAGGAGGAGGAGGTTCTGGGGATTATGATCAGTGGATAAAATTAACTCATGCGTTAAACTCCCGAACTCAAGATGTCGAACTCCCCGCAGAAGTAATAGCTGATGAGCGTCCCACCTCTAGCTATGCAGCACAGGATCGATCACATCCACCGTTTATGCAGAACCCAGAAACCCACAGAAACACTTCTGCACTCGACCTCACCATGGGAGCAGCTGCAGCTAGCTCGCCAATAACAATTAGGAAGAACACAGTAGCAGCAGTACCACCGCCACCACCACGACCACCGCTACCCAAAGTTCGCATCCAGGAAGGACGACGCAAGCGACCCTCACGGAAGGTAAAGACAACCGTACTGGAAGCGAGTCCCGCCGAGTTCGCTAGGTTGGTGCAAAGGCTCACGGGTGCGAGAGCAGAGACTCTTGCTGCTCCAGCAGCAGGCAACAACCTCTACGCTAGAGTATCCACAGAGCATTTACCACGACCCCAACCCTATAGAACTACAATAATTGGTCGATCAAATATACCAGTTTCAGCTGAACGGATGACGAGTACTTCACAATTACCAGAAGAGAATTATAGGTTGCAGATTCAATACTCCACTGCACAAGCTGCTGCTGCTATGCACTCAAGATCGACAACAACTGCCGCGTGGGATCCAAACTTGTTGCACACGAATACTACTAGTATTAATTATCCGTCATCTTCCGCGACTCATGATCATCGGGATGATATAAATGTGTTCACAAATGTTCAAAGATTCATGCCCAGTACTAGTACTACTAGTACAGAAATTTCTGCTCTTCATCAGCAGCTTCGGCCGTCTGCAGACGATGCAGCTGATGACCTGCATCAGGCGCTCGCGGTCGATGATCCGGGACCCACGAATCTCCAGCAAAATATTATGAGTCCCATACAATTGTGGCTTCAATCAGAACTGCCGCGCACTCAAGCTCCACCTCCTCCGTAGCTGGTGAAGAACGAATCTCAGCAGCTCCAGCCCCGTAGCTCCTCCTCGATCTTCAGAGCACAGTAGCAAGAGAAAATTTTGTAGCTCTAGTCTGCATGCTTTGCTCGATGATCAATCGATCTTGCTTAATTCTTTTTTGCTTTGATTTAAATTTTTTATTTTTTGGGGGGAGAAATTTTGTAGGGATCTGTAACAATTGATCTTCCAGTTCACGAAGATGAAATCTCGATTTTTTTTTATAAATTTTTCCTTGGTTGCAATCCTTGTGTCAGCGCTTTTGTTTCTCGCAATCTCTCAAGACTCTCTCTCTCTCTCTCGCGCGAGCAAGCACGGAGTTCATGTATTATACGTGTAATATACCTTTAACTGTATACTTCTGTATTGAGTGTACTATACATGGAGTATACATTTCAATTTTCATCACTATGTTCGTTAGTTTGCGGTTTTTTTTCTTTTTTTTTTTAATGAAATTTTAGAACATCAAAGTTGTTTGTATTTTCTCACGTGTAGGCTATGAAGGTAAACAAGTTTTTTTTTTTTTTTTTCACAAAAATTTTGAGCTGGGTGTTAATCATCAATAACAACAAAAACCTAGAAAGTAGATTGTTGGGACCAAAAACAACCCATCTAATGAAATAGTCTCCGGTTTCCTAAAGCTTGCTAGATGGACAGAAAATAAATAAACAAATAAATAAGTAATCCAATTGGGTCTTTTCTTCTCAATTTGTAAAATGGGGTCCTATGTCTTTTTCCCACCTCCCCCAAGTTCCAACCCTTCTCCTTCAACCTCAAACCCTAAACCCTAAAACTCGCACGCTCCAACCCAATTCTTTCCACACATTTCATGCAGGCAGTATGGAATGCTGTCCCCTCAATTCCTGCAAGCCAAGACAAGTATGGAAAAAAAAAATTCCTATGATTCTGACTATACAAAGTAAGCAAGCAAATCTCCCAACACTTTGTATAGTCAGAGTCATAGGAATTCTCGAAATGAGCAAGTTCCAAAATGTGATCTGGATGTGGACCCATTTGCACTCGTGTGGCGATTGATTTGACTCTAGGCAAAAATAGAGTATCAAATTGTTTGAACTTGTGATGAGTTTCGAGCTTGCAAACATCATATGGTTCTCATCACATGTGTTTCTAGCTGTAACTTGCAAAGAAGTCTGAACAAAAGAAAGTGTCAGCACTTTCTGATAAAGTCCAAAACTTAGCGTACGATCGTACTTCCACCCTGGAAGAGCAAATAATGAAGATGGCCATTGATCCAAGGTCTTGTACACAAAAGAGTTATCCGCAAAGTCAGGCAATTAGGGGGCGAGAACAGCCAGTTTCGGCATAATAGTGCATCAAACGCTTAACTGGGAATGAAAATTTAATACAAGGAAATAATTGGGTATCACACTAATTTTTTCCACCAATTTTGGTGGTAAATTGAGTTTCATCCTGTCTTTCCTTTCACCTGAGCGCCTCCACTGGCGCTACATATATTTTCATTGTTCCTACCTGTACAACTACTATAATTACTCTCGAACCTTGTGCATTAAATGCTGAGTTTCAGCATTTCATACCCAGATTTAATAAAATTTCCTTACTTTGGAGATCCACTGAAAGAGAGGATAGGGCGCAAAAGCAGAGGGGATAAGGGGTGAAACAGAGGGTGACTTTAGGGATAACTCTATTGCGTAAAACACTCTCTATGTTTTATATATTTATATATTTTGTTACAATTGTATACACACGTGTGTGTGTGTGAGAGAGAGAGATCCTGGGTATGGCCCAGTAAGTGCAAAAAGATATTTACTTCCTCTTAGTCAATCACAAGACTATGGAACATGAATGGCAGGTACTTTGATCAATTCTCAATGGCCCATTGGACGGCTTTTGCGTATCGGTAGGTAATTTGGTTGGCTCCATATTGTCCTCTACTTCTCACAAGCTCCCAACAGAGCGACCATTAACAGACAAGTCTCACTTTGGTGACGAGTTTTCTACTATTTTGAGAAATTGTTTTTCAAGAGAAAAAAATACCTTTGTCAGTGTAAAACATTTTGTTGAGCAAAATATTTCCACTTTTTGTGAAATTAAAAAAAATAAAATAAAAATTCTTAAAGCAAAAAAAGAACATCATCACTGAGATACTGCATAAAAACAAAAAAATATTTTCCAAATTTTCAGGAAATTTTTTTCTCTTTTTTTTTTTGGAGGAAAAAAAAAACAGAGGCCTCAAGAAATTTTGTGCCTCTTTCTTTCTCAACGAACATGAGAACTTGCCTTTCAGGAACCTGCCTGAGCATTCATGGGGTTTGGTCTGGCGGGGTATCGATGATTAGTCTTTTCATATTTCTTCACAAAATCTGGTTCAAGAACTTACTTGGAGACCGGGCGATCAACCCTCTCGTTCTTCTTCCCTCATTGACCCAAAGACACTTAGAGTTGAACCTTACATATACTTGTTGAAGAGACTTCTTTCCGAATATGTACAACATGTGAGAATCTTCATGTGGTCTGACTACACAATTTGGCTTTTCTACAAGAACACGGGATTTGTTGTCATTTGAATTTTATCTCAAGTAAACCATGACTCAATGGAAAAAGCATGGAAATTATTACTTCCCCCGAAGCTCTCTTTCTAACCATATATGTATGTAGAGAACACCCCAAAAAAATTTGATTTTGTTTGTTTCCAAGTCCTCTACCATACATTCATAAAAATATCATGGAAATATATATATTGCCTGATGCGGTCTTCTTCCCAACATATGAAAAACACCATAAAGCCCTTCCAAATGCTAAGGAACACCAACATATTGTGTCATGAGAATGTTGATGTCGTCAACTCTTCAAATGATTTAATTGGTCCCATGTGTAAGCCATGTTCACACACTTTTGGATCAAAGTGGCCATGGTTGGGCCTAGTTAGTTGTGTGCCATGTGATTTTTGTGCTTGCTAAGAGACCCAATTTGATTATTGTGATTTTGTCTATCAATTCAAGAGTTTGAAAGTTGAAACCAAGTTTGTTAGGAATCTCGCATTATTTTGAAGAAGGGTGCTTGTGATGTATGTTTCCCCTAGTGATTGGCACTTTTGAAACTTCATAGTGAAAATTTGAACTCATAGCAATTTGTAAGTGGTTGTGAACATGTCATGCCAAATGTTACTTACATTACCAACCCACAAGTAAAAGAATATATTGAGTGATGGGAAATGATCATGAAAAAGCATTTGGTTATCTAGGGATCACACTTTGCAAAAAGGCTTGGCAACCATTTTGGTCTTGTTCTTTAGAATGTTTAAAAAGTGTGGGCTGACACCATGTTGGGCATGTAAGTTTAAATGGCATGTAACTCATTTATGGTTACACATGCAAGTTTTGTACACATACGTTGCTCACCATGTATATGTTTTCAATTGCACTTACAATGCAATAGTGTGATGTATTTCAAACTATACTTACATAATCATGTGTATTTTTCTTTGGGCTCAAGTAAGGTCATATATATGAAATTTATATTTAATATCTTTTTTTTGTGTGCAAATATTCAGATTGGCATATATAGAGGATTATTTAATACATTCATTTATCAAAGGTTTGCAATTCACCATCCACATTTTTGTTTTATTACCATTGTTCATGATGTTTTAATAATCTTTTTTTTTCCATTATTTTTCTCACCTAATCAAGAAACACATATTATGTGGATAATTTGAAATTCACAGTACTGTTGTGTGTATATAGTTTTTGATATACATGTCAGGTAAATGTATACACATTTTTGTCTATGGTTTTTATTTGGGATATTTTATAGAGATTCAATATATGATATAAATAAAGCAATAAAAACATAAATGCAAAAGTTGACTAAAAAAAAATTGAATTAAAAAAAATTTAAGGAATTTTGAATGGTTTAAAATGGGTCATATTTTCATAAATCTATATCATAATAAATAAAAAATTGTTCAATTTCAGTTTAATTTTTTTAAAGGTATTTTAAAAATTGTAACTCCCAATTTCACCAATGATATCAAAATAAAATGATGAACCACCCTAACTTGCAACCACATATCAAATTCACTTCACAATTGATCTTATAACTTTTTACAATGTTGAACACTCAAACAACATTCTATTTCAAATTATTTTTATTTTATTCATTGTCTTCTTTGTCACGTTGCATTCCCTTTTTGTGATTGTATTGTAATTTTTTTCATTTTGGTCTTACAAAGCAAAGTTTAACATTTAAAGCGAGCTTCCTTTTTCTTTCCTTTCCTTTTATAAGTTTTGCAAGTTTAAATGGTGGCATTGTAGTCATCTTGTAATTTCTAGCATTGTTCCAAGCTTCATCAACAACTTGTTTCAAATTAGTCCCCCTTTCATCTTGTTTTCATTGTAGTTTTAACATTGATTTAAAAAACTACAATCATCAATGAAAAGTGTCAAGTGCAATAACCTTATTTTATACACACCATAATTTCTAGAATGGTGTGCAATGAAAAACCATCATGTATGGGTTCACAAGAATAAATACATAAATAAAAGGGGAAAGAAGTTGAATCATTGAAGCCAATGTTTTACATTCGTTTTTTCTTTCATTTAAATATTTACATAATTTTTCATCATTCTACAATACAATATGTAAGCAAGTTTGTTTTAGATTTACTTTCAATGGATTTAAATGACATGAAATGGCATTACACAATTATAAATTAACATTTTCACATCATGTATATCCTAAACCATATACATGCACAACATTGATCCACACATACATAAGGAGGTTATGTCATTAGAAAGGAAAAAGATCGAAATTTTGTTTTGATTTGGTTGATAAATCATGTTTCTCTACATAAGAATGTAAAGAGTGCCTGGATGATGGAATTATGCAAATATATGGGAAATGTTGGGCAGTTATTAAAAACAAGGACAAACCACAAAGGATTTTATACACACAAAATATATACCCATTTAATTGTCGTGGGCCAAAAAGTTTTTGAATCGAAGGTGTAATGAACCTCTAAAGGTTAAAGATTGAAAAAATCTCATCAACAAAACAACCAATGACCCCCATTTTTCTTATTTGTGTTTGAACTAAATATTACTTAAATTACTTTTAGAAGAGGAATAATTCTTTTAGGTACTATTGTATTTTTTAGAGATGGCAATCACAATGTCCATGTATTGTCAATGTTGAGCAATTATTAGAGTGTTGGGCAATTTGTTTCCTATTCTTAGCAAACTTTTCTTGGGTGGTACAATAGGAATCACCTCGCCAAAATTACAGCAAAGTTGGACCCAATTTAAGAAATAAAATTTCATCTACTTATACATTGGTATTTTTGATTGCACTAGGTCGGCTATGTTTTCCCCACCTATGCACAAACTCATGAAAAATAATGAACACCCAAAAACCTATAATATGCATTAACATTTTGATTCATGAACCATTCTTGACCCAATTCTTGACTTTTCTTTTTTAAATGTCCTTACATTAAACATTAATGTTCTTGATCAAAAAATCCCTCATGTTACATTCCTGGATTTTTTTCCTTATGCATTTTTTTTCACATCCAAACACATGTTTTTATAAATTTAATTAGAGTTTTAAATTCTATATGACTTGTCCTAAAGTTGAATGGGTCTCAAAAATTTGGGGTGTGATGTTCCTAGTGGTACTTCCCAAGGATAAATCTGCCCTTCTACATCCATAAAAAATACCTAAATTATTTATTGAATTTATCTATTATTGACAAATGTAAAACCAAATGCTTTGAATTTCCTTGTGTTTATACTATGTAAATTCCAATGGAAAGTTTTTTTTTAATTTTTTAAATTTTGACAAATAACATTTGTGACACAATGTGCTTTAATAAGTAACCAATAACACATACCGAAACACTTGTACAAAGGTACATAATCCCAAACCACCTAATCTCCAACATAGAGCTTTAGGTTATTCAAGCCATGCCCACTTGAACTTTTTTTTTTTTTAATCTTGTTTTCTTTAGTAGCTAGTGTTTCATTTTTTGAATTTAGGTTTTCAACCATGTGTCACATAACAAGGTTTTTTAGATTAGATAGCCTTTGTATATAATCTTCATATTTTTTCATTAAAAAATAACCAATTTAGTAAGGAACCTTCACATTTGATCTTTGAAAAACCAAAACCAAACAAGTTCATTGATTTCCAAAATAAAATAAAACCTGGAATTAAAGGTTCTTTGATTTTTGAACTTTTCAAAAAACTAGAGGATATTTTTTAAATAAATTAATTGGACAATGTTGGTATATGGGTTGCATGCAATGTTTTTTATTTCTCACAAATTTTTGCATCTTACCAAAAAAAGAAAAAATCTAGTGCAACATGTGTAAAGGATTCTTTTGGAAAAATAAAAAAGCCCCAAATCACCACAACACAAGGAAAACAACATTAAAATTGCCATATTTAGACAATAGGTTCTAGCATGTCACCAAAATATGGCACAACTTCTGAACTTCTCTACTTTACTTTCTTACTTGTAACCAAATTTACCTAACTCCTTTCATGGATGATCACAAATCTACCTGCCTCATAAATTTGAAAAAAAAACATTGGTTGCATGTGTAAGTGGTTGTAAAACTTGGTAGATTTTTTCATTTGTAAGTAGTGAAAAAAATATTTAGGTGAAAAGAAATTGCTCGCTTTTGAATTTTCACACTTTAACAATCTCAATAAAATTAGTCTTTTTTTTCTTGGAACAAATAAACATCATGATGTGTTTGTGTATGTAAGAAGGTTGCATGTGTATGTCTTTATTCAAGTATTTGGGTTTACAATAATGTTTATAACATTATTTTCCCCATGAATAATTTTTCTTTCAAAACTCACATCACAAGCAAATCCTTTTCATGTACACTTTTTTTAAACTACATTTTTAATCTTGATGCCCTTGGGTTATGAAACTTTTTAGACTTTTTAATCATTGTTTCAATTGTATTTATAAAATGATGAATATCCATGATTTGCCCAATCACAAATTTTCACTTTAATGTCCCCCAAAATTATCAATTGACATGCATAGACACCACAAGAAGACATATTGTTGAACACCATGACAAAAGGCCATGGTTGTCACCATTTTTTGAATATTATCTTCAATTGAAATAATTTTTGAAAGGAAATTTAGTTGTTTATGATACTTGTGATAATAACGAAGAAATCAAGGTAGTTGTTTAAATGAGAACCACATCATTCATGAAAACAACCATGGAATTCAAAAATTATGTGTGTTGGCACATTTAATTTGGATTTAAATAACAATTAAGTTGTATGTCCTATAACTAAACTATGGGTTAAAAATCAATGAATAAGGTTAATGGTACTTCAAATGAATACTTTTATTGATGGGCATCATAATTTAAATAATCATTAATAAAACATCATTACATTGCTTTTGAAAAAGAAGAACTTGATTGATTATCTAATGTTGAACATGATTTTTTTCCAATGTCCAACTTATATATTGTCATGATATCCCCTTCTTTGTCAATTGTTTTAAAACCCCATAACTATTTATTAATTTACTACATTGTAAGTTCCCATGACATTGTTTCATTGGAAATGGTTTATGTAGGATGGGTATTTTGGTGATCTTACTTACTTACTTACAATTTAGCGTCATTAAGTGGGACAAATAACGTCCAGGCTAGAACCCAATTGACCTTAAGTCTGATGAAGCAATTCAAATCTAACCGTTTGACATTGCACTAAGAATTTAGCAAGGATGCCTTGTTGCTGACAGCTCAACGATTCAGCCAAAGGTGTGATGGCAGTTAGTGGCAACGAACCTCTAAACCTCTTTCAAACACTTTGATAAGCAGGGCAAACCAAGTAGGGCAGGATGAAGTGGTCCTCATCCTCAACCGCACCCAAGTTGCACAATTTGCAATAACGTTGTTGCATTGGCACCTTCACTGGCTTGACTTGCCTTCCTAGCTTAATCTGCAACTTGTGATTCGCACAACGAAAATGTGCCAAGCTTTTCCTAAGTTGTGCATTGTCTACCCTGAAAAGGTATTCTTTGTACCCATACTGTGCTGAGCTATTCAACCCCAGATAGGTTCTCACCTTGCTAGAGTCAACTACAGCCACTTGATGATGTACAATGTATTGCCTTTCAGCCAACTGCTTGAAACAATCACATGGTGGCAGCTGATCGCTATTGATGTACAAATTGTATGTCGACAGTCATTCATCTATTTGTGTTAGCCAGCAAGCAGGCAATCGGCTCTTTTTACCCACAGCACTCTAGTTCCCGAGTAAGACTTTTCGCATGGCTGCAAGCAACTGCAACTATACATCATAAGCTAGCCTGAACATGTGATCTGAGTCTACCTCAGAACTGACACGTGAGAGAAAGCGCATGGTCTGTTGCCACGAAAATATTTCTAAGGGAAACCTGCCAAACTCTACTAGCACGACATAATTGGATGTTGTGGTGCTGACCCCCAGCAACGACTTCAGAAAAGCCCAATGAACCACCTCTAACTGTTCGCGTGCCATGTGGTCTGACCATATTTCACACCCATAGTTAAGCACTAGTTTGATTAGTGCATTAAACAGTTAGCATTATAATGCTGGGTCAAAGATGCACAGCTCTGCGCATCTGTGCCGCAATGCAAAAACTGCCTTTTTCCTTGACATTGCTAATTGCTGTATTGCCGCTTGCATACCTTTTGTGCCATGTAGCTCAACACCTAGATACTTGAAAAAGTTTAGTTGCTCTATAGTTTCGCCCTCATACTGAAAAGCCTAACACACAGACTTGTGTGCTTCAAACACAACGACCTTGGTTTTCTTAACATTCATAGTCAATTGACGCTCACAGCAAAAAGTTTGCAAGACATTCAGTTGCTTCTGCAATCTAGCAGGAATGTGTGACATGAGAGCTAAGTCGTCTGCATACAAAAGCAAGTGAACAGCTAGTTGTCCCAACATTGGTGGTGTGTCACCTTCCAAGGCATTCAGCCGTTTCTCTAGGCCATCTATGAAAAGGCCAAATAGGAGTGGGCTGAGGGGGCATCCTTGCTTCACTCCGATGTGGCAAAGGAAAATGGGCGTGAACCCCTCTTCTGGATGGTGCAGGTAGGCCTAGTCTTGACGGTACATGGAGCACAAGCACTCCAGTATCCGCCCATTGATGCCAAGTCCCTCTAGCACCTGCCACAACAGGTCCTTCGGTACTTTATCAAAGGCTTTTTTGAAGTCCACAAAACAAGTGTATAACTTCTTTTTCTGAAATCTGGCTTGTTCGGTCAAAGTGCGAACAATAAACAAGTTATCTGTTGTCTTAAAGTCCTTTCTGAAACCAACCTATCCCTTTGCGCGTAAATCATTGGTCTCCGCCCATTGATTGATGCGGGATTCAAGAATCATTGCAAACACCTTTGCTAAGACTGGTCCTACTGTGATCCCCCTGTAATTGTCAAACTAACTACAATCACCCCCTTTGTACAGTGCATGTATGATCCCAACAGAGAGTGATTCACAATAGCCCTTGCGCAGAATTTTGTTAAAAGCAATCAATAGTGGTTGTTACAGGGTAGCAACTGCATCCAAAAGGAACTTTGGTTTGATGCCATCATTGCCTACAGCTTTGTGTCATTTTAGTTTTTTGAACGCTTGTTGTACTTCAACTAGTGTGATGTCAACATTCAACTGTTCGCAATCAATACCATTGGGTGGAAAGGAGACCACCTGGGCTTGAATAGCGGCACTTGTCACAGCTCCTGTTGTGGTTGATGCTGCTAGAGGCTGGAGCAGTTGTTGGAAGCCATCCCTAAGCGCTTCGCTGGTGATGCCATTGACACCCTTGGCGCACTTGCGGTACCGCTTCCAAAATGCTGCAGGATCCGCCTTCGCTAAACCACATAGCTATTTAGCCTTGAGCACATCATAAGCACGTTTCTTCCTTTTGTACAACTATTTCATTTGTTTAAGTCTGACCTGCCTATTTGGGTGCGCATGTGACAATGCAGCAAACTGGCTTTTGGTCTGGCAACATTCTGTGTCAAACCAAGGTTTGTGGCTATGCTTTATTGCTTTTCTTAAGGCCACTTGTCTATTTCCAAACACTTCTTCTACAAATTATATGATGCACTGTTGTAACAAATTGACTGTTGTTTGTACGTCAGATGCATCAAGTACATCCGGGCTTGCCCAGACACCGATGTTATGTTGTACACTCCTACTAAACTCGGCTACTTTGGCAGTGTCATATTTGAAACGTGGTAGGTGTTTGATTTCCTTTTGCTGAACAGGAGGGGGTTGCCATTGCTGTGTGATTGTAAGTACCAATGGTCTATAGTCAGAGTGCACATCTTTGTGACTTGAGTACTTTTCATTGCAGTTAACTTCTAAGCGCTTGACACCCTTTAATTGGTCAGTTGTCGTAAGAAAATAGTCCACAATGCTAAAACTTTTATTGGATAGGCATGTGTACTCCCCTAATATGTCTTCTAGTGTGCGGCCATTGAGGATGAATAGCCCAATAGTTCTGCAGAGATCCAGGAATTCACGATGCTAGCCAGCCGTGACGGTGTCACGGTTCTGGCGCTCCAACATATCGTTGGGCAGGGTGTCCTCAATGGCCTGTGGCACCAGCAGCACATTTGTTAGTTGACTGCAATCAATGAGGTCAGTGTTTGTGCCTGTCCTTGCATTGAAATCCCCAGCAAGAAGCACACCGCCTAAGCTCATGGCTTCTCCAACCTCTTGGCATATGTGTTCAAATAGGCTGTTGTCCGCATATGGCGAGCCTTGTGCAACATATACTATGCACAGGAATAAAGGCCTTTGGAAAGCATTGCCCAAGTGCAGCCAAATCCTAATGCCATACCTTACAGTCTTCCAAATAGTAATACTATTTGCCCATGTTTCCTTGACTAATACCACAATGCCTCCACTGTGTTTTCGAACGACACCCTATGGAGTCACAGGCCTGGCAACATCAAAATAGCAAAACCTCGGTAAGATTGGGAATGTATCGCCCAATAAATGATGTGTTTATGTCAAAGCAACAACATCAACATGTTGAAATAGGTCAAGCAGATGTTCATGTGTTTCTAGCTTTGTGATAGCAGCCCCATGGATGTTCCACAGGCACACGCGCAAGTCTCTCTGGCCCCCGCCCCCCTATGCAGTAGGAGAGTTTACAACTTTGTGGTTGATGTAGAGATTAGCCCCACATTAATAGACCTGTTTGCCAGCCTCTTTGGCCTCCTTGAAGGTGGCCCAGGCAGTTGGTTTCTAGGCTTACTGAACGAGAGTCAGGTCTTCATCGAGCCCAAGTTGAGTGCCCTGCAAGCCTTTGCGAGCGCGCAGCACCGTGAGCTTGTCGTGTACCGATGCCAACATGATGATGACTGCTGGTGCCTTGTCAGTGGCCTTATCCAGTCACCCCGACGGCATCTGCCGATGCACCTTCTACACCTGCACACGGTCAGCAACCTTCAACCTATCGAGCAGCTTCATCTGCACCAACTCCATAAGTTATTTTGAGGTTTCCCCCTTGCTCATGGTCAACCCGGTGACCCGGATGTTTGCCTCCCTGGCCTTGACCAGATCAGCATCCGTTGCCTAATCCACCTTGTTGGCAACCTTGTCAACCTTCTTGCCCACGACCTCCTTCCACTTCTCCCCACTGTCCTGCATGGTATCAAAGTTTTTAGCCATCTCATCTACTTTATTTTGCAACGTTTCGACTTGGCCAATAACGGTCACAATCTTAGCTTCCATTACTGGAGCCAAAATGTTTTCCGCAACTTGCTCCATAGTGACCTCAATAACATTGTGCACATCCTGTTTCGTCACCATATCGGCCCTAGGGACCATGAGATGGTTGACGATGGCTGCTGCAGCGGTTGCCTTGCTAGTCTTAGTAGGCTTGAGGTTGTAGCGTGTATAGAACGCCTGGAGTTTAGCCGCCTGTATCTCCATGATCGTCAGCGAGTCCTTGTTCCATTCCCATGCTTTAGCGTTGAAAACCGTGGCATTCGTCATTAACCAAAACCCTGTAGGAAGTTTGAGTATGTATACCTCTTTGATGTTGCTACTACTGCTGGGACCTTTGCTATTACAGCTGTTGCTGGGATTTTTGCTAGAGGATTAGTGTTTTTTTTTTTTTTCTTGCAAAATGGTGCCCATTTCAGTTTGCTAGTGAGACACACAAGGAAAAAGGACAGTTTGGTGACTTTCACCACAATTGCAAACAACCTTGTAATGAAATGATCTTGCAAAGGATGGCATTCAAACCTTTGATCCTGAGATTTGATGATGATGATGATGATGATGCTTTCCTGCTTGCACAAACAAAACTGGAAAGCAAATTTACATAGAGTCAAAGCTACCTACCATCATCAGCTTCAGAAATTAAGGTTTGAAGCTCTGTACTTGCCCTAGTGTACCCCAGGCTTTATAACAAACAAACAGAGCTAGAAAGCTAAAAGAAAAAAGCCAAAGCTCCCTACCATCATCAATTTCAGAAATTACAGTTTGGAACTCTGAACTAACCCCCCTTATGCTTTGCAACAACAAACAAAGCTGGAAAGCAAAAAGAAAAGAGTCTAAGCTCCCGACCATCATCAGCTTCACAAATTAGGGTTTGAAGCTCTAAACTAGCTCTAATGTCCCCTAGGCTTTGCAGCAAACAAAACAAAGCTAGAAAGTAAAAACATAAGAGCCAAAGCTTCCTGGCATTAGCAGCTTCGCAATTAGGATTTGAAGTTCTGAACTAGCTTTAGTGTACCCCGGGCTTTAATAAAGAAACAAAGTTGGAAAGCAAAAACAAGAGAGCCCAAGCTCCCTACCATAACCAGCTTCACAAATTAGGGTTTGATGCTCTGCACTAGCCCTAGTGTGACCAAGCTTTGCAACAAACAAACAAAGCTGGAAAGCAAAAGAATAGAGCCCAAGCTCCCTGACATCAACTTCACAATTAGGGTTTGAAGCTTTGCACTGTTGTTGACTACACTCAGTTAGACAAAAGAAGCCCAAAATAATCTGTTTCACTCTCTCAAGAACTAATGTCATAGAGCTCCATTCTTCATCTATACCTAAACTACATTGTGGTGATCATCATTGTGACAGTTCCAAAATCACTCCGGATTATAATTTGTCATAGATCAAATTTCATTTAAAAATCATTTCTTGTTGTCTATCTTGCAACCTTTCGATGTTCTTTTTCTTTTGTTTATTTATATCTTATTGTGAACTTATTTATTGAATCGATGTTAAGTTTGATGTTTTGCTTACCAAATCAAGAATGAAAAAACACATTATTGGAAAAAAATGACATATAGAGCAATTTATAGAATTTTATAGTTTCAAAAGACAAAATTAATGACAACAAAATTATTATGTCCACCAAAAATAATTTAATCACTATCATTGGTAGTGCAAAGCAACGTGGAGCCCAAATGATTTTATAAAAAAATACAATACATCTATTTAAGGAGTTGTTTTTTAGGTTTTTCAAACCTTGATTTCAAGACACTTCACTTCATTTTTACATAGGTGAAATTTGGCACATCTACCAAAAAACAAAGGCTAATAATTATAACATATTTTTAATCATTTTACCCTTGTTATTGTTAATTGGAGCGACATCCATTATGGTTGTCTTGGTAATCATGATATTATCCTGAATAAGAAAGTATATTTTTGAAGAAATTACATTAACAATCTTAGATTTACAATTATTTTGAAATTTTAAAACATTAGTTAGCCTTTCAAATGTATCTCACAACTACATTGAATGAATCATGCATAATGTATATTTGTTGCATCTAACAAAGATGGATGTTTAAATTGAAATGTTGTCATTGCCTTTCTTTTCAACATGTGTAATTATTATCTTATGGTGTAATACCAATCTATGGTGATTAGTTCTTTTTGTTTATTGCAATTTTCAAGAATTGTGTATTGTCGGAGAGCAAAGTGTTGGTGGTGAAGTTGGAAGAGAAAGAAAGAGAAGGAGAAGACCACTACTTTTCAATCAACATTCATAAAGAGTGCCTCTTTGTCAAATGATTATTTGCCCCTTGGCGGGGTGCATTCTATGCAAGTTATTAAGTGCAAAGATTGATGGTAGAATAGAGGTGGGGGGAGAGGGGCGGGAGATCCAAAAGTGCTAAGAAATACAAATAGTGTTATGGAAGGGAAAGGAGGGGAAAGGTGGGGAAAGGTTGGACATGTAGGAAGGCACTATGTGACAAGAAATGAGCAAACTTGTGTTTAGTTACTAGACATTTGTTGAAGAATGGTTAGGGTTTGAAATTACATCAACTTTCTACTAAAAGTGGTAGGAGATATATGAGCTTTTAAAAGGGTCCAAAAGCTAGATATTCATGTCAAGAAAATGAGATTTGTATTTATGGTTTAGAAGTGTTGAACTCATTGTTTTTAAAAAGGTTGATGAGTATGTGACAAGTTCAAAATTAATAAGGATCTTCTATTGAAGTTATGAAGTGTAGGGCGTTGATGAAAGTGGGTTGGCAAATAAAGTGGATCTTTGTGAACTTGATCAACATCAAATTTCAAGGAGCACCTTATGTTATGTTGCATTTGGTTTTGGATTGGTTTTCTATTTAAATGTAAAGAGTATAAGCAAGCTCAAGTTTATATTTTCAATGCACAAGACTTTGTAAAAATGCCACAATATACTCAAGAAATAAATGGGAGAATGTAAAAAACAAGCTAACATTGCTACGGAATTCTCATGGTCCCAATGAAGATGGGGATGGTGAAAATTTGCAAGTTTGGGGTTGTATGGTTGAACGTGAGTGGCATGTGTGATTGGAAAATTGTTGAATGAATTGGTCTTTTGAAAATTGGGTGTTTAGGTTTTATAGTTGATAATGGGATTCATTTTTATATGTTGTTGTGAAATATAAAACCTTTGCAAAATTTGTTGTTTTGAATCTCCAAAAAAACTTTGTGTTAACAACCAAGTGAATTACTATCATAAAAGACCTTTTGACTTTGTAAAAACCAACAATGCAAAAGTTCATTTGTAAATTCTTGCCAGCCCTATGCCATTGGGCTTGACTTGGGGTCTTTGCTAATAGCTTGTCAATCAAGTCTACTATTGTGTGCCCCCCCCCAAAAAAAATATAAATAAATAAATAAAATAATTCATTTGTGCTTAAAAATTTACATGCATGCTTATGGATGACAATAATTAAGAGAAATTATTGCAAGATATGGTCTTTACAAACAATGATGGTTGTCATAATAGAAATGGAAAGTTGTGTCTCTTAGACAAGCAAACAATTGTTTGTTTCATACAATGTAGTGACCTAGGGCATTAAGACTATGAGTGTTGAATGAGATGTGTTTGGTTGACATGCCAACATTTTGAATGTTCAAGTTGAGTTGAAAGGACATTTTGCTCATTGTTCTTTCTATGGGAATTATAGGATTTGGAAAATTTCTTATGCATTGAAGAAATGTGTTGGTATGTTGTTAGTATGTGAATGGCATGTTTATCAACAAGGGTGAGTAAAATGAAAAACCAAAATATCAAAAAAAGCTTGATCTTAAAACCATTTCTTAAATACTTTCATGGCATTGTAGGGAATTCTAAACATTACGTATGTTCATGTAGTCGATAGATAAGAATAAAAGGAGTTGTTAATGGAAGGATTGAGTGATTGCATATTAATCTGTGTTGCATGACCATTAGGGCAAGTAAGAAGAAAATATATATACTTCTTTCATTTTTCCCTTTTTTTTTTTGGTTACAATGGATCATTTGATTGGGAATTGGGACATGTTAACATTGGGGTTTGAATTTGTTAAATATGAATATTTAAGTATGACAATAGACAAGGAAATGGATTGAGGTTAAGTGGAGTTGGGATTTGAAGGTTGGTGATGTGGGAGGTAGGGACCCAAAGTCAAGAATGTAGACAAATTGGTTGTGTGGAAGATGGACATCTCCTTTTTGTCCAACAACGAGGACTATAGTGGGAATCACAACCAATATCATCTAAGGAAAAAACAAAAGCAAAGTTGGAACTTGGAACCTTCTAATTTAGATTGAAATTCAAACCCAAAATTGAGACAATTCCAATTTATTTTTCAAAACTAAAACTAGAGAAAGAATAAATAAATTAATAAATTAATAATATGTATAAACAAGGATAGAAATTCATCCACAAAAAGTAAACGACGTGTTGAAGCAAATGTAAACACATGAAAAAATAAATTTAAAACGATAATATTGAAGTAGAAGACCTAATGCTAAAAGGGCATCCTCTACCACAAATCAGCTAGAGAGATGGAGGTGCACTAGTAGTTGACATGTGTGGAAGAGATGAAGAACTCTGACTTTAAGAGTAATCGTGATGACTTACTTACACACATTCGAAGGCTATTGACACTTGTTGCCTGTAATAATAAGATATAAAAATCAAGATATAAGGAAGTCTGCTGATGACGAGCTATACTGGCATGTACACAACCAGAGGTTCTTCACAAAAGTAAAGAATGATTTACACCCCCAACCCTAGTTTCATGAGACTACTGGCAGAGAACTGGTAGTTCTCTTGTAGCAGGTTATTTGACCGGTTCTCAGATTGTTTGAGAGCTGTGATCGAATATCAGAATCAGGTTGTCAGACTTTTGAGAGCAGCTGTTACAGATGTGAACCTGAATCGTTTCGTTCAAGTCACCGTTGTATTTGTTTGAGAACCGTATGAGAACCTCCTAGTATCATCTACGCATGTCTGATAACCGCCCAGCACTGCCTGCGGTTCTTTGAAAAGGTCCCCAAACAACAGGCGGTTCTCATGAAATCACCAGCAAAGAACTGGTGGTTTTACAGAAGGTTTATTTGACCAGTTCTCAGATTTTTTTTTCAGAACTGCAGTTGTACATCAGAATTGGTTCTCTGAATTTTTTAGAAACACCCATTAGAGCTTGTTAATCACTTTCATTTGGAACCGTGGTTATTTATCTCTTAAAGAACCGGGTGAGAGAACCTCCGGTTACCAGGTTCCCACAGCCTCCAGCGTGCAAACTGATCATTGATCCGCGGGAGCTTTTCTGGAAAATTCTGGCTATGGGGTGGGGGGGTGATCAGGTAAGCAATTATTGTCAGCAAGCGGAGGAGGAGGACAACATGGGTGCTAGGAAAATCCGATCACTGAGCCTCCTCCCAAGCAACCATTCCACATTGAAGGACAATGCACTAGTAGTGTTGGCTGAGATTGCCCGCTTGGAGCGCCGGATATTCCCCAAGCATGAATCGCTTGCAGGAGACTTCTCACAGGTGCAGCACCCCTCCCTCCTCTTTCTACTCTCAGATTTTAGAAGAGCTTGTGAAAATGTATTGAGAATTCTATGTTTTCCATACTTTCCTTCTTTTTAGGGTTTTCATGGTTCTGGGTACAAGGATACAAGGTGTACTTTGCAACTATATGAACTTGGTGACTAGGTTTGAATTGGAGGTTTGATTGAGGTCTTGAGTTTCTGTTGAGAGGACTTGCTGGTGGGGTACAATTTTTTTGTTTCGGAGGAAAAAAAAAAAATTGGTCTTTTTTTTGGGTGTTGTGTTCTTCCAATATCCATTCCCAATTTCTGGTCTTGAGTTTCCGGTGAGAAAACTTGCTGAAGGGAATTTGAACTCTCTCCAGATAAATGTAAGCCTTAATCATGATCCTGAAAAGTTTTGTGGCCTTTTGACATGGCAGGAAGTGAAGAAAAGGAATCAAAAACTTCTATACGTGATACAAGGAGATGTAGTTACTGAACATAATGAACATGAAGAGGAGAAATTGGACCCAACATTGATTGCAGGCTATCTCATGTACTCATGGAGCTCACTAGCAGCATCCATCACGAAGCTTGCAGGTTTTCTTCCCTTCTCTCTCTCTTCCTTCAGTTTCAACCCTAATCAAGTGAGAAACTTTGTGCCCAGATCAGATGAAGTCAATGAGGATGTTGTGGTAGGTGGTCAATATCAGTGTTGGGCGAGTACCAGGTTGGGACCTGGGCATATAGACTGGTATTGGTCCCAGTATTAAAGAACCAACCAGACTGGTATGACCCGAGGCAATACCAACCTAGTACCAACACTTGCCTAGTGGGCACCTCATCTAATAGCAGCTTCATCCAGGGCTATGCCAGTCTCAATGCCAGTGCATAGCTGCCTTATACCAGCCAAAAGTCAGCCTTGGACCCTAACACCAAGAGTGGGCTGGTATGAAAGTTTAAAAAAAGACCAAATACAAGTACCAGGCTGGTAGGAAAATTTCAGAAGAGATCCAATACCAGTTCCAACAGGTATGTGCAAAAGATGATACCTGCCCAACATTGGTCAATACCATAGTATTGATGTTGAAAGTCCCTGAACAATACATCTATATGACTGTCTCCCTCTGTTGTTCAAACCACTCCTGAGTTTTGATTTTGGTCTTGTTTTCTTGTTTCGTTAGGGTTTGGGTTTCCTCTGTTTCATACCTGCTGACTGGTTGCTGTTATTGTCAGATCTGAAACATGCAAAACCTGCAGTCATTCTTGTTGTGTTTGGTTGGAAGTGACACGATACTTGTGGAGTTTCTATGCAATCACATTGATATTCTCTGTAGGATACATATTGGAATCACTGCAACTTGAAAAAGCAATGAGTTTATCATGTGTTGATGGGTCTTGCTCAAGAACAAGCTGCAGGAGTCACAGATGCAGAACAAAATATCTGGAACTGTCATTCTGTAAGCTTCACCACTATAGCACTGTATTTGAAGATATGAAATTTGCAAAAGGCTGAATTGGTAGACTTCAGAATTCTTCTCTGAGGGATGGATGGAAGGAATGGCATAGGGGTGTGGATTGCTGCTTGCTTCTGTGGCTGGGTTCTGCTGAAGTCAACATTCTAACTTCTTTCTTGCAAGGGGTGATGGTGTCAATCACTGTGCACATCACAATGTGAATGTGATATGCATAAATCATGATTTAGGTCAATGTGACAGTGGTATTGCCAGAGTTGTCCTGTGTATTGAAGTTTGTTATATGCTGTTGCAGTTCGTGAGAGTTGTCGCAGGCAAGGCTATGGAGAGGCATTGTTACAATCAGCAATTCAACAGATCCAGGCACGGAAGCTTCAGTGTGTGAACCTTCATGTAGACCCAACCCGAGTGGCTGCAGTTGCCCTATATGAAAAGATAGGTTTCCATGTAGACACTGTTGTGCACTCCTATTATGCTCCAAACAGGGATGCGTATCGAATGGTCCTTGAGCTGACATCATAATTCAGACATCAATTGTTTTCAAGCAACCCAAGGTATGTGGCTCACACACTTGATGCACAATATGATGCACTTTCAGCCCAGCATAATAATTTTCCCCACTGATTGTCCTATTGTCCACCCATTCTATGGAGGACTATGGAGGGCCAAAATTAGGTTTTGCTTTTGTTACTGAAGCACCATTGATGCAGTTCCATTGTTGCATTCTCATTCAATTTTCACTTCTTATATGCACACCTTGGGTTTTGCTGGGTAATTCATCATCGACGATACAGCTTGTAACAATGGTAAATTTTTAGTACCAACAGCATATGTTGAAAGTTTGTGGCAGCATTGAGAGTAAATTACCTTTAATTCCCACCCCATGCTCAGATATGGTACATGTGTTGTAGGTTGTGTATCTCTTTAAGAACTCATTCACTCAAACAGATTGTTGCTTGCTGCTTTTAGCTCAAGTTTTTTTGGCATTTCATTCGTCACTAGCCACATCCATTGAATTATTGTGCAATTTTTTTGGCTACTTTTTTCTCTGTAGGGTATGTTGGAGAGACAGGCACAATCCAATGTGGAAGAGTTGACATCTGCATGAACACAATTGATGCCAAGGGGATGACTTTGAAGAAAACATTAACTACACCATGTGTTTTAGGGTTTAACACAAGGTTGATGTGGACTACTCAAGCCTCTTACAAGATGACCATTATGAGCAAGTGGCTTGCAAGCAGGAAAGAAGTAAAATAGCACCAAATTTTAACCACAAACAAGTTTAGCCCAATTTTGTTAAGAACCTAGTGCAACCACAGTCTGGCACATTAGTTCATACTTCAAATTTTTTGGACACCCTGTTGCAGAGATTGTGAAAATGTATATCAATAAAGTCTTTCTAAAACAACCCTTATTGGCCTTTTGTACAGCTAATCTAGCATCCAATGTCTTGTAGTACCCACACTGCTAATATTATTTGGAAAAAAATTGAAAATTTCAAGAAATAGCTGTTCAAAGAACAATATTTTGTGAAGGAAAGTTAAGAATCTTTTGGAATAGTCAGGAATTTTTCAACATGGAATCTTCAATTTTTAATTCATTGCTTGACAGACATGTGTTGAAGCTGCCCTTGTACTATGGTAGTTGACGCAATCATAACGTTGATTGGCTTAGTTACAACAATGATGAACTTTGACTTACAGCAACTCCACCAGTGCTCTCAGTATGTGACCGTGCAAATTAAAATTGGATCAAGAAAAGTCAAAACATGCTAGTTTGGCTCATCAAAATGGTTTTGGCCCAGCATAAAATTGGATCAAGAAAAGTCAAAACATGCTAGTTTGGCTCATCAAAATGGTTTTGGCCCAGCATTTTTGCACTGATTACTGAGTCTGGTTAAAAGCACGGCGAAGCCTAACACCTGCCAGAGAAGAGTGTAATAAATACGATCTGACTGCTGCTCCCTGTTTCTGATCGGCAAATAATCTATCCACTGGTTTAAGGAGCAAGTAGCATAGTATATTTCCACATGTATATTAAGGTTTGATACAGATGGTGTTTGAGACATGTCAGGAAACAGATTTGTCCATCAGTACACATCAAATTTCAGTCTGCATATAATGTGTACAGATAATTGGGGAGAATGTAAGGGTTCTAAAGCACATGTTTCAGTTCCATGTCTAAGGACAGTCTGCCCCTGCAAGAAGCCAATTTCTTCAGTTCTAGTGCCCTGGGAGCTTCATGAACCATGACACATTCTAGTGTCAGCCCACTAATGGATATCCTTCTGCTGTTGCTTTGAGTCTGCCTACTGGTCAGTTTGCGCTTTCACCACTGCAATTTGCTTCACACAAAATTGCACTTCAAACTCATAGTGGACTTTGTACACAAGGAACTGCAGGCTTTCATTCATCACGGGACACCCATCTTTTAGTTCAAAGGTAAATGGCTGCTTTACAAGAATAGACCAAGTTTTTGCTTGTACACCTAACCTATGAGATCTCTCTTTTCATGACATCAATGTTCACTGAAGTGTATACTCATCTAGATGACATCACAGCTCTGGTTGATGAGGGGTATCATCTGTCGCCAACAATGGATCTTAACAAAGACACAAAGTTGTAGTTGTGTAGATGAACACACCCTGCTGCTGATGCAGGTCCTTGGGAACACCAAATCAAAAAGTACTTTGCAGCACTTCCAGCTTTTCACAAATGCTGCAAATTTTCAACCATGTGAGTAAGAAAAAACAGACTTGCACAAAACCCAGAACCCCAGTTTTTCAACCCATCTAGTAGCAACCTGTGATGCCAATGTTCAAGTAACTCCCAAGGGCAAAGAAAAAGACTACTCGTTAGAAGTTTCACCTTAGATGTCATCAAAGCCAATCAATATCGCACCAATAGGAGACATCAATTTGGGTTTAGAAATTTTCTTCAGTTCTGGGACTGATGGTCAAATGGAATCGCCTCAAACGAAAGAGCAGGGACGCACAAATTGGAGGTCCCCATGTTGACCACACTCCCGAGTGCGTAAGTGCTCCCTGTTACTATATACATAATATGTAGCCAATGCAGGCTGATTTTGCAAAAGATCTGCAAGGGCTTCAGTTTGAGATGAATCGGCAGATGCTGGAGCAATTTCTTTCACTTGTCTCCTATTTTCAACAAATATTTGACCTCAGCGTAAGTCTTATTTCCACTGGCTTAGACCCTCTTCATCTGCACTCCTATATGTATCAGGGAATTTACTTCTTGTAGTCACACTCACAACTTTGCACTATAAGACAAGACTGACCTAGCACCATTGCTTTTTTGTTAAACCAAGGTTTCTCCCTTTAGGACCTTGAAACATCTACTTCTGAACAACTGGAGAACACTGTGCTGATGCCTAGTCCTTTCATACCACTGACCCCACAAGTGAGCTTTTCTTTCCCCACATTTGATAGTAGGAACTCTTTGTTTCTACCATTCTTGTCAAGAGCCTCCTAAAGACTCCTAACATCCATAATATGTAGTGGTGGCTGTCTCCTTCAGTTCAGGAGCAAGCAGTGGGTAGTTCTCGCCTAACCATGAGGAGTTTGTTGGAGAGCCAAATTCATATCCAGCTTCCTCTTCAGATGTGTTCTGTCAGTACTGTTCCCACCAACAGCAACAATGAACAAAAGGGGTGAGAAAAAACAAACTGCATCTGCAGCCGATGACATCAGGGTTTAGGGTTAACTGCTCCATGTTACCAGCATACCATTCTCACAGGCATGTCAAGTGTACACCCACACAATCATGCTGACCTAAGCCTCAAAACACACTTGCAACAGATGTATATACTACAGACCAATTTCACAGCATAGAAACACAAAGACAGTTTTGCTGGTACCTGTTAAGGGTTGGCCTAAGGGCAGTATTGGGGTCTGATGACATTGGGGCCATAATAGTATCTGCTGGAGTTCCCTGATCCCTAAAATCCAGGGGGTTGGATTCCCGATTGGCTTCTCCAGCTGCCCGAATATCCCCACCAAAGAGTTGCACACGACGTGCTTTGTTGGGTGGGGAGAACACAAAGGGTTCAGCAGGGGATTGAAGCTCTGGAGGCCCCTCTGACCTTGGTGGTGGTCGTCGAAGCAGATGTGGTTTAGTTGGCACTGGCTCAGTAAGGAAGTACCTGCAGCAATTTTGCAACTTGCTTTGTAGAAAATTGTGAATTAAATGTGGGGTTTTATCCCTCTTGTTGGTAAGATCTTATGGGATTGAAACACTCCAAAGAACAGGACACACATTGTCATTCCCCCTCTATCACTTTACACTGGTGCTTCTACTTTATATGCAAAAGTGACTAAAGCCAGCATAACTAGGAACTCTTCCCAGATGCAAGCACCTGGGTATCTAAAGCAGTCAAGTTCATGACAAATGAACCAGAAGAACAAGCAACACTTAAAAGAAAAAAACACATATCTTTCCAAATTTCTGAAGGAGTATACTTGTGGTTCTAGACATTCAGGGCAAAACTTGAATTGTGATTCAGGGGCACCTTACCTGTGCTCCAAGGCTTGTTGTGCTGAGATCCTAGACCGAGGGTCATAAGTGAATAATCTTTGGAGAAGGTCTATACAGTCTTCACTGGCCATGGGGAACAGAGAGCGAAAGGGCTGGGGTGGAGAGTATTGGTACTCAACATAGTCAGGAAGAGAAGTCATGTCCGGCCACTGTGATTCCCTTGGAGTTCCAAAAGCTCCAAAAATCTTGCCCAGTTGATCAATGTCACTGGAGCCCTGACATTCTTACCAAAGTGAGTATTTGATTGTGTAGAACTGTGGACAAATATGACTGATGAGCTTATTGATAATCACTATTTTTCACTTGGAGGGACCAAAATAAATACCTGAAGAAAGGGACGGCGAAGTATGAGCTCTGCAAAGATGCAACCGGCTGCCCAGATGTCAACACCTGGCCCATAAAGTTTGGAACCAAACAAAAGCTCGGGTGCACGATACCAAAGAGCAAAAACCTGGCCCACCATGTCCTCACAGTTCATGATTGTGTCTGTACTCTCTCTATGAAAACCTAATCGACCTTCTGATGTTCCTCTTCCTTTATCATTCCCCTGTTGCCCAAGCAGTAAATCCCAATCCTGACCCACTCCTTTGAGTAGGAAAACCTCAGACAGTGAATTTTGAGAAACGCCATGAAGGCCAAGGCAGAATTACCTGGTGTGTAAATTTCCGGTCAGGACTTCCAAAAATACGAGCCAAACCAAAATCAGCCAACTTCAACTGGCCATCACTACCAAGCAGAAGATTGTTGGGCTTCATGTCCCTGCAGGAGTAGCAACTCATTACTGTGTTTCAAATAGTGACCAAGGGTGGCCAAATGGTGAAGAGCATTTCCTGTCATCAAAATAACATCATTCAAATAGAACAAATTCTTGACCTACAGACTTCTACAATTGTCAAGTGCAAGCACCAAAACATCATCTGAAATACCCAAACATATGTCCAAAAAAAAGGGCAGTCTATTGATCACAAGGAAAAGAAAAAGTAAGAGACGAAACAGGGTTACTGTATTACAGACCTATGAAGAACCCATTTCTTATGGCAAACTGCTAGCCCTTTAAGTGTCATTTGCATGTAAGATTTTATGTCAGCAGGTGAGAGAACAATGTTCCTGTCTCGTATTACTGCTTCCAAGTTGCTCTCCATGTATTCAAACACAAGATGCAGATTCCGCTTGTGGGGATACACATCAATGAGTTCAATGATGTTTGGGTCCTGAAGCTCCTTGAGAAGCTTAATCTCCCTCAAAGCTGTGACATTTACCCCCTCCTTGTACTTTCCAAGCCTGATTTTCTTCACTGCTACAGTTCTATTTGTCTGGGGACACAGATTTAAGAAACATATCCAGAACAAGTGTCAGACCACAAGCTTTATTAACCATACTGTTCAACCAACGGGAAAGTTCAAGAGACTACAGGATTCATAAAAACAAGGCCAGAAGCCAGGGATCCAAACCCTCTAGGTTGAAAAAATTAGGGTTTGAGATCGAGAAGAGATTGGCATCCAATTGAGGAAACAATTTACATCGTAAACCAAATTCAAGCTTCAAGAGTTAACAGTATTACCACACGATCGATGGCCTTAAAGACCACTCCAAATGTCCCTTCACCAAGTGTGACACCTTTGATGTATCGGCCTGCTCCATTTGTCTCCCCCGATCCCATCTCCACAGAACAGTGAGAACCGTAAGAGTTTGATATTTTTTTGGTTCAGAGCACTGAATTCCAACAGCAATAATCACCTACACACTGTCGGTTCATGCCATAGATTCTTTGATCACAATTCTTCAGTCGTCAATGCATGCTCCTCAAGCTGAAAGCCCTGTAAAGTATTCTCCTCCTCCTCCTCCTCCTCCTACTTGCCTTAAATCCAGTTCCTGCATGCCATGTTTTGCAATCTCCGAAACTGGAACATTCTTCCACCAATCCTCGCGAAAGCGCCCCTCTCCAACTCATCCAGCTTTATGCGAGGCAAAAAAACATAAAAAGACCCATAACCCCGCAAGAAAGGCTAAACCAGAAACAACACCGTTCTCCACAGTTCACAACGCGGCCGATTCCGAACTAGAGACATCATCGTCCTCATGATCCAGCAACCAAAAAATTTGGACTTCGAGAACCCCACGAAACACGTGCACCAGCAATCGATCGAACGATGTGAAGAAATAAACACCCAGACGAAGAGAAGAGGAGGAACACTCTTCTTCTTCTTCTTCATGTGCAAAGGGTGGGAGGAGACCAGAGCGCCAAACCCTAAAAGGAAACCTGCTGGGCCGGTCACCAAACCCTAAGAACAACCCGCCATTGTGTTTTCAATTGGATTGTTCACTTGCAATTTTAGTCATGAAGCCATTTTCACAGCTTAGCCTAGTGTGATGAAGTCTTAGAGCATCTCCACCAACGCCCAGTATGTGACCTTGCAACAATATTTCTCACATCCAAGTTTTAGTTACCAACTTTTTTGGAAACCCAGTCTGAAATTGGGTACTGAAAGTGCTTCGAAGATTACTAATAGCAAACCACTTGGACCAATCAAACTATCTACCCAATCAGAGACATGGAACAGTCAATACGTAAACACGATTTGACTGTGTTTATTAGACCGTTCCTGGGCTCTCCTCCAGGGCTCTGAACGTTGTGTGGTTTGATTCAGGGTCCCTGGAGCCTTCCAGTGGATGCACTGATGAACCTAATCCAAGGTTTGCAGTGTAAGTGTCACATACTCAGCGTTGGTGGAGATGCTCTCAGGAGGACCCAAGACAAAGGGCTATAACTACCAACTTACCAATCTACCCAATGACTTAAAAGGGGACACTATATGTTAAATTTTCCCATTACATGCATCAAACAAGTATCATTTGGGATATTAGTTTTTATTGTTTCCGACCCTATTATTATTTTAAACTTGGGCTCTGCATTGTTATGCACTACGAGTGACCATGATATGATGAAAAAGTTTGGAAATTAATGTCCATTTCAATGAAAATATTGAATGACATTGCATGTAACTTGAACTCAATGCAAATTGAGTTTACATTCAATTCAATTCAATTCACAAATTGGATTAAATTTAAATATGTTGAATGGAATTTTAATTCATTGAAATTGGATTTGAATTCAATTGAATTGATTTCCAATTCAACTTAATGTAATTCAAATTTAATTGAAAAGAAATATATTGTATTATCTATTTGAGAACCTAAACTTATTTTAAATGGGGCAATGGCTTCAGTTCATGTTTTAATTAAATTCTGAAAAAAGTTCGATTATTTGATTAAGTTCCAATGACAATTTTAACAAAATTGGAAAGGTGAAAACACAATCAAAGAAGCCACCTAAAGGTGTAAACTATTTTAAAATATTATATATATTTTTAAAAAATCACAAGGAAAACATAATAATTTGGATTGTTAATATTATTTTTGAAATAGGTCCCATTATATGTAAAGTTTCAATGTTTAAAATTTGATGCAATTAAAGAATCTTTTTGCATATTTAAAGTTGAATAACTTTTGGAGTGAACAATTTATTTTTTTTGATGTCATTTTTCTTTATCAAATGTGCACAAAATGGAAAAGATGTTATTAAAAGAGCAAAAGGAATTGAAATTCATTTTTAACCATGTTTTTGGCCTTAAAAATTATGAATTTTGAGAATGTGGCTTTAAAAAACATTGTTCATTTCTATGTGGTAAGAGCACAAATGTGTAATATACATGATATAAGATCAAAATCTAATCAAAATTTCTTTCCTTAATTTGATGATTGTGAATCAATGAAGCCAATGGTTGAAGGTAGCTATGTGACTGAAAATATGGAGAACTTTTTGATAATTCAAAGTCTATAGTCCCAAAATGTGAATAAGATTTTTACCTCACGTCCTCCCATCTTCTCTATTCAGACATTTTTTGTCTATTTGAATTGCATTTTTTGACAATTAGGATTTGTCTTCATCAATTATGCCATTCCATAGATGGTGCCAACAATTGAGTTGGGAAATGGCCCAGAACTTGAAATTGGACAATACTAGGTCAGATTGAAAAATGTGAAAATCTGATATTTGGCCAGGACATCTAAATAAATTTAAAATTAATATAAAATATAACATCTTTATCCAATGGATAAAAGAAATGTGGATATCTTCATCTGGCGGATATCCCAAAAAATGATATTCACCCAACACTGGTACCAACCTTCACAATTGAGTTTTAGGGTTTACAAGTAAAAAAATTAATTCCAGCCTTCAACAGAAAAAAAATTATGATGAATTTTTGATCTTGGGAGTATCATCAGTGTGTCTGGACTCTAGAAGTCAGGCAGAATCCAAAAGTGCTCACAAAGGGGCTAGAAGAGAAGTATACCTAGTTAACCAGAGACAACTCTTTTGTTAAACCATGCAGGAAGAAAATTTGGTAGACATGTCAAATTAGGGCCTGATGGGTGAAAATGTTCGCTTACCTTCTCTTCCTTTTAGAGCTCAATGTACCATCATTCATAGCTCAAGAGCCAAAGATCAGGAATTAGTTAGTAGCACAAGAGGTAAAAGTAGTGGGTGACCAATTACATCATTAGAGACTAACCAAACTTAAATGGCAAAGCCCTCTACAACAGTCTAACTCTAATAACTCAAGTGTGAAAAAACCCAAACCTCTTAACACGGTATATGACCAGACATCTAAGAAAGTTACATTCATGAACAAAAATCCAGCAAATGAAATAGCTTCTGAATTTGGATAATCAAACTATACCAAGTTAACAACCTTCACAAAATTCCTGATACAAATTAAGGTTAGAATTGACAAGCATTGACAACCATGGCAGATTACACATCTCTTTGCCAGCAAGCTTTATATAGTATTTAGTATACTACACATTCACCTAAATGAAAGCAGTATTCTAGTTCAAAATCATCCAAAAATTGGGAAGCAATATAGTAACGTATAATCTTCCACAAAAACCACAAACATGTGCATTAAATGATGTCCAAATTCAGACCGGTGCATACACGATCCCTGCAAAAAGACAACCAAAATTGAAAAAAGGTTTCATAACCATCATTTGATAAGCTTAACTTTTTAGCTCAACTCCTCATAAAACCATTTAAATGAGTTCTTCTTTGTGAAATGAAAAATGATGGGGGAAAAAAACATGAGAAGTTCAATTGACATTAAATTCTTCACCCAAGCTGTTACTAGGTGCTACAAATGGAAATTAAATTTACAAGAAGGGAAGTGCTTTAGGCTTTAAGGATTTTAGGGTGTAGCAACTGATCTGGCTTTTAATGCGAAGGAAACATACAAAACTCAAGAAAAGAAAAGCGAGGAGTTTTTTTCGTCAAGCCTTCTTTGTGGCCTTCGCCAAGCTCGTGAAGGTGGCGTAAAGTGAAGAATACTTATGTTTGTTGTACTCTGGTTAGTATTGCAACAGCCATAAGCAAGCCTGGTCATAGTCATAGTAGGCATTGCAGAGCAGCTCCCAGAGCCTTTTTGGCAAAGTGCTTATTTTTTGCTCAATGGCTTCGCTATTGTTGCCTTGCTATGCTTGGCTGGATTCAAATCGAAATAAATCATCTAGAATAAAGAAAGCAAAGTGCAAACAAAAGTTATTGGGCTCCTGCTCTTCCTCTTCTTACACCATTTGAAAACAAAATTACAAAAAGGGAAGTGCTTTAGGGTTTAAGGATTTTAGGGTGTAGGAACTGATCTAGCTTTTATTGCGAAGGAAACATACAAAATTCACATGGTTCAAGGTTTGCCTGTGTATACAAGGATCATTGCAACATCCTTCAAACAAAACCACATATATGCAGGTTGTGTAATTATTATACCAGCTGATTTGATCATTCAATGCTCAAATGGAAACAAGCATGACAAGAAGGTCAACTCTGCCTAATGCAGATACCATGGACTTTAAAAGATGGGTTTAAGGTTTAGGGTTTACAGGTGTAGGGTTGAACCAAAAAAGAAAGTGACCTACTACATCTAAGTGCATTGTGCACAGTCCAATAGTACTCCACTACTGTTTACAACAAGAAGTGCAGTCTATTAGAAAACTTCAATATAACTGACAAATGACTCCTAAGTTGATTGGTATGTGATTGCAAGTTGCATCTATAACAAATAAGTGCACAATGGGCAGATCGTGGAACTTACTAGCTCTTCATCTTCAACATAATCTTGTTCAGGATAATGAAGCAATTCTGCTGGCAGTTTGAATTTCAAGCATGCCCTGTCTAGGGCCCTGGTGCACATAATTAGTTGAAACATGAGCATCATGTATAAGTACAAAACATTTTATTATGGAAATTGGAAATGTTTCAAACATAGATACACATCCATAGTCATAAAAAGGAAACCATGGCAATGAAACAATTTGCTAACAGATAACCTTCAAAGAGGAAATGAAATCATTAGCCTTACAAGATCCATATGATCACACTGTGGGGACATGATAGACCATGTACCTTTGAGCCTCCTCTTTGCAATCATAACAACCTGTACAGGGAAACAACATCCCACACACATGTACCCAGGTGAAGAATCTGTGATGTTGCAGTAGTTACATACACAAGGCAGGCAACCAATAGTATTAACAATTACGAACACATGATCTCAGTTCAGTGGATTTTGTGACTGTACCAATCAAGGCACTGGTTCACCCAAGTTGGTATAGGGTAGAGAGACTCAGCTTCTTTCTACCTTAGCAAAAACTAAGTTATGGGCTGCAAGAACATTACACGGGAAGGTCCAAAAAGAAGAGGGAGATGTTAAACACGCCCTAACTAGCTCCATGATACTGGTGGTAAAATGCTACTAACAGGAGTTTTCTTTTTTTTTGAGACCAACCATGTCAATTACATGCCTAAACCCACAAAAAATTATTATTTTAAAAAACAAATTGCATACTTGACCCATGTTCCAAAAGTAAGAACTCCATGTCTAATTCCCACCCATCATCCCACACCAAAAACAAAAATTGGCCAACATCAATCTCATCCCACCATTATTTGCACTTTTCCAAAAGAAAAGGGGTGTGGGGGCTGTGGGGTGCAAAAAGTAGAGAAAACAATGGTTGTGGTGTGAATGAATGGCCATTTTTTATTAAAGAATCAAAAGATTGTGACATGTAGCATTGGCCTCATGTATGAACTTGCAAACTTTGTTGTGTGCTTAACTTTCACGATTACTATCACCAAATGTTTTTTTTCAAAAGATCCTAATGATTATAATGATGATAACTTTTGTCACCAATGATGGTTTAACACTATGTGTAAATCATGCTAAACTAGGATAGCAAACTAAGAAATGTTAACAAGTTTCAACATGACCTAGTCGGACATGACCTAGTCTCAAGTGGGGGCAAAAGCTAAATCTTTTAAGTGTTCCTTACCATTTTCAACTCTTTGCACATCCAAGTTGAACCCAAGTAAACAAACCACCCACCAAACTGAGTGGATGGAACCTTGTTACGGAGACAACTGAATTGATAGTAGGTTTCACCCTGGTAAGGGTCCTTGTCATGTAAAAGAAATTAACTCCACCCCGACCGATCTTCAACCTTTTTGTGCAACAACTGAATTGATAGTAGGTTTCACCCTGGTAAGGGTCCTTGTCATGTAAAAGAAACTAACTCCACCCCGACCGATCTTCAACCTTTTTGTGCAACAACTGAATTGATAGTAGGTTTCACCCTGGTAAAGGTCCTTGTCATGTAAAAGAAACTAACTCCACCCGATCGATCTTCAACTTTTTTGTGCAACATTATATCTTTTTTTTCTTTGGGACAAATGCAAAATTGTTATGGTCACAAGTTTCAACCATGTTAATGACCATGATTAACTAATTACCTAAGTGATTAGAAGGTTTAAGGGAGAACACATGGTGAGTAATATAGATAGATAATTGGGTCCCTCAAAACCTTAAAACCTATTTTTAGGTAGGGTTTCGTTCATAAATGGTTAGCACAAAGGTAGGAGCAGGCAATAAATGATGAGTAGATGGTTTGTAGGTAAACAAGTACATGTAGATGGGTTACTCACACGTGAATTAAAGTGGTGGGTCCACCATAGTCGGTAGGTAAAGGCAAGAAGGTAGGTAAATTGGGTGAACAATTGTTCACTTACTTTGTTTTTGTCACAGTAGTAGGCTAGTATAGGATAGATTAAAAGTAAATAGATGGGAAAGTAAAAAAAGAATTAACTAAGCGAGTTCCATTGCAGCTACCTAGCTGTGGGACTAAAGCCTCATCAAAGAAATGTTTTTTGTTCACCCATCATCATTCATTCATTCCTCCATACATTCATCCATTCATCATCCTTTTCAGTATGCTCTTGATTCAAATTAAATTATAAGGTCAGGTTTTAAGGTATTTATTCAAACACATTGAGGTTCTAAGTGTTTTTTTTTGGAACTATAATTAGAACTTAACTAAAGAACCGACTTATTTTTTAAATTGAATTAGAATCTGAATTAAAAGTGTTGTTGCCCCATTTAAAAATGGGTCATGTTCTTTTAGTACATAAATACGATTTTATTGAAAATAACTATAAACTTGGCTCTATGTTGAGGCCCTTGGTTGATGGCATTACCTGAAGTGAATGTGGACCCACGTCTAGTAACCTAGGGCCTTACCTACGCCTTTTGGTTTACTAAAATAAAAGTAAAAGGTGAAAAGTAAATAAAATATATATCTAGATTAAAGTTGAATACTTGGGTGGAAAGTAAGTAAAGAAGTAATTACTAAGCTCTAAAATTGGCATTCCTGGTAAATAGCAGCCTTTGGGACCAGATGAAAAAGCCCCAATGAAAAAGTGTCGACCTAGTTCACCAA
>Ga0116227_10002800_pt1 | contig 39352 bp, 39 predicted proteins | sample S1TSphgellanicum_FD_89693 | JGI IMG/M metagenome (GOLD analysis project Ga0116227, IMG submission 89693) | Host-associated microbial communities from peat moss isolated from Minnesota, USA - S1T2_Fb - Sphagnum magellanicum MG | ecosystem: Host-associated > Plants > Peat moss > Unclassified...
GGGGGGGGGGGGGGGGGGGGGGGGGGGTGGGGGGGTTCGTGTTGTGGGGGGTGGTTGCTGGCGTTTTGTCTTTTTTTTTTTTTTTTTTTTTCTTTTTTTGGTTTTTTGCTCCGCGTCAAGGAACTCTCCTTTCTTCCTCTGATGTTCTTTGATGCATCAGTTTAGGGTTTAGGTGTTCGTCGGCATCTTTCCTTTGTTACGTTTCTTTGGCATTTGCCAAAGAATCGAAGGAGATAAGAGGGTGAGTTTGTCGCCAGTTTCCCATCCAGAGCGTATGTGACACTTCTCTTTTTCTTGGACAATTCCCCTAACTAAATTACATGTATGCTTTATGTCTCCTTTTGTACGTTGTCTGTCTGCAAAGAATCTATGAAGTTCATTCGAATGGAAGCTTCAGTATGTGCTTGGAAGTCAGCTATGTGTGTTTGCACTCCTGGACACATTTGATGGTTTCTGTTTTGTGTTGCCACAATCCTGCCTACCTGGGAGCAGCTGTGGCCAAATAGGAAATGTTGGAGGATTTGAACTGTCTCATAATTCTCATAATTCTTGTGATTCTTTGTGTTGACAGGATGATGAGTGACTACAAAGTGGAGATGGTGAACGATGGCATGAATGAATTCTATGTCGAGTTTCATGGGCCACGAGAAAGTATGTGGTCTAACTTCCAAGTCTGTATTGCATCTACTATTGTGTGTGCCTTTATTTTGAAGGAACATGAACTCTTCAGGCAGAGGCAGGTTATGGCTTCATCAATTTCATCATTCCTTAAGTAGCTTTTTTGCTTTTGCAATCTTTTAATCAATCAAGCTTGGTTGCGTGTCATAGGATATGTGAGACATGATGGGCCTTGTTGTCATCTTTATGCTGAACCTGTGATGTCCTGGGAGATTGGAAGGTTACATTGTGTTCGTGAAGGTTTGAAGGTTACATCAAGGACTTCAGTCACCTTATAAGAATGTCATAACTTGCAATCAATCTTTTAAGCTATAAAAAACTCAGTTACGAGACTTTGCATTTTTGTATGATTAATGATGGCCCTTGGAATTTTATCAGTGCTTTAGGTCTCATGGCTGGTCAATGTAGGGTATAGGCTGGCAAGGGATGGCAATGATCTGGTGTGCAAGTGTCTTTTCTGCAAGCTAGATTCATGCTGTATCAGCTGATGCAGCAAAGGAAGGCATCTGGTTTGCCTATCCTTGTATCAGTCTCCTGACAGAAAAATGCATGTAGGATTTAAACAGTTGTCTACCATGATTATATGCTGAAGCAGAACAGGAAGCATTGGCACACCAACACAAACAATGAAGGAATGTGTAAATTTGCAGCTAGGATTTGAAGGTCCCTGGACCTGCAGATGGATGACACTGTTGTTCAAACTGCTCTCTAGTTTTGTTTTATTGGTCTGGTTTGTCTTTTCTTTGGGGTGGGGTTTCCTTGTTTTCATAGTTGTTGGTGGTTACTGGTTCTTTGCTCAGATCTGAAATATTCATTTCCTTATCATAGGGTTATCTCCAAGTTCTATTCAGGTTGCTTAAGATTGTAAGTATTGAGTAATTCTCAGTACTTATGAAGATATAAACTTGCAGCTAGAGAGTAAGTGACCTAGCATGCATGTTGTATGTGCTGCATGGAGCTGCTTAGGACTTGGGAGTGTAAGTGTATGGCAATGTCGGTTTTTTTACAATGGTGCTGATGGGAGAGAGGGGTTATTATTGGATGGCAGGCCTGTACCAAGATGGGATTTGGAAAATTCGAGTTGAATTGCCTGAGGCTTACCCTTACAAGTCTCCTTCCATTGGTTTTGTGAATAGGATTTTTCATCCCAATGTGGATGAGATGTAAGTTACTTTCTCAGTGTTGTAGGCTTGGAATTTCCGGTGTTATCCTAAGGATTTTGGTTCTTTCTTGCATTACATTTTTTCTGTTGCATGACTCAAATGAAGGCAAGTTTCTGTTGCAGAACCTTAGTTCTGAGGAGTCATCCCAATCTCTTGTTGGTATCCTTTGAACTACAGATGATACCAGTTGTTCTGCAAGTTCCAGAGATTCTATTGTGATAAGTTTTGGTTTTCCTCTAATTCCTGTAGTAGATGGTTCCATCTTGTTGATTGACAGTCTTTGGGAAGGCACATGTGGGGCTGTGGTCTGTGGGGTTAAACCTTGGGGAGTTGCATCTGTTTAGATCTGTTGATATGCATGGGATTACCCATCAATGAATCTATCAGCCCATGTGCCCAAGTGTGAACACTTGAAGTGTATATCACCTGTATGGATTTGTAGACAGAATAGTGTGTGAAGCTGAGTTGCAAGTTCTAAATGTCAGGTATGGCTGGTGGGTACAGGTCAGGTTCAGTGTGCTTGGATGTCATCAATCAGACTTGGAGTCCCATGTTTGGTGAGTTTGTTAAGTTGCTGTTGAAGGTTTTGCAGTTTTTCCCAAGGGCACTTGGGGATATTAGGTTTGCAAACTCATTCCAAGTGCAGCATAAATATTTAAACTGAGCTGCCCTAAGTTTGGCATTTTATTAGTTCCAAATAATCATCAGTGGTTTTGTGCCACTGTTATTGTGGTTGTTTCTAAATGAGGTCTTTACTGAGTTTTCGCACACTCCAAGCTATCTGAAGAGGTGCAGGAGTGGAAGGTGGAAGCTTTTGTTTTGGTAAGCTGTAAGTGCCAAGGAAATGCAACAGAAGCTCAGGACACAGATTTTATATAATGGTTGCCCAGATTTTGGGTGGATTATTATAAAGTTATGTACACCCACTGTTGGGAGCTGATGAAGTCAGTGGGTAGTCATGGCAGCTCATTACTGCTATTTTGTGATGGTCTGATACTTTGTGAGCAACTCTCATACAGTTATGATTGTACTCATTGTCATGTTAACTTCAAGTTGTTGTGGAGATTTCTGTGCAATTTCAAAGATATATAAGTGCCAAGGAGTATAAGTTGCTACGTAAGCAGGAGGTTGTGAGATTTTTTAATGATATTGCTCTGTTTTGACAAAGTGGTTTCAACTCTTGACATACTGTTTCAACTCTTGACATAATTCACATTTGGTGGCAGTGCTTGCTATATCACCAATACCAGGAGGCTTGACTTATGGAGCTTGACTGTTGTTTGGTGGGGCCTGGGCCAGACCTAATAAATGTATTTGAGGTTTTTCTTCCCCAACTCTTGCTGTACCCAAATCCAACAGATCCTTTAAATGGTGAGGCTGCTGCTCTGATGATGCGGGATCGCGAGCATTATGAGCAAAAAGTCAAAGGTACAAGGGACCTTCATGTCTGTATTTCCCTAGTTCTAGAATCAATACAGGGCGGAGGTGCTGCTAGTGTCCTGCTTTGATTTCTCACTTGATTCATGGCCTTCAATTGCAGTTATCCACTCAAAGGAACAGAGGCCATGAATCACATGGTCCAAGAATGATGAACTAGTAGCTCTGCAAATTTGCACCATTTTTTTCCTTTCTAAGGAAGCAGTTTGATTGGTGCTTGTGCTTTGCAGAATACTGTGAAAGGTATGCCAAGGCTGAGGATGCAGGGAATCACCCAGAGGAAGACAGTAGTGATGGGGATATGAGTGATGAAGAACATACTTCAAGTGATGAGGAGATGGCAGGTCATGCAGATCCTTGACTCCACCAAAGGTTGTGCAGCAGTTTCTCCCAGGTGTGACACAGTGGGTGCTGAGAGCTTGCCCAGGGTAAATGTTGTGTTGCTGCATGTTCTACTATCCAAGAAGCTGGAATCCAAGAAGAAAGAAAACCTTTGGGTAAGAACTTCATGAAAGAGAAGATTCATGCCCTGAGATGTTTCTCTTTGGAGGGTTTTTTACTTCTGGTTGGTGAGACAGGCAAGGGGAAGGAAAGTATTTGAATTAAGAGCTATTATGGGTTGTCTATCTGTCTGTCTGTCTTATCTTTATTTTTCTCCTACTCCTTTCCTTCTTCTCTTGATGATGGTCTTTACAAATTGGTTTACTACTACTAGGCAAATGCCCGACTGTAAATACCATTTGGGGCTGTAAAGAGCTGTAGCAAATTGTAATCCCTTTCAATTCATCTGGCATGGGCAATGAGAAAATTTGTACCTTACTGCTTTGATGCAAAGCTGTGTTGTATATCTGAAACAAACAGCAGCAAGTTGGAAAAACAGGTGATATCTCTTCTGTCTTCGCAAGAGCATCTTGGTGGTTTTCCTGAGCACAAAAGATGGAAGAGGTTGTTGAATGTGTATATACTCTTCTGTCCGATTGGCATGGCAGAGACTTCTATTCCAGCAGTTTTTGCATTTTGCTGGATAGAGTTTACAGTCACCCTCAAATTACTGCAGAATGCTCAACACAACATCATTTAGCTTACACACACTCTCTCTCTCAGATGCATATGTGAAGAAAATTAATTGAGCATTGTCAGATGTAGTTCACACTGATTCTGTGCTGCAGTTCAGTGTCAATGAAGTTTGAGTTGCTGTTTTCTCCTTCTTGATGTTTGCAGCTCCGTTATTCAAGTTAATGCCATCTTCTCATTCTTGTGATCTTCACCTGTCTGCAAGTGGCAGTTGAGTCAACCTTTTATTGGTTTTGCTGTATGCAAGAATTGTCACAGTCTACAAGTCTTAGGATCACACTGTCTCTATGTGGTGGTATGAAGGTAAGAAAATAAAATGGACTGAAGAAAAAGAGTTTTTCTTCTTTGATCTCGTCAGCTGTCCTTGCGTGACAAGCTCGAGGGATATATGCATGCAATCTCAGATGAAGAATCCCTTAAGGAGGAGCATCTTCTTGCCTAAAAGTCTTCTTCTCTGCTGCACTAGGAAAGGCCGAGAACATCGGAACGAGCAAGAAACACAAGAGTTGTATACGATACCTATGTAAACGGCGTTTCCGCTCGCTTCTCAATCTGTCCCGTTCAATTACGCCATCACGCTGCACCACACGTGGCCTTTCTTTTCGAACCTGAGGAGGCATCTCTGAGTTCTCCCGGGAGTTCCGCTTACGAGCAGCAAGGGACGCACGCAGTGAAGACACCTTTCTGTTTGTTGTTCTCGTTGTTGTTGCTGTTGCATACGGTAGTTTAGTCTGGTAACATAGCCTTGCGACGCACATTGGCCAAAAACATCAGCTAGATACAATTCAAGGGTGATATGGATGTCGGAGAAGCAAGCAAGAAGCTCGTTGCCGAGTCTCAAGAATTCAAGGAAACTGAAAAGTCTTTGGAAAAACGTTCAAGAATCGCGCACCTGAACTGTGAATTGTGATGAACAATCGAGGAGGTTCGTTGTAAGCTTTCGGCATGAATTACTTCTTGACAACAATGCTAGACTTTCAGCCGATCATCGTGGGAGCAGGATGCCTTGGACTCGGCTTTGTTTACGGCAGGCATCGGAGAGCAATGGATCAACAACCACAACAGACTGCTGCTGGTAGTTTCCTTGAAAAATCGGACGAGAAACTCTGCAGCAGTAGCAGCAGTAATGTTCAACCATTTCATCAGTCACATCCTGAGACCCATGACGAGATGATGACCAGGGGCCCGGCTTCTTCGCCTACGACTCCAAGAATGAAGACAAAGATGGCAGCGTTCGAGAATGATGATGATGATGGAAAAAACCGTAGTAGCGAAGAATCAAGCCCGGTGAGTGCGTTCTCTGCGAGGACAAGCTCCTATTACACTACTATAATGGCAGAAAAAGTTTGCGATTTCTAAAGACTGAAATTTCACAAGCTTCGCATTTTGTCAGACGCATGCAATTCGACTAAAAGGATCAGCTTTGTGCTGTGAAGGGCGAGGAGGATATTATAGCAGCAGATACAAGGCAGCAGGAACGCTGTACAACAATGAAGAGGCACCTGGCGCAGCAGATCGTAGATGTCCTGGATCGTCATTCCTCTGGCATGGTAAGCTCGCAATTCGGGTTCTCAATGCAGAGCAATCTCCAGAGCAATCTCCTGAACAATCTCCTGAGTCTTTCAGAGCTCTTCCAGATATCATTGTTCCCCCTGCAGATTCCTGCAGAAAGATCATGCAGCTCTGAGTATTATCAGCAATCGTAAAGCTTTTCCAGAAGTTTTTGTTACAGTTCCACTGTTTTCTATAACGAGATTTGATTCAGAAATTCAGAGAATGACATCAGAAAGAGCTTGTAGGAACTGTTCTGGAAGCGTGGATCCCCTCAACAGACATGAGCACCTTCGCTCTTTCTTATTACATTTTTGCATGTCCATGATAATAAAGGAAGATCACATGACTCCTGTCTTTAGTCCTTTACATCACACGACCAGCAATACCATCAGATGTGAGGATCTGAAATCTCTACAACAGAAGGGAATTCCAGGAAAGCATGAAATCAAGGTCTTAACTATGAGATATTGTCCTGATGCGACAAACAAACATACTGAGCCTAGTTGCAGTTCATAACACAGGTTTTGGTTTGGTGTTCCAGAAACAAAAGAGCCGTAAACTCGTCGATGTGAAGAAGCTAGGGAACAAGTTACAGGATCTCTCTCAAGGTGAAGGAGATCAACCATGGATCAGCCACAGCAGCAGCCACAATCAAGGTTTCAAGTACATCAACCTGGTGAGTTCTGAGAATCATGAAGAAGAACCTGATGAACTCTTACATAGAAGTTGGAAAACAAGGACTCATCAAAGATCAATGGTTTTAAGCCCAGCAGCTTGTACAAAGAAGGTAGATCGTGATGGAGTTGGTGACCGAAAGAAAGAAGAAAAGTGCTTGGGAGCATTGGCAACAGCCATCTTGGCAAATGACTGCTCTGATCATGATCAATATGCTAAGTTTCCAGCATGGGATGATCGCAGTAGAGATGACGCTCAGGGAGGCTCCATACAAGAAACTTCAGACTCTGAAAACAGTGATTTTGAAGTTGACAGTGAGAGGGAGAGGCTGGGAACAGAAGCAATGAGAACTCTCTTGTCCAAGATTGAAGAGTTTGTAGACTCTTCAGAGGCACCTCTGAAGCAGATTCAAATTTTCAGCGAGAAGGAAACAGGGACATCAAGAAGGATTTTTCTGAACAGTGAAGCAACGACAGAAACCCCCTCAGAGGCACCTCTGAAACAGACTCCAGTCAACCATCTGCCACTACAGACCAAGGTGATGCAGTGTGACTACTGGAACCAGAAAAAATTTCCTCCATCATCATCATCATTGGCAGCAATGGATAAAACATTTCCATCAGCAGCACCCATTTATGAGTTGCCAGTTGAATGTCTCCAAGAGCCTGAAGGAATTAGAAATTCAACTGAATTGAGGCAACCAACACTGCTTTCAGCAAATGATGCAGGTTACAGGTTTTTGCACCTCTTCATCTACACTGAGCTTTCTTGCCATCTCTCTCAGATGCTAAATATTGCAGTACCTGGATCTTTGAGCACCAGAGTTTTGTATGGGGAGCATGAATCCCATGATGCAGGGGTGGGACTCTGAGCAAAGAACCCTTTTCAGGGCATTACATGCTGCTTTTGAATGTATGGGTATGGAGTATGCTAGCAGAATGAGCTTTTGAAAGCATCATACACACATTTGATTGCCATGCTTCCTTTGTCTTGAAACTTGTTTTGTCTAGCAGTGGAAGGAAACAGCTTGGAGCTGAGTGAGATGGAAATCAGGAGTGCTCCAACTGACAAAACCATACAGAAGTCTGAAAAATATGAGCTGCTTGGCAATGCTCATTGCGGCAAGGTTGGTCATTCTTTACCTACCTTATTGTCCTTCCACCTACAATTCTCTCTTTCTCCTCACATGCATGTCACAATGACAGGTTGTAATCTTTGCATTCCTGTTTTCCCATGTAGGTAACATTTAAGGAGATTGTCTCTGTACTTGGTATGTCTTTGAAAAGTCAGTGTTGATTTCTATGAAGAGATGCTGGTTTCCATGAACTAAGCAGCACACGAAAGTACAGACATTGCCTTTTTTAAACAATGCTGGTTTTCCAAACCTAGGCTGCAAATGAAGAAAACTGAAAGAGCTAGACATATAGAAATTTTTCATCTTTGGAGAGTGCACATGATCATGTGGGTGCTGGGCTCCTGCTAAATTCAAATGATTGTAAGATTGTGTTGTGGTTTAATGTTAGGCAATTTCTACAAAACTATTAGCCCTATTTGCTTGCCACTAGGGTGTCAGCATATGCAGGTCTGCATGTCAGAGTTCAGCATTGCAGCCAGAGGTGGAAGGTCTTCCATGACACAGAGAAGACAGACAAACTCACTACGACCATTGCATTTTTTTAGTAATGGATTGGAGCACACAGTGCCATTGTGATTCCAAACACCAAAAATAAAGGAGTTTAGGGGTCATTGAATGTCACGATCGGCTTCTTGTCCTAAGGTGTATGGCATTGGTATTGCGATCAAAAGAAACCATGAATCTGAAAATGGAAAACCACACATAACATATTTTTTGTGTTTGGTTTGCAGTTAAGAGACTGCACTTGGACTTCAGTGAAGACAAAGCCTGGATTGTTGCCCTTGTTTGGGGGGTTATCAGTAGTTGAAAACCATTGGAAAAAGAAATCATCTTTAAGAACAAGGCATTCTGTTGGTAGAAAGCATTGATACAGTACTCTAATGTTATTTGCCAATGCTAGAATCAGATTTTGACTTGCTGCAGCTTCTTCTAAGAATATTGCAAACAATGTGCTGGTCATTCTCTATGTTCTCTTACCTGGCAAGGTATTTTAGAGTTTGGGGTGTGACCATCATCTGAAGACATCATTTCTCTGATGTTCCTTTTGCCAGCAGCACATGAAGCTTTTCTCAAGATTAAGAAAAACTCTTGCACATGCTTGTCACAAACTGGAATGGCTTAGGTGCTGACCATGTGACATTGTATAACCAGTAGAAGTCCTCTATAAGTAGGGCTACTATTTTCCCTTAACCAGGAAGGCTTGAAAGCCCAGTATTTGGTTTTCCTTCTCTAGGTGCTTTTGTAAACCTGCCCACAACCAGGAGTATGTTTTACTCGTTTGATCTAGTTTGAGACAGAGAACAGTAAGCCCTCTGCATACACAGCCAATCTTATATACTGAGGATGTCAATGCTGCAGTTATACTGATAGGTTTTTGCACTGTATTGAGCTCACAATCATCCAAAGCATGCAGAAACCCTTTGAGCCTTCAGAGCAGGAGGATTCAATCAACAGTCCGGTTTCAGTTGTTAGAATTTCAATTCCTGGGGGAAGGATTCAGTGAACATTATGGTTTCAGCAGTTAGAATTCTGAGTCCTCAGGGGAAGGATTCAGTCAACAGTTTGGTTTCAGCTGTTAGAATTCTGAGTCCTTGCGGGAGGACGATCCAGGCAACAGTTAGGTTTAGCTGTCAGATTTCTCTGTCTTCGGGGAAGGACTCAGACAATAGTTTAGTTTAGCTGTTTGAAATCCAAGACTTAAGGAGGAAGGAGTAAGAATTCTGACTCCTCACAAGAAGGATTTGGGTGACAGTTGATTTTTGGCTGTTAGGAAGCATCTGTTCCATCTCTGTTGAACAAGGCAACAGCCTTAAAATGGTAGAGACAGATTCTCATAAGCATGGAGCTTGAGGTTGGTGACATGGGTTGTGACTCTTGGAATAGAGGGATGCGAGAGGTTCAGGCACAGCTCTCTGAGTGCACATGTGCAGGCAAGAGCATGTATGCACAACAAACAGACAAGTATGTATACTTTCAGTATCTTACATTGTGATCATCATTCTTTCCTCAAGGAATTCGCCTTGCAAATTATTCTGAATTCCTCAGAGAGAATGGACAGAGATTCGTTCACAAACAAAAGAATTCTCAAGAAAGAAATAGTTGAGATCCCAATGTCTAGTGTGGCTCTGGCCTGCATAGATTGAGTTTATGTGTGTGTGTTGTTCATGTCATGAATGTCCCATTCAGATGAACCTGCTCTTGTGGTGTGATTGATGAGGAGAATATAGGTTGGACTTGGACTAGAGGTATGTCAAAGATGACAAACAAATGTTTATACTCAAGTAATCATGCACAAGTTGTGGTATTCCAGGAGCATGGCAGGAGGAACTGTGCAGAAGATCTGGACTGGGACAATCATCCTGCCTTAAGAGAGATCAAATTGTGTGACAGGAGGAGCTACAGGCAACAGAGATTGTGTCAATGGCTGGAATCTGAGTGCGCAAGAAGATACGGGGAAGATTTTGCTTCTTATCTCCAGAGAAGCTACACACTTGCTTATAATTACCTGCGGAATGTCAACCGGATGCATTATGGAGATGAATATCCACACCTGCTAGATAAATTTGTGTACCAGCTTTTCACAGGCTCGAGGATGAGACAGTTGAAGATTGGGATGTTGAGAGATGTAGAAACCGAGGAGCTGCTTTTACAGTTTTTAAGGGAAGAGTGTAAGGAGCTGGTGCAGGAGAAGGCCCTTGCAATCGACCCCAGAAAGTTCAACCTCCCTGTCACTCCTCCTTGGCCTGACCCAGCAGAGATGGCTCGGTTTGACAGAATTAAAATCCCTCCACAATTGACGACATTGGCAGAGATGGATTCCAGATGAGAGTCTTGCCAGGAGGAGCTTCTCTACCAATGCTCTTGAAGCTCTACTCCAATGGCCTCATTGTCTTTTTATCCCATATTCTTTGCACAGAAGCCCACATTTGAAGAGTATATAAACCCGTCCCATGCTTGATGAATACACAAGCCGCGTGTTCAGTGCAAGGCGAACTATTCTTTCGCCTTTTACTAAAGAATACCGTGCGCAGGACACACAGAGCGGCATATCCCAATTTTTTGGCTGCCTCTCACGAGGCCCACAAATAATTACAAATAGGAACTTTAGTGGACGTTTCCAGAAAATCTGTCTATTCGTTAATTCTCCTGAAATCCTTTGTTTAGGGAATCTCCAGCTGATCTGCGTGGTTTGCACCTTGTTATGTAGTGAGAAATATTGAAATGAAAGCTTTCCTAGATGATACTTTATCTAACTGGAAATTCTACCTCGAAAATGTGCAAAAATTAAGAGCCCCATGAAAGAACGAACTAGCGTCCAAAACATGCCAAGCATAAGAGAAAGCTCCATGGAAGCAAGAAGGCTTGCAACCAAGGTTGAGGCATAACAATGAAAATGAAAACTCTCATTTGGGAATCCTTACAATTTGTGGCACTTTGATTTAGACTCCATTGTTAGTATAGAATATTATATAGGTATAGAGTATTATATAAGGAGGAGAATGATGATTCTTCCCAAATTTGGGTTGTGTTGAGTCATGTGAATGTGTTTTTCATGATTTGGTTTGTGCACCTATTTGGTTCCATTTTATTTTTATTTTTTTTCCCACCTAGTTTATGTAAATTGATTTTCTTTTGAGTTCATCTTAGTTCCATCTTTGAGCTTTCATGTTTTTTTTTGGTGGGAGCTATAAAGAAAACCGTTTGAGTTTGTATTCCATTATACAATTGGCAATCCATAGCTTTCTTTACCCTTACAACATTTGACAAACCTAAGAAAGTGTTATAGAAGGCCTCCATCATATTGAATGTTTGCCATTTTGCTTCTTCAATCCCACCTAGGTTTAGAGGAAGTTCTTAAGGTGTTGATCCCATTCATGAAGAGGATTTTGTTAATGATGTGTCCATACTCCAACAAATATAAAATACTATTGGAGCAACATTCATGTTCTTGGAGGTGGGAGGGAATATAGGGTTTGCACACAAGTTTTGGTGAGAATTAATTGAAGTTTTCATTTAAAGGTGAGCAAATCATACCCACAATATGAACATTTCTCTTGCTTTGTGAATTTGTGTGACATTCAAACTTTTTCATATTTGATCCCCAACTTTTCAATGAGTTGTTTGTGTGATTGTGGTTTGTTTTCCTTTGCATCATGATCTTTGTCTTCCTTCATTTTGAAATGTGAATCAACACCCATACATTAAAGTTTTCAGTTTGTTCATGGAAGGCTTCCATCTTCTTTTAGCTTTGTGCCACAATATATGAATTGATGTATTTGTTCAACATTTCATTTGGAGCATGTTTTGAACATTTTATTTGGTGTTTTTGTTGTGCACATGTACACTTGCAATGTCTCTTTTCCAATTTAAATATTTATTTCTTGTTTAGTGGAACAAGGATTACAACCTTCAAATCAACCTTATCTATTGTTGATAGTTATTCAATTTCCCCCCAATTACTATTAATAATCCTTCTGATTCTTCCTACACACAAGAAACATGGGTGAGAAGGTAATTTGTCATCCCATGTTTGGAATATGTTAGTTTTTGGACCAACATTGCATAATCCTTCTACAAAACACCAAGCTTTGGTGAAAAACATAAAGATGCAACACCTTGCAAACCTCTTAGAAAATAACCCCAAAAAAAAATTTCACAAAGTTTTCCAAAACTCTTGGGCAACCAAGTTCATGGGAAAAACCTATTATTGAGGAAGATGGCAAAATCTTGTGCATGGTGAAGTGCAAGATCCATTCATTTGTACAAGTTAGTGACAAATTTTCAATGTCTAAGTTGGACGGGCTACAAAAAACAAAATGACAAATAGAAGGCCACTAATGCAACAAGACATTGTGTACCAATTGATCATTATGTTAATGTTTAATATGTTAAAAACTATCAACAATAATCAAAGTTGATTTGAAGGTTTCATATTCCCCCTTTAATATGGCATTGAATTTTTTTTAACATAATAATATAATGAAATATTTTTACATCATAAAAATTTATTAAAAAAAATTTTGAATTTTTAATCATGGAATAAAAAATATTTTCTTTGAATAACCATTTATGTTTTATGATGTCAATTCGATTAATTGACTCATTTTTTTCTAAGGATTAAAGGGGACGTTATTGGCTCCTTATAATATGATTGCATTACAATTTTAGTGACTTTCAATACAAATCAAATGACTAATTTAAAATCATTTTAAGGTTTTTTTAATTTCTTGAAGTTCATGAACACTCCTTGGAAGCATTGGATTGATCCCAAGGATATGGCAAAGAGGTTTCTAATTTTTTATTCTTGTTTTTACAATTTATGATTTTGGTCTTTCTAGTTCTTTGTGGATTTGTAATCACAATTCCACTTGCATGTTCTATGACCTAGCCACATTTTGCACTCAAAAAATTAAGTGTAACATTTTTCATTCAACTTTGCATAATTCTTTCTAACTTTGTTGACATCAGCCAAACAAAATCATTAATCAAAATTTTACAATGAATGAATGTTGCTAGCATTTTTATTCAACATCCTACAAGGCATGTCGCATTTCTTTGACCAACCACAACTAGATTAGGTAGTTAGCCTATAACAAAAGACGTTAAATACCCTTTAATGAATTCTCTTTACGTGACAATACAACACCCTACACAATTATGCACATGGTTTGAAGAATGTTCCACAAAAAAATTTTAAAAATAAAAAGAGAATATTGTTGTAAAATGCTAACAAGTAGGTGATGGTGTTGTTTTGCACTTCTTTGATGAAGTCATGAGTTCGAGTTCGATTAAGAAAAAAATAATCACAAATTATTTTGTCTTTAAACATGACATGTGTTAAATGCAAAGGACATAAACCATGAAATGCACAAAAACATGTATGGAAGTATAAAATAGGCTTGGAATGGATTTTTTAAAGCAATATTTAGTGTCTCCCCACTACAACCCAAATTTGAAAAGCAAAAACTCTAATTGTTGGTCTTCATTTGGGTTGTTAATTTCAACTCGATTTATGTTTATGGAATCTTGAGCTTGCACACATGTTGCTTTGAGAGTTGAGTAGTGCCAATTTGCTTGCCAACATAAGATTGACATGGTCACTAAAGGACAAGGTTGACACACGTGGTCAGTCCTTGTCTTTTGTCACTCAACCACTGATTTGTTTTTCTAGGGTACATTGTATTGAAGATATTACCATGGGTCAACACTACCACCTTTCTATTTTTAGTTTGGGGTCATGTTTTTTTTTTGGGGTACATTGCATTGAAGATATGGACAATTCTTATCATGACATGGTCACATTTTTATGGTTGTGCCTACCTATTTTCATTGATAGTTTTGGAATTAATGTCACATAAGCAACACTATCAGGTCATAGTTTGCTTGAACAACATGAAAATACTATCCCTTTGAAATTTTTGGACAATTTTTTAGAACAAAATATCCCATAAGGCAACATTCAATGTATGATGATGAAAATTTAAAATTATAATCTTGTAGTACAAAGCAAACACATCACAGAAATGTTGAAATATTTTCATGCATATGAATATTAATGATATTTTTTTAGTATTGTATAACATATATTTTTTGTCCAACATAAGGAAATACCTCTAAAAGTATAACATTGTTTTATAGAACCATTTTTATTAAAGAAAATTTATTATGTATATATGATATGCATCTTTTGAGTACCTAATTGACCCAATTACATATATTGGCAAGCCCATTGGATGTTATTAGTGAACTGAAAATTTACATTTTTTGTCCATATGACAAAATACTTCGATTTTTGTGTGAATGGAAGGCAATCACCTCCTAATGTATTTATTATGATGTAATCTAATGCCCTATCTATTTTTATGTTTAAAATTAATCCTTTCAAAGTTGTAATCACACGATTTATAAATGGGTCACAAATTTTCAAAATACCTAGATAATATTACTTCTTTTCACAAAATACCAAAATATTCTATATATTTGAACCCAAAGTGGGTATGATAATGCCACATGTCATATGGTTTGGATGTCTAAAGATCTTGACACATTGAAATTGTGCAATTTGTATGTTTGGGTGGAAAGATTGGTGAAAATGTATTAAAATATTTTGGCATTTGAAAAATTTACCAAGATACCCCAATTATTTATAATGTTGTTCCATTCAAGCAAACCATGACCCTATTTCAAAGGTGACCCCTTTAGTTCTTTGTTTTTTCCTTCCTCTATAGTCTATGGTCATGTGTTTTGTCATGTTTTTGATTTGTGACAAGTTATGTTTATTTTGGGCTACCGATTTATTTCAACCAAATCACATGATAGTCATTCACATTTCATAAAAATGACATGATTTGAAGATCATTTCTCACCTTATGTCAAAAAAAAAAATGTGGCCTTCCCAATACCAAAAACCAAAAATTTACAATTTACAACTTCATCCTAACCTTTCGGCAAGTGGATTACCTAGGTTTGAAACTCAAAAAGTTATATCCTTTGTATTTTGAGTTCAATATTTATGTATGTTGTTTTTTTCACAACTTTTCTTGTCAAGATTGAATTGCTTCAAAACAATGATTGAAAATAACACCATTCTTCTATTTGTTATCACTAGTAGAAATCTTGTCATTTGCAACTATCATATGCAACTAATTTTCAATTGCATGCAACACGTGCATTGTTAAACCCCATAGTTGCATAAGACAAGTTACACACAACATGTAGTTACATGTGATAATATGTAGGCAGATAGTATATACAGTATGGATTCATACTTAATCCATCCATATATTCTATAAGGGTTGCACATACAACAAGAGTGCAACTACCATGGTGACCATTTGAATTTTTAATGACCAATTATATGGTGACACATGGCATTTGATCCATATTTCAATATTGAATATTAATTATAAATTAATAATATCTAAACCATCTAATAAACTATGAATTAGATTTTGACACATGTACATATATTGAAACCAATTATATGGAGACATGTGGCAATTTTTAAAAGCCCAATGATTATTTATTTATTAGGTAGGTAGGTTGTAAGTAGGTAAGTTTAGAATAATCTTATTTTATGTTTGGGTCAAGTTTCTTCATTGGTTCATCCCAAAAGACCCTTGATACTTGGTTTGTGAAAAAAACTAATGCACCTATTTATATAGTGTACACAATTGGAATGTAAGACAAAACATATGGGATAAAAAATTTAGTGGCAAACACAACCAACCCAATTGCATGGTACATGGAACTATTACATTTCATTTATGCAATATTATCTTAATTTACCAACTACTTATAAGTAATAGTGATATTATAACAACTAATGATACTAATAAAAAAATATTTAATAGAATTCATTATTCATATAAATTATAAATATTAGTGTTAATTAAAATAAATTATAATACTACTACTTAGCTTAAATTAATAGTTAATTTACACTTGGATATTTATAGGCTAGTTGGTTAATGTAGCCTACTAAACATAGCTAGCATAATTAATTATTAGATAATATTATTCATTACTAATTAATATTCTTAGTAATTATAATTATAAATAAAATATTTTTTTGAAAGCTATAATTACATATTATGATTAGTATGAATACTATTGTAATAATATTAGTAATTTTAAGCTTAAGTTAGCCTAGGTTAGGGTACTTATATGCTAGACAATGTAAGTTACTAACCATAGGTATACTAGCATAATTATTAATACTAACCATGACTAAAATAAGTTTAATTAAATTAATTATGCGTAACTAAATTAATGAAAAATTTAAATTAACTATGACTCAATTATTTATGATGTTAAATTAACCATGGTTAAACTAACTAAAAGGTTAAACTAGGCATGACCAAATTAATCAGGAGGTTAATTTAACCATGGATAAACTAATTAGAAGGTTAATTTAATGATGGCCAAACTAATTTTGACTCAACTAACCATGGTTAAACTAATCATAATTGAATTGTCCATGGCTAAATTAACCACAAGGCTAAATTAGTTAGTTTAACCATCTTTATTTTATTCATATTATTTTAACCATGGTGAGTTTAGCCTTTTAGTTAGTTTAACCATGATTAATTTAGCCAATGTTAGTTTAACCATGGTTGTTGCTATTGTTTTTATCATGTGGGTGCTACTTTATTTTCCTTGGGGTTAATTTGGTACTTCCCCCCCTCCTACCCTATGTAGGTTGAAATTTGGAGCACCAAATTTAGAGTCAAAGTTTGATTGCATTCAAATTTTTTTTAAATTATCTTTTTAAATTTTTTTTTAAATATCTTTTCTTTTCTTTTCTTTTTATTTTTTATTTTTTATTTTTTTCACTATGCCAAAATATGGCATCCATGACTACACATATAATATGACTACACAATCCATAATGACAATCATAAAAACCATGTTTTGGCATAATTTTTGTAGGATTTTCATATACTTTCATTTTGCAAATACACACATCATATCCCATTACAGAACTCCATTACAAATTACATCTTGTTTTGTAAATGTTTAGGAAATATATCTCATATTGTAAATACTTGTAAATGCTAGTTTTGGTAGATCATAAAATTGTTTAGTTTTTTTTGTTACTCATCAAGGTAATAAATTTTTTATGTCAAATTAAACATGAAATCACAGTCCTTTGAAAATGAAAATACATATGATGTATTCATGAATGAAGTAAGAATGGAATATGAATCTTTGAAATAACTTGAAGAAAATGCATGCAAGTGTCCAAAGAAAAGGAAACATAAATCCAAAAAATAATGAAGAGAAAATGAAAGAAAATTTGAGGAAATTACATGCAGAAAGATTATTTTGAAAACCAAATAGCAAAAATGTATTATGTTGGGCATTTTATTTTGTTAATGATAATAAAAAAGTTGATTTAATAGCTCCTCAAGTCATGCATTGTATTATTTGTTACAATAGTCCAATTTTGAATTTAAATTCAAAAACTCAAGTAAGAAGAGGATAAATCATATATAACACAACTAAAGGTATAACTACATTGAAAAAACATGTAAATGAAGATCATTTTATTATTTTAAATTTTTTGAAAAAGTGAACAATCCTTTGAGATAAAAGGAAAAACAACTTGCAAAGAAGACCAAATATGTTTAATAGTTCCATATCCAATATTTTTGCTACAATTTAATGAACTTTTCAAAAAAGATTATTAATAGCAAAAATAGTTCTTGGAGGATTTGGGACTTCTAATTGTCAAAAACCATATTCCTTTGTAGTTTGTGGAAAATATTTTGTTTAAATGATTTAATATGCATCTATGTCCAAAACTTGTTTTTTTTTCTGGAAAAGAATAATATCATAAATTACTGCCTAGTTTAGTGGAAAAACTAAACAATTGTATGTTTTGCCATCTTTAGTAGATGCCATTCTGCAACTACAAGCTTTGATTTGTGGATGTCAAAAGATGGACATGATATTTTTGTATTGGTAATCAATTTTTTAAAAGCTAATTAATAGCCAAAAGCCATTACCCCTAGCCTTTTTGAAGCAACAAATATTAGTGGACAAACTTTGGTTTAAAATTTGATAGAATTATTAGACACTTATGAGTCGAGGAAACAAATTGTAACTACTTATGTCATGGATGAGGGATCTAACCTTAACACTATGATTACAACCTTAAAATCAATTATAAATTGTGATGTGTTTTGTTTGAAAGAAATTTTTTAGGGAACTTGTTTTGGTCATGCATTTTTTAAAACATGCCAATGTGCAACAACAAATGAATTTTTTTGCAAAGGCTAAAGGTATGTATCTATTAAAGGTGCCCAAAGAGATCTGTAAAAATGCATTATTTACCCAAAAATTTGAGGAAAGGGCAAGTAAGAATGGAACAAAACATGTGTCAATTTTGATCTTCCCCCAAGGAAATTGAATACTCTAATGAAGACAAGGTGTACTTTTTATTTTTGTTAAAAAAATTTATATTTACATTTTGTTTTTGAATTCCTACCATTTGACATTTGTTTTGCCTTATAAATTTGTTAGTAAAATTATCCTTTTTGAAGAAATTTTGTAGTTTAAAGAAGTAGTATACTATGTTACAACAAGCAAAATATTATGAGGATGACTACAAGAGTATCATTTCCATTGACATGGCACATATTTCAAATATTGTTGATACCTTTGGCCCTATTGTATTTGTTTGTATTCTAAACTAGTTTAAGGGTCATTGGTTGTTAAGTGATGCACTAAACTTTGCCATATCCATGATTTTAAAATTCAAGGATGAAACTGATTTTGCAACCTTTGACAACTTAATGGAAGAAAATCCAATTTTTTTTTTTGATTTATGATGATTGGCTTCCAACATTAAAAAAGAAGTTGTTGGGGTTTGGGATTCTTTTCTTTCCTTTTTAAGGAAATATGAAGAAAAAAAAATCTTAATATGTTTTTTTTAATGTTGGACCCTAGGTTTAAGACCTTTTGTCTTGTGTTTTCATTTATTGCTCGTGAATAAGGTAAGGTTATTATAAAAAAATAAGACAAAAAATCTTTGTTTCTTATACCTCGTAAGTGTCATTGTCATTTGCATCCTTTGGTTGAATTTGAAAAAGGTATTGTTGATCAAGGGGTTGAAAATGATAGTAGTTTGAATATATGTAAGATGACAATTGGCATGGACTTGATCAATTAGAGAGATTCTTTTTTTCGTGTGTTATCAAGTGCACGTCAAAAACATAAAATGTCCATTTCAATGGTGAGAAAAACATGAGAGTACGTTTTTCATAGTTGGTTTCTATACTAAACAAATATTAAGAATAGTTGGATTCAAAATTGAGATGAAAGAATCTTTTCTTTAGTTAGAATCCTTACTAGTTGTAAGAGATCTCGTTTACAATCAAAAAATTTGAATAGATTGATTTTTGTCAACAAAAATTGGCCCAATGATCCTAGGATAGGTTACAATCCTTTTCTTGTGAGAATTGCCCAACACTGGTGTGAACGGATGTTGGGCGGTTCTTGTCTTGTATGAAGAAGCTTTGATTCCAATTCTTTAAGAAAATAAATTGAATCCAGTTCAGATTCCACAAAAAAAATGGTCCAGTTCTTGAAAAAAATAAAACTAGGTTCAAATTCTGGAAATTAGACTCAGTTCCAGTTCCAGTTCTGGAACAGTTAGTTGCCACTCAACCCCCAGTTCCAGACCATTTTTCCCCAAATTTGTTTTTTTTTAAAATTCAGGTTCTGATTCCAAAAATCATACCCAAAAACTGGAACTGAAACCCATGGTTCTAACTGGCCAAACCAGGTAACTGCCCAACTCTGGTGTGAACACTTGGGGGGGCATGTCCTCAATGATTTGCATGTTTGACTCATTTTTTCAATGCATGTTCAGTATTTGCTCCAGCTCAAAAACTCATGTCCAAGCTTCTTACCTAATTTTCTACTCATCCACCCCCAGTTACTTGAAGCCACAACATCATGTTTTTATAGTACCACATTAATTTTTTTCACCAGACTTTAGCTCATGTCTATAGTCTATATACACCAAACTTTTAAAACTGGAATTATTTTTTCTTGTAAAGAAGGTCTATATTGTTCTTTAATATGATCTACCAACCGAGCATGATTGAAAAAGTGTTTTGCTCATCTTATGGTGACACTCCTTTTGAAGTTGATCAAGTTTCCAACCACCAAAATTGTCCCCACACTTTGGACATTAGGGCTTGAAACCCCCCCCCCCACCCCAACCCACCATTAGGCTTCAAAAGTAGCTACCTAGCATCATCACCCTAAATTACATCTTACATATGGATTTTCAGCACTTTAAATTTGGTTTTCCAAAATGATGTCCGTCCAAGAAAGACATATGCAATTGAGGAGTATTGTTTCGAAAAAAATTCGTTCCAACTCAATATACCTAATTGAAGAAGAACACGAAACAAAAGAAGACGGTTTCTCATTGTTCTTCCGTGAAATTTTCCATAGATATTCACACATAGTTCCAAATAGAAGTTGAGAGAAGTCCCATATCCAAACAAAATAAATAGGATTTCCCCTGCATAGGTACTATTTGTCCACACTCCAATTTCCTACCATTACCATAAGTTTATTAAAATTCCATTTTTTGGGTGTAGGGAGCTTGAAGCAACAATCGTATTATGACCATTTACAACACACCCATCAAGCACATACACAAATCCAATATGCTTAACCATTTTGTATTGATCTGACATTTGTGGGGGCTGAACCACTTTGTGATGAATTTGGCATATATTTACAGGGCTAATTAAACCACTTTGTAATTCATCTTATGCAGTTATTGGGCTGCCCATTTTTGGGCACAATTAGGCACACTTTTACAAAAAAAAAGTGGTCACAATGTTCTTGGTGGAAACTTTGATTAAAAAATACTTCATTGAAATCTAACATTCTTCATGGACAATTTGAGAAACAAATTCTTCACTGAGTGAGATTTGACATTCTTCATGCAAATTTTGAGGAAGAAATTTCTTCACTATATGAGATTTGACATTCTTCACTATGCGAGATTTGACATTCTTCACAGACAATTTGAGAAAAAATTCCTTCAATGAATGAGATTTGACATTGTTCATGCAAAATTTGAGGAAGCAAATTCTTCACTAAGTGAGATTTAACATTCTTCATGGAAAATTTGGGAAACAAACTCTTCACTGAGTGAGATTTGGCATTCTTTATTCAAATTTTGAGGAGGCAAATTCTTCACTAAGTGACATTTGCCAATCTTCACAGACAATTTGAGAAACAAGTTCTTCACTGAGTGAGATTTGACATTGTTCATGGAAGATTAGGGTTTAGGGAGAATTAACACATTTATCACTGAGATTTTCAATATCCTTCATGCAACCATTTGACAACCACATTCTTCAGTGAGACTTGACATTCTTCTTCATGGAAAATTGAGAACCACAGTTTCTTCACTTCGAGATTTTCAACACTCTTCAAAGAAATTCTCGAAAACACATTACTGTTCCTGAATGAGAAAACGAGAAGAGAAATACAGAGGTGGGTACTCTTTTTGATTATGGCGCAAAACGCTGCTCAAGTCCTCGACATCGTGTAATCACGCACTTAGAGAGGCGACAAAACTCTGCATGCCAACCACGGGCAGCAGCAGAAGCAACAGAAGCAGCAGCGGAGCAGCAGCAAGCAAACAAACAGTGCACTGAATTCTGGAAAAAGCAAGCAAGCGGTGTACTGGATTCAGGAACAGCAACACAGAAGAGCGTACAATGATCTGTCCATGTTCTGCGTCAGTATGTCTGCAGCTTCTTGTTGGTACTGTAGCTGGCCAGATGCAGCAGCAAGCATTAACGCGCACGCAACAACTCTGTTCCTTAAATGATCCAGGTTCCGCGTCCTTAGCTCCCAATAATTACAACCCAACACTCTAGATCCTTATCTTTACTTCATCAATGCTCTCTCTCTCAATCATCAAACCTCCCAACAGTTCGATAAATCGCTGCAAAAATTCTGCTCATATAGATAGCTCTCAATCTCACCAGCACTAGTCTCCCCAGATCTTCTTCTTCCAAGTTCTAAAATTCCCAGATCTAGCTAAGTTACAGCTTGCAGAGACAGAAAGAAAGAAAGAAAGAGACAGGAGAGAGTGACTACTTAGCTAGAGATTTGGGTTTGTGGAAAAAGGAGATCAGGATCCTTCTGAGAGATGGCTGTAGCCCGGGGAAGAGACAATGCAGGAGGAGCTTGGAGCAATGCGGTGGTCGGGATCTGCATGTTCCTGGCTGTTACAGCAGTTATGGTGCAGCGTGCCCAAGCTGGGGTGGTGCACCTCGTCGGAGGCACCCAACATTGGGCAGCTCCTGGACTCTTCAACGCCTTCAACAACTCGTACCTCAACGACTGGGCCTCCACTCAGACCTTCGTTACGGGTGACACTCTCTGTAAGTTTGCGATCGGCTTCCTCTTTTTCGATCATTTCTGGAGCTCAGAGAGAGAGAGAGAGAGAGAGAGAGAGAGAGAAAGTTCTGTAAGGAAGGAGATCGGTGCGAGAGAGCTCACAGAAGAAGCGAGAGATGTAACAGGAATCAGTAGCACTTCTTGTAGAGATTGGAACTTGATCGATCAGAAAACATTTGTGTTGCAGTGTTCAGATTTCCCACAGGTTATCACACGGTAGAGCAAGTGACAAAGGCTTCATACCAGGATTGCAATACCGCAAACCCCATAGCTCGTTGGGTCACAGGCAACGACACGGTCCCACTCGACACCCCTGGGACTCTCTACTTCATCTGCAGCATTGCCAACCACTGTGCTTCACATGGTCAGAAAGTTATGATCACTGTGAAGTCCACAGCTACTCCCTCATCTTCTCCCAACGCCGGCACGCATTCCTCTTCTCTTCCAGCTCCTCCTGCCGCTATGGCTTCTGGAGCTTTATTTGTCGCCGCATGCATTTCTCTCTTCTGGTAGCAGCAGTACGCACATCATTTATACTCTCAGGGATCTGCCTGACCCACTTCTTCTTCTTTCTCCAATCTCTTGATCACTGAACAGGAAGAGAGTTACATGAAAAGCTGAATCCCAGCTGAATCTGTGAAGAAGCTACATGAGAAGCACGGATCAAATTTTGAGAATTTCTGCAATCTGATCACAATTCTGACACAACAATTCTTTCATCTTCTTCTTCTTCTTCTTCTTCTGATGTCTTCCTTCTCCAATCCCTTGATCGCTGAACAGGATCAAAGACACTTTCAACTGACTACACCCACAATCGGTGCCTTCACATTCTTGAGTGAGGCTTCTTATGGTGCATTCACACTTGATGTTCAGTCAGTGTTGTTAAATGAAAATCTAGGTGGCATCCTAGGTGGCACCCACTCTTAAATGGGTGATAGCTTAATGTTAAGTGAATGTTAGCTTAACATAAAATTTTCATGATAACTAAGTTTTAACTCCTAAATGGTTAGCCTGGTGTTTAGGGGACTCAACACTGGAGTCCCTAACACCAAGTGTGAATACACCTTATGGTGCATTCACACTTGATGTTAAGTCGGTGTTAAATGAAAATCTAAGTGGCATCCTAGGTGGCACCCACTGCTAAATGTGTGATAGCTTAATGTTAAGTGAATGTTAGCTTAACATAAAATTTTCATGATAAAGTCTAGGTGTAAGTCCTAAATGGTTAGCCTGGTGTTTACGGGACTCAACACTGGAGTCCCTAACACCAAAGTGTGAACACACCTTAGTGGCCAAATTAAACCCTAGAAATGATAGATTTGGACTAAGAGATCCTGATTTAGTCCAAAGCATGAGCTTTTTATAATATTTAGAAGCAATTTGGAAGGATTTTGTGAGGGTATCTACCAATGTTGTTGGGCGGTTCTTTGAGACAATGTTGGTTATTTGTCGGTTATTAGACCGGTTATATACTAGGCACGTAACCAGCAAGTGGTTCCCATTTTTTGAAACCCTTGCCCTCAGAACTGAACAGGAAAATAATTTTTTTTTTTTTGGGTGGTACCCACCCTCGGAACCAACCCAACAAAAAATTTAAAAGTCAAAGAACTTGCAAAAAATACCCGGAAAGAAAAATCAATTCTTTGAGGGTTTTGAAATACTTGGAATTAACTGCTTTTTTTGTTTCCAATTTTTTTTTAAATCCCTGGAACCGGTTGGTTCTTTGGTTCTGATTTTTTCTTGAAATACCCGGAACTGGTTGGTTTCTTGATTTTAAATACTCAGAACCGACGGTTCTTTGGAGAATAAAGAATCACACCACATTAGAATTTACCATAGGACGACCAGTGTGGGGTTTAGGGTTAGGGTTTAAACCGTAGGACCAGGTGTTGGTTCACTCACTCAAGGCAATAAATTGGCTAGAACTATTCATATTTGTTTCTGTCCAGCAGAAAGAAAGGACTTGCCAGCTTTTCCATTTGTGAAAATAATGCAAATTACATGAGTAATGGTGTCCTTTCCACACTCCATTTCCATTGCTTTTTCATAAATGTCTAGGAATGTAATGATAATACTATTTGTCTCAGTCTAAGGACTATTGAAAGAGTTTCTAACAACATTCATTTTGCACATGATTTCTATGGACCATGGAGTGACTATATACATTTATTGGCCTTGCCTACCAAGGCAAGGATATTGTGGTTAGATTCATTATAGAGTATAGTAGCTTAATGGATTTTGGCCCCTAGGTCATAATAGGTCTATTTTTTATATAAGGATTATTGAAAGATGATATTTTGGGCTTGTTTTGAGAACTTGAGATTAGTTACAGAGTTATAATATCTTGAAGGATTTTGGTTTCTTTTAGAGGATTTTTTGAAGGTTATATTTTTTGCATAGTGAAATATTTGAGTTTCCATGATTCTTCTTTTGCCTTAAAAAACTTTTTTATGTAAATGGCAAGGCCACACAATGTGACAGACCCCTTGTTTTCAAAGAAAGAATCACTACTTGAATCAATTTTGTATTAAATAATGGTTTAAATGATTGATTCTTTATTATGAAAAAATATTGGCTAAAAAAATTTCAAACTATTATATAGATCCACCCAATAGTGATGGAAACCAATTATAAGCAAAGTAAATTAGTTATCTAGATATAAGGGGACAGAAAATACAACTAAATGTGTACTTCAGTCTTCACTTGACTACTAAGTGATTTTGAAAACTTGTTATATTACCATGTCTAAATAGTAAGCATTTCAAAGCTTACAAAAAATTTCACCTACTTCATTGTATAACTTTGACCATCACAAATTATTGATGGAATGGGTGTTCATTTGGTAAAGTGGACCAAAAAGTGGACCATGTCAAGGTTCTTTGTATGTTTTCATCTAAATGATGTTTTAAATTTTGTTATGTAACTATTCAAAACTAAAATGATTATGCATTGTAAGAATGTCAAATAAGCAATCAAATACTTTATGGAGGATTGGGTTTCATGACACTCAATGAGTATCACTATAGAGTATGCACTTACACAAAAGAAAAAACCCACCAATTCAACTTATAAAACAAATGTTATCTTAGTCTATTTAGTCTAGTGATTATTTTCTTGTCTGAAACCACAACATCAATTCAAATGCAATGTTGTAGGGATTCACCAATCCTAAGGAGTTAACTGTTGGTAATAGTATATCTACTTTACATTATTGATGGTGGAGTAATGGGTACCTAGTGAAGGATATGCAATGTCAAAGCTAGTTTTGAATTGAAATTGCCATTCTTATGGTTTATGAGGTCTTTTTGAAAAAATCACTTAAGGGAAATTTAAGTGTTCCTTACTCATGGGCTTCACCCATAATAAAGCACAACCTATGAGCCTTATCATGAATCTAAACATACATAAATCAATTAGGCATAGGAGGGAAGTGTTCTTTTGTCTACTCCTTGAGAGTGAGAGGGAGCTTACACCTACAAGTAGGGCATAATTTCCTACTCTCACTTAAGGATTAGTTATGTAGGAGGGATATTCATGGACATATAAGGTGCCCTCCAAATACACCAGGGAAATTTTGTGATTTTTTAAAGGCCCTAGGGTGAGGGCATTTCTGAAATAAAGGTCATGCATGACAAGGTAAAAGCCAAGATAGGCTCACATTTCAAGAATGCTTTCATCCATAGACATTACTTGATGTAAAGCCTTATTTTAAATTTGAAACTTTAGAATGATTATGTAATAGTGACAATATAAAATGAAGGGTGCATTTGAAAAACAAAATGCACCTTTTGGAAAATGATGAGTAGTAGATTTGTTGGATTTTCATGCACATTTGACTAGCTGTTTGGTGGAGAGTGAGAGTTCAAGAGTGCAATTTTTTTTGTGATTTTTTTCGTTTCTCTCTAGATCTTTTTTCCAATGCTACAACAACAAGCCACAAAATGCTAGACAATCATAACAAACCACAAAATTAGTGGTCTATATGAACCAAGTTTTTGGAAGAAGGGAAATTTTTTAAAACAGAAAATATCAAACCATTTCTTTTGTGGTTTAGAAATTTTTAGACCACAATTTTTTACAACTATGGTCCATATCTTGTGTTGTAGGCATGGTAGCAACTTTTGCAACCATGGATAATAGATAATCAAGTATCAGCAACAACTATAGCAACTGAATGGCCTAAGTAGTCACGTATATGGACAAATGCACATGATTAACTAATACCAATATGGGAGTGTAAGACAAAAAAAAGCAAAACAGTAGTACAAAGATAGAACAATTTTGAGGATGTACACAATGTTGCTGAACCATGAACCTTTGTTTTCTATATTTTTTCTAAAATATGTTGTATCTTCCCTACATACTAGTATGAGAAGTTAAACTATGGCAAAACTATCATAGATTCATAATTGTGCAAATACTTGAGCTATGGGAAATGTGGTTGTTGAAATATTCTTGATTATGTATGGATTTTTAATACATATAATGCATAATTAAAACTAAACATGTACAAGAATAGAAATTACAATTGCACCAATGTTAGAATATTAAGATTTACCAATTGTACTCTATGGAGTTAGCAAAAATATATAGAAAAGAAATTCAAATTTGGAGATCATGTGTTCTAGTTTCCAAAAAAATAAAAAAACACATCTTGGGAAATTCACCAGGAAGTGGTCTGGTCCGTACAAAGTACAATTTGTTTACCAAATGACAATGTTATTTTAGTAATTATGGATAAGTTTGATCCAAACCCTATACTTGTCAATGTGAACAAATTAAAACCTTATTAGTTTTTGGATGACAAAGCATAGACCGTAAGAGGTCTAAAACCTATATATTGGGAAGGATAGGGTGATGATAATGTTAATGACAAAGAAAAGGATAATGATGAAGAATATGTACATGTGGTATAGATTTAGTAAATTGAAAAAGAATGAAAGACAATTATGGACTCATTTTCTATTAAGGTGGACTTGGATGACATTTGTTTTCATCCAATGTTAAATGGCAACAAGAGGCATAACATTTCAAATGAAGAAACCCTAAAAGGTAAAGTGACAACTCATGGGATGGGGAAGTTACTAGCATTGATTTTTCATGATAACATTTGTGAATAGTCATTTTCATTTGCTTGTAACATTTTCCATTGTCTTTTGTTCTGTGAACAAAGAGTTTAGTTGAGATGCTCGAGAAAATAACAAAAGAGAAAGAAGAAGAAAGAAGAAGCTTGCATTATTCATGAGTAAAAGAGAGAGTTATAGCATTAGGAAATGATTATTGCAAAAAATGAATAGTTGGTAGCATATCAAGCTTCACATTTGGGATTTGCAAATTTGTAGCCTCTCCAAGTTCGTTTTCCACCTTCTTTAGGTGAACCCATCCTCAGGTGGTATCATTAGGAACCATCTCAAGGAATGCTCAAGGAACAAAAAGTGGCCAAATCATTTTCTTGGGCCATTTCAAACATTTTGGTTAAACAGTTATGTTTTTAAACATCAATAGGTATAGCGACTGTTTCCACTAGTTCTACATGCAGTTGAGAACTAAATTAATGTGAAAGTTTTCATTCCAATTTAGTAGTTGGTCCAACTAGTTTAATAGTTGGTTGCACTTTAATTATAAATATGTTGTGGTTGGATTCAAAATAAGAATTGGTTTTAAAATATTGTACCCAAGAACGATTGCTAATCATGATGGTATAGTAGCTTTGGGAATGTATACTCAGGTGGTACAAATTACCATCACTAGCCTATAAAGGTTATTTCATCAACGTTTTGAACATGTGTGGTGTGATGCCCACTCAATTGCACATGTAACCTTGATTATTGGGATAAATACTAGGGTGTTAAAAAGTGACCGGTTGAAAGTACTTTTGGTTCCTTCCCTTCCTCCTACTCTACTAGTATCTAATGAAGAGATATGTATGTTATCACCAACTATTGAAACTTGATGTTGGGAGCATCAACCAGTTGAATTCTTTCGACTTGAAAACATTGTTGTTCTTATGGTAGTACTATTTCATGCACAGATTATTGTGGTGCAACCATGTCTAGTTGCCTTTTAAGGCCTCTTGTAAGTATTCTTGACATATCTTAACAGGTTCGAATACTAATTTCCTCAAATTCTACTGATCAACAAGTTTTAGTTATTTTCAAAAATCAATTGGGTTTTCTTTTTTAAAATCCTAAATAATCAAAAGTTTTTAAACATAACTAACATTCAATAACTAAGATAACACAAAAAACAAACAAGATTATAAGAAAATTACTTCAAAAAAAATCATAAAACTATTTTTAGAAAATGTTTTAATAAGTTTTTACCTACAAATTTCATCTAAGATTAGAGATTGCAAGTGCAAATGTTCACAATTTCAATCCACTATGTGGTTGCCAAATGTTAAAAGTGTTTTCTATTCCCCTAAAATAAAACAAAATTATTTTTTTGCAAATTTTGACTTGTACACAAACATCAAAAAGTGTTTTTTTTTTAATTTTGAAAACAAGAAAAGGAAAGCAAAAACATGAAGATGTTCAAAAGCAAAAATCCATAATAGATCCGAAAATTAAAATAGAAAAAAAAAATTGTTCATCATCCTCAAACCCTTTTATTTATACCAAAACATAATGTTGTTTAAAATTAAACAGCCACTAATTGGTATAACTCTTAACCAATTCAAAATTTTAATTGCAATAGCTACTAGCCATAGTTTAATCCTAAACTTATTGTGTCAACAAAACGATTACCCTAATAGACATGTTACTAATTAACTTAACAAATAGTTACTTAACAAGCTTATTATTGATTAATTTATTGGTTAACAGACCAATTACCTATTATTTAATAATAATTTAACAGTTTTTTAAAATGATAATGCTTGATTGGTTACCAATTGGCAACAAACAATTACTATATACATAAAGTGAAAATTTGGGTTAACAATATGTTTATACCAAAAGTGCCTTTTTATATGGATGGATGAAAATCTTTTAAAGTGTACCACTCAAAATGAAAAGGACCTAGTTCTTATTAAGGTCATTTTTTTCTTTATATTTTGATCCCCATCAAAATTAATGAATTAAAGAGTGAAATATTTCATAAGTACCATACTTTAAACCATTGCAATTTTAGATTTCATCATAATCATTTATAAATGTATTTTTACATGGTAAAAAAATATTAATAAAAAACACACAAAAATGACATTGTGTCATGATTTTGGTACACCTTAACAAAATTGGACCTAATGGACATGATGGCTTGCTTAAGTTTGCAAAGCAAAAGTTGCTTAAAAATGGACATGACATGTTGATTTTATTGACAAAAGGTGCTAGGGCCAAGGCCAAGAGTTGATGGTACAAAACATGGATAGCCATACTAAGTGAGATTGGCTATGGGGTTGTGCTTGGAGTTTCCCATTGGTTTGCTTAGAAGTGCTACTAGTGTTAATGGCAACAAATTCTACCTTGGTTTTGTGCTATACCTCAAGAGCTTGAAATATGGTAATCATGGAATGTATAATAACTCCAAGCTCTTGAACTATTATACAAAAACCAAGGCCAAATTTGTCTTCATAAAAAATAAGGAGAAAAGCTTTGGGGATTCATGAGTCAAATCAAACTTGAATATATGATCATGTTTGTTTTTGCAATAATTGGTTGTCATAAGTTTAAGGTAAGATTACCCCTATTGCAAATTTTTGCATGTATACCAACTTTAGTCAATTCTTTACCATATTTTTGTACTTTCCTTCATAATCATTTTGTGAAGGAATTCAAAGAGCTAAGGTAAGTAAGGTAAGCTAACGCCATATCTTTGTTGCAACAATTTTTCAGCAAGCTCTAGAAAGTAATCAAGGAGAACACACTTGATAGTCATTCCTGTTCATTTGGCAGAAAGGAACATTGAGATGGTTTAGATGGTTCTGACATTTCTTCAATAAAAACATTGGAATAAGTCTAGGGTTTAGGTTTTAGTGTAAATGCCAGGTTCTAGGTTGCGTCTCGACTATATTCGGTAATCCGGCTCCTCTCCCCTACCCAATACGTAACTTGCATGCATCATCGATTCTTAGATAGATGGCGGAATGCCGTGGGCTCACCTTTGAATCATGCCGCTTACTGCATATATTGACTTGGAGCCACAGAGCGCTTGCAACTTCTTTGGGTGGAAATGTTCGTGCAGTAGCGTATAGAGAAACTCTGGCGGCAGTTCTTTTCAGATCCTTCGCAGTGGTGGGATTGTAGACCGGAAAAGGTGAATTCAAACTACCCGGATTTCAAGCATAAACATACACAGGACGCACTCTGGCTTGTGGACCGGCAAAATCCCACATGGGTGAGAGCACAGCTTGCTGCAATGGCACCGGGGACTGTACAATTGGACATGTTTTCATGGAACAGAAGACTTGCAAGATATGTGAAGGCTGGGCAACATGAGAAGACAATTGAGCTTTACCAAGAAATGCAACAAAAAGGCATGAGTCCCGACAATTTCACTTTTGTTCCGGTGCTCAATGCATGCGCTAGTTTACGAGCACTTGAAGCGGGCAGGAAGGTTCATGAAGAAATAATTCAAAGCGGTTGCAAGGCTGATGTCTTTGTGGGAAGTAGCTTGGTTGATATGTATTCCAAATGTGGGAGCATGGAAGATGCTTGCAAAGTGTTTAACAACATGCCATCTCGAAATGTGGTCACTTGGAATGCAATGATATTGGGACATGTGAAGTGTGGACAAGGGCAGAAGGCACTGGAACTATTTCACCAAATGCAACAGAAAGGTGTGCAGCCAACCCCTGTGACTCTCATGGGGGTTCTGAATGCACGTGCCAGTGTATTTGCACTTCAGGAGGGCAGACGCACCCATGAACAGATTATTGAAAGTGGGTGGAAGTCAGATGTCTTTGTGGGGAGTAGCCTGGTTGACATGTATGCCAAGTGTGGGAGCATGGAGGATGCTCAGAGAGTGTTCAACAAGATGTCATCTCGAGATGTGGTTGCTTGGAGTGCCATGATCTTGGGACTTGTCAAATGTGGGCAAGGGCAGAAGGCACTACAACTGTTTCAACAAATGCAACAGGAAGGTGTGCAGGCAGACTCTGTCACTTTTGTTGGGGTGCTGAATGCATGTGCTAGCTTACGAGCACTTGAAGAGGGGAAGCATGCCCATGAGCAGATTATTCAAAGTGGTTGTGAGTCTCATGCCTCTGTGATGAGTAGCCTGGTTGACATGTATGCAAAATGTGGGAGCATGGACAATGCTTGCAGAGTGTTCAATAGGATGCTGTTACACAATGTGGTCTCTTGGAATGTGATGATATTTGGACATGTGAAATGTGGACAAGGGCAGAAGGCACTGGAATTATTTCGCCAAATGCAACAGGCAGGTGTGGAGCCAGCTGCATTGACTTTTGTGGGGGTGCTGAATGCGTGTTCAAGTATAGTTGCACTTGAAGAGGGCAGGCATGTTCATGATCAAGTTATTGCAAGTGGGTGGGAGTCAGATGTCTTTGTGGGGAGTAGCCTGGTTGACATGTATGCAAAATGTGGCAGCTTAGAGGATGCTCAGAGAGTTTTCAGCAAGATGCCAACTCAAGATGCAGTCACTTGGACTGTCATGATCTTGGGACATGTAAAATGTGGGCAAGGGCAAAAGGCATTGGAACTGTTTCGAAAAATGCAGCAGGAAGGTGTGCGGCCAGACTCAGTTACTTTTGTGGGGGTGCTGGATGCATGTGCCAGCATAGTTGCACTTGAAGAGGGCAGGCATGTTCATGAGCAGATCATTGAAACTAGGTGCAATTCAGATGTCTTTGTGGGGAGTAGCCTGGTTGACATCTATGCCAAGTGTGGGAGCATGGAGGATGCTGAGAGTATTCAACAAGATGTTGTCCTGAGATGTGGTTACCTGGACCACCATGATATTAGGACATGTGAAATGTGAGCAAGGGTCAAAAGCACTGGAACTATTTCAACAAATGCAACAGGAAGGTGTGCAGTCAGACCCTGTCACTTTTGTTGGGGTACTGAATGCATGTGCCAGCATAGTTGCACTTGAAGAAGGCAGGCACGCTCATGAGCAGATCATTCAAAGTGGTTATGAATCAGTTGCTTTTATGGGGAACAGCTTGATTGCCATGTATGCAAAATGTGGGAGCATAGAGGATGCTAAAAGAATGTTCAACAAGCTACCATCATGTGATGTGCTCTCTTGGAATGCCATGCTATTGGGACATGTGAATTGTGGCCAAGGGCAGAAGGCACTGGAACTTTTTCAACAGATGCAACAAGAAGGAGTGTCACCAGACCCTGTGACTTTTGTTGGGGTGTTGAATGCATGTGCCAGTGTATTTGCACTTGAAGAGGGCAAGCGTGTCCATGAGCAAATCATTCAAAGCAGGTGTGAGTCAGATGTCTTTGTGAGGAATAACCTGGTTGACATGTATGCCAAATGTGGGAGCATGGTGGATGCTTCAAGAGTGTTCAACAACTTGCCATCTCAAGATGTGGTGTCTTGGAATGCCATGATTTTGGGACATGTGAAATTTGGGCAAGCACAGAAGGCACTGCAACTGTTTCAACAAATGCAACAGGAAGGTGTACAGTCAGACCTTGTGACTTTTGTTGGGGTGTTGAATGCATGTGCTAGGTTACAAGCACTTGAAGAGGGCAAGTGTGCTCATCAACAAATCATTCAAAGTGGTTGTGAATCTCATCCATTTGCCATCAGTAGCTTGGTTGACATGTATGCAAAATGTGGGAGCATGGAGGATGCTCAGAGAGTGTTCAATAAGCTGCCATCACATGATGTGGTCACTTGGAATGTGATGATATTTGGGCATGTGAAATATGGGCAAGGGCAAAAGGCATTGGAATTATTTCGACAAATGCAAGAGGAATGTGTGCAGCCAGCTCCTATGACTTTAGTGGGAGTGCTGAATGCATGTGCAAGTGTAGTTGCACTTGAAGAGGGCAGGCGTGCTCATGACCAGGTTATTAAAAGTGGGTGGGATTCAAATGTCTTTGTGGGGAATAGCTTGATTGACATGTATGCAAAATGTAGGAGCTTGGAAGATTCTCTGAAAGTGTTCAACAAGATGCCATCTTGAGATGTGGTCACTTGGAATGCCATGATTGGAGGATATGCCATCCATGGGCATGGTAAGGAAGCACTTAAACAATTTGAACAGATGCGTGAAGAAGGTGTACAGCCAGATGATATCACTTTTGTTTGTCTGCTGTCAGCTTGTAGCCATTTAGGTTTGGTGGATGAAGGCCTGTGCTTTTATTCTTCAATGAGTACAGTTTACACGATTTCTGCAAAATTGGAACATTACACTTGCATGGTTGACCTTTTTGGTCGTGCTGGCCGTCTACATGAGGCAGAGAATATGCTCAAGGCAATGCCATCTAAACCAAACACAGGTGTGTGGAGGGCTTTGGTGCTTGCAGAATTCATGGTAATGTGGAGATGGGAGAACGAGTTGCCAAACAAGTTCTTGAACTGGAACCTGAAAATGTTGAGGTAATGTGCTGCTATCAAATTTATATACTGTCACCAGTAACAGGGATCTCAGTGAAAATGTTGAATGGCAGAGAAAAGAAAGAAGTGTGAAGAAACACCCAGGTCGCACTTGGATTGAAGTGGATAATGAGGTGCATACATTTGTAGTTCATGATCAACACCATCCTCAGATGATAGAAATACATGCAGAATTGAAGAGGTTGTCAGGGCTGATGCATGATGCAGGGTATGTGCCAGATCCTAATTTTGTGCTACATGATGTGGAGGAAGAAGAAAAGGTGTTTCATTTGTGTCATCATAGTGAGAAACTTGCTATTGCATTTGGGTTCATCAACTCAACACCTAGTACTCCACTCTGCATAAGAAAGAATTTGCGGGTTTGTCGTGATTGCCACACATCCACAAAATTCATTTCAAAAGTAGCTAGTAGAGCTAGCATGGTGAGGGATGCAAATTGCTTTCATCACTTTCAAGATGGTGAGTGTTCTTGCAGAGACTACTGGCATTGTTAACAAAGAAGAGATCTACTCAAGTGCAAACATAAACCTTTATTGCAAGGAGACTACAACATAATGCTCACAACACAAAACACAACATCAAGAACTCTCCAAGGTTCTTGTCACATGAAATACATAAACTTGTGTAATGAAGAAAAAAGAGTCAAACCATCAACACTAAGGTATTTAACTAAAAGACCAAACCATAAATAACCAAACTAAAATAAGTAATGAAAGTAATTCAACCTTATGAAAGTAACATAGTTATTTTCTTACTCCAGTAACTAATGAAACTTAATTAGTTGAGCTTGAATTTTCAACACTCCCCCTCAAGCCCAAATCCACTTTTAGTACACCAAGTATTTTTTTGAACCTCTTTAGCTTGTTTGTGAAAATGTCAACAACTTGATTTTTGGTATTGACATGAATGAGGTCAATTTCTTTTGCTAGAACTTTTTCTCTTATAAAGTGGTAGTGCACCTCAATGTGCTTTGTCCTAGCATGATAAATTGGGTTGTTAGCAAGTAGTATGCTACTAATGTTATCACAATAGATGACAACAGGAGCATCCATTGATTATCCCAAATCTGAGAGTAGTTTTTGTAACCAAACTACTTCACATGCAACAATTGCTACACCTCTATATTGTACTTCCATGCTTGATAATGCAACTGTTGGTTGTTTCTTACTACTCTAACTAATAACACCACTTCCAAAAGAAAACATGAAACCACTGGTTGATCTTTTATCTAAAACATTGCCAACCCAATCAGCATCCGTGTATCCATGTATTTGTAACTGGCTCTTGGCTCCATAAAAAATTCCACACTGCAAGGTATGTTTTATGTACTTTAGTATGTGCCTCACTACATCCAAATGTGGCTTTGGTGGTGTTTGCATGAATTGACTTATCACTCGAACTGCATAACTCAAATTTGGCCTTGTGATGGTCATGTTAATCAAACTCCCCACTATGCGTCTATACATAGTGGTATTTTCCATGAGGCTTCCTTCATCTGCACTTAACTTCACATTTTGCTCCAATGGAATTAAAATGGGTTTACAACCCGTCATCCCATATTTGGCCAATTTATTCAAGGCATATTGTCTTTGTAGTAACCATATCCCTTTAGGGGACTGGATTACCTCAATACCGAGGAAATAACACAACTCTCCCAAATCTTTCATCTCAAACTTTTGCTTCAAAAGCTTCTTCAAATTAGAGATGTCTTCATCACTATCTCCTGTGATAATCAAGTCATCAACATAGATGACTATGACTACAATCCCATGATCTGTCTTTTTCACATATAATGAAAAATTTGCATTGAATGTTTGAAATTCACTTGTGACAAGATACTCACCTATTTTATCTGACCAAGCTCTAGGTGCTTGCTTCAAGCTATACAAAGCTTTCTTCAACCTACAAACCAAATTAGGATGTGTTTGGTCCACATAACCTAGTGCTTGTTCCATGTACACTTCTTCTTTTAAATCTCCATGAAGAAAAGCATTCTTTACATCCATTTGATGTAAAGATCATCCTTTTACTACTACCATAACAATGATTGCTCTTATAATTATCATTTTGGCAACTAGACTATAGGTCTCTTCATAGTCTATGCCATACGTTTGGGCATAACCTTTGGCAACCAATCTTGTTTTGTATCTGCTCACAGATCCATCTACATTATGTTTGATTTTATACACCCATTTGCACCCAATTGCTTTCTTGTCCTCTAAAGCTACCAATTCCCAAATAGCATTCGCATTCAAAGCCACCATCTTTTCATTCATGGGCATTGTCCCACTTAGGGTTTCCAACCGCTTGTTCAAAACAAGTGGGTTCAACCTCCCATATAACTCTCACGATGTATGCGTAATGATGAGCTACAAAGCTGTCATATGTGAGTCTTTGTACAGGGTATTTGATTCATGTGGATCTTCATATTTCACTATTGTTGTCAGGTGTTTTCAAAACTTTCTTGGCCATCCGAGCTCCAGGACTAGTAACTGAAATGATTCTTGATTCTTCACCTTCATTTTTCTCTGAATCACTTGACTCACCATCTACATGAGAATTTCTAGATGATGTTTGAGAACTACCATGTACAATGTTTGAAGATATTAATCTTCCTTTCCATGGAGTGCTACTAAACCCACTAATTGAAGACTCTTGCGGTCCACTAATTAATTGTGATTCTTGTGTCACATTTGATGAAACATCACCATTTCTAACTTCTCCATCTTCTGCTACCTTCAGTGGTGAGTACCAACAAGCCATCTCATCAAACACAACATCTCTACTCACTTGCAACTTTCAAGTTGAAAGATTAAAACATCTATATCCCTTTTGTTCTGAAGAACATCTAATGAAAATACACTTCTCAGCTTTTGGGTCTAGTTTTGATCTCTTCTCCTCAGGAACATGCACGTATGCAATGCAACCAAACATTCTGAAGTGTGAAACATTGGTTTGTGAATTTTTTTTCAGGTGTCATGCCATGAACTACTACTTGGGTGTTCAATTCATGCTATAAACTGTAATTGCTACCGCTTCAGCCCACATGGCACATGCAATTTCTACAATGTGCATGTTTTTCCTTTCAGCAACTCCATTCTACTGTGGGGAATAATTACATGAGTATTTCCTTTGAATCCCATGCTCGTTCAAATACTCACTGAATTCATTTGAAAAATACTCTCCCTTCCATCGGACCTTAGGCATTTGATGCTCACACCCTTCTCCTTCTCCACCATTGCTTTGAAATTCAAAATATGTTGAAACACTTCACCTTTGTGTTTCATGAAGTAGACTCACACCTTCCTCATGTGGTCATCAATGAAACTCACGTAACACTTGCATCCTCCAATGGATTTTATCTTCGTGGTCCACACATCTGAATGGATCATTTCCAAAGGTTTGGAACTTACATGAGTTGTTTGAGTTAGGAATGGATGCCTAGCTTGCTTCCCCAATTGGCATGCTTCACAAACCTCTGACATCACCTCTTCTGCTCCAAATTTGGGAAGACCTCCTACAAGATTTTGTTTATCCATGAACTTAAGACATTGGAAATTAACATGGCCAACTCGCTTGTGCCAAATTCCAATGTCTCCAACTCCTTTTCCATGTGTGAATAACATGGAATTCACCTCATGCATGTTCACATCCAAGGTGAACATTCGTCCATTCCTTTCCCCTTTTGTAATCAATTTGCTTTAGTTCTTCATGTCTTCCACAAAACATCCATTTGGGTTGAATGTCACCTGTAAACCTTGTTCTACCATTTGGCCTACGGAGACCAAATTTTTTGTTATGGTTGGAACATGAAATATATCTTTCAAGTACTTTGTTTGCCCATCTTGCATGGATAATGGCACCTTGTCAATTTGTGTGATGGGATGTGTAGTGTCATCACCAATTTCCACAAACCCTAGTGTCTTTAAAAACTTTGCATCTCTAAACCATTCTCCATGACTAATCATGTGATTTGAAGCTCCAAAATCCACAAACCAGACATTGTTGTCTGATACGCCTCTTATCATTGAATTTGTCATGTGCTGCATCACAAACAGTTGCTCATCACCTTGATTGCTAGTTGATGCATAATTCCCTTGTTGCAGCTTTCCATTTCATGCATCATGTTCCCTTTGATAACAGTTTTTTGCCATGTGCCCAAGTTTCTCGCAATAATAGCAATTTGAATCGCTATTTAGTTGTTGACTTCAATGACTTCCACCACGACCTCCACGACTTCCTCGACTTCCTCTTCCTCCAAAGTTTCCTCGTCCACCTCCATGAACTTGACCTTCATGTTGATGATGTCCACCATGCAAACTTCTATGTTGACTTCGAAACGAAGTTTTACCACCTCTACCTCTACCTCTATTGGTATTTGAGTAGAAAACACTTTCTTGTGATCCTCCATTGGAAGTACCAACAATTTTCATTTTTTCACTTATAAGTAGTGTTATTGAGTCTTGGAAGTTGGGAAATGTTTCTCGAACTACAATTGAAGTACGAAACTAGCTATAGTCTTTTCCAAGTCCATTTAAGGTCACGACCACTAAATATTCATCATCTACAAGGGCTTCTATAGATGCAAGGGCATCTGCAAGGTTTTTCACCTTTGTAGAATATTCACTCATGTTCATCTTGTTTTTCTATAGATTATGCAACTCTTGTTTGAGTTGTATTTTGTGGGCTTGTGTATTGGTGTTATACATCTTCACCAATGTATCCCAAGCTTGTTTGGGTGATTTTGCATCTTGAATATGCATAATCATGGATTCGGACACACTCACAAAAAGCCAACACAAGATTTTCCTTGTTTTTTCATGCCAAGTTTTATTAGCTTGAATTTATTGTTGTGTGGGGTTTTCTGGGAGAGGAGGTTCTTTCTCATCACCAATTATGAATTCCCAGTAGCCTTTCCCCATCAAGAAATTCATAATCCTAAATTTCCACACTTGGAAATTATTCTTGTTTAGTTTCTCAATTGCAATTTGAGAAAGATCGTCCGCCATCTCTCAAGGCACCACTTAATGTCTTCTTGGGGTTTCACAATGATTTTAATTCCTTCCTTGGATTTCTAGGATTAGGGTTAGGGTTTTCCTTCTTTAGGTTTCTAGGATTAGGGTTAGGGTTAGGGTTGAACAAGATGGAC
>Ga0116227_10002801_pt1 | contig 39351 bp, 31 predicted proteins | sample S1TSphgellanicum_FD_89693 | JGI IMG/M metagenome (GOLD analysis project Ga0116227, IMG submission 89693) | Host-associated microbial communities from peat moss isolated from Minnesota, USA - S1T2_Fb - Sphagnum magellanicum MG | ecosystem: Host-associated > Plants > Peat moss > Unclassified...
CAGCTTGCGCCCGGCAAAGTCCGAGGGGCGCACAGCCGAGCCATCGGGCGCGGTCAGGGCGATATCGGGGAAGGCATCGCCGGGGCCAAATGTGTCAGTCATCGGATGTGATCTCCAGGGTCTCGCCGAACATCTGCGCCCAGGCGGCGGCGGTGTCGCGGCGCGCCTGGAGCAGGGCTTGGGTTACCGCCTGCCAATCGCTCAGGTCGCAGGCTCTGGCAAGCGCCATGCGGGCGACCTCGCCGGGGACGGCGGCATCGGGCGTGATCAGGCGTGAGGCGACCAGCAGGCGCGCCATCACGCCATGGGCCTGCGCCATGGCGGGGGGCAGCAGACCGGCCTCGATCAGCCCGGCCAGCGCTTCGCTCAGGCGGGGTGACAGCGCCTTGCCCTCGCGCAGTTGCAGCGTGTGGATCAGGAACTCGACATCGACGAGGCCGCCGCGCATCAGCTTGATGTCCAGCGGGCCGCGCGGCGGTTTGTGTCCGGCCATCTTCTGGCGCATGTCCAGAATATCCGCGGTCAGCGTTGCGGAAGGCGCGCGGGTCAGCACGCCATGGATGATGGCGGAGAGTTTCGCGCGCGCCTCATCCGACCCGAACAAGGGCCGGGCGCGGCACAGGGCCATATGCTCCCAGGTCCAGGCCTGCTCGCGCTGATAGAGGTCGAAGCTCTCGAAGCTGACCGCCAATGGGCCCTGCGTGCCTTGCGGGCGCAGGCGGGTGTCGACCTCATAGAGCGCGCCCTCGGCGGTGGGCACGGAGAGCGCCGCGCTGATCCGCTGCGCCAGCCGGTTGAAATAGAGCGTGGCGCCCAGCGGCCTGCGCCCGTCGCTTTCAGCAGCATAATCGCCGGTGAAGAGATAGACGATGTCGAGATCGCTGGCGTGAGTCAGCGCCTCGCCCCCCAGCCGCCCAAGGCCAAGAATCACCAGTTCGGCGCCGGGGATGCGTCCGTGAGTTTGCTCGAATTCGGCGATGGTGGCGCGGGTCAGCACATCGATCGCGGCCTGCGCCACATGCGAGAGCGACGCCGCGATGGCCAGCGGATCGTTCGCTCCCTCGATCAGTTGCACGCCAAGGGCAAAGCGCCGCTCGCCCACCTTGCGGCGCACGCGGTCGAGGATGCGCTGGTAATCGTCGCCCGCCTCGCTGGAGGAAAAGTCCGCGATCAGCGCCTCCACCCCGCCGGGCAGATTCAAGGCACTGGCATCGATCAGCGTATCGAGCAGATCGGCGCGCCGCGCCAGCTCGTCGGCCAGCGGCGGGGCCAGCGCGAGGATACGCACCATCACCTGCAGCAGGGCGGGCCGCGCCTCCAACAGGCGGAAGAGATTCACCGCGCTGGGCAGGCTGGTGATCAGCCGCTCCCAGCGGGCGAGCGCCTTGTCGGGATCGGGCGCCTTGGCCAATGCCGCCAGCAGGCTGGGCTGAATCGCATCGAGCGCCGCCAGCGCCGCTTCGGAACGCAAGGCGCGGATTGTGCCACCGCGCCAGCCGTCGATGCGCGCGGCCACGCCGGGAGGATCGGCGAAGCCCAACTGGGCCAGTTCCCCTTCCAGCGCCAGACCGCGCGGGGTCTCACCGGCTGCACCACCGCCGCCGACCGGGCTGCCTTCCGCGATCAGCGCATCATAGCGCGTGCCCACCGTCTCGGTGATGGCGCGCAGCTCCTCGATCAGAGCGGCGCCATCGGGCATTCCGTCCAGCCGGGCGACGGCATCGATGGCGGCCATGTCACGCGGCAGGGCATGGGTCTGCAGGTCGCTGATCATCTGCAGGCGGTGTTCGATGGTACGCAGGCGATCATAGGAATCGCCCAGCACCTGCGCGTCACCCGAATCGATAATCCCCGCCGCCGCCAGAGCATCCAGCGCCGCGCGCGTGCCCTTTTGCCGCAGCGCCGGATTGCGACCGCCGTGGATCAACTGGTGGCCTTGGGCGAAGAACTCCACCTCGCGGATGCCGCCGCGCGCACGCTTCAGATCGAAGCCGGGGCCCACGGTCGAGACCTTGCCATGCTCGGCACGGATACGGCGCGTCAGGCGCCCGATCTCGGCAATGGCGCCGAAATCGAGGCTCTTGCGCCAGACGAAGGGGCGGATCTGGGCGAGGAACTGCTCGCCCAGCGCCACATCACCAGCGGCGGAACGCGCACGGATAAAGGCGGCCCGCTCCCAGGCCAGCGCGCTGCTCTCGTAATGGCTGAGCGCGGCGTCGATGGAGATCGCCAGCGGGCTCACCTCACTGGCCGGACGCAGCCGCAGATCGACGCGGAAGACATAGCCCTCGCCATCCATATGCGAGAGCAGACGCACCACCTGCCGCGCGTAATTCTGCGCCGCCTCGCCGGGTTCCTCGCGCGGGCGGCGGGGCAGGGTGTCGGGATCGAACAGCAGGATCGGATCGATGTCCGAGGAATAGTTCAATTCGCAGGCGCCATGCTTGCCCAGCGCCAGCGCCAGAAAACCGGCGGGCTGCGCATCGGGCACGCGGGTCGTGATCGCATGCGCCATCGCCGCATCGAGCGAGGCATCGGCCAGAGCGCTCAGGTCCCCCGTCACCTTCGCCAGCGGAAAAGCCCCGGCCAGATCGCCGATTCCCAAAGCCAGAGCCGTGGCCAGCCGCCGCCGACGCAGCGCCGCCGAAACATCCGGCGCCCCTTCCCCGGCCAGCGCGGCGGCGGCCAAAGCGCCCTCTCCATCGCCCGCTTCCAGCAGGGCGGCAATCTGCGGCAACCGGTCCAGAGCGCGCGAAAGAAAAGGGCTGAACGCGCGGGCGCGCTCGATTGCGTTGCTCCAGTCAGGCGTCAAATCAGGCATCCATAAGTCCGTTGGTGGCTTCTGCCCGGTTCATGCTCTGGCCGGAAGGCGAGCGCAAGGGTCTGGCCCCGGCGGCGATCAACCGCTATGGGCGCGCCCATGACCCAATGGCGCTTCCCCCCCGAATGGCACATGCAGGACTGGCTCTGGATCGGTTTCCCGCATGATGGCGATGAATGGCCCGGCTTCCTTGAGCAGGCCCAGGTGCAGATGGCGGCTTTCGCCAGCGCGGTGGCCGAAAGCGGCCAGCAGGTCCGCCTGCTGGTCCGCAACGAAGCCAATGAGGCCCGCGCCCGCGCCCTGTGCAGCAGCAAGGTGCAGATCGAGCGCCGCACCTATGGCGACGTCTGGCTGCGCGACACCGGCCCGCTGGTGATGACCAATTCCGCGGGCGGCCGTATCGCCAAGCGTTTCGGCTTCAACGGCTGGGGCGGCAAATATCTGATGGACGGCGACCAGACCATCGGCGCCGAAATCGCCGCTGACGCTGGCCTCGAGATCGAAACCGCCGACTGGATTCTGGAAGGCGGCGCCATCGACGCCGACGGCACCGGTCTGGTGGTGACCACCGAGCAGTGCCTGCTCAACCCCAACCGCAACCCACATCTCACCCGCGAAGACCTTGAGAGCCGCCTGCAGCGCGACCTCGGCTTCAACCGCGTGCTGTGGCTGGGCGATGGCCTGATCAACGATCACACCGACGGCCATGTCGACAATCTCGCCCGCTTCGTGGCGCACAATGTGTTGGCGCTCCCGAAAGCCACCGGCGAGAACGACCCCAACGCCCATATCTACGCCGACGCCCGCGCCCGCGCGGAAGGCGCCGGCGTGGTGGTGAAGAACGTGCCCTCGCCCGGCCGCGTCGAGCGCGATGGCCGGATCGAGCCTGCCAGCTATATGAACTTCGCCATCACCTCGCGCCTGGTCGTCGTGCCCATCTACGGCACGCCGCATGACGCGGACGGCGTGGCCGCCATCGCGGAACTCTTCCCCGGTCGCGACACCGTGGGCATCATGGCCGACGCCATCCTCGCTGGCGGCGGTTCTTTCCATTGCTCCAGCCAGCAGATGCCGCGGATTTAACGATTTGTTATCCGGTTGAAGCCCATGGTCAGGCCATGAGCTTCAACCTCTCACGCCTCAACGCCGACGCCCTGATCGAGGGCCTGCGCGCTGCTGTCGTGCTGGGTTGCGCCGCCGCCCTGGCCTTCGCCGGGCTGGCCGCGCACGCCTGAAGCCGCAGACTTAGACGGAGGGCCAGCGCGGAAGCTCCCAAATTTTCCGCGCTGGCCCGATTTTTTCCCGAATTTAGAAAAGTAAGATGCGAGGGGGTTACCCCCTCGCGCTCCCATGACGTCTTCCGGCGACGGGGCAGTGGCGCCCGATTGTGGTGCGTGAACTCTCCACCAGCGCAACGAAAAGGCGCCGCAGGCAGGAAGCCCCGGCGCCTTTCCTATCGTTTAAAGCCTGCGGCGCGGCGAGTTTAGCTCTGTGGCCGAACCCTTGGCGCAACGTAGACATTAACGGGAGCGCGAGGGTGTAACACCCTCGCACCTCCCCTTTCCTTCTTACTTCAGATCCGGCGCAGTCGCCTCCCCCTTCAGCAGCTCGATGGCTTCCGAAAGAGTCATAACCTTCTGCGCCTGCTCACCCAGCACGCGCACGGCGACGGTGCCTTCCTCGGCCTCGCGCTTGCCGACGACCAGCAGGTAGGGGACCTTCTTCAGCGAGTGCTCGCGCACCTTGTAGTTGATCTTCTCGTTGCGGGTGTCGGCTTCCACGCGGATGCCGGCGGCCTTCAACTGGGCCACGGCGTCATGGGCATAGTCGTCGGCGTCCGAGACGATGGTGGCCACCACGGCCTGCACCGGAGCCAGCCACACGGGCAGCTTGCCGGCGAAATGCTCGATGAGGATGCCGATAAAGCGCTCATAGGAGCCCAGAATCGCGCGGTGCAGCATCACGGGGCGATGCTTCTCGCCATCCTCGGCGATGTAGGCGGCGTCGAGACGCTCGGGCAGCACGCGGTCCGACTGGATCGTGCCGCACTGCCAGGTGCGGCCGATGGCGTCGGTCAGGTGCCATTCCAGCTTGGGAGCATAAAAGGCGCCCTCGCCGGGCAGTTCTTCCCAGCCGTATTCTTCCGTCGCCAGACCGGCTTCGACCACGGCGTTGCGCAGTTCGGTTTCGGCCAGATCCCACATCTCTTCGGTGCCGAAGCGCTTTTCGGGGCGCAGGGCCAGCTTGATCTCGTACTTGAACCCGAAGTCCTTGTAGACGCGGTCGGCCAACTGGCAGAAGGCGCGAACCTCTTCCACGATCTGGTCTTCGCGGCAGAAGATGTGGCCGTCATCCTGCGTGAACTGGCGCACGCGCATGATGCCGTGCAGCGCGCCATGGGGCTCGTTGCGGTGGCAGCAGCCCATTTCGGCGAGGCGCAGCGGCAGCTCGCGGTACGATTTGATCCCCTGACGGAAGATCAGCACATGCGCCGGGCAGTTCATCGGCTTGAGCGCCATCCAGTCGGCGTCCTTCGAGACGATGGGGCCATCATCCTCGGTGTTGGGCGCCTCGTCGGGGATGACGAACATGTTCTCGCGGTACTTGCCCCAGTGGCCGGACTGCTCCCACTGCTTGGCGTCCATCACCTGAGGCGTCTTCACCTCCTGATAGCCGGTGCTGTCGATGGCGCGGCGCATATAGGCTTCCAGCTCGCGCCAGATCATATAGCCCTTGGGGTGCCAGAAGACGCTGCCATGCGCTTCGGACTGCAGGTGGAACAGGTCCATCTCCTGCCCCAGCTTGCGGTGGTCGCGCTTGGCGGCCTCTTCCAGACGCAGCAGATGGGCGTCGAGCTGCTTCTTGTTGAGCCAGCCGGTGCCATAGATGCGCGAGAGCATCGCGTTCTTCTGGTCGCCGCGCCAATAGGCGCCCGAGACGCGCGTCAGCTTGAAGGCCTGCGGGTCCAGCTTGCCGGTGCTGGGCAGGTGAGGCCCGCGGCACATATCCAGCCAGTCGTCGCCCGACCAATAGACGGTCAGATCCTCGTCGCCCGGCAGTTCGGCGGCCCATTCGGCCTTGAAGGTCTCGCCCTGCTGCTTCCAGCGGCTGATCAGCGTTTCGCGCGTCCAGACCTCGCGGCGCAGCGGCTTGTTGGCGGCAATGATCTTGCGCATCTCGGCTTCAATCGCCGGAAGGTCGTCATCGGTGAAGGGGCGGTCCTTCGGCGCGAAATCGTAATAGAAGCCGTCGTCCGTCGAGGGACCGAAGGTGATCTGCGTGCCGGGGAACAGCGCCTGCACCGCCTCGGCCAGAATATGCGCGAAGTCGTGGCGCGCCAGCTCCAGCGCGTCCTTCTCATCCTTGTTGGTCACCAGAGCGAGGCTCGCATCGCCAGTGAAGGGGCGAGTGAGGTCCACCAGTTCGCCATCGATGCGCGCGGCGATCGCGGCTTTCGCCAGGCCGGGCCCAATCGCGGCGGCCACATCGGCAGGGGTGGAGCCCGGCGCCATTGCGCGCTGCGAGCCATCGGGAAGGGTGATCGTGATGCTGTCAGACATGGAAAAGGCCCTTAGCCGGGAGCGGGGCGCGCCTCAACCTTGCAAATGGGGGCTTTCGCGCAAAGAGCAGCGCACTTTGGAAAGCAAACTTGACATACGGCCAACATGCCATGTAAAGCATACTTGTCAAAACGTCAGGGAGATCAGACATGGCCCGTTACAGCTCACCCGCCATCCGGCGTTACTCGCGCCGGTTGGGCGGTTGCCTCACGCTTTATCTCATCCTGGTTTTCGCGATGGGCTGGCTGTTCCGGCACAATCCGCCGCCCGCCCCGTGGAATGTGTTGCTGGCGATCCTGCCTGCCCTGCCGGTGCTGGGCGTGGTCTGGACGGTGATGCGCCTGCTGGTCGAGGAAAGCGACGAGTTCTGGCGGATGCTCTTCGTGCGTCAGGCGCTGATCGCCACCGGCTTCTGCCTGACGGTGATGACCATCTGGGACTTCCTGCAGAATTACGATGTCGTCGCCCCTGGCCAGCACGGTTTCGGCGCGGCCTTCTTCTGGTTTATGGGGCTGGGCGTGGGAGCGGTGTGGAATGCCATCACGCTGTGGCGCGCGGAGAAAGCGGCGGACCGCGCATGAACAACCGCCTGCGCGTGCTGCGCGCCGAACGCGGCTGGAGCCAGCAGGATCTTGCCCAGCATCTGGAGGTCTCGCGCCAGTCGGTGAACGCCATCGAGACCGGGCGTTACGATCCCTCGCTGCCGCTGGCCTTCCGCATCGCCGATCTGTTCGGCCTGCCGATCGAGGCGATCTTCCTGCGCGACTGAAGCATCGCGCGAAAAAGTGGGAACCGGTTTTTCGCAAAAAGCGATGCGACAACAAACTCACATCTCATCCCCCTTTCCCCTTTTGGCACACACAGGCAAAAGGGCACCATGAGCGACATCCAGCACCTCACCCTGCCCGCCGATGGCGACAAACCCGCTCGCCGTCTGGCCTATCGCCTGACGCTGCCTGCCGAATCGGCCGCTAATCCGGACGCCAAGGTTCTGGTCTTCCTGCCGGGCTATATGTCGGACATGGCCGGATCGAAGGCTGCGATGCTGTTCGATGCCGCGCGCGAACAGGGCGTGGGCTGCCTGCTGCTCGACTATTCCGGCTGCGGCGCGTCCGATGGCGACTTCGCCGATGGCACGCTCAGCCGCTGGCGCGAGGAGGTGCTGGCGCTGATCGAAGCGCTGGTCCCCGGCCCGGTGGTGCTGGTCGGCTCCAGCATGGGCGGCTGGCTGATGCTGCTGGTGGCGCTGGCCCTGCCCGCGGGCAGACTGGCGGGGATCATGGGCATCGCCGCCGCGCCCGATTTCACGCAATGGGGCTACACCAGCGCGCAGAAGGGCGAGCTGATCGCCGGACGCACCATCTTCGAGCCCAATCCCTATGGCCCCGAGCCCACGCCGACTCACGCCCGCTTCTGGACCGATGGCGAGCATAACCGTCTGCTCGATGCCGAAATCCCGCTCGATGTGCCCGTGGTGCTGGTCCATGGCCAGCGCGACGAGGATGTCCCCTGGGAAATTTCATTGCGCCTCTCTGCAACTTTGCGTTCTGACGCGGTTCAGCTATGCTTGGTCAAGGACGGCGACCACCGGCTCAGCCGGCCGGTGGATCTGGCCCTGATCCGGCGCATGGCTCTTGCGCTGGCCGGGGCCGACGCCTGATCCGGGAAGTGTTTGATGTCGTTTGTTTTAATCGCAACTGCTTTGATGCTTCAGACCGGCCCGCTGGTGGGCGACGGCTTCGCCCCGTCGCTGGGCCTGCCGATGATCGACCGGCCCACCGCGCCCAACCGGCGCCGCGCGGTCAGCGAAATCACGGCGCGCCCAGAACGCATCGACGATTCGAACAAGCTGACGCATTGCCGCGAAACCGCAGACCATGATCCCGATGCCGCCGCGCAAATGGCCACCGACTGGCTGAGCGGCGCGAAAGACACCCAGCGCGCCGAGGCTCAGCTGTGCCTTGGCTATGCCTATTCCGCGCAGGAAGCCTGGCCCATGGCCGAGCAGGCCTTTCTGGCCGGGCGCGATGCGGCGGGTGACAATGCCCTCAATCGCGCGCGGCTGGGCGCCATGGCCGCCAGCGCGGCGCAAGCGCAGGAGGGCGGCGCAAGCCGCGCTCTGGCCGCGCTCGACAAGGCGCGCATCGATGCCAAGGCGGTGAACGATCCGCCGCTCATCACCGCCATCGCGCTGGACCGCGCCCGCGCGCTGGTGGCGCTCAAGCGCAACGATGAAGCCGCCGCCGCCCTGGCCGAGGCGCGCACGCTGGCGCCCGACAATGGGCAGGCCTGGCTGCTGTCGGCGACGCTGTCGCGCCGCATGAACCATCTGGCCGACGCCCAGACCCAGATCCAGACCGCCGCCAGACTGACCCCGCTCGACCCCGAGGTCGGGCTGGAGGCCGGGGTGATCGCCATGCTTGCGGGCCATGAGGATGCCGCCCGTAAAAGCTGGGACTCCACCGTGAAGGCCAGTCCGCAGAGCGAGGCCGGTCATCAGGCCGCCGCCTATCTGCAACAGATCGGGGCTACACCGGGGGCAAACGCCCCATCCCCTTCGCCTGCCAATTCCGCTTCGTCAAAACCTTTGCCCGGATGATTACGCAGTAACATCAGGCATAAATACCAAGGCCTTCGCGCTATGGCGCAGGCCATTACCTATCGGGAGAGAGACACGCATGTCCGACCAGCCGAGCCGAGCCCAAGCCCCCGCCCCCCTGCCTGACGCGCTGGTGGCGCGGCTGGCCCCCAGGCTGGAGGTCCGGCTGGACGAAGCCCAACTCCCCGGCGACCCCGAGATGAGCGCGGAAGCGCTGGCCGCCGCCGCCCGTTTCCTGCTGACCTCCGCCGCGCGCCGCGAACGCGCGCAGAGCGCCATCAACATCGAGACCGTGGCCGGCGCTGCGGGCGAGCGTTTCATGCGCATCGCCGTGGTCAATGAGGACATGCCCTTTCTGGTCGATTCGATCGCGGGCACGGTGGGCGCGCATGGTCTGGTGATCGACCGGCTGATCCACCCCATCGTCCCTGTGGAACGCAACGGTCAGGGCGACATCACCGACCTGCCCGAGGGCGAGGCACCCGGCGTGGCGCGTGAATCGGTGGTCTATCTCGAAACCCCGCGCGCCGATGCGCGCACTCGCGCCGCGCTGGCCGCCGATCTGGCCGTCACGCTGGGCGATGTGCGCGCCGCCGTGGGCGACTGGGGCGCGATGCGCACCGCCATGGAGGACGATGCCGGTCGCCTGACCGCCATGGACCGCGCCGAGGGCGCCGCGCTGCTGCGCTGGTTCAAGGACGGCATGCTGACCCAGCTTGGTCATGTCACCCGCCTGCGCGACGGCAGCCAGCAGGGCGCGCTGGGCATTTGCCGCAAGAGCACCTGGGAATTGCTGAACCGCGCCGGTTTCGACAGCGCCTTTGCCTGGTTCGACCAGTTCGCTGCGCTCGGCGGCGGCGGTCGCCTGCCGCTGATCGTCAAGTCGAACCGCATCGCCCATGTCCATCGCCGCGTGCCGCTCGACCTGTTCATCGTGCCGGTGATCGAGAGCGGCAAGGTCACGGCCCTGTCGGTCCATGCCGGTGTGTGGACCAGCGAGGCGCTGGCCAGCCCGCCTCAGGCCGTGCCCCGCATGCGCGCGCAGCTGGCGGCGCTGATGGAGAAGTTCGGCTTCTCACCGCGCGGCCACGCCGGCAAGGTGCTGGTCCATGCGCTGACCAGCCTGCCGCATGACCAGCTGATCGGTTTCGAGGATGCCGATCTGGAGCGCGTCTCGCTCACGCTGATGAGCATCATCGACCGTCCGCGCCCCCGCCTCGCGCTGGTGGCCGGGTCGCTGGGGCGGCATCTCTACGGCTATGTCTGGCTGCCGCGCGAGACGCTCTCGAACCGCATGCGCGCGCGCATCTCCACCATGCTGGAGGAGGCTTCGGGTACGCAGGTGCTCGACTGGTCGCTGGAGGTCGAGGAAGGCAATCTGGCGCAATTGCGCTATGTGCTGGCCGCCGCCGAGGGCCATGCCATCACCATGCCGGATGAGGCCGTGCTCGACGCGCAGCTCACCGCCATGCTGCGCGGCTGGGGCGATGCGGTGGAGGCCGAACTGGCCACCACCGAGGAACCGGCCCGCGCCGCCGCCATCGCCACCCGCTATGCCGATGCCTTCCCCGAAAGCTATCGCGTGCTCTATGGCGCCAGCGAAGCGGCCATCGACATCGCCCATCTGCGCCGCATTTCGGGCACGGGCGAGGATGTCCCACCGCGCGCGGTGCGCCTCTACCGCCTGCCCGCCAGCGACGCGCCAGCCCGCCTGCGCCTGAAGATCTATGAGCGCAGCGCCTCGCTGGTGCTGTCCGACGTGGTGCCCGCGCTGGAAAACTTCGGCTTCCGCGTGATCGACAACATCCCCACCACGCTGGGCAGCGATGAGCGGCTGGGGGTGATCCATGACTTCCTGCTGGCCCTGCCGGTCGGTCAGGAGAGTGCCCCGGTGCTGGCCCATGCGCCGATCATCGAGGACGCGCTGATCGCCGTGCTGACCGGCACGGGCGAGGAAGACGCCTTCAACCGCCTGATCGTCGGCGTCGGCCTCTCCGCGCGTGAGGCCAACTGGCTGCGCGCCTGGTATCGCTATTTGCGCCAGACCGGCCTGAACTACAGCATCGACACCGCCGTCGATGCACTGATGAATGCCGGTGCGGTGACTCTGGGTCTGGTCGACCTGTTCCGCGCCCGCCATCAGCCCGACAGTTCGGACCGCGTGGCGCAGGAAGCCGCCGCCGAGGACGCCATCCGCGACGGCCTAGCCAAGGTCTCGGCGATCAATGAGGACCGCCTGCTGCGCGCCTTCCGCATGATCGTGCTGGCGATCCTGCGCACCAATGCCTACGCCCCCGCCGGGCGCGAGGCGCTGGCGTTCAAGTTCGATTCCGCGCTGGTGCCGAACCTGCCCAAGCCGCTGCCGTGGCGCGAGATCTTCGTCTATTCGCGCCGCGTGGAAGGCATCCATCTGCGCGCCGGTCCCGTCGCACGCGGCGGGTTGCGCTGGTCCGACCGCCGCGACGACTTCCGCACCGAAGTGCTGGGCCTGATGAAGGCGCAGCGCGTGAAGAACGCCGTCATCGTGCCGACCGGCGCCAAGGGCGGCTTCTATCCCAAGCAGTTGCCCGACCCCGCGCGCGACCGCGACGGCTGGGCCACCGAGGGCCGCGAAAGCTACAAGGTCTTCATCCGCACCCTGCTGTCGCTTACCGACAACATCGTCGAGGGCAAGGTCGTCCAACCCGAATGCGTGGTGATCCGCGACGGCGAGGACCCCTATTTCGTGGTCGCCGCCGACAAGGGCACCGCCACCTTCTCCGACACCGCCAATGGTCTGGCCGCCGAGAAGGACTTCTGGCTCGACGACGCTTTCGCCAGCGGCGGCTCGAAGGGCTATGACCACAAGGCGATGGGCATCACCGCGCGCGGCGCCTGGATGAGCGTGCAGCGCCACTTCCGCGAAATGGGCGTCGATGTGCAGGCCGATCCGGTCCGCGTGGTGGGCGTGGGCGACATGAGCGGCGACGTTTTCGGCAATGGCATGCTGCTGTCGAAATCGCTGTTGGTCACGGCCGCCTTCGATCACCGCCATATCTTCCTCGACCCCAACCCCGATGCGGCCAAGAGCTGGGAGGAGCGCAACCGCCTCTTCAACCTGCCACGCTCGAGCTGGGACGATTACGACCGTTCGGTGATGTCGCCGGGCGGGGCCATCGTGCCGCGCAGCCAGAAGGAAATCCCGCTTTCGCCGGAAATCCGCGCGGTGCTGGGCATCGATGCCGAAGTGATAGACCCCGATTCGCTGATGACCGCCATCCTGAAGGCGCCTGCCGACCTGCTGTGGTTCGGCGGCATCGGCACCTATGTGAAATCCGCCCATGAGGTCCATGCCGAGGTGGGTGACCCCTCCAACGACTCCATCCGCGTCAATGGCGCCGATGTGCGCGCCCGCGTCATCGGTGAAGGCGGCAACCTCGGCTGCACCCAGGCCGGGCGCATCGACTATGCCCTGCGCGGCGCCAATGGCTTTGGCGGGCGCGGCAACACCGACTTCATCGACAATTCGGCCGGCGTCGATTGCTCGGACAAGGAGGTCAACATCAAGATCGCGCTGGCCAGTGCCAAGCGCGCCGGGCGCCTCGACGAGGATGGCCGCGTTGTCCTGCTCTCGCAGATGACCGATGCCGTCGCCGCGCTGGTGCTGGAGGACAACCGCCTGCAGGCCCTCGGCCTCTCCATCGCCCAGAGCGGCGGGGCCGATGCCATGCCCGGCCATGTCCGCCTGATCGAGCTGCTGGAGGACAACGGCCAGCTCGACCGCCGCACCGAAGGTCTGGCCGATGCCGATACTTTCGCGCGCCGCGCCGCCGACATTGGCGCCGGGCTGACCCGTCCTGAACTGGCGGTGCTGCTCTCCAGCGCGAAGCTGGCGGTGCAGGAAGCGCTCGAAGCCTCCACCGTGGTCGATGACCCGGCGCTGGATGACGATCTGCTCCACGCCTTCCCCGAGGACATGCGCGAGACCTATCGCGAGGACATCCTCGGCCACCGCCTGCGCCGCGAAATCCTCGCCACCCGTCTGGCCAACCGCCTGATCAACCGCCTCGGCTTCGTCCATCCCTTCGAGCTGGCCGAGGAAGAGGGCGTGGGCGCCGCCGAAGTGACCGCCGCCTTCATCGCCGCCGAAAAGCTGTTCGGTCTGGACGCCATCTGGCAGGCCATCGAGGACGCGCCCATCGCCGAAAAGCCGCGCATCCTGCTGATGAGCCGCGCCGCCGATGTGGTGCGCAGCCATATGGCCGATCTGCTCCGCTCGGGCGCGACGACCATCTCGCCCTCGGTGATGGCGGCGGATCTGGCCGGGGGCGTCTCCGCCCTCTCGGCTCAGGTCGACGACCTGCTCGTCACCGAAACCCGCGAGCGTTCCACCCGCATGGCCACCGATCTGCTGGCAGCCGGCGCGGATGGCGAGCAGGCCCTCTCCATCGTCCATCTCTTCGATATGGACGGCGTGGTCGGGCTGGCGGCGCTGGCGCATGGCAATGGCGCCGATCCGGTGGCGCTGACCCGCGCCTTCACCCGCCTGGGCGAGGCGCTGGGTCTGGACTGGGCGCAGGGCGTGGCCGCGCGCCTCTCCCCCGCCGATCCGTGGGAGCGCCTGCTGGTGGCGGGCCTCGCGCGAGACTTCCAGCAGATGCGCCTGCAGTTCCTCGCCCGCGCGGAGCCCTCGGCGCCAATGGCGACCGTGGAAAGCTGGCTGGAGGCAACCAGCGCTGGCGTGCTGGCGTTCCGTGGGATGATCAACCGGGCCCGCAAGGCGGCGGTGGTGAGCCCCGCCATGTTGGCGCAAATCGCCAGTCAGGCGCGGAATGTGTTGGCAAGGTAAGGTTTGAAGGGAAGAAAGGGCGAGGGGGTTACCCCCTCGCGCTCCCATGACGTCTTCCGACGCATGGGCAGTGACGCCCGATTGTAGCGCCCAGTCTCTCCACCAGCACAACAAAGGCGCCGCAGGCAGGCATGCCCCGGCGCCTTTTGTCGTTTGAAAGCCTGCGGCGCGGCGAACTCGGCGCAAGGCCGAACCCTATGCGCTACGCAGACAGTAAAGGGAGCGCGAGGGCGATGGCCCTCGCATTTCTCCTATTCTTCCAGCCTTCGCAAAGCCCACAAAGCCGCATCCGCCACAGCTTCATCCGGGTCGGCGCACAGACCGCGCACCTGCTCCACCAAAGCATGATTCCCGGAATTGCCCGCAGCGTACAAACAATTCCGCACAAACCGGTCCCGCCCGATCCGCTTGATCGGCGAGCCGGAGAACAGCTTCCGGAAACCGGCATCATCCAGTGCCAGCAGTTCGTCCAGACGCGGCGCGACCAGTTCGGCGCGGGGCAGGAACGCGCGGTTGCGCTGGGCCTGAGCCGCGAATTTGTTCCAGGGGCAGACGGCGAGGCAATCGTCGCAGCCATAGATGCGGTTGCCCATCGCCGCGCGAAACTCTTCAGGCACCGGGCCTTTGTGCTCGATGGTTAAATACGAAACGCAGCGGCGCGCATCCAGCCGATAGGGGGCGGGGAAGGCATCCGTGGGGCAGGCGGTCTGGCAGGCGTCGCAGGAGCCGCAGCGGTTGCGGCCCATGGTGTCGGGCTCCAGCTCCAGCGTGGTGTAGATCGCGCCGAGGAACAGCCAGCTGCCGTGGGTGCGCGACACCATATTGGTGTGCTTGCCCTGCCAGCCGATGCCGGAGGCCTCGCCCAGCGGCTTTTCCATCACCGGGGCGGTGTCGACAAAGACTTTGACCCCGGCCTCGATGCCCTGTTTCGCGCAATGCTCGACGATCCAGCGGGCGAGGTGCTTCAGCGCCTTTTTGACGATGTCGTGGTAGTCGGCGCCTTGAGCGTAGACGGAAATGCGGGCGCGTTCGTCATCGCCTTCCAGCGCCAGCGGGTCGAAGGCCGGGGCATAGCTCATGCCCAGCGCGATCACGGTGCAGGCTTCGGGCCACAGGCCTTGCGGGGAACGCCGGTGGTGTTCGCGGCTTTCCATCCAGTCCATGGTGCCGTGCATGCCTTCTTCCAGCCATTGGCCGAGGCGGGCGGCGCGCACGGGATCTTCGCCCGCGCTTGCAAAGCCGCAGGCGCCAAAGCCGAGCGCCTGCGCCTGAGCGGCAATTTGCTCTTTCAGTGCGGGATTTAGCGTGATCTTCATCAAAGCTGTGGTGTTGCTGCGTTGTCAATATGGGGACCGGAATGAGGGCTGATCTAGAAGATGCTGTTCGCGAGAGCAACGACAGCCGCCCGCTGGCCATTGAGGTGCGCGCTCTGGTGAAGCGCTTCAACGGCACGACGGCGGTCGATGGCGTGGATCTGCGCGTGCCGGAGGGAGCGATCTACGGCATCCTGGGCCCCAATGGCGCGGGCAAGACCACCACCTTGCGCATGATTCTGGGCATCATCGACCCCGACTCCGGTTTCCGCCGCGTGCTGGGCAGCGAACGGCCCCATGATGTCTCTCACGCGATCGGCTATCTGCCAGAGGAGCGCGGGCTTTATCCCGCGATGAAAGCTTATGAGGCGATCGGTTTTCTGGGCGCGCTGCGCGGCGTGCCCTTGGCCAAGGGCCGTCAGCGCGGGCGCGAATTGCTGGAAGAGCATGGCCTCGGCCACCTCGCCGAGCGCCAGATCCGCCAGATGAGCAAGGGTCAGGCCCAGCAGGTGCAGGTGCTGGGCACGCTGGTGCATGAGCCGCGTCTGGTGATTTTCGACGAGCCTTTCTCCGGCCTCGACGCCATCAATCAGGGGCGGCTGGAGCAGATGATTCGCGCTTTGGCAGCCAAGGGCACCACGGTGATCTTCTCCACCCATGTCATCGCCCATGCCGAGCGCCTCTGCGACGAGGTGGCGATCATCGCCGGGGGCCGCGTACCCTTCGCCGGGCCGGTGGATGAAGCGCGTGACCGCATTCGCCCGCAGGTTCGTCTGGAAACGCGCGCCCACGAAGGCGCATGGCGCGCGGCTCTGCCCGCAGACACACGGCAGGAGGGCCGCTTCTGGCTGTTCTCCCTGCCCGAAAGCGGCGTGGAGCCCCTGCTGCGCGCCCTGATCGAGGGCGATGCGGGCATCCTCTCGCTCTCCATCGAACGCGCCGGGTTGCATGATGCCTTTGTCGCCATCGCCGGTGCGGCGGCGGCCAAGGCTCTGGATGCCAGCGGCGAGGAGGCCCTGTGATGAGTGAATCGACCAAAGGCGGGCGCCTCTCGCTGCTCTCCGCCGCTCTGGTGGTGGCGCGGCGCGATTTCATGGCCGTGCTGTGGAGCCGCAGCTTTATCTTCTTCCTCGTCGGCCCGCTGTTTCCGCTGGTGGTCGGCGCGCTGGCCGGTTCGGTGACCAATCATGTCGAGAACAGCGCGCCCGATTACCCAAAGCTGGGCGTCATCATGCAGGGCGCGGATCTGGACGCCGTGCTGACGGCAGGCGCCGCCCTCGGCTCCCGCATGAACGGTGACCTGCCCGATCTGGCCATCGTCAAACGGCTGAAAGCTGGCGAAACCGCCCATCCCGCCAAGGCGCTGGCGCAGGAAAATGCCGCAGGCCGCGATATGGGCGCGATCCTTTCAGGCACGCTGGCCCATCCCGTATTGACCGGCAGCCGCGAGCATCTTCAGGACTGGCAAGGCCCCGTCTCCCTGCTGGCCGCCCGTGCCCGCACGCAAACGCCCGCCCCCCTGCCCGAGGTCGCCCTGTCCCCCACCGCCGTCGCCGCGACCCAAGCCGACACCGGCCACGGCCGCATGATGACCGCCCAGGCCGCGCAGACGCTGCTGTTCCTGCTGATGATGCTGCTGGCGGGCATGGTCCTCTCCAACCTCGTTGAGGAAAAGGCCAACAAGATCATCGAGGTGCTCGCCGCCGCCATCCCCATGGATGCGGTCTTCCTCGGCAAGCTGTTCGCCATGCTGGCCATATCGATGGTCGGCATCGCCGTCTGGGGAGCAGCAGGAGGGGTGCTGCATCTGGTCAGCGGACAGGGCATACAGTTCCTCACCGCCCCCGCCGTGGGCTGGCCCTTGTTCGTGGTGCTGGGCATCGCCTATTTCGGTCTGGGCTACCTGCTGCTGGGCAGCGTCTTCCTCACCATCGGCTCCATGGCCAGCACCGTGCGCGAGGTACAGACCCTCTCCATGCCCGTGACCATGGCGCAGATCCTCGTGTTCTTCTTCGCCTCCTACGGCATGGCCCGCGAGGGTTCGCCCGTGGAATGGGCCTCGATCGTGTTTCCCTTCTCCTCGCCCTTCGCGATGCTGGGCCGCGCGGCGATCCATGGCGAGATCTGGCCGCATCTGGCGGCGCTGGGCTGGCAGGCTTTGTGCGTGCTGATCTTCGTGCGCGTGGGGGCGTATATCTTCCGTCGCCGCGTGATGCAGAGCGGGGCTCAGGGGGCGGTGAAGAAGAAGCGGGGGGTTTTGGAGATTTTGCGGAAGGCGTGAAGGGAGAAGATGCGAGGGGGTTACCCCCTCGCGCTCCCATGACGTCTTCCGACGAAGCGGCAGTGGCACCGAAATGGTGTGCCGAGGCTCTCCACCTGCGCGACGCAAAGCGCCGCAGGCAGTGAATGTTTAAAGCCTGCGGCGCGGCAAACTATACGCAAGGCCGAACCCGTGGCGCAACGCAGACATTAACGGGAGCGCGAGGGTGTAACACCCTCGCATTCTCTCTTCCTTCAAACCTCTATCAGGCCAACCGTCCAGCCCGCTCCGCCAACCGATCCACCGCCGCTTCATGAATCCCCGGAGCACAGGCGATCACCCCAAACGCCCGAGGGTCCCGCTTGTTGTAGGCCAGCGCCTGCCCGAAAGCGTCACTCACCACCGCCCCGGCCTCGCGCGCGATCAGGGCCGCCGCGCCGATATCCCATTCGAAACCCCAGCGCAGAGTCGCCACCAGATCGGCGCGATCGTCCGCCACCATGGCGATGCGCAGGGCGATGGAATTGGGCTGCTCCACCAGAGTCAGATCCTCATCTTCAGGCGGCAACACCCGCGCCGGGACTCGCGCGCCGGGCAAAATGCTGCGGCGCGATGCGTGGAGGGGCGAGTCGTTCAGTGTTGCCCCCTGCCCGGCGCTCGCTTGCCAGAATTCCCCCCGCGCGGGGGCGGCCAGCATGCCGATGAGGGGGCGCCCGGCGCTGATCAAAGCCACGGAAACCGCCCATCCCGGGCGTCCGTGGATATAATCGCGAGTCCCGTCGATGGGGTCGACCAGCCAGATCAGGCTGCCACGGCGCTCATCAGGCGAGTCGGCGGTCTCTTCGGAGAGCCATCCGGCGGACGGCAGCAGGCCGGTCAGCTCTTCGCGGAGGAAGGCGTTGACGTCCAGATCGGCGGAGCAGACCGGGTTGTTCGGCCCCTTTTCCCATATATCAAGTGCCTTGCCGCCACCGGTTTCGCCCGGCCAGCAGGCCAGTGCCATGGCCCCGGCCTCTTCCATGATGGCGCGCAGGCGGGACTGGTTGATCACGGTGTCATGCCTGCCCGGATGAAAGTTTGCTATTAATAATCATTATCACACATCATCCTTTTCATCCCCACATTCCTATGCTTATGCGGCAACGCAATAAGGGCCGTCAGGCTTGCAACAGCGGGTATAGACCGATGAACGTCCATGAGTATCAGGCAAAAGAACTCCTCGCAAAGTTTGGCGTGGCGATCCCCACCGGCCACGCAGCGCTGACCGTTGAGGAAGCCATTGCCGGCGCCAAGCAGCTGCCCGGGCCGCTCTATGTCGTGAAGGCTCAGATCCACGCCGGTGGCCGCGGCAAGGGCAAGTTCAAGGAACTGCCTGCCGACGCCAAGGGCGGTGTGCGCCTCGCCAAGTCGATCGAGGACGTCGAGTCCTTCGCCAAGGAAATGCTCGGCAACACGCTGGTCACCATCCAGACGGGCGAAGCCGGCAAGCAGGTGAACCGCCTGTATGTCACCGACGGCGTTGACATCGCTCACGAATATTACCTGTCGCTGGTCGTCGACCGCAAGAGCAGCCGCGTGGCCTTCATCGTGTCGACCGAAGGCGGCATGGACATCGAGGACGTGGCCCACTCCACGCCCGAGAAGATCACCACCATCAGCATCGATCCGGCCCAGGGCTTCCAGCCGCACCACGGCCGCGCCATCGCCTTCGCTCTGAAGCTGAAGGGCGACCAGAACAAGCAGGCGCAGGTTCTCGGCAAGCAGCTGTATGACGCCTTCGTGGCGCTCGACTGCGACATGCTGGAAATCAACCCGCTGGTGGAAGACAAGGCGGGCAAGCTGCTGGTGCTCGACACCAAGATGAGCTTCGACTCGAACGCTCTGTACCGCCACCCCGACGTCTTCGCCCTGCGCGACGAGACCGAGGAAGATCCCGCCGAGATCGAAGCCAGCAAGTATGACCTGGCCTACATCAAGCTGGACGGCAACATCGGCTGCATGGTCAACGGCGCCGGTCTCGCCATGGCGACGATGGACATCATCAAGCTGAACGGCGCTTTCCCCGCCAACTTCCTCGACGTGGGCGGCGGCGCCACCACCGAGAAGGTGACGGCTGCGTTCAAGATCATTCTGTCCGACCCCGCGGTGAAGGGCATTCTGGTCAACATCTTCGGCGGCATCATGAAGTGCGACATCATCGCCGATGGTATCGTGGCCGCCGCCAAGGAAGTGAACCTGTCGGTTCCCCTCGTTGTGCGCCTTGAGGGCACCAACGTCGAGAAGGGCAAGGACATCCTGAACAACTCGGGCCTGCCGATCGTGGCCGCCGCCGATCTGGGCGACGCTGCCAAGAAGATCGTGGCCGAGGTGGAGAAGGCTTCGGCCTGATCCATCCTTTCGGATCAAAGGAAGAGCCCTCGTCTTCGGACGGGGGCTTTTTCTTTGGGCGGTTTCAAGGGGGAAAGAAAAAATGCGAGGGCCATCGCCCTCGCGCTCCCGTTCATGCCTGCCTTGGCGCTTCGGGTTCAGCGTTGCGCATAGCTTGCCGCGCCGCAGGCTGGAACATCCGGCGGAATGTCTGAATTTCCTCAATGCCTGCGGCGCTTTAGGTAGCGCTGGTGGAGAGACAGGGCGCAAGGTTTCGGCGCCACGGCCCTGTCGTCGGAAGACGTTCCGGGAGCGCGAGGGGGTAACCCCCTCGCATCTTTCCTTCTTATTCCCCTTTCTCACTTGACGTAACCGTAAACCAAGCCACCTCCCGACACTTGACGGACGAGCTTCATCGGGCGATGTCGGGACAATGGCACTTTAACCGATCGCTTAAAGCGCTGCGCAATGGAAAGGCACCGGCCCCATGAAGATTCTCGTCCCCGTGAAGCGGGTGATCGATTACAACGTCCGCCCCCGCATCAAGCAGGATGGCAGCGGCGTTGATCTGAGCAACGTCAAGATGAGCATGAACCCCTTCGACGAAATCGCCGTCGAGGAAGCGGTGCGCCTGAAGGAAAAGGGCGTCGCAACCGAGGTGATCGCCGTGTCGGTCGGGCCCGCGAAGGCGGCTGATACGCTGCGCACGGCGCTGGCCATGGGCGCGGACAAGGCGATCCTGGTGCAGACCGATGAAGCGGTCGAGCCGCTGGCCGTCGCCAAGATCCTCAAAGCCATCGCGGCAGAGGAAGAGCCCGGCCTGATCGTGCTGGGCAAGCAGGCCATCGATGATGACAGCAACCAGACCGGCCAGATGCTGGCGGCGCTCTGGGGCCGTCCGCAGGGCACCTTTGCCAGCAAGGTTGAGGTCGAAGGCGACGCCGTGCTGGTCACGCGCGAAGTCGATGGCGGTCTGGAAACCGTCAAGCTGGCCCTGCCTGCGGTGGTGACCACCGATCTGCGCCTGAACGAGCCGCGCTTTGCCAGCCTGCCCAACATCATGAAGGCCCGCTCCAAGCCGATGGCAACCAAGACGCCCGAGGATTACGGCGTGGACATCACGCCGCGCCTGAAGGTGGTGAAGGTTGCCGAACCTGCCGGTCGCGCCGCTGGCGTGAAGGTCGAGAGCGTGGACGCGCTGGTGGCGAAACTCAAAGAGCTGGGAGTGGCCTGAAATGACGAAGGTTCTGGTTTGGGCCGAGCATGACAATGCTACCCTCAAGGAAGCCACGCTGCATGCGGTGACGGCGGGTGCTCAGCTGGGCGCCGTGACGCTGCTGGTGGCGGGCGCTGGCGTTTCCGGCGTTGTGGACGCCGCCAAGCAGGTTGCCGGTGTGGAGGCTGTGCTGGTGGCCGACGATGCCGCCTATGGCGCCGCTCTGGCCGAGAATGTCGCGCCGCTGATCGTGGGTCTGCTGGGTGATTTCGACGCTTTTGTCGCCCCGGCCACCTCGCATGGCAAGAACATCGCGCCGCGCGTCGCAGCCCTGCTCGATGTGGCGCAGATTTCCGACATTCTGACGGTTGAGGGCCCCAAGACCTTCACCCGTCCGATCTATGCCGGCAATGCCATCGCCACGGTCGAGAGCACCGATGCCAAGCTGGTGATCACCGCGCGCACCACCGGCTTTGCCAAGGCCGAGGCCACGGGTGGCAGCGCTGCCGTCTCGCCCGCCAATGGCGCGGGCGACGCGGGGCTCTCCAGCTTCGTGAGCGCCGAAGTCGCCGCCAGCGAGCGCCCCGAACTGACCAGCGCGCGCATTGTCGTGTCGGGTGGCCGGGCGCTCAAGGATGAGCAGACCTTCGCTGACACGATCTATCCGCTGGCCGACAAGCTGGGCGCCGCTGTGGGCGCCAGCCGCGCGGCGGTGGATGCGGGTTATGTGCCCAATGACTATCAGGTCGGCCAGACCGGCAAGATCGTCGCGCCTGACGTCTACATCGCTGTCGGTATTTCCGGCGCGATCCAGCATCTGGCGGGCATGAAGGATTCCAAGACCATCATCGCCATCAACAAGGACGAGGATGCGCCGATCTTCCAGATCGCCGATCTGGGTCTGGTGGCCGATCTCTACAGCGCGGTGCCCGAGCTGGTGTCCAAGCTGTAAGCTGCCTTTCAGCCGGGTGGTGACATCCGGCGGAATGGAATTGCCAAAGGGGTTGATCCGGTGCCGCCGGGTCAGCCCCTTTTCCTTGGGGATGCGGCTGCGCGGATTGCGGGCAAAAAAAAGCCCGGCCAGAAGCCGGGCTTGGAAGTTTTGGGAGAGGATGCCTGAAAGGCCTGTACCGGATAGTTCACGACCAATAGTCTGACAAGTGAGATTACCGAGGCATCGATTGCATTTTCTGCATCATTCGGGAAAATGGCGCCGAAACCCGGCTGAAAAACGCGGTGAATTGAGGATTCGCCAGGCATGAGCCACCGCCGAACGCGGGAACCGCCCCTGCCAATTGCAATCAGATCAACCTGTCGATCCCGTGCAGCACCAGCCCGACCAGCCCGCCCACCAGCGTGCCGTTGATGCGGATGAACTGCAGGTCGCGCCCCACGGCGCCCTCGATGCGGTTGGTGATGGTGCGGCTGTCCCAGCGCTTCACCGTGCCCGACACCAGCGTCACGATGCTGGCGCCATAGCGCGTGGCGATCCCCGCCAGAAAGCGCCGCGCATGGCGGTTGACCACCCATTGCAGATGCGCGTCCTGCGTGAGCGACTGGCCCATCTCGGCCAGACTGGCGCCAAACCCGCCCGACAGCGTGCCCTGCGGGTTCTCCGAGGCATGGAGCAGCGCCTGCCGCGCCCGCAGCCACAGCGCGTCGAACCAGGCGGTCATGGCGGGGTTGTCGAGCACCTCCTGCTTCATGGTCGCCACCTTGGCCTGCATCGCGGGGTCATGCAGCAGATCATCGGCGAGCTGGCCCAGCGCCTCTTCCATGCGGGCGCGCAGGGGATGGTCCGGATTGACCACGCATTCGGCCAGCAGCTTGTAGAGGCCATCGAGGATGCCGTTCGCCAGCGTCTCATCCAGCCCGGTCCAGCGCAGGATGGTGTTGGCGCGATCATGGATCATCTTGCGCAGGAGTTCCTCATTGTCCTCCAGCGTCAGCCCGGCCCAGCGCAGCGCCGCCTCGATCAGCGGGCGATGCCGCCCATCCTGAATCGCGGCGGACAGCAACTGCCCCAGCAGCGGCGCCAGATCGAGCTTCTCCAGCTGCCCGCGCAGCATCCCCTTGACCATCGTGCCCAGCTGCTCGCCCGCCAGCGAATGGAGGATATCGCTCAGCAGCCCCGCCGTACCCTGACGCAGGCGCGCCTGACCGCCCCGGCTCGGGTCGATCAGGAAGGTGCCGACAAGGCCTGCGAAATTGACCGCCTTCAGTTGCCGCAGCACCACGCGGGGGATCAGGAAATTGGAGTGCAGAAAACCGGCCATCGTGTCGGCCAGGCTGTCCTTCTTGGAAGGGATGATCGCCGTATGCGGAATCGGCAAACCGATCGGATGGCGGAACAGCGCCGTCACCGCGAACCAGTCGGCCAGAGCGCCCACCATCGCTGCCTCGGCAAAGGCGCGGGGCCACTCCCAGCCGGTGTAGCCCTGGCCCATCAGATGGCGTGAAGCGAAGAACAAAGCGGCCATCGCCACCAGCAGCCCGCCTGCCACCTGCCTCATGCGCCGGCCACCATCGGCGGCCGGAGGCGGTGTCAGGGATGCGGCAGCGGCGGGGAGGACTGATGCGATGACGGCTGCTCCTTGCCCGTGATATCCTTGAGGAAATCCTTGGCCGTCTCCCCGGTTCCATCACCCCGCCCTTCTTGACGATGCGATGGATCATAGGTGAGGAAACGGCGACGCAAGGCAGGGCCTAGCCGCTTTTCCAGCCCGTCGGCAAGGCTGAAGGCGGCGGGCACGATCAGCAGGGTCAGCAAGGTCGACAGGCACAGGCCGCCGATCACCACCGTGCCCATCGGCGCGCGCCACGCCCCGTCGCCGCCCAGCGAGATGGCGGAGGGCACCATGCCCGCCGTCATCGCCACGGTGGTCATCACGATGGGCTGGGCGCGCTTGTGCCCGGCCTCGACGATGGCCTCGAATTTGGGCTTGCCGGTGGACATTTCCTCGATGGCGAAATCGATCAGCAGGATCGAGTTTTTCGCCACGATGCCGAACAGCATCAGCATGCCGATGAACACCGACATGGAGATCGGCTGCCCGGCAATCGCCAGAGCGATCAGACCGCCAAGGGGCGCCAGAAACAGCGAGCCCATGTTCACCATCGGCGACACCACGCGGTGGTACAGCAGCACCAGCACCGAGAAGACCAGCATGATGCCCGCCGCCAGCGCATACTGGAAGTTGATCACCATCTCCTGCTGCCACTTGTCGCCGCCATAGGGGGTGTTCGACACGCCCTGCGGCAGATGCTGCATGATGGGCAGGGCCTTCACCTTGTCCATCGCCTGGCTCTTGATGACGCCGGGCGGCAAGTCAGCCGAGATGAAGACGCGCCGCGCCTGATTGTAGCGCTGGATCGTCGTCGGCCCCGAACCGAAGGTGATGTCGGCCACGCGGCTGAGCGGCACCGAATCGCCGCTGGCGGTCGGCACCGGCATGTTGGTGATGTTGGAGAGCGAGGTGCGCGCGCTTTCGGGCATGCGCACGCGGATCGGCACCTGCCGGTCGGACAGCGAGAATTTCGCCGCATTCTGGTCGATATCGCCGATGGTGGCGATGCGGATCGCCTGACTGAGCGATGAGGTGTTCACCCCAAGGCTGGCCGCCAGATCGAGCCGGGGCGTGATCACCACCTCGGGCCGCCGCAGATCGCCGTTGATGCGCGGGGCGACAACCTCTTTCAGGCCCTTCATCTGCTCGACCAGCTCGCCCGCCGCCGCATCCAGCTTTTCGGGATCGGAGGAGGAGAGCATCACCTCGATGGGCCGCCCGGAGGACGAACCCTGATTGCTCGACGAGCGGAACGTCACCCGCGCATCGGCAATCTGCTGCAGCGGCGGGGTCAGCGCCCGCTCGAACTGAGCGGTGGTGATGGCGCGATCCTTCTTCAGCGTGATGAACAGGTCGGCGCGGCTTTCCTGAATCTCCTGCAGCACCTGATCGACCTCGGGCCGCTCACTCACATAGGCCGCGACGCGGTCGGCCACCGCCTCGGTCTGGGGGATGGTGGTGCCCGGCACCAGTTCGACCCGCAACTGGGTGAAGTCGCTGTTCTCGTCGGGGAACATCTCGCTGGGCAGGATCATCACCCCGGCCACCGTCATCCCCAGCGCCGCCACGGCGATGCCGATCATCCACACGCGATGGTCGAGCAGCCGCGCCTTCAAACGCGTGCCCCAGTTCAGCCGCCCGCGCAGATCCATCACCCGCGCCCGCAGGGCCTGCGCCTTGCGCGTGTCGAGCGACCACAGCAGGATTTTGAGATAGCGCGTCATCATCGCGCCGCCGCCATGGTCGCTTTCACCATGGGGCTTGAGCACATAGGCCGCGATCATCGGCGTGATCATGCGCGCCACGGCCAGACTCATCAGCACCGAGATCACGACCGTCAGGCCGAAATTCTTGAAGAAGGCGCCCGCCACGCCGGGCATCATGCCCACCGGCAGGAACACCGCCACGATCGAGAAGGTGGTCGCCACCACCGCCAGACCGATCTCGTCGGCGGCGTCGATCGAGGCCTGATAGGCCGTCTTGCCCATGCGCATATGGCGCACGATGTTCTCGATCTCGACGATGGCGTCGTCGACCAGCACGCCCGCCACCAGCCCCAGCGCCAGCAGCGACATGTTGTTGAGCGTAAAGCCGAACCACGCCTTCATGCACCAGAAGGTGGGGATGGCGGAGAGCGGAATCGCCACGGCGGACACCAGCGTCGCCCGCCAGTCGCGCAGGAAGAAGAACACCACGATCACCGCCAGCACGGCGCCCTCGATCATCGAATCGATCGAGCTTTCATACTGCTTGCGGGTGTAATCGACGGTGGTGAACAGCAGCTTCACATGGACGCCGGGGTTCTCGGCCTCGATCTTGCCGATTTCCTTGACGGCATTGTCATAGACCGACACGTCCGAGGCGCCGCGCGCGCGGCTGATCGAGAACAGCACCACCGGCTTGCCGCCAACCTTGGCCAGACTGACGATCTCGCCGAAACTGTCCTTCACCGTGGCGATGTCGGAGAGCTTCACCATGCGCCCATTGCCCAGCGAAACCTGGGTCTGCGACAGGGCATAGGCGTCCTGCGCATTGGCCAGCACGCGCATCGACTGGCGCGTGCCGCCGATTTCCGCACGCCCACCCGCCGCATTGAGGTTCAGCACCCGCAGCGCCTGATTGACCTGAGGCGCCGTCACCCCAAAGGCCTGCATCCGCAAAGGATCGAGCGTGACGAGAATCTCGCGATCCACGCCGCCCTCGCGCTTCACATCGGCCATGCCCTCCACGCCCAGCAGGCGCTTGGCCACCGAATCATCGATGAACCACGAGAGCTGCTCCTGAGTCATGTCGTCGGCGGAGACCGAGAAATAGGCGATGGGCTCGCTTGAGGTGTTCACCTTGAAGATCTGCGGCTCCATGATCCCGTCGGGCAGATTGCCGCGGGTCTGGTCGACCATGTTCTTCACTTCGGAGACGGCGGCGTTGATGTCCTCGCCCAGCTGGAACTGCACCTGCGTGCTGCTCATGCCCTCCGAAGCGTTGGAGCTGATCGAATCGACGCCCGGAATCGAGCGCACGGCGGCCTCGATCCTTTGGGTGATCTGGGTCTCGATCTCCTTGGGGGCGGCGCCCGGCTGGCTGATCTTGACGATCACGATGGGGAATTCGATGTCGGGCTGCTGCTGGATTTCCATCCGCGAGAAGCTGACGATCCCCATCAGCATCAGGCCGGTGAACAGCACGATCGGCACGATGGGGTTGCGGATGCACCAGGCCGAAAGGTTGCGGAAGTTCACTTCGCTTGCCCCGGTTTCGCGAGTTGCGGCTGCACCGTCTCACCGGCGGAAAGGAAGGCGCCCGCGCGCATCACCACCTTCTCGCTGCCCTCAAGCCCCGATGCGATGGTCACGCCGCCATCGGTGATGAGGCCGATGGTCACGGCGCGGCGCTGGGCCTTGTTGCCCGGCGCGATGATGTAGACGAAGCTGCCCTTATTGTCGGCCTGCAGCGCCGATTCCGGCAGCACCGGCGCATCGACCATGCCCGACTGGATGCCCGCGCTGGCAAAGCCGCCCGGCCGGATCGCCGGATCATAGGCGAGCTGAATGCGCGCCAGACCCTGCCGCGTCGCCGGATCGATGACGGGCGAGACCTGCCAGACATGGCCGGTGAATTTCTGGGTCGTGCCGGCGGGCACCACCTGCACGCTCTGCCCCACGGCCAGATGCGCCAGATCGCCTTCGGACAGGCGCGCGCGCATCTCCATCTCGCCATGTTCGGCGATACGGAACAAAGTACCGGTGCCGCCGCCCACCACCTGTCCGGGCTCGACCATACGGTCGAGCACCAGCCCGTCGGAGGGCGCGACGATGCTCAGGCGCTGGATGCGGGCGCGCGTCTCGCCAAGGCTGGCCTGCGAGACGCGGACGCGGGCATTGGCGGCATCGCGCGTGGCGGTCAGCTGATCGATGTTGGCCTTGGAGATGAAACCGCGATCCACCAGCTTCAAAGCGCGATCCAGATTGGACTGCGCCAGCCGCGCATCGGCTTCGGAAACACGGACCTGCGCCTGCTGGTTGGCATCCTGCTCGGCCTGCACCGAGCGGTCGATGATCGCCAGCAGCTGGCCCTTCTTCACCCAGTCCCCGGCGTTGACCAGCACGCGGGCGACCTGGCCGCCCTCACCCACCGAGGCGACCGGCATGTCATGCTTGGCGGCCAGCACGCCGGTGGCGTTGATCGTGCCCGCCACGCTGGTGCGGCCCGGAATGACCACGGTGACGACCGGGGCCTGAGCACCCTTGTCGGCGGCGGCAGGCTTGCGGTGCATGGCAAACCACGCTCCGCCCAGCACCGCCACGGCAGCAACGCCGCCCAGCCAGATGCGCCAGTTGCGCGCGGCAGGTCGAGCCTGATCGAACTCGGCTTGCGAAGAGACACTGGAATATTCGTTCATCGATGCACCGCCCCCGGAAAGATGGACTTGCCCATTCTTTCCCTCATTCATGCCGGGCGTATTACATGACTAATGCACTCTGGTAAAGTGTATCAAGCATCGGGCAAGCAGGTGGGAACCGTTTTTCGTAAAGGCGATGCGGCATAACAAACCGGCGCATGCGCCACGCGCCCGCCAAACGCATGAGGCGGGTGCAGGGCTTGTTGCCCCGCACCCGCCTCATGCCTGTTTCATCCCCAAACCGCGTTTGGGGTCGTCTCAGTACTTTTGCTGACGCTCGTAGAGGTCGCGGTAGTGCTGGATGCGCGTGACGCGCAGGCCCTGCATGCCCGAACGGTCCACCGCGCGCTGCCAGGAAGCGAATTCCTCCAGCGTCAGACTGTAGCGGTCGCAGACCTCATCGATGGTCAGCAGGCCGCCATTGACGGCCGCAACCACCTCTGCCTTGCGGCGCACGACCCAACGCGTGGTCGACGGCGGCGGCAGCGACTCAACGGTCAGCGGCTCGCCAAGTGGCCCGATCACCATGGCCGGGCGGATCTTTTGGTTCTCGATCATTTCAACCCTCGATTGCCGGAAGGGAAGAGGCCGGCAACAGTTCCATCATTGCCAGATGTGTTTTTGCGATCGGCTGAAGAGGTAGGGTTAACGGTGTTTGACACTTTTCCCAACTCCCGGCCCAGGGCCGCGTTCCCTGTCAGCAGCTTAGCATCCGCCTCGTCCCAGCCGGGCGGCTCCTCCGACGCAACAGAGGTAAACGCCGCCAGAACCTTTGCGGTGCCATCATGAAAACTGCAGGCCGCAGGACGAAGCATGAAGGCGCTTTCGCCTCCGACGGTGGCCAGGCCAGCCTCGCCCATCAGCCCGCCATGGCGCTGAAAAGCATGCGCCGCCGCCAGCCGCGCAGCCAGCGTCGGCCAGTCGAGCCGCGCGGGCAGGCCGGCGGAAAAGAGGCGTCGCCCCAAGTCCGAATCGCCGGTCAGCCCCGCAGAAGCCCATCTCTGGGAATCGAATGTCATATCCATGACGCAGGCTTGTAACGCAGCTTGGTAAAGACGATGTCAAAGCGCGCTTTACACTTGTTTGAGAATGGTTAACGCCGGGCAACCTTCCTTTCCAGGCGGCAAGATTTGGCGGCTTTCCCCTGCCGCTTTTGCCCGCCACCGGCAGAAAACCGCCGCTTTTTGCGAAAAATGCCGCTTGGGTGTATGGGGTCGGCCATGAACGCCCCCACCAGCGCCCCCGCCCTCGACCATGGCGAAATCTTCCAGCTTTCCCAGCCGTTTAACGCGCGCCGCATCGTCGTGGCCATGTCAGGCGGAGTCGATTCCTCGGTGGTGGCCGCTTTGGCCGCGCAAAGCGGCGCGGAGGTGATCGGCATCACCCTCCAGCTCTACGACCATGGCGAAGCGGTGAAACGCAAGGGCGCCTGCTGCGCCGGAGACGACATCCGCGACGCCCGTGCCGTCGCCGATCGCCTCGGCATCGCCCATTACGTCTTCGACCACGAATCCGCCTTCCGTGAGTCGGTGGTCGAGGGTTTCGCCAATGACTATATGGAGGGGCGCACCCCCATCCCCTGCATCCGCTGCAACATGGGGCCCAAATTCACCGACCTCTTTGCCATGGCCCGCGACCTTGGCGCCGACTGCCTCGCCACCGGCCATTATGTGCGCCGCGTGATGGGCCCGGGCGGCTCGGAACTGCACCGCGCCCTCGATCCCGCACGGGACCAGTCTTATTTTCTCTACGCCACCACCCAGGCGCAGCTCGATTATCTGCGCTTCCCCTTGGGCGGGCTGCCCAAGACGCAGGTCCGCGATCTGGCCGAGCAGTTCGGCCTGCGCGTCGCCGCCAAGCCGGATTCACAGGACATCTGCTTCGTGCCCGATGGCGATTACGCCAGCGTTGTGCGCCGCATCCGCCCCGACGCGGACACCGGCGGCGCCATCGTCCATGCCGAGACCGGCGCGACTCTGGGCCAGCACAAGGGCGTGATCCACTACACCGTGGGCCAGCGCCGGGGCCTCGAAATCGGCGGTCAGGCCGAGCCGCTCTATGTGGTGGGCATCGATGCGGCCCAGTCGCAGGTGTTGGTCGGCCCGCGCGCGATGCTGGCGGTTGGCGCCGCGCGCATTACGGAGACCAACCGGATCGGGCCTTTGCCTGAGGGTGTTTCATTGACCGCCAAGGTGCGCTCGCTGGCCAAGCCGGTGCCGGTGGTGCTGGACGGGCCGCTGGGCGATGGAGCCGATACGGTGATCCGGTTTCAGGCGCCCGAATATGGCGTGGCGCCGGGGCAGGCGGCGGTGATCTACGCCGGGGACCGCGTTGTCGGTGGCGGGTGGATCGACGAAACCATGAAGTTTGAAGGATAAGATGCGAGGGCCATCGCCCTCGCGCTCCCTTTAATGTCTGCCTTGCGCTTCGGGTTCAGCCTTGCGCCCAGCTTGCCGCGCCGCAGGCTTTAAGATGGCTGCCTGCGGCGCTTTAGATGGTGCAGGTGGAGAGATCAGGCGCAAAGATCGGGCGCCACCGCCCTACCGCCGGAAGACGTCATGGGAGCGCGAGGGGGTAACCCCCTCGCATCTTCTTAACTCCCCCAAGACTCCAGAACACACCCAGCCCCCGGCTTCAACGTCGCGGTCTGGCGAGAAATCAGCAACACCCGTGCCGTCACGCTTTTCGCGGATTCATCGCTGGAGAGGGTCACCATCCTCATCCCCGGCTCGAAATCGTCGGAGCACTGCCCCAGCGGGCGGCCCTCGATAAAGTGGCATGCGCAGGCCACCCGCGCGCCCACCGAGGCCCCCGCCACCGCATCGCCGTGAATCGATGGCCAGAACCACGCCAGCACGGCCAGAAGCGCCACCAGAATCAATCCGATGATTCGGCCCGTCCAGCCGCTCCAAAGCTTTGTGATATCGGGGCGCCATTGGCCGAGGCGGCGCAGGATTCGGGTGATCTGGGCCAGTAGGGAGATATGTCTTGGCTTTGTGGTTGCCATTGGCTCTGGCCTTGCGCATGGGGTGGGGCCCATGGTGATGCGCCCTCGATCTTGGATGTCCCTTATCGCGCCGCTGGCGCTGCTGCCAGCCCTGATGGCGTGCCATTCGCAAGGGCAGGCTCCCTTGCCGCCAGAAGCACTTGCAGCGGTGAACGATCACCCCGGCGCCCCGCGAGAGGCTCTGGCCCGCGCCGTGGACGCCCTGTTCACCGAGCGCGATCTGGGCGAAACCCGCGCTCTGCTGGTGTTGTACAAGGGCCGCATCGTGGCCGAACGCTATGCCCCCGGCTATGGCCAGAACACGCCGCTGATCGGCTGGTCGATGTCGAAAAGCGTGACGGGCGTGCTGGTCGGCCTGCTGGTGGCCGATGGCCGCCTGAGGCTCGACGAATCGATCCCCGTGCCCGCCTGGCAGCGCCCCGGCGACCCGCGCGGCGAGATCACGCTGCGCCAGTTGCTCCAGATGCGCTCGGGCCTGCGCCATCGCGAATCGGGCGATCCGGTGCGCGATACCGACACCGTGCGCATGCTCTTCACCGACGGGCGCGACGATATGGCCGCCTATGCCGAGGCCCAGCCGCTGGAGCATGAGCCCGGCAGCACCTGGGTCTATTCCACGGCGACGGCGGTGATCCTCTCCGACACCGCCACCCGCGCCCTGACCGACAGCCGCAACCCCGCGATCCGCCGCGAGACCATGGCCGACTACCTCCACACCCGCCTGTTCGAGCCGCTGGGCATGCGCTCGGCGGTGGCGGAGTATGACGCGGCGGGCACGCTGGAGGGCGGCAGCATGATCCACGCCACCGCGCGCGACTGGGCCAAGTTCGGCGAGTTCCTGCGTCAGGGCGGCACCGTGCAGGGCGCCCGCATCGTACCAAGCGACTGGGTGAGCTTCATGACCACCCCCTCGCCGCGCAATCCCGGTTACGGGGCGCAGATCTGGCTCAACCGCCCGCAGGTGGATGGGCATAGCGAGCTGCTGACGGGCCGCGCGCCCAAGAACCTCTTCGCGGCGATCGGGCATCTGGGGCAGTATATTCTGGTCTCGCCCGATCAGCAGTTGACGGTGGTGCGGTTGGGGAAGACGCTCGGCAAGGAACGCCCGGCTTTGATGTCCCGGTTGGGGGATATCGTGGCGCTTTATGTCGGGTCTGAAGATTAAGGATAGAATGCGAGGGCCATCGCCCTCGAGCTCCCTTTAGTGTCTTCGTTGCGCTTCGGGTTCAGCCTTGCGCCCAGATTGCCGCGCCGCAGGCTTTAAAAATGACTGCCTGCGGCGCTTTAAGTTGTGCAGGTGGAGAGGTGGGGCACTCGGCTTCGGCACCACTGCCCTTGCGTCGGAAGACGTCATGGGAGCGCGAGGGGGTAACCCCCTCGCATCTTCCTTCAAACCCCCTTCAAAATATCCTCAGCCATCACCCCGCTCTGCCCCACATGCCCCTCGGGATCGGGGTGAATCAGGATCTCCACATCGGGGAACTGCGCTTTCAGCTTGGCCTCGATTTCGTCCATCACCTTGTGAGCGTGAGTCACCGTCATGTTGCCATCCACCCACACATGGAACTGCACGAAATCCTGATTGCCGCTGGTGCGGGTGCGCAGATCGTGGACGCCGCGCAACTCGGGATGCATGGCGAGCACCTCGATAAAGCGGGCTTTTTTGTCCTCGGGCCATTCGTGGTCCATCAGTTGCTCGATGGCTTCCTGACTGGACTTCCACGCGCCCCAGCCGAGCCACAGCGCGATGCCCAGACCGAAGAGCGGATCGGCGCGGGTGAAACCGGCATATTGGTCCAGCGCCAGCGCGACGATGACGGCGACGTTGAGGATGAGGTCCGACTGATAGTGCAGATGGTCGGTGGCGATGGCCAGCGAGCGGGTGCGGGCGATCACATGGCGCTGCCACGCCAGCAGGCCCAGCGTGCCGAGGATGGCCACCGCCGAAACCACGATGCCCTCGCCCGCCTCTTCCGTGCGCCCGCCCGCGATCAGTTGCTGCGCGGAATGAATCGCCAACACCACGGCGGAAACGCCGATCAGCACCACCTGAAACAGGGCGGAAAGCGCCTCGGCCTTGCCGTGGCCGAAGCGGTGGTTGTCGTCCGCCGGTTGCCCGGCCACCCAGACGCCCGCCAGTGTCGCCACGGAAGCCACCAGATCGAGCGCCGTATCGGCAAGGCTGCCCAGCATCGCCGCCGAGCCGGTCGACCAGGCGCCATAGCCTTTGATCGCTACCAGCACGCTGGCCATGGTGATCGAGGCCAGTGCGGCGCTGCGGTTCAGGGCCGCGTGGTCATGCGTGCCGCTCACGGATAGAGCAGCGTGCTGGTCCAGCCGTCGCCCTCGCGGGTGAAGCGGCGGCGTTCGTGGAGGCGGAAGGCGCGGTCCATCCAGAATTCGATGGCGGTGGGCACCAGGCAGAAGCCGGTCCAATGCGCGGGGCGCGGCACAGGGCCGATCAGATGGCGCGCCGTCACCTTGGCGATATCGCCGAGGAAGGTGGCGTAGGAGGGCAAGGGCGCCGACTGGTCGCTGGCCAGCGCGCCAAGCTGCGAATCGCGGCTGCGGCTGGCGAAATAGGCGTCGGCCATCGCGTCGGGCACTTGCGTGATGGTGCCCTCGATGCGGATCTGGCGGCGCAGGCTCTTCCAGTGGAACAGCATGGCGGCCTGGGGGTTGGCCAGCAGCTCGCCGCCCTTGCGGCTGTGGGTGTTGGTGTAGAAGACGAAACCGCCATCGGGGCCCAGCAGATCCGGGCCGTGATTCTTCAGCAGCACCATGCGCGCCGAGGGGAAGCCATCGGGCGTCGCGGTGGCCAGCGCCACGGCTTCGGGGTCGGCGGGTTCACGCTCGGCGGCCAGGGCGAACCACTGGTCGAACAGCGTGAAGGGGTTGTCCTTGGCGATTTCCTCGCGCTGATGGCTCTGGGGCTGGCTGGCGTCCACGCTGTTTCTTCCTGCTGCGGCGAAAGCCTCGCCCTTCGCGCCTCCGCATAAACGGGCGGCGGCGGCATGGAAAGGCGCAAACGGCTGCTTCGGTTCCAGTTCCTGAACGCGCTATCTTGCAGCTTGGGCTTCACGCTCCTAGCTAGGGCCTATGGCAAAAGACCCTTACGCAACCCTGGGCGTGGCACGCAACGCGGGCGAGAAGGACATCAAGTCCGCCTATCGCAAGCTGGCCAAGGAGCTGCACCCGGACACCAACAAGGACAATCCGCAAGCAGCGGAGCGTTTCAGCGACGTGACGTCCGCCTATGATCTGCTGTCCGACAAGGACAAGCGCGCCCGTTTCGACCGGGGCGAGATCGATGGCGACGGCAACCCGGCCTATGGCGGCTTCGGCGGCGGTGGCGGCGCGGGCCATGGCGGCTTTCGCCCCGAGGACTTCGGCGGCTTCGGCGGTTTTGGCGCGGGCGCCGAAGGTGTCGATCTGGGCAGCATGTTCGACGGGCTGTTCGGCGGGCGTGGTGGTTTCGGCGGCGGCGGTTTCGGCGGGGCACAGCAGCGTCAGGCGCCGCGCGGCGGCAATATGGCCTATCGTCTGGCGGTTTCGCTGCCCGATGCCGCGCTGGGCACCAGCCAGCGGCTGACGCTCTCCGACGGCAAGCCCATCGATGTGAAGCTGCCCAAGGGCGTGGAAGAGGGCATGCAGATCCGCCTCGCGGGCAAGGGCCAGCAGGGCCCCGGCGGCGCGGGCGATGCCATCATCACCGTCACCATCCAGCCCCACCCCTGGTTCAAGCGCGATGGCGACAATGTGCTGCTCGACCTGCCTGTCTCGCTGGTCGAGGCGGTCGCCGGGGCCAAGGTGAAGGTGCCCACGGTGGAGGGCCCGGTGGTGCTGACCGTGGCGCCCGGCTCTTCCTCGGGCCGTGTGCTGCGTTTGAAGGGCAGGGGCTTTACCCGCAAGGACGGCACGCGCGGCGATCAACTGGTGCGGCTCGACATCGCCCTGCCCGCGCCCGACAGCGAAGCCGCGCAGGATCTGGCCGCAAGGCTGGAAGGCTGGAGCGACCCGCAGGAACCACGGGCCCGCTTCGGGCTTTAAAACTGTTATGGCCCATCGCAACGACACCTCCGACGCCAGCAGCGATGCTCGTGACGGTGTCAGCAATGGGGACCGGTCGCTGACGGAGCGCCTGCAGTCGGTGGAGCGCCATGTCGGCCCCAACGGCATGGAGGTGATCCGCCGCGTGGTGACCGGCGTGTGGAACGACGGTTTCATCCATGCGGGCAATCTTGCCTATATGACGATGCTGACGCTGTTCCCCTTCTTCATCGTCATGTCCGCCGTCTTCTCGATGATCGGCGAGCAGCAGGAGCGCGCCGCCTCGGTCCATGCTTTCATGACCGCCCTGCCCCATGTCGTGCGTCAGGCGCTGGAGCCGGTGGCGCGCGACGTGATCGCGGCGCGCAAGGGCTGGCTGCTGTGGGCGGGCGGGCTGGTGGCGCTGTGGTCGGTCTCCAGCCTGATCGAGACCATCCGCGACATTCTGCGCCGCGCCTATGGCATGCAGGCCACCCAGCCCTTCTGGCGCTATCGCCTGCTGGGCGGCGGGCTGGTGATGGTGGCGGTGATCGCGCTGCTCGCCTCGCTCTATATTCAGGTGGCGGTCGATGCCAGCGCCTCGATCGTGACCGAAAGGCTGAACCCGGTGGCGCAGCATGGGCTGGCGCTGATCCAGATGCCCATCGCCCGGCTGCTGCCTGCCGCCATCCTGTTTGCCGCCATGTATCTGCTGTTCTACATGCTTGCGCCGGGGCATTATCGGCGCAGTTCCTATCCCAAATGGCCGGGCGCGGCGCTCGTCACCCTGTGGTGGGGCGTGGTCAGCAGCGTGCTGCCGGTGCTGCTTCGGGTGTTGCTTAAATACGACCTTACCTACGGTAGCCTCGCCGGGGTGATGATCTCGCTTTTCTTTTTCTGGCTCGTCGGCTTAGGGATCGTTACAGGAGCCGAGTTGAACGCGGCGCTGGCTTTACCGCCGGAAGAACGCGACATGATCGGACAGTCAGACGACCGCGCCAGGCGCGGCCAATAGAATGCAGGGAATAGAAGAATGAGCGGATTGATGCAGGGCAAGCGTGGCCTGATCATGGGGCTGGCCAATGACAAGTCGCTGGCATGGGGCATCGCCAAGAAGCTGCACGAGCATGGCGCCGAACTGGCCTTCTCCTTCCAGGGCGAGGCGCTGGAAAAGCGTGTGCGCCCGCTGGCAGAGCAGCTCGGTAGCGACCTGCTGATCGATTGCGACGTGTCCGACATGGACGCGCTGGACACGGCCTTCGACACGCTGAAAGAGCGCTGGGACACGCTGGATTTCGTCGTCCACGCCATCGGCTTTTCGGACAAGACCCAGCTGCGTGGGCGTTACTATGACACCACGCTCGACAACTTCCTGATGACGATGAACATCTCGGCCTACTCGCTGGTCGCCGTGACCAAGCGCGCGCGCGAGATGATGCCCAACGGCGGCTCGATCCTGACGCTGACCTATTACGGCGCCGAGAAGGTCGTGCCCCACTACAATGTGATGGGCGTGGCCAAGGCGGCACTGGAAACCAGCGTGAAGTATCTGGCCAATGATTGCGGGCCGGAGAACATCCGCGTCAATGCCATCTCGGCGGGCCCGATCCAGACGCTGGCCGCGCGCGGCATCGGCGACTTCTCCTACATCATGAAGTGGAACGAGCTGAACTCGCCGCTGCGTCGCAACGTGACGATCGAGGATGTGGGCGGGGCTGGCCTGTACTTCCTGTCCGATCTGGCTTCGGGCGTGACCGGCGAGATCCATCATGTGGATGCCGGATACAACATCATCGGGATGAAGCAGGAAGATGCTCCCGATATTGCTTTGAGCTAAGAAGTTTAAGGGGAAGGTGCGAGGGGGTTACCCCCTCGCGCTCCCATTACTGTCGGCGTGGGTGCCAAGGGTTCGGCCTTGAGCAAGGTCGCCGCGCCGCAGGCAGGATTTGCCTGCACACCCCATCGATTTGAGATTCATTGCCTGCGGCGCCTTGCGCTGCGCAGGTGGAGAGGTTGCGCGCGACGATGCGGAACCACTGCCGCTTCGTCGGAAGACGTAACGGGGGTGCAGGGGGCGTTACGCCCCCTGCCTTATCCCTTCAAACCTTACTTGGCAGGCGCCGAACCCGAAGCCTTGGCCGCTTCCTCAGCCTCAGCCTTGGCGCGCTGACGCTCATCATAGGCCTTTTCTTCCTTCTCCACTGCCGACTGGGTGGCGGCGGCATCGGCATCGACGTGCGATTCGCGCTCGGCCCGTGCGTCCTGGATCATCTTGGAGAAGGCGACATCGCTGCCCAGTTTCTTTTCGAGATAGGCATTGTGCACGAACTGGTTGGCGCAGCCCGTCCAGCCGCCCGGGCCCACGGGCGAGCAGCTGAGCGTGCCGGTGGCGCCGACCATTTCGTAGCTCTTCACCCGCTCCGTCCACGAGGTGTTGTTGGTGCTGCCGGGGTTACGGAAGGGTTCGGGGATGCGATAGCGCTCGGCCTCTTCCTTGCGGGCGCAGACCACGATTTCCTGATCGTTGGTGTCGGGGCATTTGTCATCGCCATAGACGATGACCATGTTGACCTTGCTGCCGTCCGAGCCCTGCGCCATCGCGGGCGAGCCCAGCCCCAGAGCCCCGGCCAGAACCGTGCTGGCGGCGAGAAGAAGGCGGTTCATGGGCAGGCTCCTTGGCGTATGTCAGGCGATAGGGCCGGTATAGGCCGTGTTGCCCTTGAATGGTAGCTGAAGCTGGGCCGGTTTGTTCCCTCGCCCTGCCCCAAAAGGCTTCTAAGCCGTCGCATCGTTGTCGCGAAAAACCGGTTCCCACTTTTTCGCACGATGCTTGTTACCTGTCGTGGAAATAATCCGCCAGATAGCGCGGCGCCAGCGCCTCGGCCAGTTCATGGGCGCGCGGGTCGTCCACATCCATCCACCAGGCGTCGTTCTCATCCTCGCCGATGTCGAAGGTGGCGGCGCGGCCCCGGTCGGCCAGCACCTGCATGCCCTCCGACAGGCTGCCGCCCTTGCCCTGATCGATGGCCTCGCGGATGGCGGCGGCCAGTTCGGGCGTGGCGAGGAAGGCGCCGCAATCGACCACGTTCCAGATGGGGATGGTCTTGCCGATGGCCTGAATGAAGCCCTTCTCGTCGGTTTCGACCCAAGTGGCGTCGTCGGGATCGATCAGCGGGCTGTCGATGCGCTGGTCCACAGCCAGAGTCACGCCGCGATCCTTGCCGCCCTGCTTGGCCAGCCGCTGCAGGATCGAAGGGGCGAAGATATGGTCCGCCATCATCAGCAGATAGTCGCCCGCGATATGCTCGGCACCGGCCATCACCGACCAGCCGTTGGGCTTGGACCAGTCACCGATTCGCACCGGCTCCACGGCGATGCCCACGCGGTCGGACAGGGCAGGCAGTGCGCCTTCGAGGCGATCCGCCGCATGGCCGGTGACCACCACAACCTTGCCCGCGCCCGCCGCCTTGGCGTTGCGGATGCCCAGTTCGATCAAGGGGATGCCTGCGATGGGGGTCAGCGGCTTGCTGGGCGAAATGTCGGCAAGGCGGCTGCCGTATCCGGCGGCAATGATCAGGGCGTCCATTCGGGGCTTTCGGGTGGTTTATAAGAACAGTGAAGATGCGAGGGGGTTACCCCCTCGCGCTCCCTTTAGTGTCTGCGTTGCGCCCTGACTAGGCCGGGGAGCACGGGTTCGCCGCCCCGCAGGCAGAAAGATTGTAAAGCCTGCGGCGCCTTAGGTAGCACAGGTGGAGAGGTTGTTCGCAACGATGCGGCGCCACTGCCCTAGCGTCGGAAGACGTTCCGGGAGCGCGAGGGGATAATCCCCTCGCATCTTCTTTCTTCTTCCAACCCCAAAAAACAAAACGCCGGCTGGGCAAACCCAACCGGCGTCATGTCGTTCAAAAGCGAACAGCTTACTCGGCAGCGATGGCCGGGTCAGCGATGTAGCTCTCGACCATCTGCGCGGCGACATCGTCGCTGAACTGCACCGGCGGGTGCTTGCAGAAGTAGGCCGAGGGGCCGGTCAGGGCGCCGCCCTCACCGCGCTCCAGCGCGACCTTGCAGCAGCGGATGGCGTCCATCACGCAGGCGGCCGAGTTGGGGCTGTCTTCCACCGAGAGACGCAGCTCCAGGTTCATGGGAACGTTGCCCCACTGAGCGCCTTCGAGGCGCAGGAAGCACAGCTTGTTGTCCTTCTGCCAGGGAACATAGTCCGAGGGGCCGACGTGGATGTTCTCGTCCTCAAGGCGCGTGGCCAGCATGGCCTGCACGGCTTCGGTCTTGGACGCCTTCGTGGGACCGAGACGCGGACGGTCCAGCTGGTTCATGAAGTCGGTGTTGCCACTGTTGTTTAATAGATACGTGCGTTCCACCGTGACGCC
>Ga0116227_10002802_pt1 | contig 39348 bp, 26 predicted proteins | sample S1TSphgellanicum_FD_89693 | JGI IMG/M metagenome (GOLD analysis project Ga0116227, IMG submission 89693) | Host-associated microbial communities from peat moss isolated from Minnesota, USA - S1T2_Fb - Sphagnum magellanicum MG | ecosystem: Host-associated > Plants > Peat moss > Unclassified...
TCTCTGAAACTTCTCCCTCCCTCTTCCATGGTTCTCTTCTCACCCCCCTCCCCCCCCCCCCTCCTTTCTATTTTTCTCCCCCCTTTCCTTTCTGTTTCCCCCCTGCAGAGAGTGCAAGGGTTTTTTTTTTTTTTTGTTCCCTCGCTGCAATCCAAATCAACCCACAATGTATAATAGCCCCATCATATCCAGACCAGCCATCTGAACATGTAGGTTTGATGGGTTTAGGCTTTAGGGTGTGATGGGTTTAGGGTTGTTGTGGAGATTTCTCTCTCTGCTTGCAAATTTCAGAGACATGCATCTGAGATGTGAGGAGAGGTGTCTGTGTGGTACAAGGGAAAATTACTCACTGGTTAAACCCTTGTCCATTTGTTTTTCAGGGAAGGTTGAGTAGCCCGTCAGATCATTTGAGATTCCGCAAAGCAAGAGAAGGTACGTGTGTGTGTCCTCAAGGGAGAAAGCAGCATCTCCTCTCCACAGTTCTCACAATATTTCAAATCAAGAGTGCATCTTTTTTTAGTGGGTGGGTGGGGTCCACTCTACTCTGCATTGTGGGTGAAGGTTATCATCAAATGCTTTGGGTCAAATATCAAACATGTCTGGTATGTCTTCTAGGATATGGATCATTGGACAACTTCCCAAAGGCTGGAGCTCCGCGGACGAGTTCAGCATGTAGTGATCCTCGAAAGCTTGATGTAAGTAGGCGAAGCAGATCAAGCAGCACGACAATGAAGATACACTTTGAGGGAAATTTTGACGCAGAGACAAGCTTGCAATCAGATGTGGAAGAAATGAAAGAGGAACTGGCCACTCTCCGCCAGATCCTGGTTGCTGAAGCAGACCAAGCAAGAGAACTCAGGGAAGAGGTGAGTTGTCTAACCTTACCTGCCTTTTTACCAGGTGTGTAGTGTCTGTTGTTATTGTAAAAGCTTACAGCACACTCCCAACTTGAAGGTTCCTACAGCCAGAAATTCACTTTAAACTATTGGAAATTATCTGCTACTGTCTATGAACAGGTGAATTATCTGCGCTCATGTGGTGTCCTTCACAAGAATTTTGAGACAGTGAAGAGTTTAGTAGACAATGAGGATCCTGCTTCTCCAGAAGGTTGGGATATGATGATCTGCCAGAATCAAGGGCCCCATCTTGACCCAAAAAAGCATCTAAGTGAAAGAGATAGCTCTGTCAAGAAGCTCCGGAAATGCCAGTCAGGACCGATGAATTGGAGTGCCAATTCAAACTTCTCAAACTTCACCAAGTGCTCCCCTGTCATGTGAGTACCCTATCTTTGAAGTCATGCATTTGTTGTCTTCTGTTACTAATGTAGACTTTGTAGGACAAAGTATACTAATATTAGGCTTTGACTTTTTTTTTATTCTCTGCATCTTCAATTCATTTAGACTAAAACTTATATCTTGCTGTTATGACAGGTCTTTGGCTGCTGCAGAGAGAACAGTGAAGTGCATGCAGTCAGACCATAAAAGATTGTCAGCACAAAGAGCAGCCTTGTTCCCCAAACTCCAATTCTGCCAGCAGGATGTGCAGGAGGAGGATTGTCAAGGTGATGCAGGCATGTCAAGTGATGGAAATGAAGAGGGAGACACAGATTTGCATGACAGTTCATCTCCAACAACCTTAGCAACTAATGGGAGTCAAATAAGCTTGACAGAGGTTGATTCAAACTCCAGACTTGTATACATAATGCAGATTTTTGTGCAAAACCTGTCTCAGACATGGAGAATGCTAGAGTGAAGCAGGTGTACATACATTCCAAGTTGCTACACTAGCTAATGTTATGTGCATGATCTGATCCTTCATTGGAATTGATCAATCTTTTCAGGGGGTACACGAAGACTTCAAAGATTTGGGGGCCTTCAAAGGTGGAGAATCAGGTGCAGAAGCCTTGGAAGCAATACAGTGGATGGGAGTGCAAAGAAGTCCAATTTCAAGTAGCTTGTCATCAATTGCAAACGACAAATCCAAATTTACTAGCAAATTTTCAGCACACATAGTGGGGGCTGATGGTGTCACTCTGTATTCTCAAAGAACAGGGAAGAGAGAGCAGAACAGATCAGGTGACCAGGCAGAAAGTTGCTGTGGAGAACAGTCTCTCACAGTGAGAAGCTTAGGCCATTGTGAAGTAGCTGATCAAGTATTCAAGTGTTCTGAAATGAAAGAGGATGGAGAACAGAACTTGGAGGAGGGACATTGTGCATCCATTGGCAGCATTGATTTGGAGCCAATACAATGTGCCTCCCCAACTCTGTCACAGAAAAGAGCAGCATCAATGGCAACTTCTCTCCCCACTTTGCCTATTTCATTGAGTCTTTCCCCAGATCTTCAAGAGTTTGACAAGATGGAAATTGGTGATAGTGCAGAATGGGATGGGATCTGCGGGTCTGATGACAATGGTTCAATTGACATGCAGCTAATAGAGTGCAACTCACCCTTTTTTTCTCCAAAGAGGAAAAGCTCAATAACTGCAGCTAGTAGTATAGCAGCAGAGAGCAAGTTTCATTCAGTTGTGGATTCACCTGATGTTGCTGGAAGGAATCACGAGGTCTCAATAGAGACATCAACTGAGGATTCATTCTTTGGCAACAGCTCAACATGGAATTCTTCACCAGAGACTACTGATCAGAGCTGGTATTCAGATGCAATAGAGGCATTACAAAATATGAATGATGTTCATATGTCAATGGAGCTATGTCCATTGAGCTTTGAGGAGAATTCACGTGCTGTGAATCAGCATGAGCAGCTGGATGTGAGGCCAATGGATGGCTGTCCTCCAGAGAAGAAAGTTGTGAAAAGAGCATTCTCTTGGTATGTGTCTGAAACTGATGTACAGAAGAATCATCACAGGTATGAGGGCGTGCAGGATGACAGTGAACTATGTCAGATGGGTGATGAGAGGATGCAACATTCTTCCTTGGTCACAAATGGTGTTCAGCATCGCAGATCTGCACTTAAGTCATGCTCAAACTTTGAGAGAGGTTGATATTCAAGCTTGTGAACCTCAGCTTCAGAGTATGTCTAGTGGCAAAAGGTCATTAAAAAGTAGTAATCTTCATCATGTTTTTGATGTTCAGCAACACCCACTATGTATTGGAGTCCCACATGACCTACCTGAACTTGGGAAGTGAACACCTCAGCAGTAAACCTTCTCCATACTACAGTTCATACATTGAATAAAGTGTCAATGTATGATCAGAATTTCTGTTTAACATGAACTCTCAAGGATGACTCTCAGATTTGGAGTCCTCTTTTGGGGATAATAAATAACTTGATCGTTTTGTGTTTTGTACAGGGTTCTGGAGGGGAGATGAGAAAAACACAGATACTAAGGAGTCATGTGCTGAATTGAGGAAAGACCGAATTCCAGGATTTATGCAAGGTGTAGACAAAGAGAACATCACCTCTGCAGACCAGCAAACCTGGCTTTCCCAAGGACTGCGATTGCAGAAGACATATCGTACCCAGCAAATTAAAGGCTGACCCTACTGCTGTTCAGGAAAGAAACCAGCTCATGGTTTGGTTGCTGTCCCCACTGTATAGAAGATGCTCGTTTGAAACAAGGTCACTTAGTCCAAACTTCTGGGAAATTGACAAATCCAATGTCAAACCAAACTTGTACAATTAGTCTCTTTTCATATGATTGTTGAGATTGATTCGTGTTTGCAATGCCACATGCAAGATAGATACTTTCATGTTGAATGCTTCAACTTCCAACCTACTACAGTAGTAGAATCGTGTTTATAGTTCAGTGGGCATCAGAATGAGTAGTCCTTAGTTGAATTTTTGACATGACATGTATGTTATTGATGTCTGGTGTTTGTTCAGATTTTTAATGTGTCACCTACAGTGATGTTGAACTTCATAGACAACCCATTTTGTTGCTCCATTTCATCAAAGCTGTCTCTCAGGAGACAGCATAGATGGATGCAAAGTTCATTTGGTACCACATTTTGAGGCATGTTATCTAGGTGTTACTGTGTATTATTACCTCAAGTCCTACAAGGCTGATGCTGGCATTAGGCTTCTGTTGTGTCAGCTCATACCAGACTACTGTAGGGTCCTTGCTACCAGTGTTAATATCAGTATGAATATCAGGCTTCAGATCTCTATAATTGCATGAAAGCCAAGTGAAATCCCAACCAAACCGAGCTTTCAATCAGGTTGGATCAAAAGGTGTGGTAGATTCAGTATGTGCATGGCTCATGTCTAGTGAAAGTGGGAAATGGCTCTATAACTGAGAACAAGATGAAAACAGATGGGTAAGTTTTTAGAATACTTTCAAAAGGATCCAAAACCTAAATTTGAGGCTAAATTTGTTTAAAAACTCCCTAAAAGACTGCTCACTATAGAGTCTCTCCAAAACTGTGATGCCCATGTCAACCTACTAACCTAGTGGAGACTAGAAATCCCTTTTGAAATTGAAGCTCCAATGCCCACATTTGGGGCTAAGGAGAGGAATTTTTATCCCTGTTGCTCACATTAGCATTTTGCAATATCATAGGACCAAATTCCAGTGACAAGTAATTGCAACTGGTATAGGGGGGATTTTTTTGGAATCCTTCGGTATTGTTGTCCATGGACCATCATTGCAAAGAGAATTTTTTAAATAACTATCTCATTTTCAAATTTAATTATTTCTTTTTTTTTTCTTAATAACTACTTCCTTTTCCAATTAACTTTCTTAATAAGTATATCCCACCTTTCCCAAAAACTACCTCCATTTCATAACTATCTCAATTTTTTCCCCTATCCACCACCAGCATGGAGATGAAAAAACAAATTAACATGCGTCTTGTCTTTTCATGGCCATGAAATGTATATTACTTTAAATTAAATTTTGGCATTGACATAAATAATGATGAATTATTGAAAACCATACGAAAACGTAAGAACCAAATAAAATAGTTGGTTGTCACTGGTAGTGCATAGCAGTGCAGAGCTCAAATTGGAATATAATATATCTGTTGTACCTGCAGGCTGCCATTGATAATTGGGAGTTTTTCCTCTCCAAATATTTAATTTATTTTTAAATTTTAAAAAATTGATCTGTATCCTTTGCCCTCCTGGCCACCCACTCCAATGAGCTGGTTTAGCCTTTTTCTTCATGTTTGTCTTTTCATATCATCACCTTCTAATTGTCACATGTGAAATTGAATTTTTTTGGGTCCTCTCAAAATGACATCAACAAATTTTAGGAAAATTCAATTTAGATCAATCAGTAAAAAATTTTAATTGTTTAAAAATTTTCTCTTTCAAATTTATGTGGTTGCATTTGTTTCTTTGGTGTAATCAATTCACCTTTGTTTTTAATGTTCTCAATATATGAAGATTGAATTTCATGTTGTATATAAATCAATAAAAATGAGAAAATTCCATAAAAAAAATTCTTTATAATCATGAAATTTTATTTTAATACCATAGGATTCAACAAAACAAAAAAAAAAATTATTATTATTCCAACCTTATGTTAATTTGATTGTGATTGTATTTAAGAATCACTGTAAGAATTTTTATGTTTCTCAACTACCATAAATCATGGAGGAGGAAGCTTTGTGGGATTCCCGGAAACACTGGATGCTGGTGCAACCACATCGTCATTGCTCCGTCCCCATTTGAGATCTTATATACCAGATGTGAAGACCTTTGGAACACGATTGATAGGTTCCAAATTCCCTTTCTTTTACTGGTCCGGTGCAGTGTATTTTTGTTGATCATTTTTCAGAATCACAAGGGCATGGAAAACATGTAAAATGAGGGATCATTCAAGTCAAAAGGAAGATGACATTTCTCCTCCAGAAAAACAAGGGGTGCGTCACACCACCGTGGCCTTGCCATTTACATTAAAAAACCATCCGAAGGCAAAAGAAGAATTATGAAAATTCAAATATTTCACCATGCAAAAATTATAATCTTCAAAAAATTCTGATAAAAGAAACCAAAATCCTTCAAGATATCATAACTCTATAACTAATCTCAAGTTTCAACACAAGCCAAAACATCATCTTTAAAAAATCCCCATATCAAAATAGACCTACTATTACCTAGGGGCCAAAATCCCTTAAGCTACTATACTCTATAATGAATCTAAACACAATATCCTTGCCTTTGTAGGCAAGGTAAATAAAATGAAAGGGAAAAACTGACAAAAGAGAGAGAGAGAGAGAGAGAGGGGGGGTGGGGGGGAAAAAAAAGGGAAACTGAGTAAAGAGAAACTGAAAAGCAAGAACAAAGTGAACCAGCTCCATCAATGCACCGTGCAGGATGGATGGTGTGTGAACAGAAAATACTTTTTCATTATACCCGTCTCATAACCATAGGGGTTACCTATATATATATTATGTATACCAAACCATCCACATCCATCTGTGTACCTAGTAACCCACCAGTGCACCATGAAGGATGAATGATAAGTGGTCAGGAAACAGTTTTCTGTCGGGTTCCGGTTCCCTAGCTAAGCATGCTGGTCAGCTCAGTTGCATTTTTTTTTCTACCTACCTCCTAACAACCCATAAGCATGTTGTTAATAGGTAGGTATTAAAAACAGCCCTTAGTACCTATGTTTAAACCATCTAGTTACCGAATAGTTACCCTATTTTCCTACCTATCTACCTATATAGGAGACCTATTTCTTACTGAATTGGTTACCAAGGTCAAAACCAAATATTATCTCAGTTTAGGTTCATCCACAACTGAGTAATAATGGGCATCCCGTGGATGGTGTACTGGTGGGTGCTGGTTCACCTGAGGCCCTACTTGCCTACCCTATAATACTTAGTCACTTTACATGGGGATGTTACCTAGGTAAATTTCCTGGTATGAGGGTTTACAAGAAAAGTTACCGAAGGTGAAGCCATCTTGGCAACTGAGTTGTGATTCATCCATCCAGTCAATCATTCATTCATCCATCTATCCATCAGTTGAATTCATTCATCTGACTGACCACAACCGAGTCATGACAGGTTTTCCAATGGAGGATGATGCAGCAGCACTGCAAGTGGGTTGCTGGCTTTGTTGGGGGGGGGGGTCACACCTAATCCAAAGTCATCCATTCATAACTCAGTTTTTCTCATATTAACTGTTAGGGGGTTTTTCAACAAGAAGCGCGGTTTTGACAAAGGAGCGAGCAAGCGAGCCACGCGGTTTCAAACCACGCGCAATATGACCGTTCCAGCTTCTTTCTTCTTCTTATTCTTCTTCCTCATCTCCCACGTTTTGCGCTCTCGAGGTTTGTTGCCGTAGTGAGTGAGTGTCGGTAGCGCGCTTTTTTTCTCTCTCTCTTTCTCGCTGGGTTTTTGTCGTCGTCGTCGTCGTCGTCGTCTCCACGGCGAGCGGGCTTGACGATTCCATGGCCTTCGGTTGCTTCGTTGGCTTTGCTTTCTGCGGTTTACTTTCGCGGAGCTTGAAGATGATGAGATCATTATTGTGCTGACCTGCGGGATGGGATGATGAGGATGATGGCCGAAGCCATAGCTTAGCCCCGGGGGAGGTGCTTGCTTGTTTGCCATGTGCGTTCTTTACCAAGAGACCTAGCTCTCTAAGTCAGTGAGGATCGGAGCTACAACGCTGGAGGTGGGAAGGACGGCTGCAAGTCTGAGGATTGCATTCTGGAGTTGAGTGGAGTGGAGTCGCTTCTGATTGTATGTGGAAAAAGGAAGGTCTTGGACGAAGAAGGGGTCTGTATTCCAGGCTCTTAAGTTAAGTGGAGCATTTTTTTTGTTTTTGGTGTCTGGAATCTTTGGAGCTTTTCAGCTCATGCCAAGGAGCGGTTAAGCATGGGCTGTTTTCCGTTCTTGCCATCAGATTGGCGAAATTCTGATTGCATGCGAAGAAAGAGTGGCTCAGAAGGTGAACTTGCACAAGACGCGGTTAGAAGGTCTGCAGATTTTCGGGAAGATTTGGAGTCCGGGAATGCAGTAGCATCCGAATCCGTTGGCGGCAGTGGTGGTGGTTCCGTGCAGACTTCTGAGCCGGAAGGTGGTTCACACGACGGTGCAGTTCGGAAGCCGCGTGAGCTTAGGGTTTTCTCGTTTGCAGAGTTGAAATCCGCTACCAAGAATTTCCATCGGCAGTTCCTGCTAGGAGAAGGTGGATTTGGTTGCGTGTACAAGGGAATCATCAAACAAAAAGTGCGGTACGAAGGAGGTGAAGAGAAGGTGGAAGTTGCAGTGAAGAAACTCAACTCTCAAGGTCAACAGGTATGCCTGCTTTGGAGAGAGACTTCATGCTTTTTTGCTGCTTGTTGTTGTTGAAGCTGGTTGCCAAAGAATCTAGTTTTTGACAATGGTAAACTGTTGCACGCACGTGCAGGGTCACAAGGAGTGGCTTGCAGAGGTCCACTTTCTAGGGTTAGTTGATAACCCCTACTTGGTGAAGCTCATAGGCTACTGCACTGATGATGATGAGACAGGAACAGAGGGTGGAATACAAAGACTCTTAGTATATGAATTCATGCCCAACAGAGGCTTGGATAATCACCTGTTTGTCAAAGGACCGCACATTATCCCATGGCACATACGAGTACAAATTGCTCTAGGGGCAGCTCGAGGATTGGCATACTTGCATGAAGAACTGGAGTTCCAGGTAAGCGCATACCATGGCCGATTACACCCCTCATTCACAGACTAAAACTCCCTAACAAGACAGGAGGCTGAATGATATACTCAAGCCTGCTCTTGATACATTCCATGCTGTGGCCTTTTGGTCAGAGAGACACGCAGAGAGTATTTTTCGGGACTCATTTGTTATGTTCCATTACATGCTTGTTCCATCATCCTGTCTAGCAATATGAATACCAAGTCATGGTGCTAACAGGTGGTTGTGCGCTTGTCTGGCAGGTTATTTTTCGGGACTTCAAAACCTCAAATGTGTTGCTTGATGAAGCATTTAATCCAAAGCTTTCAGACTTTGGGCTAGCCAGACAAGGACCTGAAGAAGGCGATAGCCATGTCACTACTGCTGTAAGAGAGATCTTAACCCTTTTCTGTTCATCTCCTTTCACTGATTGAGAATTCCAGATCTTTAGGGCCTTTGATCGATGTGATACACTATATTTCTCATCCATCTCTTCTCTTTAGAAAAGTCTGCTCAAGTAGTCCTTGGAGGTTTTTACCTGCTCAGAATATATTCAAATCAGTGCTCATTAATAGGAGAAATCTAGAAAAATGAAATGTGTGTTTGCAAACTCTTCTTTACATGCACCATCCTCTGATGAGTCACCTGTGAACTGAAGGCAGGAAAAACTCCTTGTGAAATATTGACTCATTCATGCATTTCTTCCCTTCACGAGCAGGGATATTCAGTTTCTATTGGTGGCCAGTTAATGGCAGACAAAAGTCTCCTCAATTTACACTACAAACAAATGGTTGGTGCAGGTTATAGGTACTATAGGGTATGCAGCCCCTGAGTATATCCAAACTGGGCACTTAACAGCAAAAAGTGATGTGTGGAGCTTTGGTGTAGTCATGCTGGAGTTGATCACTGGACGCAGAGCCATGGATAGAAGTCGTCCAAAGACCGAACAGAGGTTAGTAGAATGGGTAAGACCTTATGTCACCAATTCCAATAATTTCTGGCAAGTAGTGGACCCCCAGCTGGACAAGTATCCTCTGAAACCTGCTATGAAGTTTGCAAATATTGCAATGCAGTGCCTCAGGAAATATCCCAAAACTAGACCCAAAATGAGTGACGTTGTTGAGAAACTGAAATCAGTTTTGGAGAACACATACTTATGGGAAGTCCCAGCCCCACAGCCTCTTCTCAAGCTAAGCAAAGCTTCTTCAGAGTTTGTAAGACCATCACCACTCCAACTGAAAACTTCATCAGAATGCACAAAGCTACCTTCAACTGATAGTCCACAGGCAGTTTCTCAAAGCTCATCACCAGGAAGTGCAAAACAGCAGAGGCACAGTGCAAGGCATCATCAAAGTAATGTTCTTTCACAGAGTCTCACACCAGCCACAGGAAGTCCGAAAGATGGAACTCATAGCTCCAAGCCATTTGCAGAGAATCTGAAGTTACCATCTCAAATTCCAGATGCTGAGGAGGAGAATTCTCCAGCTTCAACTGGGGGTTCCAAGAAGCCCTTGGATGCCCGGGACAGGCTCTCAAGGAGAAATCGAGAGAAGGGGAGTTACACTTGGGTCCCACAACAGTCGCTCTCCTCGTAGCCCTCTCTCAGGACTTCAAAGTAAGGAGCATGGCCAAGCAATTTGCCTGACTGTAAGAACAGTTCTCACCATACCTCATCTCCAAAGGCTCGAGATGTGGTGCCGAAAGCTGTGAATACTACACAGAGTTTTAATATTGCCCGCTGTATTCAAATTCATGCTGCTGTAAGCTTTTGGTCCGCTGCATGGTTTGAGTTCCCATAACCAGATTTTTTGGGTTTTGAACTTCTGCTGTTTTGTATTCTTCACGCATGGTGAAGACCTGGTGAAGCTTACCCTAGTGTGATATTATAAATCTACCACATTCCAGTTTCTGAATTATTCTGACCAAATCACATAATGTTTGAATTGGACTCCAGATGCAATGTGCACCATCCTGGGTAGGAGTCATTAATGCCAGGATGCACCAACCTGATGGCAGCCATCTCGGAATCTAATGGAAATATACCATTTTGATATAATAGACCTCAATTGAATAGCTATAAGTTTTTGCATCTTTGCTGCATATATGTTTGTTAATCATTTCAAGTTTCTTAAGTATAAAACTTTCCTCCTTCTGACACACTCCTGTTTAGTGACAAGGATCAGCAAGTGACGATGAAACTATTCAATAAATGAAGGTGCAATCTAGACAGGATGGCCCTGTGATTCTTTTGGGGTGAAACTTCACCACTTGGCAACCAGAAAAAAAGGACCATTGCTAATCCGACAAAGGTTTTGTTTGGGAAAAAATTGGCACAAAGGCACTATATTTTGAGGGAAAAAAAAGATGAAATCACAAGCCAGTTTTAGACCATAGCTTCTTCTAGTATGTTGCCAGAATATAATGGGGTTCCAAAAAAGTTATATTTTTTCCCTGTGACATGTAGCCAAATTTGGCTAATCGTCTTCTCCTCTTCTTGAACCTCCAGTACACCTCCCTCACAAATTTGCCCAAAGGAAAAAAAAAAAACCTGGGTTAGGCGTATCACATCCAATCACAATATACAACATTGAAGTTAAAACACCTTATGTTGCAAGAATAACACATTGCAGAAAGATGCATAAGGCCCAATCCCAAAAGGAGGAAATAGGTTTGATAACAGAAAGGGAAGAGGTTCCCATTGGCCGATGTGACCAGCACCCACAAACACATCACCCTGTTTTTCCGTTTGAAGGCCATCCAGTTGGATGAACCCCAATTTAATGGCACACTTTTAGAACTCTCAACTATGGGGCAGTTAGCTGGGGAACAAGAACCCAATCATAAACTTGTCCTGCCCACACACCATCCATCCATGGCGGTGCCGGTTCCTTCTGGCTGTTCCCATTCTCACCCTTGTGCACATTGCAAATTTAAAGTGATTGAAATATCCATTTTTTAAAATTTGGAAATGGAATGATGAATGTTGATGTGACTTTTTTTTTGTAGCGTGTTGACTAATTTTCTAGTGATGGCATGGAAATAGACCAAAAAAGAATGTTTTTCTTGAGGGTTTGAATCTGCACTTCTTTCTATTGTTAAAACATATTCACAATGAACTAGCAAAGGTCTAAAAAATGGTGGGGATTTTTTTTGAGATTGAAATTTGGAGGAGGGGAAAGTGGAGGTTACAAACACACACACTCTCTCTATCCCCTTTTCAAACTTGTCCTAATTGTGGTTGTATGAAGTCATTTGGATTGTTTGCATTTTAAATGTTTATCATGGATATATGCAAACTTTTATTTGATTAAAAAGAGAAGTAAACAAATCAATATTATCAGGGTTTCCTTTTTTCATTTTTGGCTATGGAAAATGTGATGATTTTTTTTGGCAAATGAAGGGCATTGTTGGAGATGCTCTTGAGGCATTAAGTCAATAATGTAATGGTCACCTTGCAAATAGTCACAAGTTCAATTCATCACTAAGCCATGCTAGATGTTATAGTCCATAGCCAACCTAAGGAACCAAACCAATGGGTCCCAAAAACCATTTGGCTATCTTGGGGGAATAACCTTGAAAAATGGTAGACAATTATGTTCACTTCATTTTGGTGCATAACTTAGAAAGTGTGTGATGAAAAACCAACAAATGATAACCTATATGGATATTGTAGTGTCATCAATTGTCGAAAGCAAAATATGACAAAACTTTCAGCAATTGATGGTGATCAAAAGAGGGAGATGGGTTGTTGTTTTCAATCTTGTTTATTTGCTTGCAAGTTATGAATGTGGTGGGTTTTTATGATTAACAACGCTAATTTTATTTGTGGTTTTTTCTTTGGGTGAGCTTTGTGTGGTGTGTTTTTAATGCATGGTGTTTTTTTGTTGGACATCAATTAAAAATGGAGCTAGTGCGAAGGGTAAGTACTAAAAACTTCTTGATTAGAAACAGTTAAATGTTTTGAAAAAAAATTCTTTGTTGTTTTGGTGGAAGTTATTTTTTTCTAGTTGAAATTATGCAAATTTTGCTACGTTGTGTAGCCCTTAGGAGAAATGCAATTTAGAAATAGAACAAAGGTTGAGGATTAGGGATGTGATGAAGTGCATTAGGAATTTCGAAAGCAACCACTTTGGTAAACCAATTGTTTTGTGTGGGAAATATATTTTAAGGTGATTTTGGTCTAGTGGTGTGAAGGAAAAAATACACATTTTGTTGGGACCTCCGAATGTATGTTTTGTTCCTATAATTTATGTTGCCATTTGGAGACCAATTTGGTGAGGAGAATGGATGCATTGTTAAACTTCCTAAAGGAGATTGTTTGAAGAATTGAAATATGCATTTTTGGGTTTTAGAGGTCATCATCATTGTTAGGTGTTTTTAGTATTATGTTGCCTTTAGGATTTTATGTTTTTGATAGAATGTGGGCATTGTAATACTAGTGTTTGTAAAAAGTTGTGATTTGTCAAAGGAGGTAAATTGATGCTCATGACAGTGAGATCAAAACGATCTGATCCTTATAGACCCATAATCAAGACTTCATAATTAGTTAGGGTAGTTTTTGGTCGAAGCTTGTACATCTCATCTTATTTTGGTTGAAGGATTGTGTGAACTTGTGTAATTTACGTGTCGTTTACATACAACCCATGTGTAAGGGGAACTTGATATGCCTTTATCTTTTTGTATTAGAATGAAGTTTATTCTGTTGAATGATTTTCTAGAGAAATGGTGATGGAAATTTTATTGGGAAGACATGAATAATATAATTACTATTGTGGAATTTGACCAACATCAATTTGGAAGATATTTATCGCCAAGTACATTGGTGTTGCACATCAATAATCTTGTTACTATTGTGATTGTAAAATTTAACCTTAGGGAAGTTTGACTTGAAAATATAGTTGTTGGGATAGCTTTGTCAAGATTCTAAATTTGAACAGTAATATGGCTGATGATTTCCCAAGATGACTAAAGTTGGGTCATTATCAACATACAAAGTGCAAGGTTCTTCTACACATCTTTATGGCCATATATCTCGAAATGAAAGGCGGTGTATTTTGTATGAACATCCTAATGTTGTACCTAAATAGGAAACATTTGGTTGCCTATTAATCCTTTGTTTTTGGGAGGTTTTGCAAAAAAAATTAAGCCTAAATATAGCAATGAGTTTAAGGAAGGGGATAAAGTTATTAAGGTGGAATTGTTTAAATTTGTTGCGTGTGTACTAAGATGGAAACTCTACAAGAATGGAAAAAGGGTTCTAGTATGGGGTTATGAAGGTTATGATAACATAACTTTTAGCAATAGTATAAAAGGCAATAGGTTGCTTGAATTAAGGATGGAAGAAGACCACATAATGAACTTTATAGAAAATCGAAATTTAAGAATGTTGTGTATCTGTTGCAACCAATGATGGAATGGGAAGTGACTTCCAGTCAAAAGGAAAAAAACCTAATGTAGATAAAACTCTTAATTCATACCCTTTTTCATTTAAAAATCAAAGAGCTTCCTCCATATCCTAGGGACATTTGGGTTCCAACATTGCTTGTGGATTTGAATAAATATGTCAAAATATTCATACATGGGTTAGAACAATGGTTCCAAGCTTGGGATAAGCTAATAAGAGTTGAACATGTCAATGAAACATCCATGTTGTTGAATTAGATGTTAGAGGTTGAAATTCCATATCTATACATCAACATAATGGTTAGCCTTAAAGGAATGGACAAACATTTTTGGGGGAAGGAATTTGAAGATGTCTTGGATTGAATTAAAAGATTAAAACTAGCATTAAAAATGCGAAGGTATGATGAACTTAAGTTTTTTTTAATTTCCAAGCTAAACTTGTGAAGCAAGGCCAAAGACTAATACAAGAAACTTGAATTGACACCTATTGATTAAAATGATATAAAGGTTAGGATGTAACAAAAATTTGGAGATGTTGACTTAATTGAAGATGAAAATGGATTCTATTAAATAAAAACCTCATTAGAGGGTTTAAATATACTTTAATTGGTTGGATAAATTATTCAAAAAAAAAAGATTAAAAATGGTGAACAAAAACACAAGTTCCTTGCACATCTACGTCTGAAATCAAAAAACTATGTATGGTTAAAAGTTATATTAATGTAGAAAAAATGTTGGTAGCTACCAAGGATGTAAAGAGAATGTTGGGTGAGTTGAGGGAGACACCTTTTGAACCTTTCAAGGAAGAGCATGAAAAAGGTATGCATAGTGATATTACATTAGATAAACATGTAACTATTTTGAATGAATCGTTCATAAATTTCTTCATAGGTTTTTCATTTGGTGTTGGAGCAACTCCACATATAATTAGAGGTTTTATAATGTGTTAGATTAGTTATTCCAATGATCACATTGCCATAACTTGTCTATGCATAAGACGCTTAAAACTAAAATGTGTTAAATGTGATCATTCACATAAAATGGAATTCTATGGAATGAGATGTGGATACTATTTTGGTATGGGGCACATAGAAGACAAATGCTAGAAGCATGGAAAGGATGGTAAAGCACCATTTGTTGCCAACAACTATTAGGAAGTCTCGGTGGATGATGAAGATGCCATGTTGGAAGAGTTGAATAAATTACGTGCTACAAAGCATGATGTTTTCACTAAAGTGAAAATACCTAGGAGATGTCTATTTATAGAAGCAGCTAACGAAAAAACAGCTGATGATCATGAGGCTCACCATGTGGATATAAACACAAGTTCCATAGTAAGGTCCAAAATATTTACACATTTCATAAAAGGGAAGATTTCCCATGGAAACCATTTTGGCTATACCAAGAGAATTGAAGTCCTTGGAAAACCTAATTAAATTGGCAAAAAAAAATGTGATGAAGGATTGAAGTTAATCAACTTCACTAAAATGGAAAAACCAACTATAGTATGTAGGATTAGTGTCCACAAGAACTAGTGCAATAAGACTTTCCACCTTCTAGTGGAAATAAGCAATCACTTGGATAAAAGGTTCGTGGACATTGGTGCATCCATGTTTGCGATGTCTATAAAAATGGTTTGTGAATTGGGAATCATGCATTTGGTTTTTGGATTAGAGTATTATAAAACAACATTTGGGATTGTAACCCAAACACTTAACAAAATTAATTAACTACCAGTAAGGGTTGGTGATGTTTAATGCATGACAATGTTCATGATAATAAATACAAATAATTACGATATCTTGTTGAGTTTGGGATTTCTCATCAAAATAAGGGTTATAGTTGATGTGGAGAAATGGTCGATATAAGTCAAGTAAGGAATAATGTTCTATTTTTGCCATTAAATATGGTAAATATGTTGCCACTAGTTAGATATACATCTGTAGTGGTGATGAGAAAGGCCAAGTTGAAACTTTAAAATTATGGGGTGAATAAAAACACAGTAAAAGGAATCACGGCAACCAAAGTCGAATTCCTTACCAAAGACTGCATTTAACTTGTGTCCTACATGTATTAATTTATTAAATATCAAAATTATATTTTTAATGTAATTTCTAGGATTGGATATTAATATTGAAACCAAACATGACTCATATTATAATATAAAAATAATAATTGCATGAAGACTTTGATTATAATCAAATGTATTTTTATTTTTTTACCATGATGACAAATTTTGAACTTTTTTTACCATTAAGGACATTCAAAAATCAAAATCAACATCATTCATTAAAAGGATTCAATACATATACATTTAAAAATATAAACACATGTGGCCCTTCTTATGAAGTATATTATAGCCCATAATAAATTTGAGAACATTTTATGAAAATTTGAGTAACAAAAAATATGTTCGCATTTTCCTAATGTAATGTTATATATATAAACCCAAATTTACCAATGACCTTAAATTTTATGTATCATTTTTTATGAAAATGCAACATTGCCTTTCCTTAAACAACAAAAAACATTTTGTCTTTTAGGAAGTTTTTATAATTTTATGTTTTTGAAAGGGATAAACATGTTTGAATGCAAACAAAACACACCCAACTAAGGGCAATTTAGGGCATGCTTTTATGTTTTTATTCATATTGGGCCCTTTGGTTCATCCATATATGGTCTTCTATAAATTTGGAACATGAATGGTTAAATTTAGCATACAATTAAGGATGAATGAAATGAAAAGCAATATTTAACTACAAACTTTCCATTACTTTATGACCATTAAAACAATTGGGAATCACACAAAATTCTTTCGAATGAAATTTCATTAATAATAAAACATGGTGCAACAAACCTAATTACATTTTGGTGTTTCAAACTTTTATAATGATTTTTCAAAATTGAAAATTGCAAAAATTAAATACAATCAACACAATCCTTTGTACATTATATTGTGAATGTACTTGGGTGTGAACCCTACTGACATATCCATGCATGATAGTTTCAATTTTTAGGAATTGCATCAAGGATATTGGGATGTGATAAAGTTATTAAAAGTTTTTAGCAATTTCAAGTTAAAATGAAGAATGATGGGTGCACATGGTCACATGGGGGTTGTTTTTGTTTTAGAATTTGATATTGGATGGATGAGGTGTAGGGTTAGTTCTTTTATTTGATAAAAGTTAGTAATCATAATTTTAGAACTTCAAATGCATGGTTGGGGGTGAGAAATCATTAAAGGGTTGGGGTTAGAAGTAAACAACAAAATTCATAATGTTCGGCAAAACATTGGTCTCCTTTTGGTATTTAGGGGATAGGTGTGCACTAGAACCCAAACAAGGATGATTTGAGATTCTTAAAACAATCAAAAGTGTGTCAATGAAAGGTCCAATGGAGATAGAATAATCTTCAAGCATTGTAAACGTGTAGGATTAATTTGGTACAACATAACAATTAAAATAAATAGTGTGATAAAGTGGTAAATGCAACATGGATTTCATAATAAACAATTTTTTATTGAGGTCATGGATAAGTTCAAGGAAGAATTGCAAGTACATTTTGAATCCTAGGTTATGCCATAGTGGTAGTTCATAACTATAGGAAATTGAAAATGCGTCGGATGGTGCGAATTAAGTAATCCACTTTGCTATTAAAAGGTAGATAACGAAATAAACAACGTAACCAACAATACTGTCCAATGCCGAAAATTGAAGACCATGCAAAAATCAAAGTGTCTCTAATTTCATAAAAACCTTCACATATAGTTTCAAGTTCATTACTAGAAGTGGGGTCAACTTATAACAAAATCACCAAGGTATGAACATTCAAAGAAATCTGATAATATCAAGCTCGAAGGGGTTCGATTTTGAGATGAAAACATACCTTTTATAGTTCGGGATTTTCATCACAAAGGTGTTAGGTCAATGTCAAATCTAAAGATGACTTTTGAGGGGGTTCTTCGTTCATTTGTGTGGCTTGAGGCCCATAAAATGTGGTCATGTGCATTGTCATCAATTGAAAGAAGGGAGAAAATATTTGATCCAAATCAATTTGGCGATGAGTGTGTGGAAAACTTAGTACATTGAGATGCATGAGTGTAATTTATAGGTCAAGGAAAAGGAAGGAGAAATGCGAAATAACAGTTTAAAACCATGGTAAAACAAAACCCTAAAGTCAATGGGAAAAATGTTTAAATAAAATCTTTTGGGGTGAAAAGTGGAAGGAGGTGAAAAGGATGTTTATATTTCTCCTTCCAAAGTAACCAGCTTGGAACATTTTAAAGGCCATCAAGCTTGGAACCTTCCATTGGCCACTAAGTAAAAATGCTTCCTCGTTAACCTTTAAACATTGGATTCCTTCCAAGGGCCACCAAACTTGGAACAAACCAAAGGCCAACAAGCTTGAAACATTCCAAGGGCCGCCAAGCTTGGAGCCTTTCATTGGCCACCGAGTTGAAGGTTTTTCCTCGCCTCTTTCCTTCCTCTTCTTTTTAAGGCATGAACTTTGATCATTTGGTTTTCTTTTTTCAGATGTGATTTCCGATTCGAACCTTTGAGAACTTATTTCTACAACTTTCCTTCGAAGGAGAATAAATATTAATCCTAGTAGGTGGTGGAAAGAGGGAAAATAACATTGGATCATAATAGTACCTTTGAAAGGATGAAAATGAGTAACGGTGAATTTGGAGCTTGGAATCTTGTATAGTGCATGACACCTAAAGGCGACCCCAAATTTCAAGCTTAAATATTCTTCCCACACAACGTGTAACCCCAAAAACTCGGCGTATTTATGCAGTACTTCACATGCTGAACAAAATTACACAACCCATTTATCAAAATCTTTTTTTTTGGCAGAAATAATGCCAGTCAAAATTGATGATTTTCGTCCAAATTTGGCTGGGGCGGCCCATATTTGGCCACAAGGATTTATAGGGAGCTTAAGGGTTAAGGCTAAATAACCCCTAACCCTGCTATGGCTTAGTCAATGTTGTCTAACTGTTGGTGACAGGCACAAAGAACAAGGTCAGCTTCTTGGTCCCAATAGCTGCCTTCTTCTGCTTTTGGCGATGCCAGCGCTTTGAGCGTTCCGAGTTCCCCACGTAACCGGCAGGCCGCTTGTTCTCCGGCTAGACTCACAACTCTTCCAACCGTCCCTACGCCTGTTGCGCTTCGTTTTCACCAGGCTCTTCCACATCCTCAAACTCAAGCTCTTCCTCCAGCCAAACAGTGTCTTCGCTAAGCGCGTCAACGTCAACATCAACGGTCGTCTCACCGTCAAACACAGTCACCTCCTCCTCCTCCTCATGTCCAGATTCATCCTTGCCGTGACGTGCCTACTTAGCCTCAGCTAGTCTTTTGAGTTGCTACTTTCGTTTATTAAGTCTCCCCATGGTGGCCACTACTGTTTGCGAATTAGATGTGGGTGAAAACGAAGTAGTATGGGCTTGTGCATGCCTATGCACGGGCCCGCCAAAAGGAGCAGAAGCCGCGCCACTCCATAACCCTAACCCTACATCCCCTCACCCAAATTCAAAAAACTCTTCGGATTTATGCTAAAATTTTTAGCCCAAATTTGGCCGCCAAACTTTTTTACATGTCACCTTTAGGTGTCATGCACTATAGAATTTTCATAAAAACCCTCTCAAGTTTTGTAACATAATTTTTTCTTGATTTAAATGCAGAATTTGAGATTTGGTGAGTAGGTTTACCTTTACTTAACTTTCTAATGAACTAATGCAAGCTAGATTTGAATAAAATATGTGATGGCAACAATGTTTTAAATGATTGGAGGTTTTTTGTCACAAACTTTCTGCTTTCGTAAAACCCCTTGGGTTCTATAGCATAATTTTTTTAAAAAATTAGGTGCAAGGCTTAAAATTTGGTAGGCATGTGCCCTTTGTAATTAACTTTCAAATGAGCTCTTGCAAACTAGATCTAGATAAAGTATGTGATGGCAACAATGATTCAAGTGACTAAAAGTATGTTGTCAAGTTAAACATTTTGTTAGTTCCTTAGAATTTGGTTTAGGTGGGCAAAAATTTACCATAAAATTCTAAAATTTGGAAAGTTTGAACTTTGAAAATATATCTATCAATCCCAATTGAAATCAAGTCATTTAGATTGGTTGAGAGGAAATGGCATCTATTTAAGTGGAAGTGAATTATCCTCACAATTTGGCTTTTGCAACATTAAACTTGGTGATGCCTTGAATTTTTTACACTCAACATTTCGAATTCATTTAAAGCATCACCAAAAAATCATGCAGGTGAAATTGTTTAATTCATCATGGTTAGATGTTTATGGTAAATAATCGAAGTTGAGCAATGCGAAATCAATTGCCATTAAAACAAATCACAAATGATGCATAGGAGGTAAACTATTTATTTTCAAATGCAAACGTGATTTAATATCTAAAAATACATTTTGCACTTCTCCTTCATTAATAACATATGTACCTTCAAGTATAATCACTTCATAAAACCTGGAGTAGAAGGATGGAAAGTGACCTCACATGGGGCATTGGATATCATAATCTAAAAAACATGGAAGGATTGTTACTTGTACATGGCCATAACAATGCATTGTCAAATGATGATTTTGATTTTATTTCTTCTAATGATTCTCATGAGGACACAATGGATGTAATAAATGATGAACAATACATATATTTTTAAAAGGACAACCTATGGCTAAATATCTTATCAACAAATGCTTTGAACTTTTTGTTTGGAAAGAAGATTCTAATCAAATCATGAATTTAATCTTGGAGGAATGAATGGACAATGTGTTATTTGGAAAAGTTTCTAATTCCAATGACCTTAAATATTAGAAGAGGAATAAACAATTCATTTCTATTACATCTTCATAGATATTATGTCTTTCATTTGGATACTGAAATGATTGTTTTAGATGGAGATTTGACATTTAAGGACTTGACAAAACTGAAGATAAGTGGGCTAAGATCAAGTCCAATATCAAGATTGATCCTCATTTGGGTTAGGACAAAACTAACCAATTATGGGAGTTACTTGAGTAGTTTTTTGATGTTTTCACCTGGCATAAAGGAGATTTGGGATGTTACAAGCTTGGGGAGCATGTGGTTGACACCCAAGGCTTTCCTCCTTGCAAAACCACACCGAGTAGGCTTTTATTTTGGGGAAAAACATAAATAAAAAGATAGATTGATGCATTGGTTCTTTTGGGCAAGAGAAAACCAACTTCATTTAAGTATGCTTATCGGGTAATCTTACTAGTCAAGAAGGATAGTAGTCGTTGATTTTGTGGAGATTATAGACCACTCAACTTTCAAACATGTTAAGATGCATTTCCAATGCCACTAGTTGAAGGGTTTAGGGTTCATCCATGGCATGAATTGGGAGGAACATTTGGAGCATCTTTGATATGTTCTATTGAAACTGAGAGAAATTAATAAATTTCAAACTTAATTTTAGAAAGTGTGAATTTGCTAACCTTTTTAGGGCATGTGGTGGGTCGTGAGTGTACATAACCAAATCCAAAAAATATCAAGGTTGTTACCAACTTAGTTTCAACCATAGTTATTAATGTTAAGGTATTTTTAGGAATGATAGGTTATTTTAGGAATTACATCAAAGGCTATTCTTGAATAACCATACCTGTTTTTGGCTTGACCAAGAAAGACGTCACTTTTAAATGGAACCCCAAATGTTAGAATGTTTTTGATTTGTTGAAAGATGCATTGGTTTTTGTTCCAATCCTTGTTCAACTAGACTTCACAAAGGCTTTTATTTTATATGTGGACTAATCCACATGTGGGGTGGTGGGCATATTATCACAAAAAGATGGAAGGAATGAGTTGGTGATTTGTATGCAAGCAAAGGGCTTTCTCTAGTTCAAAAGAAGTTCCACCCTATGGAAGGTGAATGTTATGCATTAGTGTGGGGCATTATGCATTTCAAACAATACTTGTACATTGTAACCATTTCACACTCATACTTAACCATAAACCTTTGGAGTGGATGGCTATGATATCAATGCCTATGGATGGAGGGGCAAATGGATCAATACACTTTAAGATTTCAACTTAAAATTTTTACATTGAGTAGGGTCTAAATGCATGAATGTAGATGCATTTAGTAGAAACCTTGTTGATGTTGTTAAAGAAGATGAAAATGTGACCAATGAATTCCCAAATTACAAGGTGTTGTAACCTATTGATACAACCATTCAGATAAGGAGGAAAAGTTTTAAGATGGGGATCCATGGTTCTGCAACAACTAAGAAACTAAAGATTGTTGAATCATTTATTCATGGTGGAGGCAGAGGGAATTGAAAAAATTCCTACATATTCTAATTTGGTTGTACTAAGGCCTAATGAGTGATGACAAATCATCATGGATTTGCATAATGAAATTGGCCACTTTGGGGAAGGAAGAAAATTGACAAAAATGAATAAATTTTACTTTTGGCATAATAAGACTATAGAGGTGAAGGATGTGGTGCACTCTTGTAAATAATGTCACCTTGTTAAAATGATTAGATGTATTAGATCAAAGCTTGAAGAACTCAAGAACATTCCCATTTGGGATTAATTTTTAAAAGTGGCTCTTGATGTGTGGCTTAACCCTTGTCGGCAAAATATATGTTTTAATAGTTATCGACCACTACTCAAAATGGTGTGATGTAAAGGCAGTAATTGATCATGATGTTAAGACTATTGCCATGTTTTTTTTAAATGATGGTATATGTAAGTTTAAAGTTCCTGAATACATTTTAATGGATAATGGCTTTGAATGGTTTGTGAAATTTGATCAAGTGTGCAAAAATTATGGAATCATACACCAACATTACACCTTAATGGCCTAAATATAATGGGATGGTGGAATGGTTAGTTAAGATGTTGAAGCATGGGCTCATTGTCTTGTCTATCACACTTGAACATTCACAAGACTAGGATGCCTAATTACCTAGATTTTTGTTTGGATGTTGATGTGGAATTCAAGCAAGTACCAAATTCTTTCCACATATGTTGTTGATAGGTTAGACTCCTAGGTTGAAAGCTAACAATTTTTTGAGCCCATTGGTTCAAACTTTCAATGATGATGAAGATCTAGTTGTCATGGTTGAACAAACGATTAGCAAACTTCAATTCATTACAAAGATCCATGGATAAATTTTTTGACAATGTTAATTAGACCCAAGTGAGGTAAAAATGGGTGTATGCTTCCTAGAAGGGTAAGCATATGTTTTTGGGGTTTAAAAAAGGAGAGTCTTTTTTGAAAATCAAAATGCTAGGAAAAATAAATGTCCAACATCTAGATGGGAAGACCCTTTTACGTTTGTGAAGTACTTGGATGGAAATGGTTTTTTGGAATAAGATGAGTGAAGAAGGATTTGTGCAATCAAAGGAAAAGAAGAACAACTTTGGGATAGACCTTGGAGAGATTTATAATTATTTCATACTGCACTTACATTGTGAAAACTAAAGGACTCAATTTGTTTTGTAAGGGATATGTTACATTTGTGATGAAAAACCAACAAATGATAACCTATCTAGATGATGTAGTACCATCAATTGTTGAAAGCAAAATAAAACAAAACTTTCGGTAGTTGATGATGATTAGAAGAGGGAGATGGGTTAATACTTTTGCTCTTGTTTGTTTGCTTATAGGTTATGAACATGGTGGGTTTTTATGATCGACAACACTTACTTTATTTACATGGTTTTTTTTTTGGGTGAGCTTTGTGTGGTGTGCTTCTAATGCATGATTTTTTTGTTGGATATTAATCAATAATGGAATTGGTGTGGAGGATAAGTACCAATAACTTATTGGTTGGGAGTAGTTAAATGTTTTGTTTAAAGTTTTTCTTTGTTATTTTGGTGGAAGTGATGTTGTAAAATTGAGTAGCATGCAAGGGATGAATGTTTGACTATGCAAATTGTTTTTCTTATGGTTGAGGTTATACAAATACCATTGCATTATGTAGCCTTTAAGATAAATGTAGTCCAAAAATAAAAACAAAGGTTGAAGATTAGGGATGTGATGAAGTGCATTAGGGATTTCGAGAGTGGCTGCTTTGGCAAACCAATTTGTGTGCCATTTACATACCCATGTGTAAGGGGAACTTGATATGCCTTTGTTTTTTTGTTATAGGTGACCAACTCTAGAAAAAGGTATTTTGAACTTGAAGTTTTAATCAAACTTGTTCAATTGGCAAACTAAATATTTCCTTTTGTTATTTGAACCTGCATATTGTCAAAATTCAATCATTTGTAAAAGACTTGGACCTTCCATAGTCAAAATTTGATTGAATATATACCTTGAATCATTTCTAGTGCTCCCAATAGTACATGTTTTTCATATGTGTACATTGTAAAACATTTGGAATTTTTTTGCATTAGGTATATTCAAAGGGTACCTTGGACACACTAATAATGCTTCCTTGAAAAATAGGAGGCACCTTGCACCCGGATGATATTAAATCACCAAGGGTTCCATATTGTAGATGGTAGTACAAAATATTATTTGTTTATTCTTTCTTTGATTGCCCAATTGCCTATCCAAGATGTGTCCGGTGATGACATGACACATCTTAGTGCTACCTAGACACAACTTTGTGTCTTCTTATGTAAGCTTTGGGCATGTAATGAACATGAGGAGACATATTATGTTTATTACTAGTGTCTATTACATAGCCAAAGTGTACACAATAGGACCCAAAATTGGTGTTGGGGCATCATCCATCTTTTTTTCAAAAAGATGGATCAAGCCAAGGATAAACAAGAAGAAAAGAAAACATACAATACTTCTATTATGAAGACCCATTGCTGATTTTATTTCCTCACCTTACATCCATAAGAAAGTCATTTACACATATGTAATGCAATTGGAATAATTTCCTTGGTGTAATCACATGTTATATCCATTAATATATCCCTCTTAGAAAAAAAATAGTCCTAAGCCTATTCCTTCTAGTCTTAAGGAGTAAGTGTAAGATTAAAAGGAAACCCATTCCTTCTTTTCGATCTATGAAAGTTTAGATTCATGATAAGGTTTGTTCATGTTTTATAATGGATAATGCTCAAAGGGAAAATGCATTCTCAAAATGGGAGACCATCAAGTATCCTTTTGTTAGAGGCCCCTTATTTTTGAGAATGCCCCCACTTTGGAGTTGTGCCTTACACATAGAGCCCTGCCATTGCAATTTTAGTGTCAAATCAAGCATAGTTATTATAAAGTAGAATATTTATTCCACTTTATGAAGGAACATTTCCAAAAATGAAAAAACCTTCTACAAAGTGGAGTAGTTTTTCAATTTTTGTAATGTTCCTACCCAACATGTATCATGAGGATAACAAATAAAGACCATGGAGGCTTTATCCCCCCTAACCCCTTGGGAGGGTGATGTGAGGTATGGGTGTGTAACTCGAATTTGTGTTTGAGTTTTTGTTGTGTGAACAAAGCGCAAATGAGAAGTTGGATGAGGAAATGATCTAATGGATGAAGTATTGTGAGGATTTGGACTAGTAGGAAGTGCCAAAAGATGAAATGGTTAGTAATCATGAAGCTTAGAAGGTGTCATTATCTTTAGTTGCTTCTTTTCTATTTTTGTGTTGTTTTGTTGCTTGCAAGTTATGAGTTTTGGTTTGCACTTTTCATGGTTTGGATGACATTCAACATTGATCAATTTGGTGTTTTGTGTTGTATTTGGATGTGGTGCATTATGAAGGGCGAACAATGTAATATAAGGAGGAGCTTCTAATGTTATGAAGCTAAGTTCCTTGGTTAAACCTTTGGTTTTAAAAATGTTTGTTTAAGTTTTCAAGTTTGGTGTGTTTGTTTTGGGTTTGTAATTTTTGAAGAATCTACCTGCCAATAGTTTTGGTGAGGGATGAATGCCAAATCATCAATGGAATCTTTCTGAAGAGGGCTTTATGTCTCCATTGTGTCATAGCTCTTTCTTGGAAGGTAGATATGTTAAATGTATAATTTAGGGACTAATTAAGGAAAGTGATGAAGATTTAAAGGAGTTTCAAAAGCAATCTTGATGGCAATTCGGTTTGTGATGGAGAGAGATGTTACTTTCTTGGGGATGTTGTGGGTTTTATGTTGATGGGAAGGAGTACCCACATGTGTGGGAGCTTTAAAGGGAATTAATTTCTACTTAGACAGCCTTGGTGTTATTAGGATACATTGGCAACGGGATGTTTGGATTCTCATTTTCTCTTTGTACAATTTCATGAGATAAATCCGTGAGAATTAGGGTGGATTTCATGTTCTGTTATTGTAAGCTGGGAGTGTGAATTGCCATGATAAAATCAGTGGGTTCAAGAGAGAAAAGCTGGAGTGATCTAATTCCTTATTGTCCATAGATTAGTGTTATTAATGTTTCAGATGCTAAAAATGCAATGTTGTTTTGTTGCTCTTTTGTTCTACAAAGTTTCACAGCAATCTGTCTGTGTCCACGATGTCCATGATTTCACTTCAGTAGTAGGTGTTGCATTAGGTTGCCCTCTCTTTTAGTGACAGGTCCATCCCTTTAGCTCTGCCTCAAAAGGTGAGCCCTTACCTGAAGACAATGTTTTTTTGAAGAAAAAAAATGGGTTCAAATTGTCATTTTTAGATTATAGGTTCTTGCAATTGGCTAGTACATAGTGAGGATTCAATAAATTTTTACTTTTTTGTCTGACATTAGCCAGATTTGGCGAAGTCCTCTTGTGGAGGATCGCAAATCCACCTACCTCGTGAAATTGCAAAAAGAAAAAACCCTGCTTGGGGACCCGCCCCTCGCCCATCCCAATACTCGAGACTCAGTAAGTGTAAGATGGGTACGTGTAAGAGGCTGCCTCTTTTAGAGTTTTGGGTGATAAGTTCTTAGTATGAAGGACAGATACCCATCAATTATTAACCCGGGTATATATCCATTTTACCTGCCATTTCTCAAAACATATGAAAAGGGTCGAAGAATCGGCCCAAGAATTGTCAGTTCTTCGCTAATTCTGAGGGTGAGGGTGGGGCGTTCCTGAAATAAGGGGCCTCCAATAAGAGGCGGTCCTACACTTGAGGCCGACGGTTGCCCCTTTCAGACCGCTGTTAACGACGTCAACGTCCCCGGGACGCCTTGCAGAAATTAGGGTTAGGGTTAGGGTTAGGGTTTGGGGATCGTTTTGTAAACTCTCTCGGAGAATTTTTCTGTTGTCTGTCTGTGGACATCTGTGTCGTTGCTGTTTTGCGGAACGTAGCAAGTAGGAAGTCATGGATGCCGAGGCTGCAATTTCGACGAGTCCTCCTGTGACTTCAACAACGGCTCCAATGGTCGCCTCTGCGCCATTAGGATGGTCTGCTGTGGCCAGGAAAGATGCCGTCCCTGTGCCGCCCAGAGTAGCCACGGAGACTGTAAGGTCTCGAAGTGGCCTGCGTACTCTGGTGGTGGATGCCAATGCTATCATCGGAGGTGCCTCGCATCTCCTCGGAGCTGCTGATAGGTTCTTCACCATACGCCAAGTGCTGGAAGAAGTGCGGGATCCTATCTCTCGCTTGCAAATGGCGTCGGTGCCGCTGACTCTTGAATGCGTTGAGCCAGAGAAGGAGGCTATCACCAAAGGTGTGGCATTCAATTGTTGTTCTTTCTTTCTTTCCGCCTGCGTTCTTTTTTTGGTTTTTTTTGGTGTTGAGAAGCAGAAGCAGGAATGCCAAATTGTTTGCTTTTGGTGTGTGGTAGTGGTGCAGTTCGCCCGGGCTACCGGCGACTTGCAAGCGTTGTCGGAAGTGGATTTGAAGCTTATAGCGCTTGCTTACACTCTTGAAACTCAGGCACATGGTACTTCGCACCTGCGGTCAAAGCCTCCTCCTCTACAGGTGTATTTCTCTCTTCATGGAATTCTTCCCAAATGCACTACGCTGTATGCACTCAAAAGTCGAGTTCAACTCTGTTTTCCATTCTCTTAAGGTTTAGGGTTTAGGGTTTAGGGACTTGTCAAGGTTAATGAGTAAGATGAAGGGTTTGCACACATGGGGTAATTATCGAATATGTTCAGGAGTCAGCATTTGTTGTTGTTTGCATCTGCAAGTCACCTCAAAGTATTGCATCATTTTGTGAGGTAGATTTAACCTCTATTATGAGTGGCATGCAATTTTAAAGGAGCTGCTGGCTGTCATGTGGAGTCTGTAGGTTGTGAGCTCAAAGCCCTAGTATTTTCTGGTGAACTTCTGTCAATGGCAATTCACGGTTTACTTAGATTTTGGTACAAGAGTGGGGAGTGAAATTGGCATGTCCTACAGCAGCTCCACCAGTGCTCAGTATGTGGCCCAGCAGTGTTCCGCAGGATGCTGAGGCCAGTAAAAGGCACAGCAGAGCTTAACTTCTGCTGTTGATTGGCTAGATAGTTTGATTGGTCCAGGTGGGTTGCTATTAGTAGTCTCCCACCTGTTTGTAGTCCCAGTTTTAGTTTTATGGGTGGGGTTGGAAAAAATGAAAATAATTAATCTTGGATGGGAGAAATAGTTTTGCAGGGTCACATACCGAGCACCAGTGGAGCTGCTCTTACAACTCTAATTTGCATAATGCAACCACATAAGTTTACTAGCTTTTTTTCCAATCTTTTGACTCTTCTTAAACCCCAGTAATGCACCCTTCTATATGGACACAACCTCAACCCAACTGTCTGTCATGGATGGTCCTACCTACAAGGACTTTAGTTGCATTTCCAATCCTCCTGGTATAACCATGTGGTTTTTGGTGTTGAGGAACCTATCATTTGGAATTGTGAAGGCTATTTTGTATTTGTGCAACTATGTTTACCTGCAAGTTAAGCTAGTGATGGTAATGTGGTCTCAGGGGATGATGAGATTTGCAGGTCACTCCAGTTCAAAATCACCGGCAAAAAGAACCTCCTGGATGGGGCACCAATGTTCCAAATCTTCAGGAATGGGAAGACCTTCCAGAGGAAGATACCAGTGGCAATGAACCTGGTGAGAAACATATCCAAGGCATTAGCAGCTCCAGGAATCAGTCCCACATCCTTGGGCTTCAATCCTTAAGCTTGAATAAGATGGATGAGATCAAACATTCTGCTGCCCAAAACCAAGAAACTTCCCTTCAAGAAAATACAAATACTGTTTCAAGCTTGAAACATGTGCATTGTGAGCCAGCAGTACCTGAGGCCATGGAGGACATCAATATAGAATCAACACCTATCATCAATGGGAATAAACCTGGACCCAATAATGGGTTGAAGTTTATGTCAGAGGGAGTTGCTCCAAAAGCCAGAAATACTTCAAGCTTGAAAGATTTGGGCATGCAAGCACCTGAAGTTGTGCATGAGTTTCAGCCAAAGCCTGGCCCCAATCTTGAAGGCAAGTCCATGGCAGTGGGCTCTGATGCATCAAAGGGTGAGATTGAGGAAGAGCACAGCAGTGACTGGGTTAGAGCATGTAGCAGAAGCACTCGCAGAAATTTCTTGAAGCGTGAAGCAAGACGAGCGGCTCGAGCAGTGAATCCAGAACAAGGTGCAAACACTCAACATGGAATGTTTGGCAAGGGTGCTGAAGTCTCAGCACTGGAAGAAGACATTGATGAAAGAGAGATACCTGATTTGACAAGAACAGAGGAAGATGTTTTGAGCGGCAAAGCAACTAAAAGTGATAACCCTGCCACCATCACTGATGCCCTGCTGGATGGGGAGACTCATTCTGCAGACACATGGTTGGCTGCAGAAGTTGCAGAGGCATTGAGACAAGATGAGCAGAGCGCAGCTGATGGAAATGAAATAAAGGAGACCAGAGCTTTTGCTGCAGCTGTTACAGACCTTGAGGAAGAGGATGGTAAAACCCAAAACAGTTGGATACTTTTGTCTCAAGCCATTTCTTGTTTGTTGTCATGCCCAATTGTGGTGTCTTCAGCAAAATTTGAAACTTTGGTTTAAATCTCGAAGTTGCAGTAGATATGAAGCAGCTGCAGATTTAAACTCAATGCAATTGGATGCTACAGGGACCCTATCTGAAGAGGAGAGCTTTGCAGATACCAGTGGTGAAGATTATGCAACTAGCATTACAGGTGACACAGTGCTGTCAACTCAGGGTGAGAGTGAACAGAGCTGGACCATTCGACCTTCCTGGCAGTCTTCTATTGCTTGTGTGACAGGTGATTTTGCAATGCAGAATGTGATTCTTCAGATGGGCCTGCGATTGCTTTCACCCTCAGGGATCCATGTCCGTGAACTCCACCGGTTTGTCCCTTCTTTCTCTTGGTCTTAAAGTTCTCTGTCTCATTTATTGCTTTCTCTTCCTGTGCAGCACTTTGTAGAAAAGTACTTATTGTGGTTAATTTTCATGGTTGCAGGTGGGTTCTCAAGTGTACAGCATGTGGGAAGGTAACTCCAGAAGTGGGGCGCATCTTTTGCCCAAAGTGTGGTAATGGGGGCACTCTATACCGGGTTTCTGTCACTGTGGGAGCCAATGGAAGCCTTCATGCTGGACGCATTCGTCGTATCAGTCTCCGTGGCACTCGTGTATGCAATACATTCCATGGTTTACGATGCACTCTCTTATTTTGCACATGTGAACAAAGTGATTGTGAAAGTTCCTCTGACTGATAAAAAGCAACATATCACATTATATTTTCTACTCTCCTACAGTATGTTTGCTGAACCTATAGGCTTGCATAGAATCTATATCCTTGGACTGGAGATACCACATGATAACAGCATATTGTCATCTAGGGTAGTAGCTTGCCAATTCATCTATTGTATGGTGTTTGCCTGCACAGCAGATTCACAATGTTCATCTTGGTAATGATTGTCTGCAGCCCATGTTTATTTCTTGAGTATTATGGTAAGCTCTCTATTTGTGGGTGCAGTATTCACTACCTTTGCCAAAAGGGGGAAGAGAGGGAGCAGCCACTAATCCTATATTACGTGAAGATCAACTACCCCATAGGCTTCTTTACCCCAAGGCAAAGAAAAAATCTGCAAATGCTGTAAGTGTTGTACTTGTTTACTTTGCTGCATGGTGTTTTTGCTATATTTTCAGTGTTCTAGCCAGCATTATGGCTGAGCCTTCCTGTACTTATAGAACCGGACAGCAACTCAGTATGCAGGTTCTGCATTGTGTGTGACCCATACCCAATTTTGAGAGCAGAGTTGGTTGGGAAGTTATGGTGGCTTGTCAATATCTTGAATGTGGTTGTTGATGGTCCCTAGACTGATGAGGGACTGTCACTCATATACACATGGCACATATTGTTTTCTAGTTCAGGATGAACTTCTGTGGCTCTCTTGTTGGGTGTTCTCCTTCCTTTCCTGTGTTTGTTTTCTATTTCTTGTTGTTTATACCCTTTTCATTTGGTTTCTTTTGACTGGCAAGCTGGTTATCATAGAATTTTAGTTTGGACTCTACTTGAGATGTATAGCAAATATTTGCAAAAGACAGTTTGACCTTCTATCCTTGTGAAAGGATATGGGCAAACCCTGCAAGTAGCAATGGTACCTATGGCCTTTAGATAAGAAATAAATTTGGTTATCCTCTCAGTTTAATGTCTGAATTCTGTACTATTTGTGGCATTTCTCCAGTTCTAGGAAATGGGCACAAGTCCCTTGACATGACTTTCTTCCGCAAGGGCTTAATATTAAATGTGCCAAATGTTTGATTGAGCTGATTCAGGATCTTGACTTCACCACAATGGACACAATATTTCAAGGTGTCCATGCCAAAAATCAGGGCAGGAGTTCTCAAGTGAGAGAGGCAGTTGCTATCTTTGGTGGTCGGCAGAATCCCAATGAGCGGCGGGTTGCACGCAAGCACTAGATCTATCCTATTATCAATGGAAAAGATCCAGAAGAAAGGTGGAAGGTCATTTTGTGAACCTTTTTGAGTGAGTTAGTGGCGGCACTAGTTCTGGCTTTTGAATGTTGGTTTTTCAGTACAGGAAGAAGACTTTATGATTTATGAAAGCATGAAAGGTTGTCAGCAAGGATCTGTGAACTATGTAAGAAATGAAGTTATTGCACTGTTGGATCAATTTGGTACATTGCAGAATTTTTGGTGCCATCCTGCATGTGCTGTTGTAGACTGGAAGTTCTGTGGATCACTCTGTGCTTTTAATTGAGAACAATTAGGGTTCTCCTGTAGCAATCCATGACCTTGTTGCTGCAGACTTTGCAATTGTGCAGGAGGGACTTAGTTCCACCAAGTTGGTAACAGTCATTGAACTTATCCAGGCAGTGTGATAGGAATCATTACACAAACATGATACAAAGACCAGACCTAGAATTAGAGGTAGGGTAAGATGTCTTTTTAGATTAGTGTCTTTTCAAAAGCTGTTTTTCAACCACCAAATTCATGAGCAGATTTTCAATGCCTTCTTCACCAATATGCATCTCATTTCCACTCTCCAGCAATGTGCATCTCATTTTTTGTTTCAATGGAATCTTAATCCAATTGTTGAATTGAATTTAGTTGAATTGTAATTCAATGAAATTTGAATTTGATTTCAATGTCTTTGAACTAAATTTAAGAATGTGAGTTCAATACGAGCTACATGCAAAGTCATTCAATATTTTCATCCAAATGGAACTTAATTTTTTCAAATCACATTTATTTTTTGGTCAATTGATTAGTTGATCATCAGTATTGGTGCATAGCAATGTGAAGCCCAAGTTTGATATGAAACAATGGAGGCATTAAAGCAAACATCAAGCGAAGACATGCCAAGCAAACACATGGGAGAATATAGGTGGGGTACTTGTAGAGCAATGGAGTTTTGGTTAGTGTTGTCCATTGATGGGACATTGCATGGTACCTGACCTGGTGTCATGTTAGTTACAGCTTCCCCCCTACCTCCCTTCTGAAAATGATCCAAGATCCCATGGTAACCAAGATCTTTTGTTTCAATTTTATGATATAGCCACACTGACGACCATCCACAAGAGGAATTAGCCAAATTTGGCTATAGGTCAGAGAGGAAAGTAGAGAAATTTAAGAATCCTGCAATATTTTGACAGCCTACTAGAACCTATTGTCTAAATATGGTGATTTCAGAATTTTTTTCCTTGAAATCTGGCAACTTTGGCACAAATTTTTCACAAATATCCTTTGGATTAGTCACATTGGATTATTAAATTTTTGTCGCCAAGTGGCTAAAATTTGCCCCCAAAAAAATGCTGATGGTAATATGTTAGACTAGCCAATTGTTAACACCCATTTAAATTTATGCACATCCATAGTAAATACACCATGCCAATGGCCTTCAAGCACATACATATACAATTTGAAGGCCCCCTCCATAAAAAGTCAAGCATTTGATATCTAATTTGCAATGACAACAGAATAGCATTTGTGTAACTCACCATACACAAATCCAACGATGTAAAAAGACAACATTTTGTAAAGATACGAAGAGTAAGGAGGAAGTGAAAATGAGTTTCAAAGTCTTGCAATCTCAATTCGCCATTGTTCAAAACCCTTGCAAACTATGGCAAATTGATACAATCTAAGAAATCAGAATTGCTTGTGTGATTATGCACAATATCATGATTTAGCACAGGGATAGTAATTGCTTGCCAAGTAGTCACTTCCCTTTTGTCTTCTCTAGTTTTTAACCATTGAAGTACATCCTTGAGGATTAACCAATAGTTTATGAAAATAAATGAACCTCTTTTTGGGTGCTTTGACTTATAGAGCTCTAGTGCTTTCTACAACATATCTTCATTAGAAGTGTTGCTTTCACTAAGGGTGACCACAACTTGATAGTTGTTGCAAAATTTTGCTATGTTGTGTTTGATTAAACCCCATTTTGTCTCCAAGCTTCTAGCAAGGCATTCTTTGCAGTTTGTAGGTCAAGTTTTGTTTTAGTGTTCCTCAATTTGCTCCCAAATTGGTTGAGACTTTTGCCCATTCCTCATGATAAGATTTTGCAATATGTGAAAAATCATCCTACACAACAACTTCTCCACAACAATTTTTTTGTAACTATTGTAGTAGAATCAGGTTCTTACGTTGCCATGCTTGTCAACATCAGTTGATGACATTTGTAGAGCAATCTCTAGAGTTTGATATCGCCCACCAAATTGTGAAGCTTGGCCTGATTTTTCATGGTTCTTGCAACTTATTTGTAGTCCTAGTTGCCCATTTGGAGTGTGCATTTGTTGCGATTGTTCCTTGACAGTGCTATAATATCATTGCAAAGGCATTTAAGGGTCTAAACACAAAACAATTTCCCCAGGATGTGCCACTTTGATTAAGTATGTGATCATGATGGTGGGAAGAGCTTGCTTAACCTGAAGGGAACATTAAACTTTATTCTTCATTAGCAATTCTTCAGCATAAAATGGCGAAAAAGTCACCATGAATGGGTTGTGTTGGATTGGGCTGGGCCTCAAGATATCTTGGTCTTTGGTGCAAGTGTAAAATTAAACTTAGCATATTGGAATTAACATTCCTTAAATTTTCAGAACTTCAATATGGGCCAGATTCTCTACATTTTTGTACTTGTCGATGTTGATATGGTGGTGTGAGTGTGACATTTTGTACATTGTCTATGTTGAAATGCAAGTCTGCAATGGTACCATGTTGATAAGTACAATGGGTGGGTTACTCTTGAACCTAGAAACCAAGTGGGGGCCATAAAAGATCTCACATCATTTTAATTGTTGAATATTAAGTTCCCTACTTTACTAGTAGTTTTGGATAAAATTTTTTAAACACCAATCATTTTGTGTTAGGGAAGCCACACCAAAGTTCCTTCCAACTTCATCTTTTTTGAAACTATTCATAAATAATGATAAAAGTAACATAAATGTGTGGTTCAAAAAACCTCGTTGCAATGGTTTGTCCAGAATTCCATTAGGCTCACCTTCAAGGCATGAGTCTCAAAAATTCCCGTACATTTTCAGTGAACATCATTTGAATCTGCCACCCAATAGACCTGATATAAACTTTTCATCCATGGCCATTTGCTTGGCATGTGGCCCAAACCAAGCCCATCAAAACCTAAAAGCATCAAGACATAGTGGACCAATCGGCAATTTTTTGAATTTCAATTGGTCAATGGCGCAAGCACTCAAGTGTAAACCATTTCTCAAATCAAAACCATTTATTTTTCACAACCTAATTTCTTGCAGCATTCTCTAGTGAAGCCCAGGATTCCCCACTCAACATAATACCACCCTTGGACAAGGGTAGCTTCAAAACATGTTTGTCAAATAATTATATTAATTATGAAGATTCCATGTAGAAATTTTTCTTGAAATTTTTTGAAAAAAAATGTCCAACATTTCTACATTAATAATTTGTGTTGAAGCTTCCATACATCCAAGTGCAGCATCCACTGGAAACTAAATTGTGACTTTGTTGAGGATGAACCACATCTAAGTTACCTGGGTAATCTATCTTGTAAACCCTTGTACTTTTGCCTTACACTACCTAGGTAAACTACCTATGTAAGTGGGTAAGTATCATAGGCAAGTAGGTAGGGAATATACTTAATGCTTGCTATGTAGGTAGTTAAGTAGGTAAGGTACTTGGTTGCCTACTAGGTAGGTAGATATTTTATTTGGATGGTTACTAAACAGCTAACCACCATGGTTAGGTACGGGTCAGCAATTCAATGAAAAAGTGTTTCCTATCCACATACTATCCATCCTGCATAATGGGCCGATGGGTGGTGGTTCACCCTGGCCACATGAACAGGCCTTAGCTGACCCAGCACCTACACAGGTACCATGGTAAAAACTAAAAACCCCTGAAACTAATTTTTTGGGTTGCTCATAAAACATCATAAAATGGTCTTTTGAAAGAGTAAATCAAACGAAAGCTATTGGGTCCAAATTTGACATTTCTAGGGTTAAATTAGCCAGGAAGACACCTCACTTGGAAAGGGTGAAGGTACCACCACCACTACCACCACTACTGTAGGTGGCTTGTTCTCATCCTGGCCAATAGAACAGAGGAATGTGTTGGGTGGGTAAAAGGGGAAAAAGATTCCCAAAATTGATGAACAAAGAGCATTATGTGTGAGTCAAATAGGGTTTAAAAAAAGAGCAAGGAATGATCATTATATAAAGCTTGGTTGGATCTCTAGTGTACTGAGGGAGTGTGAGGTAGGGAACAACTAACTATCCCAGTAGAGTAGTAGCCTCTTTTTGTCTCTGGAGTTTGCTGGTGACAGAAGTTGCTGCTGCTGCTGCTGCTGCACCTGCTGCAGGTGTGTGGCCAGATTGATGAGAGAAGGAAAAGTTCAGAGGGAAATGTGCTGCTGAACTTGCTACCCACAGTTTTAGAGCTTTTTGGGTACACTTGTGTCATTAAGAACCATTTCCCATGCTGCACTCATGAAAGTGGTGAGTCCAAAAAGCCTGATCCAAATCCTGCCAAAACTTGGGAGCTAACTTGGTTCTGTCTGTTTTACAACCTTTTTTGGATCCTTTCTCTAGGGGGTACCAATTCAAAAGGAAGTACCTGGTAGGGTTGAAACCAACCCTGGAAGAAGTAGAGTTCTCCATTCAAAATCCAATACATTTCTTCTGCTGTTGCTGCTGCTGGGTTTTTTCTTTCTTTTTTCTTTTGTCTGGAGATGAATGGAATCTTATGGGTTGTCTCTGCCAAGTGTTTTAAAACCTTGGCTTTTGGTGGGTAGTTGATCAATTCTGGTTGCCAATAATATCTCCTTATATTATGGATGTTGAGATTCAATATTAAATTATATCTATTTGCTCATTCAACTATTTCATGAATTTATATGTGACCCAGTACTCAGTACCCACCAGTGCAACATCCATTGGAAACCTGCTATGACTCAGTTGTGGATAAACCACAACCCAGTTACTATGGTTCCACCTTGGTAACCTATCCTCTAACCTTTCCTACTTCCCCCTTCCCTAACCTTGGTAACTACTTATGTAAGTACCAATGTTGGGCAGATATCATAATTCCCCGTGATACCCACCCAGGCTTTCAGGTTGATTCTCAGCCTAAACATCACCTCTTGTGAGAACCATCAAGTTGAAACAACTTATGGTTTTCTTTCCGGAGAATGCAAGCACAAGAGAGTAAGAGATTTGAGAGAGCACTCCAAGCCAAAGCTCAAGCTCAAATGGCACGAGAGCATTCAAGCTTTCCTTTTCTAAGTTGTTCAAGCTTTATTGTTGCTACTTATGGTCTCTCCTACTACTAAAGCTTTATTATTGTTGCTTGCATTTTCCTCATGCTTTTACTTGTGCTCTCTTGCCACTGCTCACAACTTCTTGTTTCAACTCATGTTCTCTTGTCATTGCTTGCACTCTTGCATCTACTTCCACTTTCTTGATGTTATTCACACTTTTCCTCCTATGGTTCATGATCTCCTCCTCCTACTTGTGTTATCTTGATCTCCCCAATAAAGTATTCACTTTATTACTCGGTGCTCTTTCCCTCTATTGCACTCAATGTTATCTTGCTTTGTTGCTCAATGCTCTTCTACTCATTGGCTCTCCTTTCATGTTTTGCTAGTACTTCTCCCCCTCTTACCTATGCATAGGTGTGGGGTGCTTTTGATTCTAAACTTTGAACGCTAATGATGATGTTCTATATCAATTGATCCTATGCACTATATTTGTATTTTTTATTTTATTTTGTTTGTTTGATTATTATTATTTTTTTTTTTGTTACTTTGCTTGTAATTTTTTGATGTTTTATCTAGTTAAGTATGAAATGTATAATGAAAGGGCAATTAAAAAGGTTAACATGATGAAGAGGCATTGATTGGTTGGAAAACCAATTAATTTTTTTCAATATCATCAAATGATGAAAAGCATTCTAAATTCAATAATTTTTGTTTCCGTTGGTTCGAAAACTAAGAAATGATGAATGTGCCCACCGCTTTTTGAGGACTTTATGACAAACCAAAAGTGCAATGAAACATTCCACAATTTCGGGGGCTTAAGATGTGATCACAAAAGAAACAAACATCTATGGGTGAAAACATGGTAAAATAAACAAAAAAAATTAGTTTTCAAAAATCTACTAAAAAAAAGGTTCAATTTTTTACACAAGTAAAAAAATTCAAAGTTGCTTTAAAATTATGAAACTAAAAGACCTTCCATTGAAATTATAGTAAATTGGATACAATATTTTTTAATAAATTAGTGCAACAAAAGTGAATAATATCTTTTTTTGAAATTGACTAGTCAATATTGTGTTTAAAACATTCCTTTACATTGGAAGTTTGATATATTATGATTATAATATGTAAAATTTGAAAGCACATAAGTACATTTTATGAATCCATTAACTTGAAGATGGATAATGTCTAATATTTCACATATTAAAAATCTATTCTACAAGAATTGTTTTTTTTGCAAAGTAGAAAAAACACTACTTGCATTAAATTGGAAAATCTCCTTACATGCATATTGAAAATGTGATTTTTTAGTATCATTGTAATAAAGTCAAAGAACTTGTTCATATTGATATTGAATAATTAATACTTATGAGTTCAATGTATCAAAGTTTATTTAATGACTATGTTCCATTTATGTTGCAAAGATTTTACATTGTCCACTTTAGTAGGCTTTCACTTTTATATTAATAGATGAATTCTAACTCTTGCAATATTTAAAAATTTACAATCTCATTCTTGCATTTTGTTACGAGGAAATGAAAAAATATTGAGTTATTATTTTCCATTTAGGTTTTTCTTTAAAAATGTTTGTAAATGTTTACATTAATTTTGTTCTAGACTTCAAATTGTGTTGTGTCATGTGAATTTTTTTTTCAAAGTAAAAAATCAAATTAGATTACATAAAATGAAATGATTGGCTAAACATGAACATATAGTTGTAAAACAACTTCTCCCAACTCGAGAAGTGCCAAATGACAACTCTTTGGGGAAGAAGTTATCTAGCTTTTGCAACCACGACATAAGTTGTGGATGTAGATTCAAATGCACAAATTCAATTGCCAACTATAGGGTTTAGGGTGTTCCCAACAAATTTGAATTTTTATTTCAGGATTTTGAAGTGACTTACCCCCCTCCCCCCAATTTTTGAAGGTTTTGATTATCATGGTGTGTTTATTTTTCCTTAATTGTTCACCATTTGGAAGATATAAGGGGTGTGAAAATTTCAGGGGGGTCAAAAAGATGAGGGTGTAAACTTTATTTTTATAAAATTTCAAAGTTTCAAAGTGATGTACCACCCCATTTTCGAGGGTTCTGATGCTAATGGTGTGTTTATTTTCACCTAAAAGTGTACAATTTGCAAGATATAGAGGGTTTAGGGTTTAGGGTTATATGTTGTCCCAAACAAATTTCATATTTTATTTTGGGATTTTGAGGTGAACACACACTAAACACCAACCCCCCCATCCCGTCCCAATTATTGCTTTTTTTTCTGTTAATTTTCTCA
>Ga0116227_10002805_pt1 | contig 39331 bp, 21 predicted proteins | sample S1TSphgellanicum_FD_89693 | JGI IMG/M metagenome (GOLD analysis project Ga0116227, IMG submission 89693) | Host-associated microbial communities from peat moss isolated from Minnesota, USA - S1T2_Fb - Sphagnum magellanicum MG | ecosystem: Host-associated > Plants > Peat moss > Unclassified...
AAAAATTTAAAAAAAAACCCCCCCCCCCCCCCCCCCCCAGATTTGGGAAAGAAAATTTTAATTGCGTAACAAGTTCAGACTTGGGGTGGCCAATGGCACAGGTTACACTAGCACTAATGATAATTAACTGAAGAAACCATCAAAAAATGATTTGCTTCTTTAGATCAAACTTATGGACGAGTAAATTAGGAGGTATTATAGTCATCTTCAAAGTTGATAATAAAACTTTTTACAAGACCATGACTCCTCCTCCTCTCTACCTCTCTTCCTATGTAAGTTGATGACATTAATCATTCATTTTATTCATCAAGTTGTAGTTTGTAAGCTAGCCTTCTCCACCCAAAGGAGAGATGTCTCAAAAAGAAAAATTAAAATTCTCTATTTTTACCAACTTGTCAGAAAAATCATATGTTGGTTCTCTTGAATGCCTGGGGAACTTCCAACTCTAGTAGTGTTCTAATAACTAGTGTGTGTGTGTGTGTGTCTCTCTCTCTCTCAAGAACAACTTTTTGTCAGCCAAAAAAAAAGAAAAAAAGACAAATTGAATTGGAACTTGGAATCCAGAAATTAGAGTTATTCAAAAAGTAAGAAAACACAGCACCGGAACCCTGAGTTTGGTCATACACAGGGTGAGATTTTTTTTTAAACCTGCAAAAAAGTACATTAGCATTCAACAGGGGATGAAACTCAGAAAAAGCATCAATTTTGGTGATAAACTGAGTTTCATCCTGTCTTTCCTTTTTCAGCAAACTCTTCTTACTGAGAATTGTGAAACAAAAAGCCCAATTTGATTGTTCACTTGTGAGGCCTTAGTTTTGCCTAGCTAGGTATTATGATTTCTTATGGGCATAAAAATTCCCAAGCAGCTTATCTCATCTCAACAAATGGCAACATTATGTTGTGGAATTCTTTCAATTTTTTGGGGGGTTGGGCAAGGGGTGGGTTGCTGCCCCAGTGCCTATTAGATATCACAGGGGGGGCACTTTCATGAATGTGTTACCAACCAACCAGCAACAAGGCCATTACAATCTGCCCACTAACACTGGGGTGAGGTATGCAAAGATCCTTTTGATCAAATGGGTCAGATGGGTCATCTGCAAAACTACTGACTCACACACTGAGTGTAGTTTTGCACTGGACGAAGATTCACACCTCACAAACATGATCACAATGGACAAATTAGGAAAAAAATGAAGAAGACATTAAACTGCACAAAAAAAAACACAAGATGATTGTGTGCAAAAATACAAAAGGGATATTCACATTCACCAGACATGATCACTATGGGACAAGAGAGAAAAAGCAAGAGAGAAAGGAAAAGTGTTGAAATCCCACCAATCATAAATAAACCAAAGCCAAAGCACCCCAAAAAAAAGAGGGAACACAAGGAACAAAGTGAAAGGATCCACTCATGTCCAAGAAGACAAAAGAACCACCTAAGAGGCCCAACCACAAGGGGAACATCATCAAGTTCCCAAACCCATCGAGTTCCCGTAACCCCCTCCTCTTGCAAGAAGCATATCAAATAAGGAAAGGGGAGGACTTCCTGAAAGAAAAAGACATGAGGAGGATACAAAACAAAAGGAAGGAGCTGAGGGTGTACATAAATACCAAACAGATATTCACATTCATAACATGCCCAATTGTGGACACAAAGGGTTTTACCTTGGTAACCTATCGTGTTAACCCTCTGACAACTTTCACCTCACACTACCTAGCACCTATGTAAGGTAGATAAGTAGCATTGATAAGTAGGTACGGAATGTAGGTGGTTACTATCTAGGTAAGTAAGTAGGTAATGAACTTGGCGGCTACTATAGCTACGTAGATGCATCTGGATGGTGTATACATAGCTAAATCACTTGGGATTAGTTACGGAACAGGAATGCAATGAAAATGTGTTTCCTATCCACACATCATCCATCCATTATGTATGGTGCCCTGGGGGTTCACTCTGGCTGGGCCCTCTGGCTGCAATGCAATCAAAATACTGCATTCAGAAAACTGTTGGTCAGTTCCGAAGAGTTGAGCAGCTGGTTCCTGGTCTGGTTTTTTTTTGGTTCAGAGGAGGTTGAAGGAAATCCCTGCAACTTCTGCACATTGGGGGAAATCCCAAACTGGACTTGGAACGAGAACAAGACTCTGGAACTAACCTTATAATGCTCGAACTTTGGACCAACCAGCAGATCGCAGCAACCAACACTGGGTGCAAAGTGCAAACCTGTTTTCCCCTGCAGGTCTGAATGTTTTTTCAACTAGAGCTAGGAACTTGGAAGGTATCAGAGTTTTCCGCAAAGTCACCCTGCCTTTGGGCCTGCTTTTCAGCCCCTATCCCTTCTTTCAGTGGTCTCTGCAAAGTAAGGAAATTTTGTTAAATCTCAGGATGGAATGCTCGCCATTTAATGCACAAGGTTCGAGAGTAATTATAGTAGTTGTACAGATAGGAGCAGGGAAAATATATTAGCAACAATGGAGGCGCTCAAGAAAAAGGAAAGACAGGATGAAACTCAGTTTACCCCCAAAGTTGATGGAAAATTTAATTTGTATCCCAATTATTTTGTTTCGAAAAATTTTCATTCCCAATTACACCACGTTTCATGCCCTATTATGCTGAAACTGGCCATTCTCACTCCCTAGTCGCATGACTTTACAGAGAACTCTATTGCTTTCTGCAAAAAACATTTAGTTACAAGTAAGTATCACATATTCTTTTGAAAAGCTCAAAATCAGCTGTACTTCTTCTGTCAGGTGGTCACTTATGATTTATTTGTACAACACTAGTACTTCCATAATCTCCAATCTTGGGTTCTTTGCAGATGTAGAATCAGCCTAGATTCCCAAACCAGACTCAGTCAGGAATGTTCTTATTTTAAGAACTAATAATAAGAACCCAAGGTTTAGTTGGGGATGTGATGAAGAACAACAACAATAGACACACAAAGCCCCTCAACCTAACATAAGGTTCCTTCCATACATTCAATTAAAAAACACTACTTTTGGATCCAAATGGCTTCATGGGCTGAAGGTAAAGGAAAAAAGCTTTTCTATTTGTTTATTAACGACATTCCACCTGAACAGATCTTGGCCAAGAAGATGAATAGAGATGATATGAGCCTGGCAAAATGCTGAAGCCAATTAGATATCACATATTTATTAAAAAATTGGTAGATCAGAGACTAGATTTCCTAAGATAAGATGCATGAACAAAGTTAAAGAGGACCCAATAGAAAGACAAAATAAGGGATGAACTTTACCTCTATGAAGACAAAAGGAGACCAAACCTTGATCATCCTTGAAGACAAAAATAAAATAAAATATGGCAACCATGTTACCCTAGTGAGCAATGGACAATGACAAAATGTCTCTCATTACTGTTCCACAATGGCTACAACTTGTCCACTCTTGAAAAGCATAAGTAGACACTAGGCACTACAAAACCCTAGTAAACTAGTTCACCCAGATACCATATTATTAGTAAGTGTCAGTCTTCATTAATTCTCCCTTTAAGCATGTGGCCTAGTTCAGTATTTTCATCCCCAGGCTGCTGCACACATTCTACCATTCTCTAGTGTTGTTGATTCACTCATAACTAGCCCCCTTCCTTCCCCTCTCTATTTTCTTCCCAAGACTGGCTATGTGCCAAGTTGTGTGTGTGAGGTGGAGCTTATTGTGCAATATTGTTTAATTGGAGAGTGCCTATGATGGCGAGTTGTGATTTGCAAATGTCTATAGATTGGCTACAATAATAATAGTTGTGATAAAAGAAATTGGCAACATGGGTGGTTGATGATCCAATATATATTTGGCTATTGGGTGATTGCCAAGAATCGTGATAAAAAAGCATTGGCAACAAGTGGTTGACAAGGTAGTATGTTTGGCTAAAAGGTGATTGCCAAGGTGGTACATTTGGCTTCATAGAGCAACAAAGAAGCTAGTAGAAGCAAATGTGCAACCCTATGCTCATTTCACTACCTTTCATTGAGGCTCACAAGTTCACTCACATACAATGTTTTAACTTCTTGCATCAATGTAATCTCAATGATGTCCTTAGAAGTTAGGAAGTTCGATTGTGATCTCGAGTTGTATTTATTCTACAAATACTTGGATAAAAAGCCATTGCTCTTCCAAAAAAATAGTTACTAGTTTTCGCAAAATTCATTTTACACTTGCATATGAATGAAAATAATCAATTGCACCATTGCCTTGTGTAGTTGGCTCAATGCTAAGCACTTTGTTGTCCATCGGAATTTTATGGACATATTCAAATATAGATGGTTCTATATTGATTTCCAAAGTCACCTGCATACTCCAATATACCTTTTCCATCTTTAAGAAAAGGAGTTTCATAACCATGTCTTGCAAGATTCAAACATCTGGATGAAGTTTTTTAAGTAGTAAGAAATCAATTCACAAATATTCCTTAAGGGAAGCATTGAATTTCTCAATGGAACTTGAGCCTTAGGAATTGACATGTTAAATAATACAATGGGAGTTGTAAGGTTTAAAGTTGAAACCAATAAATGCATGTATTAGATGATCCATGGAGTGTAAAAGAAAACATCTCACCATCTGCTAGCAACGAGGACCTTTTATGGCAAACCAACTTTCTTTTTGCTACAAAATTTTGCTCAAAAATTATTTAAAATCAATTTGGAAGTTTTCAATTGCTTAAAATGAAAAAAATTATAATAAAAATCACCATGTTCCTATATTTGGTTTTAATGTGTAGCTGAAAATATAAAATGATGATTAAATATATGCCACAATAAACACCACATCATATGGTACATTGTATTGAATGAAACCACAAAGTTTATTTCACATGTGTCACAAGTGATCACCACCTATTTTGTGAAAAAAACCACGTTTTTCTGTAATATTTAGGGTGTGTTAAGAAAGCTAGGTAGCCAAAGGCCAATCAAATGTTCAACCAAACATTTTTGCAACAATATATAATTAGAGGAATGCACCTGCTAATTTTTCTAGAATTTAAAAGCATGGATGGAAAAAAACATCCAACTTCAAAGGTTATCCAAAAATCTTCCAACAAAGATGTCATGACCCTAACTTGGGTGTGAAACCAACTTTTGGGGCGGGAAAAAATGTTTTTTTTTTGAGATAGAAAAATATTTCCAAGTGGATCAAGAGATCAGGATTTGGAATGAATGTGTGAGAATGAAAATACACTTTCACATGTGTGGGAGCCAAAGGAAAGCACTTGCATGACTTTCAAGGTGTCCCAAATCTTTGGAGAAGAATTTGGGGTATTAAACTTTCTTCAAAATCAACCTTTATAAATTGTTAGAAAGGTTGTTAAAAGTAGATAATTAAAGTGAGTCACAATGTCAAATCAAAGACCTAAAATATCATAAGTAATTATGGCCATTTGAAGGGTCATGAGTTAAATTACCAAAATGATTCAATTATTAAACTATGTAACAAACTTGGGTCAAATTAACTCTAGTTCAGGAGCTTGATGTGTTGTTGGAAAGTTCTTTTTAAGGGCTAAAACTTTCTTAGAAGATTTCTTTCAATCAGAATTACAACAAGAAAGTTTTGTGCCCCAAAGTGGGGGGACTCATAAATTGGCAATTTTACAACTTGCATTTGGGAGTAATGAGAAAATTATCATTTAAATGTAGCACTTGCAAGGAGTTACAAAATATATCATCCAGGGGAGGAGAATGGTGATTCTTCCCAAGTTCAAATCATGGTGAACTATGTGAGTTCATGGCTTGCCTAGGCACCAATTTGGTTACAAATGCATTAAGAGGTGAAAGCAAATTACATGGGACTAACTTGGGCAATTTCATAACATGTGCATAAAATATACACTTGCAAAATCTATTGCATTTAATTTTGGGCGTCATTTTTGGTGTTTGGGCTTAATTATTTTATTTTCACAAAGTTAATGTTTTTATTTGGAAATAAAATAAAAGTAAAAGATTAAATTCAAGGAACAAAAGGTATATTTGTGGTTTGTGTAATACAAAAAAACCTTGTTTATTTCTTTCAACTACACTAGGTTTTGATTTAAATTATTCAACCAAAACATGTTTGAAATGAATTTTTTTTAAATGGCCCACCTTGCATATATTGTCATCTTCCATTTGAAAGTGATTGTTTGTCAAAATGTGAACTTACCACATATTTTGTGGTCATTGCCCTAAAAAACACCCATTTGTGATTTGATAATTATCAAACTTTTCACATGGCTCACAAACTTATTCCAATCAAATGGAATCACAATGTTTGGTACATAATACAAACCTCATAAAAATTTAAATCATTTCAATCATTTTTTGAATATATTTGCATTTTTTTAATATGTTGTATTTTTTTTGGTGCAAATGTATTTTAACATCACATCATATGAAATATAATAATGTACTTTTTTTAGCATTTGATTTCTTTGAGTTTTAAGCTATCATAATATGCAAAAACATTGTGAAAATCTTTCATAATAATGACATGGTTGAAATTTAAATATGGGACCCCTGAAAAACAGTACAATGTGACAACAATCATGCCCCCATATAGTGTGCTTTCACCCTATCTGCCATTCTCTTTTTAATTTATGCATTTGAACATGGCCTCAATTTGAAAAGTTCATCCAAGTCATCATGAAACTCATGCATGCCCTTCTTGTCCCAATGCATAGAGTTAAGGAACATGCCCAAGGCTTTTCAAATTTTAAAAACACATTGTATGAATTTTTTTACCATGATACCTTGAGACAAGCCTTTGGGGGTGCATTAAAGGTTGACACAATACCAAAAATCTCATGGGCTTTTTGTAATGTTATAAAATTAATCCTTGGAACTTGTCCAAATGATATTTTTCCCTTTTTTCACATTTTTAGGCCTACAACATAAACTTAAGGTAAAATAAATGACAAGAAGGAAGCACAAATCACTATTAATTATATAATTCATGAACTCACCATAAAATATATCAACTATGTATATTTTTATCACAAACTTGGTTTAAACTAACAAACACACATTTTGAAGGCCACCCAAGCTCATCAACATCTTCTTCATCAATAATGAAATCACCCATCTCATCATTTTTTCATCCATTTCCTTTTCCTATTATTCCTTAAGCTCTTCATCATCCCTAAACCTTGCATTTTTAGATTACCATTCATTTATGCCACTTTATAATGTAACACACATCATTTCCTTCATATAAGAAAGATAACACAACTACTTTAGTGCCAACCAATAATGTATTTTAGTAAACAAACTTCAAGGATTCATAACTTCTTTTAACAAATTCCATATTGAGAATTTTTGGTAGACATTTTTAATAATTCCAAAACTACTTTTGGTAAGTATTTTTGGTATTTCTGAAACTATTTCAATAAGTGCTTTCTATAGCTATTTTTTTATAACTACTCAAAAAATCACAAAAATACAAATCAAAATTGTCCTTGTAATAATTGTGAACAAATAAAGCTTATAAGTTCATCAAAATGGTGTCAAACTAAAGCACCAAGTCCAAGTTTGGCAAAATGACTATAACTAGATTGCTCTTGTGAGAAAAAACAATGAACTCCGTTTTAAAATGGGAGAAATTTCTATTTGAATTGTAATGTCACACTTTTTCAATGGTCATAAAACATGCTACTACCAAATGCACCCAAGGTTGACCCAACTTCCCTCCCATTTCTTCCAACCCTCACACTCAAACAAATACTTAACCATTAAAGCAAAAATGTTATTGGATGTGGCAAGGACAACCAAATTTTTAACGCAAAAGAGGATGGTCTAATCCTCTTCCATCCTTTGACCACATACAAGTGGATTGAAAGCCATAAGCATTATCAAAATTATCATAACTTTGTATACATTAATTGTCATAAAGGTGGTAGATGAAAATGTATAGTTTTGGCAACTTCCAACAAAACACTATGCATGACATTTGCCATGCCCAAACCCAACATATCAAACTAATGCTTATTGGAACCACATTCAATTTTAAGCATTTGGAATAAAACTTTAAGCCTTTGTAATTTGTTGTGGGACATACATTTACCAAGTAGGGGATGGATTGTAACAAATTATACATATTATCATCTATGGTCAAAAGGGACATTATATTGAAATCAATGCAAGACAAAGGGGCAATCAACAACACAATTATTCTTTGAATGCACGAAGTTCTTGTTGAGATAATTTGGGGTATTAAAAGCATGGTTACATGATTCATTTTTAACAATTTGAAGAGTCCACATCTTATACTAACTAAAATTCTTACAATTATAAAAATGATCAAACTATAAATATTATAATTATTTTGTATCGTTTATCATAAATATTAATATTTCATTCTTTAAATATCACTAGACATGTGATTGGTCCAAAAATCATGTGTAAATTTAATACTTCAATGTGAAACAAACTATAAATGATAACAAAATGACAAAAATCATGGCATTTAGTTTTTTAAAAAAATCAATGCATTTTACTTTTAAACTTTTCATTTGATGGTAGTCTATTTTTAAATTTTAATTTTGACATGATTATGACATTTTTTTGAATGCACATTTTCATTTTATTTTTGTACCAAACATAAAGTCATCATTTCAAAATTCCATTATGAGTCCATTTTTTTCCTACAATTCATCCATTTTAAAATATATGATTCCCATTAAAGTATATTGTAACATGGATAATTGAAATTTTGATAATGTTAAATAAAGTGCAATTTGGGTAACATGCACCAAAATAATTGAATCCATTGTTTTTTTCTCTTTTGTATTTATTTATTTTTTTAAAAACTACAAATGGATTGCACAAATTTATTTTTAATATATTGATATATGTATTTTGAAATTTGAAATGAATATAAATAAATAAAATACCCTAAATAATTTTTACGACAATTGTAATTGGTGTTCTTGTAGTGTAAAAGGATTCATACTCAATTATTTTGGCAAAATTTTAATGTAAGTTTTACAAAATAATAAATTTTAATTTTTAAAAAAAAATTCAAGAATATTTTTATTCAAAAAAATGGTTTAAGGGGGTGGGTGTGGTTGATGAGTGAATGCTTGCACTCAATATGGTTTTACATTTTAAAATCATTTCACAAGAACACATTTTGGGTTTTACAACTTACCTTTATGACTATGTATTAACTAAAAAGAATGTTTATGACCAATGACTATTGAGTTGCTAAACTCATGTCATTTCACCCATTTAATCACAAAAGACATATAGTTGTAAAACTTAGTCATCTTATCAACTGGGATTTTTAAATTTTTCTTATAATATTGAAATTCCATGTCATCATTGACTTTGGTTTAACATGCAAAGTGCACGCCATGTCAACCTAATCATTTTACTCAATTAATAATTACAAAAGACGTTTTGTTAAATGGATGACATGTGTAAAAAATTTACAAACACATGTTCAATTATGAGTCATCACACATGAGCAAAAGTCAACTTAACTTAACCTAGTTAGCTTAGGCTACCTAACTTAAACTAAGTGGCATAGGTTAAAAATAAACATTGGACTCCTAGCCTAGGCAACCTAACCTAGGTTAAGTGGCCTAAGTATCATAAGTTTAAAAATTAAAGGCTTGAACCCCTCACCTTCACTTTGAGGTTCAAATCTTCATCCATTGCACTGCCACATTTTTTAATATTAAATCTATTAAACACAAAATTATAAAAATCAAAAATTTAGCTTCAAATTAAATTAAATCACCCTAGGTTGACATAGGTCAACCTACTTACTACCTACCAACCTAACCTAGGTTAACCTAAGCTTCCTTAAGTTGATTTAAAATGAGTTAAGTCAAACTAAACTACCTACAAGCCTAGCCTAGATTAACCTAAGCCTCCCTATGTTAAAAGTAAATTAATTTAATCTAACTTAACTAGGACTATTTAGGCTCTAGGCTAAATTTAAATTAAGTTAGGGTAGATTTAGCTAGATTAGACCTAGTCTAATTTAAGGTAGACCTAGACTAAACTAGGCTAATCTAGGCTAGACATAAACCAAATTAATTTAAACATGGTTAAACACAATTATTATAAATAATTTTGGCTAAAGATAATCACCTAGGCTAAACATGGTGAAATTAATATATAAATTTAAAATTTAAAAATTATATAAACTAAACATGGTTAAACAAACATAAATAAATCTAAACACAATTATTTTGGCTAAAAATGGTTAAACATGGTTAAACACGGTTAAACACCTTTAAACACAATTATTTAAAGTATGCATGGATGAAAATTGTTAATGCATGGCTGAATTAATATAATTTATATTTAAAATATTAATATAAGCTAAACATGGCTAAATTAACATAAATTGTATGCTAAATATGGTTAAATTTTGATAAATTAAACTAAATTTGAATATTTAAATTAAATTTGGTTAAATTTGGAATATTGAAAATAAAATTCACTATTAAAACACTACATGGTTAAATTTGGCTAAATTATGATTAAATTATAAACTAAACTAGGTTATTTAAATTAAATTTGGTTACTAAAATGATTGGTCCTATGTGATAATAGTGGGTTTTTTAATCATTTTTGTTAGTTGCATGAGTCATAAGGTTGACTACTAGTTGACAATGACATTTTTAGTCTTTTTTATAATAGTGTTGGACATTGTAATTGCATAGGACAAGTTGTAAAAGATTGTTAAAGACACAAAAAACCACAAGAAAAAAGGTTAACACTAGCACAAAAGTGGAGTGTAATTCATTAGCCTAAATCACTATGAGACCTTAAAAGTGGAATAAATTCAATACACTTTGGTGATTTCACCATGGTTAAAGATATTTCATTATAATGTCACTATGTAAACATCGTGTTTCACTATTAGTTGACATAATTCACTATTATAATTTACCGTGGTAAATAAGTTTATTTTGATGTTGTTGTTTTATGCTATTTTATGATATATCTTATATTATTTTTGGTTACCTTAGTTGTTTTCATTTATGCCCTAAATTATTATAAGTTACTATAAATTATTATACATTATTTTACATTAAGGTATTTTAGCTAGTTTATTATCTTTTTTTATTTGTATTTATTTTAAATTAAATTATTAAACTAACCTTAGGCTATGCCTTAAGTTATTTTATTTTTAATTAATATATGTTATTTCAAGTTATACTTTAGGTTATTCAAGGTCATTCTACTTTAAAAGTTATTTAAAGTTATTATAATAAGTTATTTTATTATAAATTATTTTATCATAAGTATGGTAATTTAAAATATTTTAAAATAAAATATAATCACCTAAAGCAAAATAACCTAAAATAACTAATAATAACCTATGATAATATAACTTAAAATATTCAACAATAGTTTATAATAAAATATCCACCAATAGTAGTAATATAACATATAATAACCAAAAATAACCTCCAATAGAATAACCATCAATAATCATTAATAAAATAGCTCCACCAATAACCATTAATAACCTATGGTAATTTAACCTAAAGTAACCACTAATATCCATTAATATAATAACTAAAAATAACCATTAATAAAATAATCACTAATAACCACCAATAAAATAACCACAATTTCCATTAATTTAATAAAATTTAATAACCATTAATAGCCACCAATAAATGAATAACCAATAGCCATCAATATAAAATATGTAGGCACCAATAAAATAAGCACTAATAAAATAACCAACTATAGTCATTAATATAGAAGATGTAGCCACCAATAGCCACCAATATAATAACCATAAATAGCCTATGGTAATATATCCTATAATAATAATAATAACATAAGGTGAAATAATTTTCAATAGCCAAAAGTAACCAACAATAGCTTCACATAACCAAAAATAGCCTAAGATAAAATAATTTATAATAACAAAAAAAAACTTATAATAGTTGCAAATAACCTAAAGTGAAATAGCCTACAATATCAAAAAATAACATACATAACCAAAAATAATTTACAATAGTAAAAAAAACTTATAATAATAAAAAAATAGCTTAAAATGAAATAGCCTAAAATAGCTAAAAGTAACATAAAATAACCAAAAGTAACTTAGAATAACCGAAAGTAACTTAGGGTGAAATAATTTTAAATAACAAAAAATAACTACAAATAACCATAAATAACCGTAAATAATGTAAGGTGAAATAATTTAAAACAATGAAAAATAGCTAAAAGTAACCTAACATAGGCAGTATTATAGTAAAAAAAAATTTATCCATTTATTAATTTTTTTTAAAAAAAAAGATGGTTAGTGAAATTTTATTGAATAATGATATTCAAAAAAAATTTGTTTAAATGATTTTACATTTGCAAAAAAAAAAAATGTAATTATGTACATTATCGAAAACACTTTTAAATTAAACTTTAATCATTTCATTTGGACAAAGTTTCAATAAAATATGAATTTTCAAATTTTATGTTTTTGTAATGTTTAAAATGAAGTATTTGATAAATAAAATGCAATGTAACACATTATTACCATAAATGTGGTGGCTTGATGGTAGGGGTGTTTACCTTCATTTTAAAGGTCAAGGGATCAAACCTCATAAATGATCTGTTTGTGATCAACAATGGTAAGTTGACCGAACATTATCTTATGTAGTTCCTTAAAGTAAATGCCTACTTGGGTTGATTATATGGCCTATGTACCTAAGATAGGTTTTTAATTTAACATAAGTAGTTACACCTGTCAATAATTCATAGTCTAAAAAAATCATGAAATTATCAATAACATTAAATAATTTAAATTTAATTGATTTCCATGCTGCTTAGTTAATTAACTAGCAATTGAAATGATTTGACAAATTTGTATTTCACTTAAAAGTAACCTTGTTTAACTAAGTATTAGTGGACTAATTCATTGGTCCCCATTCACTAGGAGGTTGACCAATTTCACCATGGTAAAAATGTCTAAATTGATTCAAAATGTAATGAAACCCAGAGTGAATTAAGACGCATTTCGGTGTAGTGTAAAAGAAAAGTTAAGTCTAACTTTCAAAAAAATAACAAGACAAGATTATATAATTCAAAAATAAGAACACAAGAACGAAGAACAAAAACAAACATTTTTAACCAGTCAATATATGCAATTTTATTGAAATTAATGTCATGAGTCATGAGGTTGACTATTAGTTGTAACATTTTATTAACACGTGACATGCCACATCATCATCATTAGAAATTGAGTCGTTATTAGTTGCAAAATTAAATAATATTTTGAATTCCTAACTTTAAATCATTCAAACATATTAATATAAATTCAAAAATAATAATATATTTACCCAAAAATTGAACAAGTTATCATATTGATTATAGTCACAAAATCATGATGTCATAAGGTATCTTGATGTCCTTTATAAGTACATAGTAATTTTGTGACTAAATAGTTATAAATATAGTCAAAAACGACAATAGTCATTCTTAAAATTGATCACAAAACCCAAGATGTGTTGTTGTGTTTGCAATTCAAAAAAATTGTGATTATGATAATTCAACTACGTTTTCACCTTTTAAAAGCTAACATTGTCAACGTGGAATGGAAAGCAACTTACATTTCTAGTGGCTAACATGTTTGAACAAGCTATCTAGCTTTGTAGTTAGAAAACTTTATTTCACTTCAATAAATTTGCAAACCTTACATTGCATTTGGTACATTAAACCCTTCTTGTAAATCATGGGATTCAATTGATTCCATGCAAGTAATCCAAACATGTCTTTAATTTTTTTAATTTTTTCATATATTTTCTCTTCTTCTTGGGATTCTATTTGGACAAGTTTTCACATGTTGAATCAAACTAAATAACATCTGACCTCTCATTGATGAAATAATAGTAGTTTGTGAGGAAGATGAAGGATGAACTTCATCTTAAGGGGACAAGGATAACAAGAATCAAATTATGAAAGTTGAGACCTTCAAATCTACATGTAATGTTCTACATCTAAATAACAAAAATTTAAGATGAAAAAATCAATAGATCATGATTAAGATCAAGGAGATTGGAAGCTTTTACCTCAAGTTTCACATGGTCAACCTTGATTCCAAGCCTTACATACATAAGGTTACAAGGCAACTAAAGATTAAAACATTCAAATTCAAAGCACCATGCACATTGTAGAACAATCCCTAAAAAAATTGAAAGAGGAGAAAACAAAATTAAAAAATAAGAAGCCATTCTTGAACTTTGTATAATTACAAAACATATAATTTAATAGAACAACACATTGAATGGTGAAACTTCTAAATTCAATTTGAGTGTAGCATTATGAGGTAGTAAACATTCTCAAGAACCCTTAAATCTCCTTTTCATATTCCATGTTGGTCATTTGTATGCCATATCTCCCCCAAAATCAACCATAAACTCCTTTAGAATTCATCCAACTACTAAATGAACATAAGATGAAAATATGATTCTACAACCTAGGGCTCTACCAAACAACTAATACCATTGTTATTATGCCACTAATTACGAATGTAATATAAAAGTCTTGATGCATTTTAAAATGACAATGACCAGCAAATGTAATTACCAATGTTGGATTGGTATCAACTTTTGAACATACCAAATTGGTCCTAATACTTGGGGGGTGGCCTAAAAGAAGAGGTAATGGAAACCTTTTAATTTTCCTTAATCATAGTATATTTATAGTAGAAATGGAACAATTTTTTATAAAAAAACTTGAAAAAACAAGATTTAACAACTACACGTTATATCTAGCTTATCAGAACCTTCCAAATTCTCTCCCATTAAGCATCCACTGATACCTAATGGCATTGATCATCCCATCTCAACACACATCCTAAAAGCTTTGATAAGAAAAGGAGATTCAATCCCAAACCCACCCAGATTGAAAGGTCAATATTTAATTCCCAGAATAAAGTAAACGTAGTTGCACCCTTACTCAGAGCACCCAAGCTTGGGTACTCACTTCATCCCACAATAATGTCTTTTCCCATACACAAATCCTAAATGTAGACACAATGCCATTAAGAATCACTCACAGATCTTTTTTTGTTTTGCATCATTTCCACCACAACTCGTCTCTAAAAAACTAACACAAACTCTACATCTCCAACATAGCAGAAACTCAAAGAATATAGTCATGCATGAAGAACATTCTTCTCCTTATGCATTTTCAAACCAACACAATTTTATCTTCTACCACAATAAGATCAAGCTTCTGAATACTTAGCTCCTTTAGTGTTTCCCAATCTTTTCTACCAAAAAGATGCCCCTTGTAAAAAAGAGCTCTCCTTCTTATGTCTGCAACTCCTCATCCTTCCATAATCCAATGTGCCAATCAGAGCCAAATTCCCACTAGTCTTCATGAAGAGCAAAAACCAACACAAATAAACATGCAAGCTCACCTTTTAAATCAAGAGAAACAAAATGCCTATAGTCTCCTTTCTCCATGAGTGCACTACCTACAAACATAAAACACACAAAACAACAACATACTATTCCAAGTACCATATGGTTATCATGCACATAATGATCATTGTATTCCATCAACCACCGATTTAGGGCAATCTTTCAACAACTTTTCATTTTAAGGCTCCTTTCAAGTCACATGGGGTTCATGCTTGGCAAGTATTGGTGTTGGTCCAAGGTTGAGTTTTTCTTGGTATATAACAAGTAAAAACCTAGTGTTGGTACTAGTGTAAGACATGTATATACCAATGTTGTGAGGGTTTCTAGTTTGCATGGTATAAATTTAGGGTTCATATTCAAATTCTTGTGACCTAGACCCAAGTTGACACCATTTTTTTGGAACCAACACAAGGAATTAAATTGTGAAACTAGTCTCCTGTTAGATTTGAAACCAAAATTGAAACTGGTAAAAATATTCATGAAAATAAGGTTAAGATTTTTAGATAGGAAAATTTTACTTTTGAAAAATTAATAAGTAGGTTGAACGTTATGGTTAAGTTTTTATTTTAATTAGTTGTTGAACCTTGTATTTACATAGGTCCTTGACTTAATTTCTTGTAAAACTTTGTGCCCACACAACCTCTAGCATTGGGGAGTGTGTAATGTGTACATGGAATTAGACCCAATTTTTGAACTAGGCCCAAGGGTTCTTGAAAAAATATGCTATAATTAAAACCAAAAGGTTTAAAATTTGGAAGAACCAATCTAAAACCCCCACTTGAAAAACCTCCAAATAAATTTTACAATATCAAAACTAAGACCAAGTGTTCTTTTTAAATTGCATAACATTGGTATATGTTTTATACCACCTCAAGTCCTATAATAGATTGGTATAAAGACAAGGTCGGTATTGCCTCAAGTCAAATATGACTAGTACATTTTTTAATACCAATATTGATACTACGACCATATACCTAGGTTGTACCTTATACATCAATACAACACAAATAATTGATGTAATATTGCCCAACTTTATTCCAAGGAAACAAAAAGACAAGAAATGGAAAGGCAAAAACAAATAGGCAGAAGCCAAAATAAAACAAAAACACAAACCATTTTAATTAACTAAGGCGTTCATTAAAGACATAATGACTCAAATACCTATGAATATTAATTGACTAGATGTTGGGATGACCAAAGGTGGGAACTAAGATGTGGCCAACCCCACAACCATGGCACAATTCAAGATGAAAGTGGCATTTGTCTCTTGTAGTGTCTTGTTTAAAGAAAATGGTAAAGACCAAAACAATGTTGGGTAGTTCTCATTTTGAGAAATGGTTGGTTTTAATTCTTACATCACATTATGAAAACCTATTCAATTATTTAATACTAGTTTGAACCCTATGCCTAATGCACAGGTGTGTGTGTATTTGACGGTACATATTACAAAATTACAATTACAAACTACATTTCCAAAACTCTCTATCTTCCTCTCCACAAGCCATTTTACCAAAGCCATTTCACTTTCTGCTACCATGAAAATGAACACTGCATCTTGGCCAAGCAATTTGCGCACTTTTGATTACCCCTTGTACATCTAATCGCAGAAGCACATATTGTCCATTGAACATGTAATCTCGAACTTGTTTGGAAAAAAATTAAATAAATTTCTAAGAATAATAGCCCATCTAACCTCCCTTTGCACAAAAGCTGTAAAGGTGTATAAAACAACAACAACAAAAGTGCGCTCAGAGGGATTACAAAAATGCCCACACATAAAAAAAAGGAAGGCAATAAGCAATTGGAACGAGGGTTGTTTACACAGGAAGTCCCAAACCCCAACGCTGTCTCGCCCGTTGCCACCACCCATTGGCTACATAGAATCATGTGTTCCTATTGGCCAACATCATGGGCCATGGGCTAGTATTGGTCAAACACACAACGGGTGGATCCTCCTCTTCTAGTGGCCAATTGTGGTTTTCAAAGTTGTAGCTAATAATAAGGCCACATGTATTATTACCTATATATATGTATATGTATTCTTTTAATTTAAAAAAAAATTGTCTGTTGGTTTTTCTTTTTAACCCTGTTTGTATGCGGACATAGTCTTAGTGTATTAAATAAATAAGTACCCCTAATTTATAATGGGGGTATTAGCCCAGGCCAAAAATGGTGATGAACAATTTTGGAAATAAAAATTTAATGTAGCCAATGTGAAGGCTTAGCATGCACTCAAAATGCCTTGATTTTTTTTCTTTTAAATTTTGGGTGGGGGTGGCAGGGGGGTGGGGGAAGGATTTTTTTTCTTTTTTCCTTTGTTCCCAACATGTTCCCATCAAGTTCCCAATTTGTTCCCAATAACACCTTGCTTTAATCCCATATTGAAGCTAGTAAAAGATGGATCAAAGTTATCCCCAAGTAGATTTTGACTTAATTGATGACACATTTGTATGACACCATCAAAACAGTAGCCAACATATATACCTATAATAACACACACACTCTTTTAGAAAAAAAAAGAAATTTGGCAACAAAGTTTTAAAAAATAAAGAATTTTTCACTAAAAAAAAGGTCACCTCTTCTGGCAAAGGTGACAGGGACTAAGGAACAATAATGCAGTTTCATCTGGTTGCACATTTTGAGGAATGGTCACCAAATGTTACTAGGAATTATAAATTCATTATTTGAGAGTGGCCAAGGTGAACCATCCTCTACACTGATATTCTCACCTTCTTAACTAAAATGTCCTTATTACACGTTATAAGCAGGCAAAGCCAAGGGCAAGCTAGGATCTATAACCAGCCAAAATTGTTGTGTAACAATTGTTGCAAAATTGGCAAGGTTTGCTGATTAGGTCTACATAATTGGCACCTGTGCTGAACAGCTGATTCCGAATGAAAGGGTTAGTCCATCAAAAGGGAGAATAAGACCTAACAGCTATTGTTGACGCTTCCTTCCAAAATGGGTACATGAGGAAAAATAAGCAATTTCTGACATTATTGCCTAAAATTATTCTAAAAAAAAAGCTTGTGTAGTTTGGAGAATAGTAGTTACACACCAAACCCAAAGCCTAATCTCGTTCCTTTATACCAAAACATACCATGATGAGACGAATGGACGAATGGATGATGGGACAAATGGATGAAATGATGCTTCACGTCACGACGTCCTTTACTATATGTAATATATTTTTTGGGCTAGTGAGAATTGACCAAGGTATTGAAAGATATTTATTTTTTCTAAATTCACAAGGTTTTCAAATAGGTGATCTCACATATACAATGAAAGTTGATTTTCACATCTAGTTTTCACAACCCAATTATTACATTTTCCACAAATTAAAAAACTGGCAATAATAAAATTATTATTTTATAATTTAAAAAAAATACACTTTCAAAAGCTCCTTCAAGTTCCTTCAAGCTCCTTTAATTCCTCCTTTAAATATGCATTGATTTCAATTAAATCTATTGACCTATAAAGAGATTTACAACTACCTAAGATCATTGGGTCAATTTTTGTTGACAAAGATCAATTTGTCCAATAATTTTGATTATAAATGACACTTCTTAAGACTAACAAGGATTCCAATTTTAAATGCTTTCTATTTCAATTTGGATCCAATTATCCTTAAGATTTGTTTGACATAAAAACCAATTGTAGGAAACACACTTTCATGTTTTTCTCACCACTAAAATGGACATTTGATGTCTTTGACAACCACTTGATAACACTTAAAAATCAAAAGATTTCTATTGATCAAATCTAAACTACTAGTTCACTTATGTTGGCTATCATTTCAAAGATATCCAAAATGTTGCCCATTTCAACTTTTCGATCAAAATACCCTTTTCAAGTTGAACCAAAGGATGCAAATGATAATGACAATTAAGAAGCATAAGAAACAAATTTGTTTGTCATATTGTTCAACAATGGCCTTGTCTTGCTCATAATCAATAAGTGAGGACACAAGACAAAGGGTCTTAAACCTAGGGTCCAACATATATATATATATAGTATGGGACCTTTTTCCTTCATATTTCTTTAGAAAGGAAAGAAATAGATCCAAAACCCTAACAACTTCATTTTTTATGTTGGAAGCCAAACATGATAACTCAAAATAACATTTGGATCTTTTTCCATTGAGTCATTAAAGGTTGCAGAATCAATTTCATCCTTGAATTTTAAGACTCATGGATATGGCAAAGTTTAATGTATCATTTAAAAACCAATGACCCCTAAACAAGTTCAAGATACAAGCAAACACAACATGGCCAAGAGAATCAATAATAATTTGACATATGTGCCATGTCAATGGAGGTGGTACTTTTGTACGCATTTTCATAGAATTATGATTGTTATAATTGTTTCTTTAAACTCCAAAGTTTCCTGGAAAAGGATAACTTTACTAACAAAATTGTAAAAGAAAAAACAAATATCAAACAATGCATAGCAAGAATTCAAAGAAAGAATGTAAACACAAAAAAATCTAAGAAAAATAAAAATTACCTTGTCTTCATTAGAATATGGAATTTCCTTGGGGGGGAACTTAAATTAACACATGCTTTCTCCCATTCTTACCTAACTTTTCTCGATTTTTTGGCCAAGTTATGCACTTTTGCAAATCTTCTTGGGCAATTTTGATAGATACAAATCTTAAACTTTTGCAAAAAATTTCATGTGTTGTTACATATTAGCATGCTTTTAAAAATGCATGATGAAAACAAGTTCTTTAAAAACTTTCTTTCAAACCCAACACATCACAACTTACAATTGATTTTAGAGTTGTAGTAATAATGTTCAAATTAGATCCTTCATCCTTTGACATAAATAACAATTATCCTCCTCAATCCATAAATGTCCAATAATTTTGCTAAATTTTTTGCCAAGGTTTTTCCACTAATATTTGTTATTTTAAAAAGGTGAAGGGTAATGTGCTTTGGTTCCCAATTAGCTCATAAAGAATTGATCACCAATGCAAGAATATCAGTTCACCTTTTGACATCCACAAATCAAAGATGATTTGTCACAAAACAAAATTTTGAAGGTTCCTTACTACAAAGGAATGTTATTGCATCTTGAAAGGTTCTTTTATAGTAAAAAAATTTGGATATGGAACTAGAAGACATATTTGGTCTCTTTTTTGAAGATTTTTTTTCATCTTTTCTCAAAGGACTGTTCATTTCTTCTTCAAATTTATAAAAAAATTAGAATGGTCTAATTTTTTTCAATGCAATTATACCATTAACTATGTTATATATTATAATTAATACGCTTTTAGCTTGATTTTTTGGATTTAAATTCAAAATTGGACTGTTGTAACAAATAATACAACGCATGATTTGAGGAGTTGTTAAATCAACTTTTTTGTTATTATTAACATAGAAAAATGCCCAACATAATGCATACATGCTCTTTAGTTTCCAAAATAATCTTTGTGCATCTAATTTTTTCAAAAAAATTTCATTTTCTCTTCATTATTTTTGTATTTTTGCTTCTTTTGGTTTGGAAACTTGCATTTTCTTTAAGTTCTTGCAAAGGTTCAATTTCCATCCTTACTTCATTCATGAATATATCACATATACTTTCATTTTTGGAAGATTATTCCATGTTTAGTTTGAAGTCAAATATTACTGCCCTAATGAGCAGCAAAAAAAGCTAAACAATTATATGATCTATCAAAACTAACATTTACAAAGATGAAATCTATTTTTTAAACATTTACAAAACAAGATGAAATATATTTCTTAAACATTTAGGAAACAAGATACAAGTTGTAATGGAGTTTTGGAATAAAATGTATAGGAAAATGAAAATAAGAAAAATCATGCAAAATAAACAATTTTTCAAAAAAAACAATGAATTGAAAAAAATTGAAAAAAAAACTCACCTCAAGGTCTTTTGATAGTCCAGCTCCAAGCTCCAACTTACATAGGGCGGGAAGGGGGGGATACTAAACTAACCAGGGAAACAAAATCAACACCAACATAAGAAGAACAAAAATAAAGATTGAACTAGTAGGTCCTTGAGCACGAAGCACTAATGTGAAAAAAGTGGCAACATTGATGTGATAAAAATAGCAAGCCCAATGCGACAAGATTAACAACACAATGTGGGAAGGGTAGCACCACCTATGCAACAAGATTAACAACACCAATGTGGGAAAGGCAACAACACTTACATGACAAGCATAACAATATCGATGCGAGAAGAGCAAGAGCACAAACATAGGAAAGTAGCGGCACCAACATGGAAGCACATGAACACTAATGCACAATGAACAACATCACCAACACAGTAAGGCAACAACACCAATGTGCAACAAACAATAGCACCAATGTGAAAACAACACAACCAATACGAAAAGAGTAGCACGAAAATAGCCATGGAAGAAAGACAACACAAAAAGAACACAACCAATGTGAGAAGAACAACACAACAAGAAATACAAACAAAAGGAACAAAAAAAAAATTAAGTTCTTTTTGTATTTTTTCCACTACCTTAATCCCAAGTAGCGCATCTACGTCCCTAGCCAGTGGTTGTTGTTTAGAACCCTAAAATGACATATGACCTTGAGAATCGAATGTAACTTCTATGAGCAAACTTGTTCAATTCTCCAATTCTTTTTACAAAAAAAATCGGTTTTCATAATCGATTTTAATTTATGTGAGAACCTAAGGTCGCTTCTTAGGTTGGTTCTAACATGTAATGGTGCCAACCAGTTCTTGTTGTGAGATCCAGGCTGAAAATTAAATGATCATTCGAAAATGGCCCAACATTGGACCAAAAGGGGTGAACCTTTCGGGCCGAAATTCAGGCCCATATGTTGTTGGCACAAGCTTGTAAAAGATTGTCATCTTGCTTTATGTAAGCAACCAAATACATTTATAGCTAAATGCATGAATTGGTTTCTTGGATGCCAATCTTTGTAGTTCATTTCTTTTATTTGCACAACCTTAAACCCTGGTGTCAAAGTCATCCAAGGTGAGGTCAGCAGCGTGTGTGGATCTACAATGACACTAATTAAAATTTCAAAAATGTTGAAATTTTCAAAAACCACTTTTCTCCCCCTACAAAAAATTGCAAAGGTATGATATATGGGTGAGGTTGAGGAAACAATTAACACTCTATGTTGGGCATGCTAAACACTGGTAGCAGGCCAAGGCCAAAACACTGGTACCTACTTGGAGCAAAAAAAAAATGTATGTCAGCACTTGCTTGTCACTTGTGGTGTTTTATCACAAAGTCAAATAGTATGTGATCAGAGCTCATGGCCAGTTGTGCATTCCTTGTTGCATGCAGTAAATGTAGTCAAAGAGGCTATGGTGAGGTTATGTGACCTGGGCAATCTTCTGTCATCCAGGCTCCAGCTATGTATCTATAGGATCTCTGACAAACTGGTCCCCGCCCCCCAAACCCCCCTACCCCCAAAAGTGCGAAGAAATGCTCACATCATCATCTGAATCATCATCATCAGCATCATCTCCCTTGTTGACAGACAAGCATCCAATAATTTCTTCCCAAGAGAACATGAAATCTACATCACCCAGTGATCAACTTTGTCCTCTGGGAGAGGAGAATGCATGTTTTCCTTTATTGCACATGCCAGTAGTCTTTTGTCCTTCCTCCTCCTCCTCCTCCTCCTCCTCCTCCTCTTCTTCTTCTTCTTGGTCTTTTTTTTCTGTTTTTCTGCCTCTTTTCTGTTTCAAACATTGCACTTGTATGATGAGTCTGTAAATGTTTCAGCAAAACTATGATAAATATTGCTGATTGTGCAGTGGTTACTTATCATATCATCTATACCAGCCCCCGCGCGTGCCCACACACACACAAAACAACACACATGACTTAAAAATTGTTATCTTGTTCTTGGTTTTCTGATCACTTAAAGTGTGATTCACAGAGACACAACTCCCTCTTGCACAGATCTTTTTTGTTTCTGGAGTACGTATGCATAGTATACAATCTGCATTTGTACTCCTTTCCTTTGGCCAGAGGTAAAGAAAAGGTGAACATGGATCCTTCCCCCCTTTGCTTTTTATTTTAATTGGGGTGTCTCCAAAGTTTGAAACATAGTCAGTAATGTTTCGGCTGTCTCGTGTGGAGGGAGAGAGCACCTACAAACATATACATAGTCAGAACCCATTCCATTGTATCCTTTCTTGCTTTTTGCCTGCCCAGACTTTGGTCCTTGTCCTTCGTTGCTTTTTCTCTCTCGTTCTTGGGTGCTTTCTTTTTATTAAGTTTGGCAGGGTTTCATCAATTTCTACCTGTCAAGAGGACTTCTCCGTTGTTGCTGCTGCTTATCCATAGTGCAACTCCTCCAGAGAAAGTGAAACTCCTGCTGCTGCTCTGATGTCTATTGTTGGAATATTTTGGAATAGGGGAGGAAGCTTTCTGATGACTAAGTACATCCAGCAGGACATGACATCTTAACAGCATATATTGTTGACATTCCGACAATTTTCCACCACCCTGGTTTTCCTGCAGACAACAGCTACTCCATCCAGCACACACGTATAGAGAAACATGGTTCAAGAAGGAAAAAATTGTTATATCTCACTTCTCTGCAAACTTTAACTTACCAGTCTTTTGGAACAGAACTTGGTTCTTGGAGAATGAAAACAAATGTTATTCACCTATCTGCAAACTTACCAGTCTTTTGGTTGAGATTTGAAATGTGAGATTTTTCCAGGGACACAAACCCATTTGTGAGGTGCGCAAATTTCAAGTTTTTCCAGAGACATAAACCCATTTGTAAGGTATGAAATATGAAGTTTTCCATAGTGGGTATAATGTTATGAAGTTTTCCAGGGACATTGTAAACCCATTGTGGGTTATGATGTTCTGAAATTTTCCAGGGACATTATAAACCCATTGAGGGTATGATGTTATGAAGTTTTCCAGGGAAATTTTGTAAACCCATTGAGGGTATGATGTTATGAAGTTTTCCAGGGAAATTTTGTAAACCCATTGTGGGTTATGATGTTATGAAATTTTCCATGGACATTGTAAACCCATTGTGCAATGGGTACAAAGTTATGAAGTTTTTCCGGGGACATAACTTACACTATGGAGTAGGAATTTTTGAAGGGACAATTGCTGTGGACACACTGCTCTTTATGCTCTAATAAACTGGTTCAACCTGCAGGAACAGCCCACTGTACCCAACTAATTTATCCTCTCATTACACCTTTTGTCCTCATATAATTATAAGCTCTTACACCTTTTGTCCCCATGTAGAAAGCATCCTTGTACAATGTTTTTTGCCCCTAAAACATTGTTGTCTTTACCTTGCTAGATTGTATGCTACCCAGGTGAGGTTACAAGATTGAGAATCACACAAACTTCTTTGCTAGAAAGCTACCAGATAAGATGAATAGGTAACACAAACTTCTTTACTAGAAAGCTACCAGATAAGATGGTCCAAATGCAAAACAATTCATGTGAAAGTACTTGACATGTTGAGTGTTAAGTCTCTCAAACATGAAAAAGAAAATTTAACCTCCATTCACATTGAACTAGGTTACATTGATGTGAGTCATAACATGTCACAAGTTGGGTTTCAAGGGTTGCTCCTCCAACTAGTACCTCCACTCCCCATGTGAGCTCCCAACAATATTGTATTTTTCATATCAATTAATTGTATTATACCATACTTTCAAAGTAAAAAGGCATATCGGTTCAAGGTATATAATTATTTCATAAAATGATATACTTAATTGCCTTTCATTACTAGACATATGGAAAATATATATACCAAATCATTACATAATATCGCTAGGGTATACGTAACATGTCATATAAAATCAATGAATTTTAAAATTTTCAGTATGTACCTTCCAAAAATCATGTATTTTAAAATAAACCTGAAAATTATTTGCTTTGAAAATCCAACCAATGTTTCTTGCATAGTTTTGTCAACTTATTTATGTGTTGAAGGAATTGAAAACTTGGTTCTTTGCTAGATTATTAAACAACTACACTCTACTAGGAGATATTTTAGATTGCAAAATAGCAATATTGCATGAACATTTTGAAGAAATAAAAATAAACAACCATGTTTTGTAGCCTCCATTCAAAATTTTGTTGTCATCTAAGCATTCTTATGCAAAAATATTTATATTATACATTGCGTTCACAAATATGTATCTTGGTTTCAACATCATTATTTCAAGGTTTGTTGTATTTGAATACTTTCCAAAACAATATAATATATGTTTATTAGAATGTGTATCAAATTACACATTTTGAAATTTTGTATCGTGATCATCTTATGGTGCAACATTGAGACAAATAAATTAAATACTTTACATGGCATGTATTAAGCATTGGTTTTTATTTGGGATTTTTTCACAGAACAACAAATAAAACATGAAATACTTTTGTTTTTGAAATTTTTGACCACCATTTTCCACCAAAAAATAAAATCATCATATTTCAACCTATGTCTTAGCTAAGTCACGAACTATAACATTAATTTTTTAAAAGTTTATAATCCATTCAAACACCTCACCATCTACTATTATAAAATTTTGAGGAGTGTCATTAGTGAAGCTACTTCATAATTTTGAAAAAAAAAAGACTCTAGTACAAAATTGATTATGTTTTCTTTTTGTCCATGCACATTAAATTTTAGATAGTCATCTAATACATCATTCATATGTTTGGGGGGTGATAGTTTGTAAGTTTACACGTAAATGTTTGATTTTGAAATTTGTAAACATTGTCAACTCTATATATATATATATATATATATATATATATATAAGGTTAACATCACAAAAATAATTAGCACAAGAATCCAAATATGGGTTATGTATCATGATCCTAACTTTAGGCTTGTGACCAAGGATGGGGCACAAAGGAAAATGAAGGTTAGGAGAATGTCCCAAAATTCAAACACATCTCAAAAGTTTTGGTAGATGTAAGGAAGTGAATCCCAAGCACTCTCAAGTGAGGAGCACTTAGGCAATTGTAGTCTCATGAAAATCTCATATATTTTGAACAAAATTGCACGTAAGATGGTCCAAATTGAAGTAGTAGTTATTTGAATCCTAACCACAAAAAACCAAAAAAATGGGTCAAATGACTTTCAAATTGAGCATGCAATATGACATCGAAGAATTCTTTTCAAGGGCTACAACTTGTGGCCTTGAAACTCTTCAATCAAACTAGTATGTGACAACTATGAACCTACCAAGTTGCAAGATTCATAATTTGGAGTTTTCAAGATATTTTGCAATTTGGATGTAACCTTCACCATCTATCACATGGTATATTATAGGGAGGAAAGTGTTGCCTCCTCACAAGGGTCTTGGCTATGTCAATCAAAGTGAATTTGGGTTTCCCATGATTAAGTCCTAGCATTGCTTGGCTCCAATTTGTGGTAACCAACTTTTCATTTAATTTTTTCATGAACTTGCATTAACTTCATTGTCCTAGTCCCATGTTGGAACTCTTGCATGCCCTTCTAACTCTCAAATGCTAAAAGCTAAAGAATGTGCCATACGTTACATTCCATTACAATTTCAAGGAATTGACAAGGTATTTACAATTTTACCCCTAATATCATTCAAAAGGTTAGGAGTGTGTCACCGTGGATTTGTAACTAGACGTGTGGAATTCGACCTTACAAATTATTAAAAAGCTTATTAAGTGTGTGACATTTATTTTCAACCTATTTTTTCACTTGTTGCATCAATTTTCAAAAAATAAATATAACTTGGTTGTTATAATAAAACATGGATTGAAGTTGTTCAAGATTTTTGTGTGCATGAATGTTTAAAGGAAACATGCTATTGTGTTGAAAGGAAATATGATATCATGTTTGAAATTTAATGTTTGAATGTGCATTTGACATTTGAATCATGGGGTCATTTTTTGACAATATTTGAGATTTAAAAGATTGATGGTCACAACTTCCACACATGAAAATCAATATGGAGTTTGGATTGCATGAAAATAATCCTAAGAATTCATTTAAAGGGAGTTTTGATCACATTTTTTATGGATTTGGAAAAAAGTTATTTTTGCACAAAAATATGAGGAAAAAAACAAGTTGGCTTATGAATAATGCTTTTGAATGTTTTAAATTTTCAATTTAACAAGTTAATAATGGATTTAATCAAAAGGACATTGTTGCAAGGATAATGTTTCATTTTTTAAATCAATAACATTAGTTAACAACACATAACTTTATCAATGAAAGATGTTGAAGGCTCAGACATAACAAAAATGATTCAAAAAAATTGTTAAAAACATTTCAAGGAAAATATGAATGAAAGGGTGAACCCGATTATTTGTGACATTAAAGGTCATTTTAAACATGATTTTTCAAAAAAATAAATAAATGGTAAGAACAAAATTTATAATACTAACATGTTGAATACGTTGTTTACGACTTTGACAAAACTTTACAAGTTGTAGATATGTATGATACATGTTTTTGGAGTTGCATTATACCACAAATTCTAGAAAAATGTGCATAATCTATTAAATGATTATATAATCATAATGAACATAATTATGTTCTAATAACTAAAGAAAAATTTAAGAAGGTAACTAAAAAAATTGGAGCAACAAGAAACCTTTCAATGTTTTTTTCTTATGTTTTAGTCGACTAGAGTTATTTTCAATTGAAACAAGTGAGAAAGAAGTTGAAAAGGAATCAAATGCACTTCTAATACCTTTAATTTAAAAATAGCTTATAAGTTCTATATTCCTAAGACTAATTATTGCATCACTAATCATGATATCATATTCAATGAATCTACAATATATTAACAAAAATAATGTTTTCCATAATTTAGGATCTATTGTTCAAAGTTTAAAGCTCCTAACTAATCAAGAAGAATATGCCTAAAAATAAATAGGTCAAAATGTCAAAATGCATGAAAGTTGGTACTACTATGGCTATGAAATAGTTAAACGCTATTTCTTTTTTTAGGATGAAGGTGCTAGTGCAAGCTTATGAACAAATTAACTAGCACAAACCAAACAACAATTTGGTTCACATAAATTGAAACCAAATGATGTTAAAATTTGTCATGGGCAACCCAAATTCATCTAATTCACATAGCTTAAAGCACTCTTGGGAAGAGGTGCCATTCTCCTCCTTTTAGTATATTCTTGATTGGTGGTGAGGACTATGAAATGGCGAAAATTACTTTGGTCTTGAATATGCCAAAATTACACTTTAAGATTACTTAGGTTTAAAAATTGTTAAAGATATAACTTTCACATTATTTTGCGAATTCACAATTCATGCATACTAGCTCCAATTGAAGAGCTTTAAAAGAAAAAAATGTAACCTTTGAAGATAGATTAGTAATGTCATATCACATGCTTGATTCAAAGGTTTTTTTTATCATTTTTTTAGGTTTTAATGGTTGGGAGCTAAAATTTCAATTTGATTCATGACCATGTTCTTTGCCATAACTTGAAGTTTAGATCTTGAAGGGGAAAATGCAAGCCTTTTACAGTATTAATGTTTCAAGACCTTTTCAATGGTACAAAGAGGGCCCAATTTGAATAAGGTTTGTTATTTGCACTTTTGTCCCAAAAATTCAAGACATTCTAAAACTCTAATTCCCCAAAAGAATTCCACTTAAAAGTGCTTGAAATTCACCCTTTTTGCATTCTACCACACTTGTGGGAGTCCTTGAATGTCAAAACACTTTCCTAGCTAGCTGACATTTTTTTCTAATGCCCCAACTTTAGTTGTGAATCAAGTTCTAGGGTCATGACAATGAATGCACTTGTATACATCATGTTCATTTTTGTAGTTACAAAGAAACACAAAAGGGTTTTTTATGTGGAAACCTATGAACGCTTTAGCTTTAGGTATGGTTGTTGTTATGCAATAGTACCAATGTCAATTTTTTCCCATAGGGTGAAACTCTTGATTTTGAATTCAACACAAATTCTAGTTAAAGGATTTGCAACCATATTGACTTGTAGCAAAAAATAAAATAAAATAAGCATTTGAAATTATAAAGATATAATTCTTTTAGTGTTTATCATCATGATCAAGGCAATGATTTTTTGCTTGTTTTTTTCTTTGCAAAATCATTAACAAATAATCATTTTTATTTATTTTGATGTCCCTTAATTTCTTTGTGTTGGGTTGTCAATTTACACCTTTTAAACTTCACACATTTTGTAGGTTGTTTACTTAGTGGTTTGAATGGCATACGGTCACATCAACACATGTGCCATTTTTTACAAAGGGTAGAAGAAGCAAAAGCTAAATATTTTGGTTCATGAACAAGAAATGGCATGGAACATGATAGAGATTACTTTAGAGAATATGAATCAAAGTTTTATGTTGCAACTTTTCGATGTTACAATGTCATAATTGAAGAAGGATAAGTTTATTTGATGAAAGCTTAAGCCTTGACCCATTGAAATATTAAACTATTGAATTAATCATAAACATAATATATCATCATTGATAGTTCAAAGAAATGTGGAGCTTAAGTTAGTTATATTTAAGACCCCCCTTTAAAGACCATAAACATTTAAAAAATTGATGTCAACCTTAATTTGCCAAAGCATGATCCTCCCTCCCTCTTCTCCTTTTTAGGTTTTGGGAAGTGGGTGTAATTGAATTTGCTTTGAAAGTGGAAGGATAGGCAAGGAAGAGGAGTAGTGGGAGGACCAAGAGGAGGATTTGACAGAAATGATCAACAAAGGTAGATATGATAGGTCCCCTTGTTGAAACATAAGATTGTGTTTCGTGGACAACAAATGCATGACTTTTGTGGGTGATGTTGTTTTCATTAACCATTTTTTCCTCCTTGATGATGTTGATTATATTAAGGACATTTGTTTATCTATCTATTGTATCGTACACTTACATGATGCATATCTTCCAATATTATTGAATAATTAGTCATAAAGAGTCCAATAACAAAATTATGACAACCACTAATATTTTTTGTGTGTGTTGGTGTAGTCCATACTAGAAAAGGTGCTCCCTAGGCTATTTTTGCTCCTAAAGGATGCCTTCCTTCATACAAAAGACTTAAGAGGGCCTATTCTACTAAAAATAAGGAAGAGAATTGGCAAAACCGTAAACACAACTCAAAGATCCCTATGGTGTTTTCCTATTTTCCCCACTTTTTCCCAAGTTATTGAATTTGACTATGCATGATTCACTAACTGATATAGACCTTGTCTATCCTATGTAGGCATTGAAACAAAGTTTGAAAAATGCCAATGCCACATCCCAAAAATTATAACACATGAGTTGATAAAACAAACCCCATCATGAATGACACTACAACTTTGCACATTCTTGTTGGACCTCAGTGAACTAAATTTGGTTTGCCACCTCCTTAATCTCATACTTTTTCATTTGTATCATTATTTGCAACATAAACCTCCTCCACTTCTACACGGCCAACAATGTTAGGCAACTTCAATTCTTTTTTCACATCCTTCTTGATCACAACCTTCTCCACAGCTTTTGCCATAGGGGTTGTGTCTATCCTTCCAACATCCAATTTGTCCTTATCTTTCCCACCAAGACTTAAGTAACTTCAATGTCATTAACATTTGAGCGGTTCTATTGGCCCTTCGCATGAAAGTTGCCGAAACTTGGGCTTGGGATATCAATTTTATATTTTGAATAGGGTGCCCAAGAAGGATGAAGGCTACCATTGAGATTGAAGACCACATTAACATGAGCTTTGTAATCCATCCAACATTGAAATGGAAGTCTTTAAATCCAATTCAAAGTCTACTAATAATGACTTTCTATAAAACTATAATATCCATTTATGTTTCATATGGAAAGCTTGTGTATTAGTGGACTCCTATGTAAGGTAAAAGAAGTCCATAGAAGTATAGCCAAATCTTTGTTCACCACTAGTAGAATCAGGAGTAAAAAGGACATAAAAGGACTCTTGTTGTCAATAGTCCCATTATTCACTACTACTAAGAGTCTTATGTACTTACAATAGACTTTTAGTGGAAATGATAGTAGAATTCATGGAATACAAATGGATTATCAAGATCATCCAGAATCATGCAATAAACATTAAGGACAACACATATTCTTATGGACCTTTTGAAAATCTATTGTGGATTTTTGCTATATATACAAGAAGTAGTATTGATTTGATTTATGGATTTTAAAACTACAATATGCATAGGATTAGATCTTCTAAGTAATTTTAAGGGCTCCCATGCTACATCCAACTACTCACAACCCAAATATGTGGACATGGTGGTTTGAATTATGTAAGCCTAAGTAACTTGAATAGATAATCACTTATAGACAAGTTCACCTGAACAAAATTATTTTCATTTGAATAAAGCTATGTAGAACAATCAAAATTACTTTCATTGAACTTGAAAAAGACTAAACATTGCACCTTTATGACTATGTGGTCAAGATTGTGCCTTTGCGGTGCCTCCATCTTCAATGGGAGTTGAAAAATTTGGCTTTTACAAGCCCATAAAAATCCACCATGATTTGTGCATTTCCTCTTCACACCCTTGCTGAATACACTTAGTTGAGGTTCCAAAATGATATACAACACATCGGTAATGATAAACATGCCTGCACAAATCAAATCAAACAACCCACATAGGAAAAAACCATAATCCACATAATGCACATTTTTCCAAAGCAATCCATGTTCTTGGAATTGGTTCAATGTTCTCAAGAGGGAGGAAGGGTTGTGCATGCAAACTTCTATGAGAATCTGTTCTTCTTTAAAACTTATCTATCGAATCTCGAACAACTTTTTCATGTTACTTAAAAATGACAACCTACTCTTTCAGAGCACCAAGGTTATTGTGTGCATTTGCAACTTCCTTATGAATCTTCTCAAACTTGGAATTACTTTCATCAATTGTAGATTTACAATACCCAATGATGCTTCTTTGCATTCCAATTTTTGCATTCAATGTTTGAACATCAAAGGCATCAAGGTCGGCCTTAACTTGCTCTTATTTTAATGCCAAAGCAATGAATCAAGCTTGCTTTCACTAAGAACCAACTGGTTTCTCCTATTGTCCATTAGGGAAGAAGCTTGAACATTGGCAAGGACCATGTCCTCTTTACCCTTCTTTTCAACAAGAAAGGCTTGTTCAACTGTAGTAAACAACTTTTGTTAAAATGTCAAATATGACTGTAAAGTTGTTGATGGCAAACCTTGCTTGCTTACCTCCAACATGTCCACATTAAGTTCTTTATCAAAATGCTCAGCTTCATTAGACATATCCTCAGACCTGTTGTCACCAACTCCACCCTTTGCTTTTGCATGTTGAAGTTGTTCAACATTGGTCCATTCATCGTGTGCTGCCTATTTTAGTTACTTCCCTTTCTGCACACACATAATGCCCCTTGTCATACCTAAAGTAATAATCCTAGATGCAAGGACATATGATTTTTGATGCACAATCATCTAGAGCCTCTCAACCTTAGTAATGAATTCTGGATCTAAACATTTTATGTATTGATGCCTGTTTTTGTTCACAACAAGGCCAAAATTTCCTCTTTTGTGCAATCCCTTGGTAACCTAATCCACTTTGGGCTCATACCCAAGTAGCACAAATCATATTTGTTTGCAAAATTTCCTTGTAAAGATATGAGGTCCATCGCTATTAAACAATTCATGGATCTCTATGTACAATGGTGTTGTGAAACCCCTCATAGTAAAACTCAGAGAGCTCTTGCTTTTTTTTTTTATAGTTTCTTGATGTAATCATTGGGCCCACTTGTGGATGGCATTACACATGACATGGTAACAATAATTTCTTTGCAAAAAAAAAATGATAAATGCTCAAATTTTGTGATGCACAAATGTCACATGAAAATGACATAGGTGATTCTACAAAGCCCATGCATGAGCGTTGAAAGACAAAGTGCAAAAAATGGTAAATTGATCAACGTTTGTAAACGAGCCATGTAGCTAAAGTGGGAAATTTTGTGAGAAAAAAAATTCAAATAAAAAACCCAGAGAAGGAAATATTGTGGACTCCAATCTATTGCTTTTGGTCCAGCTTAGAATGCAATCACCCCTCAATTCATTTTGATTGGTGATCACAATGATTGACCCATGTGGTGACATTTAACCCATCCCAACTCCTTACTTTGCATTGTTTGCGAATTTCATCTTTGTGAGTGTGTACAAAATAGCCTTTTTTGATGGGTATATATTTTTTGGGTTGGATTTTTGCACTGTGACAACAAAAAAAGTCATGTGCAAATGCTACAAAAGATTTTGAGGGATTTTGTTTTGAAAAATTCACCGTACTTTGAGGAAAACCATTAAAAATTACCACATTTAGACATTACATTCATACATCATGTTAGTACAAAGTGTGATTTGGAAAAAAATCTATTTTCCTACCCAACCTCTAGCAAGATTTGCTCATTCCTTTTGTGGATGATCACTAGTCCACCTACTTGACAATTTAAAAAAAGAAAAAGAAAAAAGAGTCTATAATCAAGCTCTATTTTGAGATTTTCAATATTCATAATTTGACCAAAATTTAAGAAAATTTGCAAGATTTCTATACATGGTTCAAATAGGCAAACAAAAATATAGGAAGGTGTTAAAATTTTTTTTACTTTCATTTGTAACTTATAGGAAAAATTGGCTAAACTTCATATGGATCATTGCCACTTTGGCTAATTAAAAAAATTCACAAAAAATAAAAATAAAATTGGTATAAGAAAATAACTTGCACACTAAATGAATGCGGTAGACCTTGGTACAAGATCACATGTTAGGTGTAGGTGTATCTGCTAGGGAGAACACATTATAAAACATTTCAATTGTAAATGATTTCTCATTAATTAGAAAAAAGAAGGCTTAATTGTTATGATGATTGACATGTGAAACTTGTTAGGGTTCACTAGGGTTTCGAAATAGCAAAAGTGGCCTGTATAGTGCACTTTAATTGAAGTATAGCTATGAAGATGGGTTTGGACATTAGACCTGTAAATTTGCAAAATATAGAATGGTCTCCATAAGGCTCAATAAAAATGGCACTATTTCTGATTGGCCTTAAAGTAGTGGCATTTAAATAGTCTCACCTTTATAGTGTCCAAAATTTGCATGTTTGATGGGTAAGGCTGGAAAACAATTAAACACTATTGTTGGATGTAATAAACACATATAGAGGGTCCAAATAGGGGGTGTGGGTTTAGGACCCACTCCTTAATAGACTTTTTGAGAAAAAGGTTGGGAGTATTAGAAGTTCCCAAGGTTTTTGGGTTTAGGGTTTAGGGGTGTGAGTGTGTTTTCTTTTCTATTTTGGGTGATGGGTGGCTTTTTGTGTCATGACACACTTTTATTTTTGTGTAATGTGCAGGGTGGTTGTAAAGATCCCAAAGTAGTTATATTCTTTTCACTTAAGCATGATTTTCATTCTTAATTTTGTTGGCTACCATTTTAGATTTCCACATGTGACAATTGAAAGGTGGTGATATGAAAACAAATGTAAAAGGGTTCCAACACGAAATTGTCAAGGTGAAAAACCTAAATCTCTTTCCCCCCACAAGAAGAGCATCTCCACCAATGCTCAGTATGTGACCCAGCAAAAATATTCTGACATTGAAGTTTTAGTTATTAACTTTTTTCCAACCCCACCCCTAAAACTGAAATTGGGACTGCAAGTAGGTGGGAGACTACTACTAGCAACCCATTTGAACCAATCAAACCATCTACCCAATCAGAAACAGGGTTCAGTCAACCAATACGATTCGACTGTCTTCCAGGGCTCTGGAAAGCTGTGTCTTTTGGGGGTCCCATCTTCGAGTGGAGTCACTGGATTGGACTGGTGAACCTCATCCAAGATTCCCAGTGCAGGATCACATACTGAGCATTGGTGGAGATGCTCTAAACCAGAGCTTCAATGTAGCATCGGCATTGGGAATACAAACATTAACAAAGATTTTTATACATACACTTATTACGTAACTAGTCACTCATACAAACCAACTTTGGCCCAAAAAAAAACAAAAAGAAAACTAGTGTGCCAAACAAATTTTGTTTTCATTATTTACTTCCCAAATTTGATTTCAAACCCAAGAAAAGTGTGCTCCCATAATTTTATTTTATTTCCTCATTCCATCATAGATACCATTTAACATCCAAAAAAAATTCCATAAAAAACCACGACCTAATTATCTCCCCCTAACAAACCCCCACTAGAGGTACATGACTGTAAAGTAGTCACAAATTTCCTAAGTGTATTTTGGAGGGCACCTTATTTTCATGAATGTTCCTCCTAGAAAAGAGCAAGGACCTTACACCTACTCCTTTTTAAGATGGCGAAAAAAATTGTTCCTACTCATAGGTGTGAGATCTCTCTCATTTTTAATGAGAAGGAATAAGAACTAAGAACCCTCCCTTCTCCTTTTCCTCATGATCTATGTATGTTAAGTTCACAATAGCATTCTCCTCATGCTTTATGATGGGTAAAGCCCATGAGTGAGAGGCAAGCCCAAAATGTGATGCAAGACTCAACCACATAGCTAAGTAGTCTAGTGTAGAATCACTCATCACCAAACACATACTTATCACCAAATACTTTCCACTATTTAGGTCATTTCTTAACTGAGTTGTGTGATTTTTGTGTCATTGGATACACAAACTGGATGGTTACAAATGGTCTTTGAATGTGAGAAATAAAGGAGCAACACAGAAAACACAAGAAGAGGATGAGTGGTAGTTTGCTTCAATTTTTTTGAAAAATAGCTTTACACCTCTATGTAGTTCTAGCCTAGTATCGTCCTCATTTTTAGTCCTTCTTGAGTGATTAAAAACCCAATGGGTGCATCAATTAGGGCCTTACAAAAAGTCTTTGTATTTGAAGTCAAAGAATTAACAATCAAAGATTTTAGGCTCAAAATTTTACTCTGTTTTAATTCACCCATCACCAAACACTAAATCCACTTACACCAAACACCCCATATTTACCCCCATTCCTTTACTGAATTGAACAGTTTTTGCGGTGTTGGAGGCGCTAGGTGGAGGGCTACAAATGTTCTTTGAGCTTTAGAAGCAAAGAAACAATGTGTGAAAAATCAACATGCTTTGAGTTCTTAACTGTTTGCTCACCGGCCTATCTACTCTAATAGGTCCCATCCCATCAATGATTTTTATTTTTTTGGTTTTTTTTTGGTGTTGAATTTTTGCAATTTGGCAACAAAACATAAAGGGGTTGTCCCTCATAAGAAGGATTTGAGGATATTTGGGGGGCAAAAAATGGCCCAAAATCACCATATGTCAAGGAAACAAAAACTTGAAATAGCCAGACCTAGACAATAATAATTTCTAGTATGTCACCAAAATATAATGTTGTACCAAATAAAATTGTCTAATTTAGTCTATGACATGTGGCCAAATTTGACTAAGTCCTCTTGTGGATGATTGCCCGACCACCCATCTCACGAATTGGGGGAGGGGGAAAAAAAGAAGAAGCAAAAGGAAAGAAAAACAAAGTTTTCTTAAGTAAAAAAACCAGGGGTGCCTCACACTGTGGCCTTGCCATTTACATAGAAAAGTATCTTAAGAAGGCAAAAGAAGAATTATGAAAAGTCAATTATATTTCACCATGCAAAAATATAGTCTTCAAAAAAATCCTCTAAAAGAAACCAAAATCCTTCAAGATATCTTACTTATATAAAATAATTGGTGTCCGCAGATGCTTGATTCGGTAATTCGTGATTGGCTGGAGCCCTCCCCACCCTTCCCTTGAGAGCCCCCAGCCAAAGCGCGAGTGGCGGTTGATATCTCCATGGGAGATTGCTATTTTTAATCCGCATTGAGCTCAAATGGAATGTTCTTATGAACCATCATTTATAATTTTTTGAACTTTGGGGGTGAGCAGGATGCCTTTTTTGGGTCAACTATGCCTTTTATTAGGCAAGACTACAAGTTGCATTCACTTATTAACCCCATTTAAAAAAAAAAACTTTGAATAGGTATATTTTTTCTAGGATACTCCTTTTGGCCGGGGGGTGGGGGGGGAGTTTATTCTTGCATCTAATAATAATATCATATTGTAATACCTTGGCAGGTTGAACCAATGTTTGTTAAATAATTAATTAGTTAAAAAAAAAAGAACATACCTTGGTAGCAAGCTTCAAATTTTTTTTGTAAAATAAATAAATAAATAATTTGAAAAATCATTTCAACCACATAGAATTTTCTTGAATGTTCAATATTTTCTTTCAGAATTTTTTGTTACTTGGGAGGAATTTTTTTTGAAAATTTCAACATTTCTGAAAAATATATAAATTAGTTTGAAAAACTGCAAAGGTAGTAGTAGGGTATATACTATTAAAAACCAATATACGCATCATCTATCTCTCTTGCAAATGATGTCCCCACCCATCCCCAAAAGAAAAAAAAAAGTTTTGGGTTTTGGCCTTTGGTGTGTGTGAAAAAAATAAAACACACACAGACACACAATATACACACACAAGTTGTGGAAAAAGAGAGTGCCTTTTTACACAGCATTCATTTGATGGGTAGAAGTGGACAAAGTGGACTTTGATACATAACACTTTAGTTTTTTGCTTATTTGATCATTTTGCTTGCAAAATGGGTTTACAGACTAGTTATAACTCTATAATAATTAATCTCAAGTTTCAACAAAAGCCGAAATATCATAGTCTTTCAAAAATCCTGATATAAAAATAGACCTATTATTATTACCTAGTAGGCGCCTATAAAAATCCCTGAAGCTACTATACTCTATAATGAATCTAAACACAACATCGTTGCCTTGGTAGAAGGCAAGGCCAATAAAATCTGATGACATTTTTATTATTTATTATTTGCGCCGTGATTTCTTTACTCCGACGACAACAGAGGCCCATGTTTTTTCAACGAAGGCGCGTTGCGACGTATTCGTATGCCTACTTTTCTTCACCTACGTAATGATTCAGAGCGCGTTCGTATTTTTTACGTATGACTTTCTGCGAAGTATTCGTATACTCGTAGACTTCGTTTACGTATGTATTCACGGCTCGTTCGTCACGTTGTGACGTATTCGAATACTTTTTCTTCTCGTACGTATTTATTCTCTTCTTGTGTACGTATGGCGCGTTGCGACGTATTCGTATGAAATTCTTGACGCACATATGATTCACGAAGCGTTGCTCTTGTGTACGTAGGGCAAGCTGCGACGTATATTTATACACATCTTCACGTCCGTATTTCTTCACGGCGCGTTCCCTCTTGTGTGCGTATGGATCATTGCGACATATTCATATACTCTTCTTCACGTACGTATTTCTTCAATGCGCCTTCCTCTTTGTGTACGTATTTTCCTTCACGCGTACTCTTCCTCTAGTGTGTGTTTTCTCGCTTCTTTGTTCTATCCCGATATCGCCATCGCCGTCTCCCTTTCTTCTTCTTCGCACAGGAACTCACTTAGGATTTTGTGTTCTACCTTCGTTGCCACTCCCCCTCCCTTCTAGACTGAAGCGCGGCGGCGGACTCCAGCGGTTTCTTTCATCTACCTGTTGCGTAGTCAGATCGGACGAGTTTTCTCTTCACGGGTTTTTTTTTCTCGGATACTGTGAGTTTTCTGATACCAAGAACTACTTGGGGAAGTCTTCATCTTGTTTTTGTTGCTATTCGTTTCCTGAAGCGTTTCGGAAACTCTTAGTAGTTCGGTTTTTTCTTATTACATCTCTAGGCATGCCGAAAGATTTGAGATTTTTTTTCTAGGTTTTTTCTTTGTTTTTGTTGTTTTTTTTGTTGGTTTTTGTGTTCTCCCCCCCCCCCCTAAAAACGTTTGTGTGCGTTGGGGCGCGCGCCTGCTTGTGTTTCTGGAGCTTTTTTTTTTTTCTTTTTTTTTTGGGTTTTTTGGCCTATTTTGGGTTTTTGTTGTCGATGTTTTTGGCCGCCTCTTTTCATCATTATTTTTTAGGGTTCATTTTCGCTTAGTGCGTGGTGCGTTTTTTTTAATTTCGAATT
>Ga0116227_10002808_pt1 | contig 39311 bp, 19 predicted proteins | sample S1TSphgellanicum_FD_89693 | JGI IMG/M metagenome (GOLD analysis project Ga0116227, IMG submission 89693) | Host-associated microbial communities from peat moss isolated from Minnesota, USA - S1T2_Fb - Sphagnum magellanicum MG | ecosystem: Host-associated > Plants > Peat moss > Unclassified...
CCCCAAAAACAACAACAAAACCGAAAACCTCCAGATCATCAGTCGCCCGGACCAAACTGGACCCCAAAACAAGGCAGGAGTGCCTTCAGAACCCAAATCAAACTCTGGAAGAAAAAAAAAAAAAAGAGTCTCACGAATGTAAAATCCTCGGATATATGTTCGGCATTTCCAGAAACTATTTACATGAGCTGCAAATGGATCACATGATGAATGAGACTCCGGCGGCGATCGTGCTTCTTCCAATGCTCCTGTACACATACGTGAACTTCTTGAGCTGATTCTTCGCGTCTAAAGTTGGTAACAACTAGTTACGATTGTCATGCAGTGCAACTCATGCGCCTGCGCAACAAGGGACACGTTGCGACTGTTGTCCGATTCCCAACTGCTTTCCTCTTGGGTACCACAAGACAGTACTTTCAGTGTAACTGGCAGTTTTGCACCAACACCCCCCGCTCCCCCCAACTACAGAAAAAGGGAAAATAGGTAGCTAAGCCGTTCCTTCCCAGGGCTAAGTGGTTGGGCTGCCCGAAAGTGCGATGATAACCGGAGGTTCTCAAAAAAATCAAATACCCAGGTGTGAAGTGTAAGGGTTATATTGACATTCGTGTAAATTTTGAACAAGGGATTTGTAAGTGTAGAATTGTGGAAATTTATTTTATGTCGTGTAAAACGGTGTAAGTGCAAAATGATTTACAATAATATGATTTTACATGTCCATGTAAAATAATGTGAAAACATGTCATTTCTTTTTGGGGGATTGGATTTAGAATTTTTGGTGATAGGTCAATCAAAATGGCCCATTGCAGACCAATTTCTTTTTTTTAAAACCTTAAAAACATGTGTGTTTTGGGATGCATGACAATCAATTAAACTAACTGATATAAGTCATAATAAGTAATAAGTTTTTATAAACTCATAGGCTAAAAATAATCATGAACAAAGTTCAAAATACAAATTATATTTAAGCAATGAAGTAATGCAAGAATGTGCACCCGAAATATTCCTTAGAATAACACTATGATAGTCACATATTGGTAACAAAATGTTTTTATTAGGGAAATATTAAAAATATCATGATTTTTGTGTGAAGGGCTAATCATGACTTATTGCCCCAAAAAAAAAAAAAAAAGCATTGGGATGCACCCACATTTGGATGTAACCACAATTAATTAAAATATATAGTATATAAATTACATTTACACGTTGTAAAAAAATTACATGGCATTTTTTAAGTGTAATTGTAAAATAAAATACATACACATCAACAATATAAGTGTAGTTGTAAAATGTCTAGATGTGTAAATGTCAATGATTTACAGTTATATGGGATTCACATGCCATATATACAACTATTGACATTTACACACATAACATTGATTCTCACCACCACCAACCCAAAAAAATAGAAAACATAGTAAACTAAATTGATTTGTCCAAACATTGGGCAATTATCAAAAGTGGAAATTGATAATCAAAGATTCTCAAAAAATATATATTCATGGTCCTTGAAAATCAAATAATTGGTTCTCACCACCACCAATTACCCAAAAGCAAAAAAAAAAAACAAAAATAGGTAACATAAAATGGCCGTTCTTAATGCTAAATGATTATCAAAAATAGAAAATGATAACGAATAATTCTCAAGAAAATTTCAAATTATGTAATGATGATTGTCAAAAATCAAATATAACAAGTTTGGAACTATACCCATGCAACATTTTTATTTGTGGCAAAATTTTACATTTGTGCAATCTTGGATCTTAGCAAACAATATTGTCAACAATGGAAATTTTGTTGATGTTGCCAACAACATAAAAACAAATAGCACTAAATTGTCAACATTGCTTTCAATGATTAAAATTATCACCACAAGAACGTGACAATGGAGATCATAACATTGTTGGTGCAACTTGTTGAAAAAGGGCGGTTCATTTCTTAGGGTCCCAATGTCAAGAGTCTTGCTTATTAAAGTCCTACCACTAAAAGAGTTTTGCCACCTTCAAACATCTCCATCTTTAACGTGCAAATTATGTTCGAACTTGGAATTTGTGAATGGCACATTGATTTACAATTTGATGGGATAATTGATGTTGGAGGATTCATGGCATTAATGAAAATGGGAGTGCTTGGTTTGTGGTGCAACAATGGTGTATGACAATAGTTATGCAAGGGATGTAATTGTTGATGTTAGTATTAATGTTGGACATTGAGGCTTATATTTCAAGAGATCCTAGGGCTTCTAACAAGGATGTTGCAAGTCAACCTATTGATGACAAGTGATTTGTTGATAGTGGTTTGTTGATATGACTATGAAGAAGAAAATAAAGGCAAAGTGGGAGTTGAATAGGAATTTCCAAGAGACTTGGGTTACAAAATTTCCATGGGCTAAACTAATTGTTGGGCCAAGTGGCAAGATGCACATGGTGTGTTGGGATATGTATTTTACAATGGATCGCAAAGTGTTCTTGGTAGCTTGACAAAACATAATGCAAGGAAGAAATGCAAAATTGTCAAGGTTGGCAAGGTAATTAACAACTTTTATGTGAACCTAAATAGTCAACATGTGTGGAATGAGAAAATTTAATATGGCATTTGTGGGCATGCTAACAATTAGCTACAAGTTGTGAAATAGAATAAGGCTAAGAAGAAAAAAAAATGTTCAATTCATCACCCTTTTTGATCTTTTAAAACTTAGAAAACCCATCATTGATTTTGAAAGCATGCATGGCTTGTTACAATTTTTAAAGGTGAAAAACAACCTTGACCAACATTGGATAAATACTAGTGGTTGGGGCATGGCAAAGTGCATGACCAATCTGACCTTGTAAGCAATGTAAAAGTGGCCATCCAAACAGTTAAGTTCATTTTTATAAGTTGTGATGAAGATATTGGTATAATCAAACTTGGATATAATGAATGCCTATGTTATTGGGAATTTTAGGAACCAATCTTGGTAAATTTGGAACAAGTGATAGAAGGTTGCATAATAAATAACTTGATGACCATGAATAGGACTTATGTGAAGATGTTTGGGGGATTGTTAATAACGATATGTCTAGGAAATGGTTTGTGACCAAATTGTATAATGATATGTCTAAGAAAGTAGCATGTGACCAAATTGTTTGATAATGATATATTTAGGAAGGTGGTTCAAATGGTGCATCCACCTTTTATGACATCAAAACTAGAGTTTTCACCCAACTAAAGGAGAAATACTCACCTTTCTATATTCTATTACATTTCTCAAAGGACTAACAATTTGGTACCCTCATTTTTCTCTTCTTCCCATAATAGAAAAAATTGAAACATTGCTTCAAAATGGGTTCACACACTCTAATGAGAATCCTAAAAATAATCTAAAAATATGAAAACCAAGGTTTTCAAAATCTTGCAAAACATTAAGACCAAATGGATCAATATATTTTATCCAAACAAGGTAATCCTTGAAGAGTTCAAAACACTTCTAGTCAAAATGGCACAAGATTTTCACTACTAACGACATTACCAAGATGGACTATAAGTTGCTATGTGATGTGTGGACACTATTCTTGAACTAAGTTATGTGGTTCCTATGTTGGAAGTTGTGCAAGGTTTGAGCAAGTATATTCAAAACTAAGAACATTCATTTGCAACTTTGTGAATAATATAAAGTTATGTCAAATTGACTTGCACAACATATATTAAGATGAGAAGAAAAAATAAAATCACAATAACTTATGATTGACTTGTCCTTTGTAGAAAACGTGAAGGACAAGTCAAGATACTTGTACCTCATGCTTATGTGTTCCTAAGTTTATGCACCTCTTTACTTCTAGCAACATGAACATCCCACAACACATATGGTTAGCTTAGAGCTTTGTGACTTGAAGATGTTAAAATTTTCATTTGTGTTTTAACATCTCTCTTGTGTTTCCTGGATTTCACCTTATATAACAACCTAATCACCATGTTTTCGACTCTAATCACACTGGTGTAGCCTGGATTTTGCCTTCATTAACCACCTAGTTGCACCCTAACATACCCTAATAATGTAGCAGTAACCACCCATGCACTGCCATGGAAGAGCGAGTAACTCACTAGCAGTATTTGAGTGTAGCCTGCCAACTACCCGGGGCCATGTGGCTGGTGCCAATTTGTCCAAACCCTGGCAAGGGTAAAAAGGCTAGTGGAACCACTTTGTCAAAAACACACCCAAAAAAACATTATACTGATGGTTCTCAAAAATCTGCGAAAGGATTCTTGGATTTTCACGCACGTGAAGGTTCGTTCCCATACTCGTGTGTTCTCCTGAGGGAGGTTCCCACTCGTGTGGGAACCTCCCCTACAACATTCAGCTTGGTCATTTTCTTATGTAAATTGTCATTATACAAATATTGGAAACAGCAAAGCCAAACATAACCAAAGCATGTGCTGTGAGAAAATTCAAAACAATGATCCAAGACCTTAGTGGAAGGTAAAGCTCAAGGCCAAGGGCTGTTATCATACATAAAACCTTGTGTCATTGTTTTTTGTGATATCCAAAATCAGGCAATTTTTTTCCAAAAATCTTGCAACATTAGCCAAACTTACACAAGAAAAACACTTTTTTTTGTGAAAATTTGCCCAATTGTTTTGTCAACAAAACGACAAATTTTGTCAGAATTTTTTTTAATTTAATAAATCGATGCACCATCCTTCTTTCCTCATTCAAAGCTGGTGTTCTCATTAGAGCTGATGAGAACGAGGAGATCCAAGCGAACGTAAAGGAACGAAAGAGAGAAGCAATGAGAACAACGGGAATTGGGGTTTCGGAACCCTGGAAAGCCTCCGAGAGAGAGAGTATCTTCTTCTCCATCGGGCTTCTTTCTTGGCGTTGTTGCGTCGTGTTCGTTGCAGCGATCTTCTGCGTTCTTCCGCCGCCGCCTGCAGCCATGGTTAGACCTCAATCTTGCGACAACTTACTTGCTGGGTGTAAGCTTTGTTTTTTTTCGGTTTTTCTTTCAGCTGGCGTTCTCTTCAGTGATTCTGGAGATGTGCCTTCTTTGTTGCTGATAATGATTCGTCGGTTTTCGCGGTCTTGTAAGGGTTTCATGATCATCTTTGTGTTGCGGCCGCGCTTTCTCTCTGTTCTGTTTCTTTTGCGATCCCGTATTTCAATTTTTTTTGTTTTCCCCAGTGTTTTCCCCTCTTTTCTCTTCCGACTGTTGATTTCTGAATATTCTGAATAGGTTTTTCCCATATGTTGTTGTTAAATGAGTTCGTGCAGTGGCGCTTTTCCTCGTAGTTCCCCTTCTTTTGTTCCGTAGTCGATGTCGCTGCGTCCTGGTCCTTTAGGCTGTCATGTGCATACACTTGACTGTCAGATTGGCGTTTCAGTCGGGGTCAAATTCACGGTGCACGGTCCTTCTTCGTATTTTTGTGGCATTAGACCTCGTGTGGCTTCATTTTTGAAGAATTTTACCTACTGCCGCGGTTTGTTTAGTGAAGGCCATGCTTTGTGAATTTGGCGGAGGATTGATATATTTTTGAGGACTAACTGAGGGCAGCACTGCAGGTGAAGTATGCACGAGAACCAGACAATCCCACTAAGGGTAAAACATCACTTCTTCTATCCTCTACTTTTGTAGAAAATTTGTGAGGAATGCTTTGTGCATCTTTGATGATTCTCTAGCAGTATTGTTTTCTCACGTCCTAATTGGTGGAAATACACACTACTTCTTCTTACAGTCCAAGTTGGTTTGCCTACATGCATCATGACATGAGCTAAATCTGTATTTTCTATGCATTGCAGCATGCAAGGCAAGAGGATCTGACTTGCGTGTGCATTTCAAGGTATGGAATTATAAAAAGTTGAGCTGTGGACTCATTGCTCTTGTTCACAGATAGATTTTCATGCAAATTACCAACATTGAGGTGTGCCTGTAGTCCAACACCTGTTTCATGGACCTTGCAGTTTACAGGACTGAAGGTGATTTTCTTCTATATTGTAGTCTTACCTTATCCTTTTTCTTGTAACAGAACACAAGGGAAGCAGCACAGGCCATTAAGCATCTTGAGTTAACAAAGGCCAAGAAATACTTGGAGGATGTGCTTGCACACAAGCAAGCTATTCCATTTCGCCGCTTTTGTGGTGGGGTGGGGCGTACTGCACAAGCCAAGTCACGTCACTCCAATGGACAAGGGCGGTGGCCAGTGAAGTCAGCCACATTTTTGCTTGGCTTGTTGAAGAATGCAGAGAGCAATGCCGAGGTACTGAATGTGTCCCTTTATATTCCCCTTCATAGCTTATGCCAAATGACATCACCTCTATCTAGATACTGAAAGTCATATCATACAGCAGAAATTGAATGTATGTGACAGGAGAACTGGATGGAATTGTGTCTGTTGGCAGGTGAAGGGCCTTGATGTAGACACACTTTTCATATCACACATTCAGGTCAACAAGGCACAGAAACAGCGACGTCGGACATACCGTGCACATGGTCGAATCAATCGTATGTGCTCTGTCTTTTCTGTCTTCTAATGAGCCGGTTCAGTGTGATGTTACCTCTGGTTTATCTTACAGGTGACAGCAGTTCTTAGATTGAAAGATTGATTCTATATTTGAGAATGTCTTAAGCAGGTAGCAATCCTTTCTGCTTGATAGCTATATTGTGTTATATAGCTCTTAAAACTGTATTGAGCTTTTGTGGGAGCACATCCTTATGACCATATTACTGGTGTTTTGCAGCCTACATGTCATCCCCATGCCACATTGAGCTTACACTTTCAGAGAAGGAGGTTGCTGTTAAGAAAGAGGTGATGTTCTTCACTTGTTTTGAATGAAACTCTGCCCTTGTTTTTTGTCATGTTTCAGATGCATTGATTTCAGTCAGCTAGAAAAATGGTCTAGATTCTTGAGTTGACAAGTAGTGGAGCATGTGGTAAGGTTATAAGTTCATTGAGAAAATGAATTTTTCTTAATGGAGGTGTTTTTCCCACTGTTGCAGGCAGAAGCAGCAATAGCCCCACGGAGGCCTCGGAAACAACAAGCTCGGTTGCGTAGTGGTGCCACATCTTCTTCATAGACTGGACCTTCCAATTATTGGCTTGGACATTATGTTGGCATTAAGAACAACCAGGATTTGCCTAATTCTAGGCAGATTTTCCCAGGATTGTTAAACATTGTTTGAACCTTTTTTGTCTCATTCATGCAGTCAGCAGTATGATTTGCCTTGGAGAATCATTTTTGCAGCTTGTGGAAAACTGACTGCAGAGCACAATGTCTGAGAAGACTATTTCTCTCTCCAGAAACCCAACCAGTAAAGCAGAGAATGATGACAGGTTTTAGATAAGCAGTTTTTCTCATTGATCAGTATGGTTTGAGGTCATGTTTCAGCTGAGATCGTCAAGTCTGGTCTGGGAAGCTCCCTTTGATATCTATCTTCATTTTGCTGAAACTTTCTTACTATTTTGTGTGCTGATATTTGGGATTTGCACATGATGCAGTAATAGAGGTTATTATGCATCTCAGGTTTACAATGGATGATTCTTATCTCCATGTCACTCATGGAACGGCTATCTCAACCTTCTAACATGAAGTACCACAAAATTATGACAGATGTGATATAAGTGCTTGATCATAACAGTATATTATAATATTAGATTTGCTTGCTAAAAACTGTTGTCATGGTGGAAAGAGCCCAGCCCTATTCACTGCTGGAACAAATGCTTTGGGCATCACAACTTGGTAACTATGCTAGAGTGATGCTGTCTTCTTCAAGTTGAGAAATTCCTATCTTCTAAAATTTGAAAACCACAGGTGAAGAATATTAGTTTGCTCCTAATCAGAATTCCCAATTTTATATAGGTTATTTAAAGTGGTTTTACATTGAAAGCATTAAATATCTGATGTTTCACACATGAAGATTCAATCACACCATTGTGCATTCCATTCCCTTATTATACAATTAACCATGGAATTTTGCCGCATTGACTATAAGTGAGTCATAACAAGTCCTCATTAAAACAACAAAGTGACCAAATTTTGAGATGAACTTACACATAAAAAAAGAAGGTTTAAATCAAGCATTTCTTTTAAATTTTGAAGGAAACAAAAGGTGATCATGATATTGTGTAGTTGTGGACATGTCGCAATGTTGGAAACTATATTAGCAAAATCTCATCGGGATGACAAATGATGGCTGGTTAGCACGCACCATGGCAGGGTCAAAGGTCATTGAAGGCCGCTTGCGCGCTGCATTTCCAGTTGCAAGCACTGCAACTGGAGTATGTTTCCATCTTCCACTTAACCATTTTGTATCAGCAAAAGTTCCATACAATGTGGTCTTGTTTGCTGCAAACATAAACTTGCCTGCACCTTCAGGTCTATTCTTTGCAAATCCCCCTTCATAAATGTCTCCATTTCGAAACTGCCATTGTCCTGATATGAAGTTGCCTTGATGCCAATCACCCATAAACTACAGAAATGTACACAAATTCGCCAATTTTAAGTATTCTTCTATTGTGAATTGAGAGAGTACGATAGGCATTTATCTTCTTTCTCCTTCATCAAATTTCCTCTAAAATTCTATGCTTGATTTATTTTTTTACTCTCTTGTTTTGAACTACCAAACTTCAAAAACAAAGTTTGGTTGGCCTAGAGTAAGTCATGTACTTGACTCATGCTAATGGCAAAGAAGTAAGTTCCAACACCATGTCTCAAATTGTCTTTCCATTCACCCTTGTAAATGTCTTTGTTTGGATATGTGAACTTTCCTTCTCCATGTTTTTGATCTTTGAACCATGCACCTATTATCATAACACTTCATGGACTTAATGTATTCTAATGTTGTCTAAAATGGTGATCTATTGAGACGGCTGCTTTTTGAAGTCTTTAAATGTTTGTGAAGGTAGAGAGATATGCTAAGGAGATACAATAAAGGAAAGAGTAAGACAACTAAACCTTCATAAATGCCCTTATCAGGATATGTCATGACTCCGTATCCTGTTTTGTGATTTTGCACATATTGTCCATCATAAATTGCTCCATTCTTGTAGGTGTACTTTCCTTTGCCATTGCGTTTTCCATCTTCGTAAGGACCTTCATAAGTGTCTCCATTTGGAAAGCTTGCTTTTCCAATCCCTATTGGTAGATAATCCACCAATTTTCCTGACCATGTGAATTCCTATTTACAATTGAAATCTATGCAGTTTTAGGTTGTGAAAGAAACAAATGAATCAACTTTTTAAATGAAATCCTTCCCATCAAAAATCATCATACCAAAACAAAATCAAGAATTCTTCTCATGGACATCAACATTATGGACAATGTTCTAATCTTGGATTTTTTGGATGACATGAATCCAAACTTCTCTAATAGGAAAGAGACGTACATTTGTGTCACCTCCTTCTTCCTCCTCCTCAGCCATGCTGAAAACTTCACTTCAAACAAACAATGGTTCCTCTGTCTTGCTTTTAGGGTTTGAAATTATGTGTCTATTTCATGTATGATCCTGTAATAACTTCATAGGATGGTATTTTTTCAAAAGGTCCAAGACTTTTGATAAGTACATATAAACCAAAACAAAGTCATTTATACCACTCTCTCACCTTGTATTTGGATGGAATTCATCATTTTGCACAATTCTTTTTAATTGCATTTATTTTTGGTATCACAACACTCAATTAAACCATGGTCAACATACTTTACTAGCAAGAGATACTTTCATATTCATTCACCCATAATTGAAGATAACATGTTGTTTGATCCATCATCCTCTTGAATATTCAAGATTGGGAACCTTAACTATTTTTATAGTTTCATACTGTTACAAGAATAGCCACCAAATCTGATAAAAAAAATGTAATTGGTTCGCATTTCTTGCTACTTAATGTGACAATTCATATCCATGTGATACATCATGTTGGGCCTATACATGACATTCTCAATTACCTTATCAACCTTTGTTTGGACACCTATCAACAATGTTTGTAGATATTACTTGTAGCCAATTCAAGTTTCAAGTTTTAATTTAATCCTTTTTTTAAAAAAAAATTTAAGAAAATATATCTTTGTTTAACTTAAGATATATTTGAGGTTGGAAGAAGTATGTAATGAACAAAGATTAGATGAAGAAACAAAGATCCATTATGAAAAGCAAGTATTTATGTTTCAAAAATAATGTTGGTAAGGATAAAAGGTATAATGAATCTTGATAGATTTATGATTTGTGCCTTATGAGATGGGGTTGAAACTTGATGTAATCATGACTCAAACGTCAATCACTATTTTTTTTTAATAACACAATCTTTAATCAACTTTCACATGAGGTTTTATTCTTCCATCACCAATAACTACAAAATAAAAACATCCCACAATTTCACATTAACCCAAATACCATGAAATTTTCACAACACGTTGACAAGAGACCATAAGAAAAAAATTGCCCATAGCAACAAGTTTCAAATGCATGTCATCATTATTACCATTGAAACTATTGACTCCTTAACAATAATAATGAATTTTTAAAAGGAGAAATTCATTTTACTTAGCATCTTATATTATTCATTCACACCAATATAGCATTGCCAATTCATGTTTTATACCAAATATGTACCAAACAATGCTTGGCATGAAAAGCTCAATTTCAAACTATAATTGACCAGTTGTTTTTGACACACTCAGAATCTGGATGATGGAAGGAAATATCTAAGGTTTCAATAATGAACATAAGTGCATTCTAAAGAACCTTTTGCCAAAGCACTTTAGGAAAATAGTTTTGAAACAATGGTATCAAGGTTTTTAACTGGCCCATTTGTTAATTGTATGGGAAAATTTGTCCTAAATAAATAATATCAATGACAACGGAGACAATCATGATCAAAGTATGATTTGCATTTTCAACATTTTCAATTCTCATTGGTGTAACAATAGCATTTGCAATGACAACATCTTCAATACCAATACCATGAGATATCATTCATGACATTAGTGCCGTTCATGTTGTACTCAACGTTTGATGGGGTATCAAAAATGTTTGCACCTAGCTTGTATTTTTGTCAACCTTGATTGTTGTCATTTTAGGCCCTCTGCTAACACCTCACATATGTATACATCTACCTATTCTTCCATTGAGCACAAGACTTCTCACATGACTACCTAATGGCACACCTACTACTTGCACAACGACGTACTGTAGGTCACCAAAGTGAGCTTGCCAGTTGTTTAGAAGAGATTCTAGGCAGTTAATTTCTAACACTTAACACACTAAATCATCTGAATGACTTGAAAAGCTGCAGATAATACATTCGGAAAGCACAGCTAGTGTTCAAAAATGAAATGTGCCCAGCATCTTACTCTCAAGGAGGTAGCAAATCGTCTCTTCTTCAATGAACTGAGAATTACAAAGTCCAGAAAATATTCAGGAATGTCCCTTTCCCTCTGAAATGGCTAAGGTGAGGACAAATACATAAATGTTTGCAAGTTGGGCATCATCCCCAGTTGCAATTAGGCTCACTCTAGAGCCCTTTTCCACAACCATCTTCATAGATTGGCTCGAACAGACAGTTTCTCCAGCCAGCTGGAAAACAAGTCTGTTTCTGAGGGAGGCAATCCCACAGCTTGCGGCAATGCCTACAATAAGTGCTGCATGGAATTGATGTTTTGCCAAATCAAATATGAAACTCTTTTGAATATTCTCTAGGTTCTCCTCTCCCGAGGAGGAACCAGAAGCCAAATCTTCATGCTATCATAAGCAGCAAACCCTATGGCTGCCGATGGGATTAACTGCAGAGTCAAAACAACACAGGTTTGTTCAAAGGTATGTAACTGAACCATCCATCAAACAAGAATCGCTGTCAAAGAACTCTTGACAAAAGACTAGTAATTTCACACAACTAGTGCCGCACCCACCCTTTCTTCAAAGAACAGAGCAAATACAGGGAAAAATCAGACCAAGCAACATCAACAAAAGGAAATCACCAGCTGAGAAATACCTTGAGATAGTTGATGCCAAGGCCAGCAAAAAGTTGTTTCCATCCTTGAGTTCTTGCAATTCTTGAAAGCCCCTCAAGTGTCCCTTTGTACCGAGCATCTACCAGTGGGTTTTCAGATTGCACCTAGAACACAAAATATAAAAAACATGAGTTCCAGTATCAGCATGCTACTTAGTACTGTTGAGAAATAAATCTAATCAAGCATTAACACCCCTTGTCTCCCTCCCCTTGTCTCCCTACTGCCACATTCTCCTTGCTGAGTTCAAGAATATCTTGTGGAGAAATTTGCTACATAGATACTGAAATGTTCCACCAACACCAGTAATCTCCCATCACAAATACTCTTCTTCAGTAACACAGGTTTTACCTGCATTTGTCGCCGAACAACATCAAGAGGGTATGTAACAGTTTGGCTGAAGACCCCAGCAGCAGCCCCACATGTCAGCTTTCCCACAATAGATGGTTCAGAGTCACCAGGCAAGTAGCCCTTAAGTGTTTCATATGCAAAGAACTTCAGTCCAGCATATGGGAGAATTCCATAAAGAGTTGGACCTGCATGCTAGCAACAATGTTTTAGGATTGGTTTTGCTGAAACCTGAAGTCTGCAGAAAACAGTCTTCAGTATCTCACATCCAGCCAGCACATAGGATCTCTGGTTGACTAAAAATTTGAAACCAACTGAGCTTCAATTTTAGAAACAAACACAGAAAAAAATAAGAACTTGCGTCAGACCTGACGTGTCAAAATTGTATCCCTGCCTCTTATATGGAAGAGGCTGTAAATCATGCCATCTTCAACCATAGATGTGTAGACATATACAAACTCACTTACATAGTCCACGATACAGGCCTCGTATCCCACTTTCCTTGATTACTCTAGTGCAGACATCAGCAATGCCTTTGTAAGGTGCAGGCAGAACAGCTGACTGTGCCAGTGCATTTCCAGTTCCTTTGACCTGGAAGTAAATAAAGAGGATTACATCAAAAAAATTCCAATCCCATACTTGCCTCTGAAAACAAGTGCTCAAGCACAGCAAGAGACAACCACCACACATTCAAAGAGAAACATAACCTGCTAGCAAGTGCATGACACCACGTTACCATGTAAAACTAGTCTATTTCAGACTCTCAAGGGTCAGTCAACATGAGAATAACTCAGACACATCAATATCAAACACTCACCTGATATGCTAAACGAGTGCGTGCAAGATCCAAAGGGTATGTGCAGAGAACAGCAGTTACACCAGCCAAAGAGCCAGCCACAAGATCAACTATAGGCCCAGTTCCTGCTGCTGGGTATCCACTAACTATCCAGTGCCGATACTGCTCATAAGCAGCGAAGTTCAAGGCTGCATATGGAACAATTCTCATCACACTTGCTCCATTTCCTCTGCATGAAACACAAAATAGAAAAAGCAACAAATTCTTTTAGTATACCTTCACCCAGGAAGCAACACTCATGTGAAGGGTGTTGACAACGTCTGTGCAAAGAGGGGGAAGAAAATAAAATCTTACTTATAGAAGCCACGTGGACCCTCTGTCTTCAAAATGCACATAAGTGACCGCCAAACTCCCATCGATTGGAAGTTCCCATGCTTGATCTGTTCCAGTCCAACGCATGACAATCATATTTGAGACAAAATTGCATTTCACAACACCCACCCCCCACCCGGATACAGCCCATACCCTAGCCACCATATCTGGCAAGAACTGAAAAAAAGAAAAAAGCTACAATAAGCTTCCCATTACATATACAAGGGAACCTGCAGACCAAAGACATATGGACTGAATACTGTCATGAGTTTGTCCAAGGGTTTGGGGAAAGACATGTGCAGCCCCACACCTACAATTGCATTGACCCAGGATTGACCTCTGCCATTCCAATTTGCACCACATAGTTTCAAACCAAAATGACCAAAGCTGGGAGGCAAAAAACCCCACCTGGAAAAGGATTTTGACTCGTTCTAGAGGAGCCACTGCAGTCTTGGAGAGGCCACCAGCTACTCCACCAGCAATGAGCTGCTTGAAATAGTTAGGCATACTTTGAAGTAATAAATCCTTGGAATCTGGCCTCTTCACCTCTAGTTTTCCCCCGATGCCTAGGACTGGCTTGTACTCCATCCCCGCCGCTGCCAAAGTATAACCTGATTGCGTATCCATCCTATTCATCTCCTTTGATGAAGAAATGGCAAAACAAATCCTGCCTTGCTTCCTTCTTTCTCAAACGTTATTGCTTGACGGAAAGAGGCACGGCAATCTTTACGATTGGAAAGGAGGCGATATGAAAGAGAGAAAAAGAAGGCTCACAGGGATGTAGCCTAGTTCCTACTTTCTCCGTGCTAGAAGCTGCTGCAATAGGGACCTATTTGGCCCCGGGTAAACAATCGACTCTCATACACTTTGAATCAAATTCCACAGCAAAAATCAGCCTGGTTCCTTCAACAAGCAAATGTTCAAGTGCAGGCTCAGATCCGATTGCCTGCAGACGCCGTCCACGACGCGCATCCAGGAAGAAGAGTCGACCTCCGGAGCGGGGGCAATGGCGTTCATCCACTTGCGAGAATCAACCCCCCCAGAGAGAGCTGAAACAATGAACTCGGAAGGCTCCAGAGTACAGTTCCTTGCAACACATGAACACTTGAAATCCCCCTGGAGATGGAGTCGGTGTCAGATCTCTTATCGCTCATTACCAACAGCCTTTCTCACACAACACAACGTTCTCCTAACCTGCCCAACTACATAACGGCTTGCAAAACTTGCGTGAAAGATCTCAGGCCGAGTCCACAGAAGCGAAACGAGAGAGCACTGGAAGATTTGAAGGAATATACACAAAGCGGCGACGAGACAAACCCTGAATGCACACCAGACACAAATCCTCACACATCGACAGCCTGCGAGCAGTAGGAAAAAGCACAGGAAAGAGAAAATCGAAACCTGGCTGTTTAATCTTCGCCTCGAAACTGGGGGAAGATCTCCGAGGTGCCGCAAACTCCAAGCCGCACAACCGCCCTTCAGTCTCCGAAAAATCCCAACATTCGGACCCCCGAAAAAAAAATTCCCTCTCTCTCTATCTCTATCTCTCTCGCTCTCTCAAGAAAGTACGCAGGAAGTACGTAGAGAAAAATATTGAGCGAAAACGGTGCGCCGTCGATTACAAAACGCTGCGCGGGAAGCTCGCCGCCTGCTGGACGCCCCCGTCTGCGGGTCCTATTGGAACTGGGGAGGGCAGTTGCGGAGAGGCGTAAATGGAAGAAGCTCTCTTTCTAGAAGGGCCCATTTCTGCCGTTTAGAGAGCTCTGTAATTAAAGGCCATAATTAGCAGCAGGGGGGCGTCTGCATGACGTGTCGCTTCCTGATTGGACGTACACACTACAATTATATGACATAACCTGCTGGGCTCATGGATGGAGCTTCGTTTTCTTTGAGCATCATAGAAGATGACAAAGTGGATGGCCATCTCGATGCCCCCTACTACTGGTTATGCCCCATAACACGGCTCGAGCAGGCCGGTTATAGGAAAAAGCCTTACCCCTAGTTTATTACCCCCGGTCACATGCAAAATTCCCAAAGACTGAGTAAATTAGCCTTGGGTCCTAAATGCAGGCAGTAGTTCTTTTCTTTTCTTTTCTTTTCTTTTCTTACTGCCCATTTTCCCCCATCCAAGATGTGTTTGGTGATGACAAGACACATTTGTCCATACACATTTTGTTTGGTTCCCATTATTATGCACATTTTGGGCCTGTAATTGACTCTAGCTGTCCATTACAGGACTAAAATGTGCATTAAAAGGTGCCAAAATGTGAACTCTCTTTGTTGTTTTTTTTTTGGAGAAAAAGATGGATTGGGCTAAGGGCAGACAATGAAAAAAGAATTTATACTGACTGCATTTAGGACCTTTGGGTGATTTTAGGTCTTCCCATTATTCCTATGGGCATCAGGTTTTTTTTTTTGAAAGACCCACTTTCATTTTTGATGTTTTTTCACCCATATTTGCCACATATCACAAAGAATAAAAATTTCAACAAGGTCTTCATGCACGGTAAAGCCCTTGCCTGCGTAAAACTTGGGACCATTTTGCTTGACTGTATACAAAGGTCACTACTAAAATGAGGAAGGTCCAAGGTTATTATGGCTTATAACTTGTGAACTAACATCCAATCAGAGCATTTAGATTCTCATTTCGGTTGATTATGATCTTATGCCCACTTAAGAGACTCACATTATGGTTGATTATGAATGATATGCTTATTTCTTAAAATAGTGGGAAGGAAATTATGCAACATAATTTTCCTCCCTCTTTTAAGGAACAGGAATAAGATCCTTTTGCCTCTTACACCTCATAATCTCCAATGTCAAGGTTCTTGACAAAATTGTGTTGCAATTTATGTTGTTAACTCTTAAATGTCAGGGCGGACCAATTTGGTCCACCTTTCAATGTATTTTTTTCTCTTTCTTTGATGTTCTAAGGGTTAAGCCCTCAAGAAGGAAACATCCATCAAATGGAGGCCCACACTCAACTACTTAAAGAAAGAGCTGTAGTTCCATGCAACCATGTGGCTGATTTATGCACATAGTTTTTATGCATGGACTGTAGTAGTTTCCAGCTTTTGGGAACTGCTAAAAAACCTTCCATTTCATTTTCATCTTCCCCCAATTTGCATATTTTCATGTCTGTATTTGATTCTACACCCCCCACATGTAGGCTTTGTTGGGGAAGCATTAGAGTCGTGAATGCATAGTCAAGAGGTTCCCAAAGTTGATAGCTCCTATTCACCTCTCCTATTCATTAGATGAGGTGCCTCCCAAGTTCTATTTTATTTTGATTTTTTGCAATGAGTCAATTTGAGTGTCCCATCACTCCAACAAAAAAAAAGAAGAAACTACCAAGGCTCCCCAAAAAATCAAAAGGTTCTATTTTGAAGTATAGAGTTCATTCCCTGTGGTGAAAGGAGGACAACATTTGCCAAAGCATATGGGATAAAAGTGAGGTGCTATGGAGAACATTTTGGGGAACATATAGAGAACCTGATGAGAACTCATTGGGAACTTGAAGGGAACATAGTGGGAACCAGGGATAAATAAATAAATCAGGTACACTTGTTCCAAGTTCCAACGTCTGTGGATCACCAATTTTGTTTAATTTCAGACACCTAACCAATTTTTGTGGATCCTCTTTAGGCATTATTACAGCCTTTTTCATAGAGGGGAATCCAGTGATTTTGTTTGTGTGGCTAAATTTGGCTATTTTGCTATTAAAAAAAATCCCCATCAACATAGTCAAGGGGAACTTTTTGGAAAGTTTCCGAAAAAATGGCCACTTTCGGAGGAAATGTTTTTTTGAAAATCTTCAAGATTTTTGCTTGGAGGATTTTGGGCAGATTTCTAGCTTTAGTCTTTTGAAATTGCCATATTTAGCTAATAGGTTCTAATGATTCACCAACATGTAATAGGATTCCTAGATTTTTGTAGTTCTTTATTTGTCTTGTAGCCAGATTTGGCTAGATCTTCTTGTGGCTGATCACCACTATTGGAGCAATATCAGAAAATTGAGTAAAGAAAAAACACTCAAGGGGATAGGCAGCTATTTTAATGGGTCCAAAAAAAATTCTATACAATGTCAATCAGCCTTTTTCTTTTTCCCCATTTTGGTGATGAAGACTAGTGACAATCATCCCAACAAGGATTTAGCACTGATGGCAACAAGTTATTGGAAAACTCTCAAAACAAAAAAAAAAATCTAGTAGAAAAAAGTGACTTAACACTAGGAACCTATCTAAATATGGCAAACTCTTTTTTGCAGTGTGATCAAATTTGAAAATTTTCAAAAATCTGTGAAAAAATATTCTTCTTTATAAAAAAAAGTTAGGTGCAATTTTGCACCAGTTTGGATAATAAAAAATTAATTAAAAATCATTTTTTTAATTTTAAAAAAAAGACGGTGTCAATGATAAAGAATCAATAACCACCCACATGCATCTACCTACCTAGTAATCACCTACCTAGTGCCTTATCTACCTACCTACCTACCTACTGGTATAATATCCATTTACATTACCTATCACATTTCCTATGATACTTACCTACTTACATAGGTGGGGGGGAGTAGGAGAGTTTACCTGATAGGTTGGTTACCACTGTGGAAACTGAGTAACTTGGTTGTGGTTCATTGGACATCCACAACTGAATCAGGCTTCCAATGGATAATAATGTATTTACTATTGGTGGATGCTGGCTTATATGATCCCCCCATAAAGCTTGTGATTTTGGGAATCAAAGACTATTGCAATAGTAGCTTCAACTTCATATGGAAGGACTTGACTTCTAGGTGTATATATATATATTGAATTTGTCACCTGTGTGGAAAGCTTTGTAGCCCAAGTCTCCTCCGATGAAGTCAAAAATGATGTCAAGCTGACAATGAGAATCTATGAATTACTTGAGAATTTGTGAACTAGGTTTGTCATTCTTACTTTGTGAAAAACATGTGCCAATAAACACTTTTGAAGCTTTTTGTGTGTTAGATTAAGCATGTAGACTATTTCCATTAAGCCCACGAATTGTTTAATTTTTAATACCCATCAAGGATTCGAACATATCATTCGATGAAGTTATGATATCACTATGATTGATAAAAGGTGTCATGCGTTACCTTATCTTGACACTTACATCCATAGTTGTCAATGAAATAGAACATGTCACATTAATCTTGTCAAACAAGCACACAGTTTCCAATTGCAAAGAAATTTCGCAAAACTAAATAAAAACGTGAACCTTGTTGTAAGAAAAACTTTTAAAAGCTAAAGTTATCCAAGCTCCACACTAGAACTCTAGCTTTGATATTTCTTGAATATTAAGAACACAAGACAAAATCAATTTGTAATTGGAATTCACACAACTTGAAAAACAAAACAAACTAAACTATAATTTCAAGATCTACACAACTTTCACAAATCAAAAAACTAAAATAAAACCATGACAATTATACAAACCACACCTCTTGTGCAAAACATCACCTAGTTTCTTAATCTATGTGATCTTTTGTGAAGTCAAAAGCATTACATAATCCAATCACGAAAATATCCATGCCTTACATCATCAAACATTATGTATTGAAAAACAAAATGAACACACAAACATTTCAACATGTAAAGAAAGATGCAAGAAACTCAACTTCACCAAATAGGAGTCTCTTGCTTCTCCAAAAAACCTAATAACTCCATGAACCATGTTCACACTACAATTGTGTTAGGGCATATCTAAAAATATCTTGAATTAAGCAATTTTCATAGTAATCTTGACAACAAGTTGTCACTTATTCAACCATTCAAGTTATGGTGGTTGTCTTTGGTTGCATAAGACACTTGAAAAATATTTGGAAAACACCTTATGTTATCAAATTGCCTCCTTAAAAGAAAAAGGCGTCTTACACCTATTCTTTACAAGTGGTAGGGATCTTACACGAATAAGTGAATCTTACACCTATAAGTAGGTGTAATAGGCATAAGATCCCTCCCATTCTTTAAGGAGTAGATGTAAAAACCTTTCCTCCTACACCTTGTAATATATGAATGTTTTTGTTTAAGGTTTAATGTGATATATGTTTTCATGTATTGTCTCGTACATTCTACAATGTTTTGTATCTATGGACGGGATGGGGAAAACACTTTCACATTATTTTGAATTTGATATGGACATAGACCCACATACCAAGTGTGGGTGGATTTGTTTTATTTGAATTTTGTTCCACCTTTTGGAAACTTCAAACACAACATGGATTCCTATTAAAAAATGCCAATCAACAATTGAAAATATGTTATAATGTTATGTAGCCCGAGGAAAACCATTAAAGTGGCAAAATAGCCATAATATTCATTAGTTGGAAATATATATTTATGAAGATTTTTCAGTTGAATTTTATGTAAGGCTAGGTAGGCCACATTGTATTTAATTTCATGGAATCTATTTTTAAATTTTGAATGATCATTTAAGGGTTCATTGTTTGAGTATCCATCTATTTAAGAAGGCTTTTGTTTGTTTTATTTGTTTTGCAAGCCATATTCATATCTTTCAAACCATGGTAACCCCCTTGCAAACTCAATATCATTGGAAAGCCCTCAATGAATAAGGGTGCACTAAGGTAATTTCATAATGTTTAGACCTATGGTGCAAGAGTTTTTGAGTATTGAATAATTTTTTCAAAGAAAATTCAGCAAAATAAGAAATAAACATATTAAGAAAATTTGGGTTTATTGATGGCATTGATGGAAAGTGATTGATGAGTGGGATTTCTTTGAGGTGATTTCATAATTTGTAAACCTATGGTGCAAGAGATATTAAATTTGAAAAAAAATCATCATTGGAATTTTTCTTTTATGTTTATGTTTTCTCACAATTGGGCTCCACATTCAAGGTATTGTTCACACTAGGAGTTGTTCTAAAGGCATGTTCACACTTTGGCCAATAGCAAAAGTCACACTAATAGTATATAAAATTTCAAAATCTTTTGGAAATGTTGGAAGTTGAAATCCTTTGTCTATAATTTACATTGAAACTATTATGAAATACAATTGAAGGACAAGCATTTAGATTTTGTTTATAGCAATTATGATATTTTGGAATAAGGTTTTGATGTTGCAATTATAATTGAAATTTGTTGCTTTTACCATTTTTCCAATGAATGAATGTACAATTAAAGATTGGGTGAACTAGCACTTTACATTTATACAAAACAACCAAAATTCATTTGTGAAAGTAGAACTTGCAAGTAATAATAATTTTGGAACATGGTAGAAAGATGGGTAGGTCGAATAAAATAATAATAACTTTTTAATTCCTACACATAAGATCTTTTGACTAGGGCCTTACTTTGGATTAATGCACGATTTACTTAATTATTTCAAATTAAGCATAAGTAAAAATCAATTAGTTTGACCTCATTTTGTACCAAACACCTAACAAAAAAGGTGTCAAATAATATAAAAACTCATCTATGGAAAGGATGAATATTCCAAAAAACTAGTAAATGACATAATATTATTGGCTTAAAGTTAATGAACGATAATGTTCATTAGATAAAAATGTTGGATAATTTCAAATATTTAAACAATAATGGGTGGAACTTTGGGATCATTTTCCATTTCCATATTTTCTTGTTGTTAATTTATTATTTAGCCTCGTGGTAGGGCTTTTATGCATTGTGAACCTATGATATAATAAATTCAAATGTTATTTGATTGTGAAAATTTTCATGAAGGAAAACATATGTGTATTTGATTAATGATCTTCATAAATCAAGCTTTTTAGGCATGTGTGATGAGCTCCCCATTGAGTGTAGCCCACATAATCACCAAGTTTTAAATGCGTGGATGATCTTAATCCAAAACATGTAAGTTTCATTGCTTGTATTATGAGTATTACATTTGTTGTGTATGTGTAATGTGGGATTTTGGTTTTAAAAATATCTTTGTGTTAAAAAGGACTTAGTTTTAAAATAACCCTCATGGGTGCAAACCCATGTTAAGTTGTAGGAACATTAGAATAAAAACATTTTTGTGTAATTATTTGAATTTAAAAAGATCAAATTTGATTTTTGAAAATGAATTTTGAATGAGACATGCATTGGTCCTTACTCTTTGAAACATTCAAAATCAAAAAAGTTCCCAAGTCCCAATTATTTCAAAAACCTTAATTGATAGTTTTTAGGAATTAATCAATAAATAAAATGAAATTTTATGGGTAGTTATTTGACTATTTTCAAATTTGTTGAAAATTGTGGCTTATATTTCAATTGGTTTTTATATTTCTTGACATCCATAATTATGAATCTTAATATTCACTCTAATAATTGTTGGGAATCAATTCCTATTTTTAATAAATGCCCAACATTTGTAGAACCTTTTTTTTTGTGTGTCTTGTAAACATTATTTAAATATCCCATTGTAAGAAAAATTAGGGTCTTTGAGTTTTTTTTTTAAAGCTAAATAATCTCAATAACCTTATTCAAAAGATGGAAGTAGCCATGTGGGTGCTAGTCTATTTTGGATTTACTTAATTTCTCCAAAAATTAATATCAAGTTTCAACATCTATGTAAAGTTTTCCTTAATCCTTGCACATGTTCCAAAGCTTCATGAATTAATCTACAAAATAGGTTTTATTTTAATGTTAAATATATATATTTTAAAGGTCTATATAATGGAAAAAACCAATTTTTTTTCATATTTTGGTAATTTACCTATTAAAATTGTTGAATTAGTGTAATGGTAATATTATACTTAACACAAATATTTCAAAGTTATTGATATGTAGCCAATTTTGATGTATTATTCCAATTTTTAAAAATTCTCTACATGTGGGATCAATTGTCATATGATGTTTCCACTTTTGAATTGACTAGTTCCAATTGTGTGAATCAACAATGGGAAACATTGTTGTCATGTGAATCAATAGAAGAGACCCAATCGTGATTTAACACAAGCCTTGGTAGAACCTTATGCACCTTTTAGTTTGTCAAATGATATTGATGAAAAAGACCTATTGATCCTTGATTTTGTGACTTAGAATGCAAAATTAAAGTGTGTTCCCTAATTCCCACCATTGAAAAAAGATGTAGGAACTTTAGGATGGGACTACAAGGAATTGGCAAGCTTGAATTCAAAATGAAATCAATATATATAAACCAATAAAGAAGGTGCAACTAATACAATTGAAGCCAAAAATGGTGCAAATTAAGTCATTGGATATACACATTCACATGATTCACAATGGCTTGAACTTGGGAAGAATTACCATTTTCCTTTCTATAACATACTTTATAATTAGTGATAAGGATTACGTTGAAATGGCAAAAAAATTTGACATTCCTATTTTTATTTTTTATTCGATCAATTTATGAATCCCCCAACTTTGAGGTTCATAAATCTCACATATGGACTTTGATTCAAAAATTCTTGGAAGGAAAAAATTTGTCCCTAGAAAAGACCTTTCCAACACCATCTTGCATGTTCCATCCTATTGACACCTAACCCTTTTGTCAAACATTTAGGTGATCATGAATCAAATTGTTAGGTTGATTCCCAACCATTTTTTCGGAAGAATCATTTGTGTTTTAAATCATAAAAAATGTGACCCCACTCGGGATATTTACTTTTCAAAAAAATTCCCACGGTCTATTAATGAAGACTTAATGTGAATAAATTTTAATCCCCCAAACCTTGTTCCAAAAAAAATGTGACATCACAAAATTCCAACTCCCAAATGGACCAAAGTGGGAATTCACTTGCAAGAGTTGATATTCACTTTCACAAACTTGTGGGAATGGGCTTGAATTCTAGGATGTTCTTTCGGTCCATTCCCTTTGTCATGTTCTAGCCTTGGTTGTAAGCCCAAGTTGGTTAATGGCTAAGGATGTGACATGTACCTTAGTTGAAGCATGCATGGAATTTTTTTAGTAATCAACCTTGATAAAAAAGATTCTAGCAACTTAAGATTTTTACATTTTAATACTTTAACATGTTCATTGTAAATCCACATAGAAATGCATTAAGCTTGATGGGGGAAAAAATTCAATTCCTAACACACCCTTATGTTTGTTAAATGGTGTCAAGGGTAAGAAAACTTGTTGATTTTTGGTTTTGTAACAAAATGAAAACTTAAAGTGGGTTCCCAAGTTCCCAACAAAAAATTAGTTGTGGGAGTTATGGGATGGGATTAAGACAAGTTCAAAATCAAACTCAAGACAATTAATGTAAATTGGAACCATAAGCAAGTTTTCACATTCATAACACACACCATGGTTTGAACTTGGGGAAAAGTCATCATTCTCTTCCCTATAGTATACTCTACAATTCTTCACAAAGGCTACATTGAATGTCACTTTTTCTTGAGGCTCTTGCCTTCTTAAATTGGCAAGGTATGAATCATGACATTTTGGGGGCTTTTGGATTTCTTATTTCACTTATGGTTGGAGTATTTACAAGGCCTTTGTTGCATCCCTTGATAAGAATAAATTGAAACAAATGCAATATATGCCATACCATAATGTAATACATGCCACAATAAACACCACATATTGTATATTGTAATGGATGAAATCACAAAATTATTTCATACATGTGTCATGAATTGTGACCTTTAATTAATTGTCTTATAAATTAACTAGTTTACTAATTACTTAGTCACTTATGTACTTAATTATATATTGACAAAAATTAAAATGAAGATTAAAATATGGGATTAATATTGTAGTTGCAAGTAGTTTGTGATTAAACAATTTTTGTCACAAACTATTTGTAACAAAAACATTTATCCCATATGTGTTTTGTCTTTCAATCTCATTTTGAAAAGTATATAAACAAGGTGTTTTCTCTTATATTTTCATATTAAAAACATGGGTGTATCAATGAGCCAATAAAAAAGGCTTAACCCAAAATAAAATAAAAATATTCATGTATTTACACCTAACTTATGTACCTCCCTACCTACCTACCTAAGTAGGTATTTGGCCTAGGTAGGTGAATAGGTCCTATTTAGGTAGCTATTTAACATAAACAGATGGGTATGTAGATCCCACCTAGTTATTTATCTACTTAGGTAGGTAGGTAAGTCTAGGTGGGTGGGTAAGTAGTTAGTAGGTACTACCTCCCTACTTAGTTAGTTCATCCTACATATCTAAATATTGATTTAAATTTATTTTGGACAAATCTAATTTCTATTGCACCATGTGTCACAATCTAAAACCATCCAAGCATAAAAATTGAACACTTTAAATTATTTCAAAATTAGAGTAAAAATATTTAAAATTGCTAGAAGTTGAAACATGTGACGACATATGACTTGTTCCCATTTTTCATCAAAAAAAGTCGCATTATAAACATAAATAAAAATATGTATATGGTCAATCAAAGGATGAAAATGTATTTGGTTGACTTTTTTTTTCTTCCAAAATTTCTTGTGTCACACTTGTGTCACATGTGACTTGTCCAACACGATTATGAAGATTTTAGTTACAAATGTCACATACAACTAAAAATTAATCACAATAACCAACTGCAAAATGACCATTTTCTACTTATGACCCTTGTCACTTTCAACTATAAAAGGTTGACCTCCTACAAGCACCACCTTCTTTACAACATTCCAATTTACAACCTTAAACCACCACATTCTAAACTTGAACAGAAAACCAACACAAAACAAATGAAAACAAACCCAAAAACAAAGTTTAATGAGAGAAAACACACTATACAATTATCAAGAAATAATGCCAGACATCTACACCCCACTTAGGAAGACATAAGAGATGCATGGAGATATCACATTCTCTTTTGGAAAGCTCCATCATTGTCACACTTCCTTGATTTAGTATTAAAAGATTATAACAAACCACTAGACATAATAATAAAATCTTCTAATGAAATCCTCCAAAATGCAGCAACAACATCTAGCGCCCAAATGATTAAGGACAATAAAAACCTCCTTTGCAATATTTCTAGCACTTACAAAATATTTGGTTGGTAAGGCAACTTAAGTCGCTTCAAAGCAAACATGGTTAATAAGTAACTGTAGAATCAATGGAAAGTAAACTTTATATGTAACAATGGCCTTGCCATTTACAATAAAAAATACCTTAAGGTAAAAGAAGAATTATGGAAACTCAAATAATTCACTAAGCAAAAATATAGTGTGCAAAAAAATCCTCTAAAAGAAACCAAAATCTTTCAAGATATTATAACTCTATAACTAATCTCAAGTTTTTTCAATACAAGCCAAAATATCATCTTTCAAAAATCCTCATATAATAATATAGACCTATTTATCACATAGGGGCCCAAAATCCCTTTAAGCTACTACACTCTATAATGAATCTAAACACAATATCCTTGCCTTGGTAGTAGGCGAGGCCAAATAAAAAACCCCTTGGCAGACGACGGTTTCACTTGTTAGTTTAAATGGATTATTGGAGTACCGAATGATGTTGTGTAAGTTAATCTTCTATCGTAGTCACTCACATGGGTGTACGGTTAAATTTTTTTTATAAAAAAAGCCAGAACCAACAAATAATGATGGATTACAAAACCAGCTTTTAGGGCTTTTCTAGCTGACATGTCTCTTCCTCATTGGATATCCATGCCCAAATTATATCACATGATTAAAACTGCCTACTGATTGTTTTCAATTTTACGCATCACTTTACATCCACTTTACATCCACAACTTGCTCAGCATGTGGATGCATCATCACAGATCGTATCTGAATATGGATCACTAATGTAATTTTACATCCATAGCAGAATGCGGATGCATCATGACCCAAGGTTATGATGGTTTCCTGCTCTAGAACTTTCATGGCAATATTTTGACAAAACAAATTCACCAAAACCAATGTAACCGTAGTTAAAATGATATTTCTTTAAGGATTAGCCTCGACTTATGCAGCGCCCACATGATGACAACTTTGTCATTGGTCCATGGACTTCCGAAACGGACATCACGGACACCTTAGTACCATATGTACACCTGGTGTCCACCACTAAATAATTCACAAAAGGTCTAGTTTAAAAAGGGGAAAAAATTATTGATATTTGTCAAAAATTGTTGAGAACCCCACTCCCGAATTGTGAAAAAAATATTTATTGTCCCAAGCATTGAATTATTTATTATAAATACACAACAAAAGGTGTAGTTTGCATAGTTGTTTTTTCCTATGTTGTAATTCTAGAAAATTAGATTTGAAATGGCCCAACTCCAAAATAAATCAACATTTGGCAAAGAAGTGTCCAACATGAGTTGTATGTAGGGTACATACGAAATACCAAAGGTGAAGACCGAGGTCATTCATTATTACACCACAAGAAGAGGGCTCCAAATAGTATGATAATAGAGCATTTGTGAATCTACTTATGTAGAGTGTAAAGGGCACACAAAAATAATATGATAATTCTGTATTTGTATGAATGTTTTCCCAAATCCAATGAATATTTCACGAAGTTGAGAAACAATATTGAATACTTACACCGATTTTCCTCCTCTTTTTCTAATATGAGTGAGGCATCTCAGCAGTTTGTACATATCATATAGAAAGAAAAATATTTTAAAGTTTTTTTGTTTTTTTTCAAATTTTTGATGTTGCTCCAATAGTGTCCATCAGGAAAAAAAAAAGGATTTAGCCAAATCTAGCTACAAGACAAATAGAGAAGTAAAAAATTTAGGAGTCCTATTACATGTTGGCAAAGCACTAGAATCTATTGGCTAAATATGACAATTTCAAAAGATGAAAGCCAGAAATCTTGGCAAATCCTCCTTGACCGTTTCAAAAAAAAAAATCTTCCAAACTCAAGGTGATTTTTTTTGAAAAAATCGAAAAAGTTCCCTTGACCGTGTTGCTTAGGATTTTTTAAAAAGATAACTGGCTAATTTTAGCCCCCCAAAAAAAATCACTGATCCTTACTCATCCATATGCTGTTGTTGCCATCTGGAATTTGGATGCAATAAAATACATAGCTGAGTCAATATTTCTTCTATTGTTGAAATTTTGAACTGAAAAATATGATTTCAACGTATACAAAGGATTTTTCATGAAAAGAAAAGGCCCAAATTCACCAGATTTTTATAATAAGTTCCAGTAGGTAGCCAAGACTATAGAAGCATTCTGTTTTTTTCTACTTGGGTATCTAATATGCATCCAAATTTGGCTAAATTAATTTCTTGACCACTGCCAGTTTGGCTACATCACAAAATCCTTTAAAAAATCCCTAGGTTGATGTGTGCTTGTTTATGGGGGTCTTCAATAACAACTGGATATGCATCCATATGGATAGGCTGTGGTTAGCTTGAAAGAACAAGTTTGACCTAGAATAATGTGGCAAAGGAGGAATGGTCTTTACATGGCCATTGCCCCCCCCCCAAAACCTTTCCCCTTTAATTTCCATCCCCTATTAGAGCAACTCCATAGATGGAACGCAGCAAATCAACTTAATATTGGATGAAGAAAAGTGCAAACATGCCAGTTTGGCTCAACAAAATGGTTTTGGCCCAACGTTTTCGCACACTGTGCTGAGGCTGATAAAAGACACAGCAAAGTCTAGCACTTACCCCAGAAGAGTGTAACAAATATGATCTGAACACTGTCCCTGTTTTTGATTTGTCGATCATAATGATTGGTCCAGGTGCTTTGCTCTTAGTAGTTTCCCCACCTATTTGCAGTTCCACTTTTAGTTTTATCATTGGGGTTGGAAAAAAGTAAATAACTAAACTTGGACCTGAGAAATATTTTTGCAGAGTGCATATTGAGCATTGTTGGAGATGCTCTCTCAATCCCCTCGCAATTGCCTTACAATGGTTTAAATTTCATTGAAATGATTTGCATAGAGCCCACCCTAATTAAGGGAAATAGTTTTGGTGAAGAGTGTCTTATCTAGGATGCGGATTAAGGCATTTTTTTTCTCTATCTACCTCAGAGGCTTCTGTAGAGAAAACAACTTGACATGTGAGAGATCTTTGTAAAGTTGCTCAAATAGAAGTCCGAACACCGTATTAGCTTGAGATACAAAACTAACACAAAAAAATACACTGGCATACAATAAAGCTTGAATTTTTTTTTAGAAAAGGAGTTTCATGCTAAGTTTTTAGTTTGCCCTAGCGCCATGCCTTGAGTGATGGTTATCTTAGTGTATTGTGCTTTCACTATTGTTTAGTGTTGTGTATTTTTATTTTTATTTTGTCTCGACCTTTAAATTTTGTAAACTTCATCTTGGGTATTGATTTTTCAAAAAACACTTGCCCACTTTATGGATAACCCTCGTTTGGGGATGAACTAGGGATAAAGGATAAATTCAGGGTCAAAGAGAAGGTGACTTTAGGAATTTCTCCATTAACCAAAGTTGGTATGATTGAAATATGCTCCCTGATTGTGTAATTGATTCTCACCACATCTATAAAGTCAATTTTGTGTGTATTTCTAACTTTAAGTAACTTGAAAGGATCACCCTAGATGCATTTGAAATTTGTTCTAAAAGTTGTGTAATATCAAAATTGGTTACTAGAGAAATAATATTAGTTATGGCTTAAGTTTAAAATATGTGTACATATGATTAATAAATAATCCATTATGGGTTATTAGGGTTCACTTTTGCTTCGCCTTCAAAAACATTTGTAGCAAAGGGAAATGTTCATGGCAAGTAGGCAAAATAACAAGTAATACAACTTATGTAGGCAAATTAGTATGCTTAGTAAGTTGAAATGTAATACACGTCAAGATAACAAAACAATGTGTCAAAAAGTCTACACTTAAGAGAAATTGATATGACATTAACAATGTTGTGCAAGTCAATAGGTCCAACATATCGATATGGCAAGTCAACATGCGAGATAGTTAAATAATTGTAACTATTTTTTGAATTAGTATAAAAGACATTTCAATTGACTAGAGAGGGGTTCCATAACTCAGTTTTAGGATTATTCAGAGGATTTTCAAAGCTTATCTAGGAACTTGAGAAGAGGAACTCTTGTTGAACATGAAACGAAGGAGGAGAGAAACTTGTTGTAAGATTTCATGGATTATTAATGAATTATAATGAATAGTTTCGAAAAAAATTCTTATTCTTTGGTCTTGCATTCACAAAGTAAGAATTTTTCAACATGAAAGTTATCTTAGTTAGTATGTTTACATAATATTCTTGCTAATGGAATAGAACAAAGATCCATGAGTGATGTAGAAATGTATTGCTAACAACATTAAATATTAAAGAGAGGTAGATCCACATTCAACATTTTGTTTGCCAAAATATTGCTGGTAGGCAATTTTTTAAAATATCAAAAAAATTGGTTTGGGTTTCCTATGCCAAATTATATATATATAAAGTTCTAGTGTGTAGCAAAATATTTTAAAATGCTTAGATCTTTTTATCTTCATATTTCATTTATAACTAAATTTGATTAGTGTTTTATGGATGACCGCCATTTCAATATCACAAAAATAATATTAAAAAAACACCAATGGACACCTCATATTGAACCTATACCAATGTTTACTGCATCTAAAACAATGTATAAGTTATTTATCCTTTTTCACCCATAAACATGAAATCTTGAACAATGTCAAATGAGGATCAATTAAATGTCACCACATTGGCCAATTATTGTGATCAATCAATCAAAGCCAATCATATTTCTTTTATGGCCTATTATATCATGTGCATATTTACAAGGTCGATTAACTCAATTTTTTGGTGTGCAAATGAAATGTATTCCATTATGAAGAAAAATAATGATAATACAACCTAAAAGCTAGTGCATCATTCAAACAAACATTCAATCACATGACAAGAAACCAAAAATGAACCAATAACTATATGAAATCACCCAACTTGGGCATGTTATAGGACTACTTATGTCCATATCATCTATATTATAAAGAAGGAATTATACTCCCCACATCTCCAATTGAACTAAAATATTTCTATTTGGAAAAAAGGTAACAAATCTATCATTGCTAAAATCTTATTCCATCTAGATTAACATAATCAAATAAGGCTTCCCATATGGGTTCTACAACTTTTCCTATCACCAATGTTCTTTGTTAAAGACAAGGTCATCGCATTTTATCCAAATGCCACATTGTGATGCCTTTGAGAAGAACCCATATGATTTGAAACTTGCAAAACTACTTTGGGAGTTTGTTGTAAAGAATGGATTGTTTCCAAGGTAAACTAGGGTCTTGCAATTTGCATGTGTGTACTTATAATGAAGGCCCACTTCCAAGCTTGTTGCACTTGTAGTTAGTCACAAAACAATAGATAATATAACATCTAATGTATTTGTGCACTACCATTCACATGCTCTATAGATGTTCATGTTTAGGATCATTTGTTAGTCATTGATGACCACAACCTTGTGCCATATTAAACACATAAATCTAAATCCTTTCTTATCTTGCTCCCATTTTCATGTTGCCTTTCAGCCTAGGTTCAAATCATTGGTAAGCAAGTTTTTCCATTTTTTTTTGACCAACTTCACCATCTTCTTTCAAGCCTTGGCAAATTTCCCTTTAAACTTTGGAACTTTCGACTGGTTGCACTACAAGGAATTTGCAAATTAATAATTATTTAAAATTAAATTTTAGTTATAAATGACACATGTGATCACAAATTCCTTTAATTGCCTTGGACAAGTCACATAAAATTTTAGGTGCAAAAGACATTATGTGGGACCATGTCAAAATGGTAATCGTATTCACATGCAGCTTACAATTACTTTTCATCCAACTTACATTTAAGCTAATGACATGGCCATTTAGGATTAAAATTTGTAATGACATATGTTTACGCGGCATGGTCATTTGTGACTAATTTTATAGGTAAATTCTAGAAACTTGGAAACAACTAAACTTTTTTACTAGCGAAATGTTGACACTTGATAGACTCCAAGTTGAACAAATGGCACCATGTGGTATACTAAGCTAGCAAGGGCTAGATGGCCTTGCCTAACTTATAACCTAAGGTGTTTAATTAGCCTAGGTTGCTTAAGTTAAAACACATGAACTAGGGAACTTAAGTGGTTTAAGTTACTGACCTCAACCTATATAAATGGTTTAAGTTAAACACCTTGGTCCAAAATATGCACTTAAACTCCCTAGCTAAAACAAGCTATATAGGTTGCAATAATAAAGATTTAATCCCCTTACCTTCACATTGAGGGGCAAAATGTTTATCATCACACTAATTTTTTCTTAAATAATTTGAAACGGAACCACATTTTTATTTTTTTTCACCTCTTAAGTGACCAATTCAAGCTACCCTATGTTATGTAAATTACCTAATGTCCTACCTTAGGGCTACTTAATATACTTAGGGGTTACCTAGGTGATACCCATGCTACCTAATAGTTGTTTAGACTACCTAAAGTACCTAAGGTTGTTTAAGCTACCTAGGGTACTAGGGTTATTTAAACAATGTACTTAGGGGCTAATTAGGGGTTATCAAGGGTTTGCTTAGGGTATCTAGGATATCTAGGGGCTACTTAAAGCTACCTAGATTGTTTAAGCTACTTAAAAGCTACATAGATTGATTATTTAAAGGCTTACCTAGGGGTTGCTTAAGTTACTTAAAGTGTGTAGGGGTTAACTAGGGCTTACCTAGGTTATTTAGTGTACTTAAAAGCTAAGTACATGGACTATTTAGGGGCCTACCAAGGGGTTGCACATGCTACCTAGGCTATTTAAAGGCTACTTAGGGATTGCTATGCTACCTAAAACCTACCAAGATGTTCTTTAGGCTACCTAGGGTAGGTAGGGGCCTACCTAATGGTTATCTAAGATATTTAAAAGCTACTTTGGCTATTTGGGCCACCTAGGGTCCTCTTAGATTAACTAGGATACCTAACCTCATTCTTGGGGGTTATATAGATTAACTAGGGTATGGATGGTTTGCCTAGGTTAATTACCCTACCCAAGGACTCCCTAGGGGTTTCCTAGATTAATTATGGTACCTAGGGGCTTACCTAGGGGTACCTTAGGTTACCTAGGGTATGTAGGGGCTATCTAACGTAGTATAAGCTACCTAGGCTACTTAAGAATTACCTAAGGTACCTAAGGGCCTACCAAAAGGCTATGTAAAATATCTAGGGTACATAAGGGTTGCTTAATTATTTAAACATGACATATTACATGCATTAACTAACCATTAACACATGCACATTTGCAACTATGATATATAATCATAATTCAAATTGAATAAGATGTTACATTTTGTTTAAGCACATATGAACCACATTACCATGAGTCTTGAAAATAATTAATTTTTCATTTTTTTTAACACCACTAGTTGTGAATGAAATGAATGAAATTTTCATTTTCATTTTCATCCTTGAACCAACATTTGTCATCTTCACATTTTCATCCAGCCCAACATTAGTCACATTTATAACTTAAAACCAGTTTGTAATCAAATATGTGATTACAAATCATTATTTGCCATGGTGCCATGTGGAGGATAATTGAAATAATAATCACAAAAATGGTTGCATTAGACACAAGTTGTAAACACATGGGTTGATATGGCCATGATTCCTTGTAGTCTTCATGGTTATGAACAAAGCGCTATCACAAACTTCTCATCCCACAATTTAGTAATCGAAACTATGTGAAATTTGTTTTTTCATGGGTTCTTATTTTTTGCACATGAATGTCATGCGTTTAAAACATGTATGAAACATGTATAAATAGGATGAAAACACATATGAAACACCTATCAGTAGGATGAAAATTTCTTATGTAGATGAAAAAATGAAAAGATGTATTGTTTCCACATTTAAAATCTAAGATGTTTTTATGGCATGAAATGTGCAAATCAAGAATGAACTAAAAGATAAGGAAATATCAGTAATATGAAGGTAATAAAACATTTAGGTGTCATATCATAATAAGAGTTTAAATCAAAGGTTAAAACAATTTGGACTTGTAGTTAAAAGTCCCTTTATTAGCCATGTGTGGTTGGATCATGATTTTGGTCCCCAACCACTTCATAAGTGAAATCCATACATCTCATGTGTAAGAAATTAGTGAAGAGAGTTGGAGCTTTGATCAAATGTGTATATTTTGGTTTGGTCAAAGAATCCAACCTTTTCATAAAACATTTTTCTTTTCTTTTCAACCCACTAATCCTCCACTCCACGTGGATTCTAAAACTTACATGCATTTTGTTGGATGTTCACATTGTATCATGGTATGCATCTAGGGCAAGTTCATGTCACCCTATCCCATGCATAATGAACATTTCTTCACCTATGAATTGTGAATTTCCCAAAAGATATTCAAAATAATCATCTCCATGGATGAAATGTTGACATTAATTTTAGTAGATGTTGGAATGTTGTAAAATGCTTACATTATGATATGACCTAAGTTAACTAACATCTATGTATATGAATAGTACATGGTGGTCCAAAATGATTATTTTGTTCATTTTTTTCCAAACATTGAACCAAGTCTCGTGTGCCTCATTGTTTTAAGGTTTTTGAATCTCAATCAAGGTGCTAAATCATTAGAAGAAAAATGTCAATGTGTGATTGTAATTTGCAATTATAAAAAAGTTACAATCAACATTTGTGACAAAAAAATCCATTAGTTGCATAAGTGAAATCACATCTATTGTTGTCAATGATAACTTATCATGATGTAAATGCATTCCACATGGATGATATATATGGTCAACATATATAATTTCATCCCTTGACCATTCGTATGTAATTTGTAATTAATCCCCATCTTTGCAACTAAAATATAGCCCATTCACATATTGCCATTTGGTGCAATCAAAATTTGCCACTTGGTATAAGGGATTTTTTAAAAATCAATTTATGTAGGTAACTTGGTATGTATGTGGGTAGGTAGGTAGGTAAAAGGTACATAGGTAGGTATATAAGTAAATATGTAGGTATGTTGGTAAATAGGAAGTAGGTAGGTAAGTAGGTTTTTTAATTGAATTTTATGCTTAACCTAAAAAGGTTAAAACTTTTTATTAGTTCATCCCAAATGGCATGTTCTTTTTAATATTGTTTATGTTTTCAATGTTTCAAGTGCACTTCTTATATAGTTCTAAGATTGAAATGGAAGACAAAAAATATGGGATAGTTAACCTAGTTGCAAACTAATTTGCAATTCCAAAAATTTATCCCATATTTTTTGTCTTCCTTTCTAGTGTTGCAAATTATATAAGTAAATGTGCACAACAAATTTTTTAATCCCAAATTCAAATAAGATCCTTTAAAAAAAAAAACTACCAACTTAGGCTTTACCTACCTACTTATTAAAAACTTGTTTTATTAATTATCTACCTACTTAATTATCATAAATACGTACATACCTACCTACCTACCTAAATATTTACATACCCACCTAACCTATTGACCTATCTTCCTAGCCTATTAACTTAATTAACTCAAAGTACTACCTATTAATTAACTTAACCTACTACCTATTCCACCCACCAATTACTACCTATTTATTAATTTAACCTATTAAATAGCATATGTTGCACCTAGGTTAGGCCAACATGGCATTTATTCCTAGACCTAGGTTAAACCTTAGCTAAACTAAAACTTGATAAAAATATTAACAAAACATTGGCCAAACTATGGCCAAACATTGGCTAAACAAAAAAATTGGCAAAACATTGGTTAAATTAAATTTTAATTAAAATTTGGTTAAACATTGACTAATCAAAAACTTGGCAAAACATTAGTTGAACAAAAATTTGGTTAAATTTAAACTTGGTGAAAATTTGGGTAAAAATTGGTTAAACATTTGTTAACACATAGCTAAATTTTAAAAATTAGTTAAATTTAGGGTTAAAAATATTTTGTCTAAAATGTAGGTGAAAGTGGGTAAACCTTCATTAAATTGAAATTTTGTTAAAAATTAATTAAAAAAACATTTGACTTGGCTAAAACTTGGCTAAATATTGGTTGAAATAAAATTTAATTAGAAATTGGTTAAACCTAATTAAAATTTGTTAAAACATGGATTAAGCATTGGCAAATTGAAAATATGACAAAATTAATTTTCTTAAAACCTTGGTGAACTAAAATTCATTAATAATTAATAAAATTTTATTATTTATTAGTATTAGCTATTAGATATCAATTATATTTATTAATTACTAATAGTCAAATAACTAATAATGAAATAACTAGATAATGATTTATGAGCAATTAATTATTTTAAATTATTAATTAATAAATTATTTAAAATAATAATTTCTAAATAATAATGATGACATTATTATTATAAGTATAAATTATTAATGTTGTGAATATTATTTAAATTTTTATTAACACTAAATATTACGTATCGAGTATAGTATATAGTTGATAATTAATAATATTATTTTCTTATGTACATAACTTGATGATTGAATAATGAATTCAAGTTAATTACCTATTTATTTATTTGATTTTCTATCCTACCTAACCCACCCACAATATAATGTATATTTGACATGCTCTAAATGCAATGTAATTTATAAGTATCTACTATATATTTCAAAACACCACAATGTAGATTAAAAGTATAAGTACATAAAATAGAGGTAACCAAATAGTGACTATTTTTGTAATTAATTTGATATAAAGGACTCTTCTTGGATTAAAAGCCCAAAAAGTTAGTCAACATGGAAAGATGGAAAACTTAATAGTCACAAATTAGTTGCACCATATTTGCAATAATAGTAATAAATTGAAAAGAATGGTGATCAATTGTAAAATTGAGAAAACATAATTGCAAATGGCAATTAGTTGCATATAGTTATAAATTGAATGATTGCATAATACAATAATTTTTTTAGTGTATGAACTTAATACACCATGGTAATTCTTGTAATTATGAACTTAGGGCAACTCTCTATTAAAGTGTTGGCCAATGGATTTCATTTGCAATTGCATCATTAATGTATGATATAATGAAAATTAGATCATCACACAAAATAAAATTTAACCAATTCCACATGAAGGTGTCATATAGCATGACATTGTCATGTTTCATATATAATATGTAGTTCAACATACATTTTGGTGTTAATTTGCATGGCTTGCCTAACACAATTGGTCTTTTTCATTATGTTAAAACACAAGGTTAGGTTTCATCCTTAAACCAAATTTTAAACAACATAAAAAGAAAATCACACCTAAATAACCGTAGAACTTAAACCTTAAATTAAGAAATTTTAAAAAAAGGAAAATTAAAACCTAATCCTTAAGCCTTATCTTTAAAAACAAACCCGAAACACCCTAGACCTTCCACCCTAAATGAAGAAATTAAAAATAAATAAAAATTATACCTTAATCTTAAACTTAAACCTAAAACTGACCCTAAAAACCATAGACCTTAGACCCTAAATGAAAAAATAAAAAGCAAGAAAGAAAGTCAAACCCTAATCTTAAACCCTAACCCTAAAAGGACCCTAAAAACCCTACATGTTCAACTTGAAAGGAGAAAAATTGAAATCAAAAAAGAAAATTAAACCTCAAACCTAAAAACAGACCCTAAAAACCCTAGACCTTAAAGCCGAAATGATAAAAGAGAAAGCAAAAAAAAAGTTAGACCCTAAACTTAAACCCTAACCCTAAAAACAGACCCTACAGACCCTAAAAACCCTACACTTTAACCTTGAAATGAAAAATTGAAAACAAAAAAAAATCAAACCCTAAACCTTATTTCTAAAGATGAAATTAAAACTTCACTTGTAGATCATGCATGGGTCAGAATTATGGGAACTGATAGATATGTAAATTCATCAAACTCCACCAAGGTGAAGTTGGTCAAAGTCATGAATAGATGCGGTGTGGCTCACATTGTAATTGAAACATTTCAAACACCAACTATTGGGTCCATAATTGCCCTACCCCTTTTAAATCTCATGTGAATTGAAAAAATCATGAGAATTGGAAACAATCACCATGCAATGAAAAATAACCATGTCCTCTTGGTCCATATCCTCCAATATCTCCTCATCACTTGACATAAATATAAAATCATCAATATTAGAAGAGAAGGCACGACTCTCACTTGAGGAAGACATCTTTGGTCTCAAATGAAAATGAAAAGAGAAATGTTTGGAAGGGGTTCTTCTAATATAGCCCTCATGAGAATCCTTAAGCTACATTCTAAAATTTTGCATTTTACTTGGCCTACACCTAAGTTCACCCTTTTGGGGCTGATTTTTTTTTCCCATCATTTTACATACACATAAAACAAAACCTTAAAACTACATTTTTAAACATAGTTGCATCATTAGTTTGAATCCATATTACCCACCTTAAACTTTAATCCAAAAATGTTATTCATCACTAGTGCCTTAATCTCATATGTTTAGGCCCCCATAGTTCTAGGCCCCATAGCGCTATATATAACTCAGCAAACCAAACCATAAAAGGCCCAAATTTATATTCCAAAAATGAAACACTAAAACCTTGGCACTTAAACCTTAATATGTAACCTTTGGAAGCCCAACCACTAAACCCTAGAAAATAAAAAGCTAAAGCCTAAAAATCAAACTCTAAAATAACCAATAGCCAATATGAATAACCAATAGCCATAGGTGATAAGCGATAGCCAATACCTTTATCCATAGCCAATAGTTGTAAGCATAATAACCCATTGTGTAAATATCCATAGTTAGTAGCGAATAGCCATAGCCAATAGCCATAGGAAATAACCATAAGTAATAGCCAATAGCCAATAACCAATAACCATGGGCAATAACCATAGCCAATAACTTTTTTCCATAATAACCCATTGTGTAAATATCCATAGGTTGTAGCCAATAGCCATTGCCAAGAGCAATAACCAATAGTCAATAGCCATAGGCAATAACCATAGCAAAAAGGCAACAACCAATAGCCATAGGACATAGGCAATAGCCATGGCCACAAGCAATGGCCTTATACATACCCAATAACCATAGCCATATTAGCCTTACTGCATTTATCCAGAGCTAGTAACCAATAGCCATATCAACAAGCAACTCATCACGTCATGACGCTGCCTCGTATGGTGAGTTCCAAGTTAAACCAAAAACTTTCAATATTGGATGTAGAATTTTTCATCTAGATGCATGATGGAAACTGCCCATCCATCTTATATGAGCAAATGAATGTCCACATGTCACTCACACAGTGATTCAAGCTTGAGCCAAAATTTTATCCCCAAATCCAGCACAGATGCGCAAGCTCTTCCCTATGGACAAAACCAACAAACAATAGCCATAACCATAATAGCCCTAGTGTAAATATCCATAGGAAGAGTCACTAGCCGATGAGCAATAGCCCTTCTTTTGCCCATGCACACGAGTGCAGCGCCTGTTACCAGCGTCAGCATGCTATGGGAAAAAATGCTGGGCCAAAACCATTTTGCTGAGCCAAATCAGCATGTTTTGACTTTTCTTCATCCAATTTTAAACTGTAAGCTCATATGGTGAGCACCAAGGTTTGCCAATTCCAATAAAGTTCAAACCTTAGGTTCAACCTTGGTAACCTATCCTGTACAGCCTCCTATCTCCACTGCACACTGCTTAGGTTATTACTTATGTACCTACGAAATGGGCGAGACCCATAGTTCAGTAGGTAAGGAATGCAAGTGATTACTAGGTAGGTCGGTATGTAGGTAGGGCAGTGTCCTCATGCCTACTAGGTAGGTAGACTACATGTGGCTGGGTAGTACACAGCTAATCACCATGGTTAGCTATGGGACAGGACTGAAATGAAAAAAGGTAAGGAATGCAAGCGATTACTAGGTAGGTTGGTAAGTAGGTAAAGCACTTCATGCCTACTAGGTAGGTAAACTACACGTGGCTGGGTAGTAGTACATAG
>Ga0116227_10002809_pt1 | contig 39306 bp, 17 predicted proteins | sample S1TSphgellanicum_FD_89693 | JGI IMG/M metagenome (GOLD analysis project Ga0116227, IMG submission 89693) | Host-associated microbial communities from peat moss isolated from Minnesota, USA - S1T2_Fb - Sphagnum magellanicum MG | ecosystem: Host-associated > Plants > Peat moss > Unclassified...
CAAGTCAAAGGATGAAGGCGTATTTTGTTGACTTTTTCCTTCATCCAAAATTCGTTGTCGTTTGCGACTAGTGTCCTATGCGACTTGTCCAACGCGACTATTAAGATTTTAGTTGCAAATGTCGCTTGTAACTAAAACTTAGTCGCATGGACCAGTTGTAAAATGGCCATTTTCTATTAGTGCATGTTGATTGACAAGATAAATCCTTCATAATTTGGCAATAGTGATTGTACTAGAAACAACACTTGTAATTTCTAAATTTCATATTCATTCCATAAGCAAAATTGATACAAGTTGATGAAGTAAGTCTTTTATTCATTTTTTATAATCATTCCATTAGACTTGAAAGTTAGGTGTTAGAGGTAAAAATAAAACTTTGATCTTATAACATAGTCCAAAAATATTGAGCACGTTTGTAAATGCTTCAACTTTGAACTATCCTAAAATTGTAATAGTCTACCAACATAATAGTAACAAGCCAACAGAACATTTGGCCAATGATTTCATGACACATTGCACATTCACAATGTTGACACGTGGCAATGAATAGTTAAATAACACATGGCATGTTCACTTAAGGGGAACTGTTAGTGTAAAATTTGGGATCTATGTGCATCAAACGACCATTTTTAAAGGGGTATTAAATAATTGTCCAACTTATTTTTATCTAATTTTCTAATATATACATATTAAAACCACCCTATATTAATTATAATCCATTATTACAAATGATTACATACCCTATATTATAATTAAATTGAAGGTGGTTGCAAGGTAAGGTGGCTCATTTTTTACATCGTAATCCAAATTTTTGGCTAGATTTAGATTGTCAACTTGAAGAAGAAGACATATATTTAAAAAATTACAACATATATACACCAAATATATAATAATGAACTTTTGAAGTTGAAAAATATGGATTAGTTTACTGTTTGTGCTTCTATATACATGCATTTTTGTGTATGAATTTTATTTGGGATATATTATAAGGCTCGTCCAAAATTTAAAGTAAAATTATTGATTTGTGAAAAAATGAACATATGTGCAAAAACATTACTAGAAAAAAATTAACCAAAAAAAGTTATGGACTTTTGAATGGTTGAAAATGAGCCATATTTTCATAAGTCCATATCATAATCATTTTTGGGTGGATTTCACTTTTTTTTTAAACATGTACATTTATTTTTTTAAATGGCTTATTTTCATATGGGCTTTATAGTTCACTAACCACCATGTAATTCCCCACTAACTTAATAATATCAAAATAGACTACCATTTTAACACTACTGTATGGACTTTTAAGGAGTGGAGCATTTGCCAAAAATGAGCCACCTTAAAGTGCATACAACTTTGACTATTTAAATAAAATGTACCATATATTTTTATTCACGTATTTTCTACTTTTTTTTACTAGTGTCCCCCTCGAGCATGCTCACAAAGTTTGGGGTTGACAAATAGTTAAATATCATTTTCAATATATCACTCCAAAATATTGAATAATCCAATATCCCCCCAAATTTTCACACATTAATTTAAATATCCAAATAATCTTGGACACCCAAAAGACATCCTTGGAGGTAGCCTTGATGTCATAAACATTTTATTGCATTAAGTCAAATTTAGAAAACAAGATACATCATTTTAATTTAAATCATCATTCATGGGTGAAGTTCATCCATAATTGTCCATTTTTATCCAATGGATAAAAATCATTCATTAGTAATCACTTTTAATTCATAACATGTAGTTTAAAAGGTATTCAAGAAGAGGCCTTTGATGGTGGGCCATATGGAAGCTTGTATGGAAATTGTTTTGAATTAAGTGTCCAATTGACATTAGTAGAAAACCCATTTTTTCCAACTACATTTCCAACTCCTTTTCAACTATAATTTCTAGTTGAAACAATAAATTTAGTTGGAAAATATTATTTGCAACTGAAAACCATGGCAATTGACAAGTACAAGTTGAAAATAACATTCTAGTTGAAAATGTCAACCACATGTCTACACCGCATCAATTATCATTTCAAACCATTTTAATTGTGAATGACATCGATTGTAATAGTTGAAAATGATTTTCAACTTGAACAATAAGGTGGATGAACTTCATCTAGTGACATTTCATGATGCCACCAATTTTGTATTTCAATATTAAAATAAAAATTAAATATATATGAATTGTTCAATTTAAGAAAGGAGAATATTTTGACATGTGGATTAAGGAGACTAGCACATGGTAGTGATAAACTATTTTAAAACTAAATATTGTTGATAAATAACATTAATCTAGATCGTTACAACTACTAAGATAAACATGTTGATATCTTAAGGACAAAGATTTATAAATCTTTTTACATTGCTTTGTTGCTTTTGGAGCTCAAAATTTTTTTGTAGCCCTTCATTTGTGCATTTTATACAACAAAAATTGTTCAAATCAATGAAGGAATGAGCAAGATATGCCTTTTCCAAATGAAGGGGGATCACGGGCATGATGTGGGTTGGCATATATGACCAGTTTGCATTCTAGAACTTAAGATCTTTGGATGTTAATCTATTGTCTTTGTCTTTCAAAAAGGTTTTGTAAAATTTTAGATGGCATATCCAATGCAACAAAAAACGTTCAAATCAATGAAGAAATGAACAAGATATGCCTTTTCCAAATGAAGGGTGTCATGGAATGATGTGGTTGGCACATATGACCAATTTGCATGTTAGAGCTTAAGATCTTTGGATGTCACTCTATTGTTTTTGCACTTCAAAAAGCTTTTGTAAAGCTTCAGATGGTGCATCCAATGCAAAAAAAATCATTCAAATTGATGAATGAATGAACAAAATATGCCTTTTCCAAGTGAAGAGGGTCACATGCATGTTGTGGTTAGCACATATGACCAATTTGAATTCTAGAGCTTAAGATATTTGGACGTCACTCTATTGTCTTTTCATTTCAAAAAGGTTTTTAAAAACTTCAAATGGTGCATCCAATGCAAAAAAAATTGCTTAAATTAATGAAGGAATGAGCAAGATATGCCTTTTCCAAGTGAAGGGGGTCACGGGCATGATGTGGTTAGCACATATGACAAGTTTGTGTTCTGGAGCTTAAGATCTTTGGACGTCACTTTATTGTCTTTGTATTTCAAAAAGGTTTTGTAAAGCTTCAAATGGCATTTCCATGGCTTTTTAAATTGTTCAAAACAAACAAGAAATGAAGAAGATATGAAATTTGAAAGTAAGGGGGTCTAAATATAAATTTTTTCTCTTTGAACAAGCTCATCCTCTTCTTGCTTCTTTGTTTTTGGAGTTCTAGGAAGTATTGTAAATTTTCATTTGGTTCACTTGTGGTCATGAATTGTTTTCCAAAAAGACAAGAAACTTCAAAAATATGGTAAAGGTTTGGTCATAGGCATGTCTACCCTATCCATTAGTTATGTTATACTAACTTAATCCACCTATTAGCTATACTAAATATTAAACAAAGAAAAATCTAACAAATTAAAAATATATATTATCATCATCATTAAATAATAATAATAACTACTACTACTAATATTGATATTATATTTTATCTTGATGGATATTAACTATAATTGTATTAATTAAAAAATTCAAATAATATTATTAATATTGATAATGATTCATAATTTATACATAATAATAATATAGACCTATGTTATACTAGTTTAAGAGAGATATAATAACATATATATATATATATATATATAGTAAGTAGGTGCCTATTAACTAATTAAAAGTTAAACCTACCTAGTTAATAACTACCTATTAACTACTAATTAGGTAAGTAACTAGGTAGGTATCTACTTATTAGTAATTAATAGGTACCTAATATAGGTATAACCTACTATATTTACAAATAGTCCATATAATTGAAAGATCGTCACAGCAAAATTGCAACTAATACATTAGTCTGAAATATTCTGTGATTATCCCTTTAGTTGAGACCTGGGTTCAACTATCTACCAAAATAATTAATGTTTCAACTTGTTTGGTAAGACTGAATTATTTAATTAAATGATTAAAAAATTACATTGAAATGGAGTTGAAAATGACTTGTAGTTGAAAATATTGTGGTTGAAAAATGGGGGTTTTTACTAGTGTGAATATAAATAAATGTGCCCTCTAGAAATTATTTTGAGTATGTTCAAAATCAAGTTGAAATACAACCTTCAACCTTGTTCCTATTGGTTTATGTTTTTAATAAAGTTTTAGTAGAAGGGTGAAAACACAATAAAGTGTAACAATTTTAGGCACATCTAGAATCCATAATAGAGGAAAATTAACACTATGAAAATATTATACCTTGATTCACATAAATCATTTTGCAAATTTTCATTGGACATTCATCATAAAAGAAATTTCCTATTGTAATTTGTGTTATAAAGATTTTAAATTTGACAAATGAGCATCTAAATTATTATTTTCAATGAATAAAAGACTTAATAAAAAAACCCATAATTTAAAGTATAAAAAATAGTTTGATCATCAAAATCCTTCCAAAAATCCTCCTTGGTATAATGTCATCACATCGTATTATCATTGAATCCTTTACTCATTAAAATGCATTAGTAGGTGAAACAAGATAACATGAGTTGCACCCGCTTGCTTTTGGGACTATTTTTGGAGGAATATTTTTTAGAATATTTTTAAAAAAGTCTTCAAAAGATTCTTCAATTTTTTTATCATTAAAAAAATATTAATCATGTCAACGCTTATGTAAAAGATTTCAAAATACATGTAATTTTCAAAAGTTTTGAAGTCTATTTATAAGTCCTTTTAGTGGGTGAAAATCTTTTAAGGTGTACCACACAAAACAAAAAAGACCTAATCTTAATTGCAATCCTTTTTTACCCTATATTTTGAACCCCATATTTTGATCCCCATAAAAAATAATGAATCAAAAGTTGTCAAATTTTTCAGAAGGATTATATTTCAAACTATTACAATTCTAGACTCCATCATAATTATCTATAAATGTATCTTTACGTGGTAAAAAAAGACTAGGTAAAAAAGATAGATAACGGCAATGTTGTGACAAGATTTTGGTACACCTTAAGGAATTTGCACCTTAGTGTTAAAAAATGTGCGTTACAATGTTTAATGAGTGTTTTTGAAAGCTTAATATTCAATGAATATTTTTCAAATTTATTCACAGTTTCAATGATATATTATGAACCTTATAATATTAAAAAATATTATACTTTCAACACTAAATTAAATAGCCACTTTTAAACATGAAAAATCAAGCACTTGTTACATTTGTTGTGACTCTTGTTATTGTGACTACATCCAAGTGCATTTAATCTATATTCATTGAGTATGGATTGTAACAAGGCTTTTGATGATGTTTTATAAGTTCATTATGTTATGACAATTCAAAAAATATTCATGAAACTTCTACAATTGTAGCTTAATTCCTCTCTCATCTTAATCCCTTTTATTTAGTCATATGGTCAATTGCAAGTCCCAAAATGTTGCAAAAAGTGGCATGTGACAACATTTTATGGATAGTTTACTCTAATTTCACCCAAGATATTTTTCTTGCGTACTTCATGGCCATATTTAGAATTGTTTTGTCATGTGGAATTAGGTTAGGCTTGTTTTGCTATATTTTTTCCTAGTTCTTATGCACATTGGGGATTCTTTGGTTGTGATATCTTTTGTGATTAGGATCATTGAATAACAATTGAAATATTCTTCAATGCCTCATTCCTTCATATTTAACAATTAAACTATCAATGTATGTATGGTTCTTGAAAGCTATACATCTACATATCCATTGAATATTAAATCAACAAGTCTCCTCCTACATGTGGTTCTCCTTTAAATCTCTATATTTATTTGCATGCTTTAGCAAGTGTCCTTCAATCTACAATTAAATTTGATGCACACCCACATACAATTTTAATTAACAATCAATGAAAATTATGGAAATAAGAAATTCATGGATTGTGTATGAGATTATAGAAAATTCACACCTTTTTTGAAATGTTTACAAGATTGCTCTTCCATAGGAACATTGAAACTAATTCATCAAAATCAATCTTTCAAGAAACATGAAGATGCATGTGAATTTGTTCTTCAAAACATAAGTAAATCTACAAGGGTTGTGAGATGAACTGAATAATAGATTTGTCATGAGGTGAAATAATACAAAGCTACACTGGAGAGGCAACCATGTGAGTTTACAAAATAAGAAAGTAAAATCGAAGGGTCTTTGGTGAATTGTTGACAATAGTGGTTTGACATGGTTAACGTTGAGATGCTATTTGTCAAGTTTTAAAAGTTAACCTCATGTCAACCTATTTTTATCACTCAAAGCCTAACACTAGGTGTGATTAATGTGTTATTAGGCTCATTGCTAATACTTCAATATGCTCATCAACACATGGAAACTATTATCTCATATGGGAAAAATGCATAATTTCTCAAACAACACAGCTTAATGTCTAAATTGAATTTGCATTTCTACCTGGATATGCTAAAATTCCATAGCACTGATTTAGACCATACCCATCAATTACCCCAACATCCCTTCTTAAAGTGTTTCCTTCCCCAGCTATATTGGTGGTGGGCCAATCAAATGGGTCTCCTTGGGGTGGGGGGTTCACTATGGGTGCAACATCTCACCAATTTATAGAAGCATGAATAAGTCCCCCCTATTTTAAAGGGGGAAGAGTCAAGGTTGCTTGCCATTAGCCTAGGCCAAAAATGGCAAAGAGTAGAGGGAAGCAAACTTTTTTGTTGCAGGCAATGAGGTGAGGCAGCATGCATCCAGGTGCCCAGATTTTTTTTTCAGCTGGGGCAGGGTGAGGGTGTTGGATTTTGTTGTTCCCAATGTGTTCCCATGAAGTTCTCAATAGGTCCTCAACATCTTCCCAGTAGCTCTTCACTTCATCCCATATCCTTTGCCCTAAGTTCTACTCTTGTAACCTATGTAACTGACCCAAAAGCAGGAAATCACAACATATCTATGTTGGGATTATCCAAAGCTTTTTTTTTTTGGTTGTGATGGACCAATCAAAAGATGCCCATAACAAAAGGAAAAAAAATTGAACTTCTTGGGTCCCCAAAAAGAAATAAGTATGAGTCACAATATACTACCATCACTATATTTCTACATCAAATATACATCCAGGGGAAAATTACAACATATACTTTTAGACAAAAAAATTTCCTGCAACAAACGAGAAGGCTCAACATAAGGAGGGAGAGGAAGGGATTTTTTTGGTTTGTTTTCCCCCAATATGTTCCCAGTAACATCACACTTTCTCCATATGCTTTGCCCAAAGTTCTCCCTTTTTTTCATTTATATAGGTGGGGTCAAGGGGGAGACAATCCATTAGCCAATCAAAATTTAAAAACCTCAAAAAGCCCTCATATCTAATGAAATGAAACATGAATGCATTATGATTGATAACACATATATAAGTCCTCACAATTTATGGCCTTGCCATTAGCCTAGGCCAAAAATGGTGACCAATACAATTGGCAAGAGAAATCCTTCTCAACCAATGAGATGAGACAACATGCATTTAAGAGGCCTAGTTTTTTTTTCTTTCAGGGCAAAAGGTGGGGGGCCAAGTGCCCAATGATTATTTAGTATGTTCTCAAAGTTCCCAATAAGTTCCCAAGGAGCAGCACTCTTTATCCCACGTGTTTTGCCCAAAGTTCTGCTCTTTTAAACTATATAGGTAGCCCAAAAGAGAAGACTACATTACATCTATTTTGGGAGTGACAAATAATAGTCATACACAAGGCCATGTGGATAGGCCTGATTTTAGCAGTCTCTTTTAGTGAGTTAGTTCTTGGGTGGTGAGCCAATCAATGAGGTCCATCGCCAAAAGAAAGAAAAGATCTCGACCTGTTCCTCTCAACTAATTAATATAATCACACTAACAGAATATAATCCCCTCCAAAGGCCAACTTTCCCTCTACCATATTTTGATAAATAGATGACATCCAAGAACATGTGTAAAAGTGTCACATAGCTTGGACCTTATCGTCACCAGCGACTTTGTAGTGAGAGATGCCTAGATGAGCAACTCAAAAAATGTTAAGACTATTGGATCTTATGGTTGTTGGTGACGTCAAGTGCAACAGATGACATCCACTCACACTTGAAAAAAAAAGATAATCAGTAGTTTGACCATATATGACTGATGTGAGAAATAGATGATGTCCAACCACGCTTGAAAAAAGTGTTAATTTATAGCTTGACCTTACGACCGATTTGAGAAATAGATGACATCTAAGCACACTTGCAAAAAGTGTTAATTTGTAGCTTGACCTTATGACCCACTTGAGAAATAGATGACGTCCAAGCACACTTGGAAAACTCTTAATTTGTAGCAGCTTGACCTTATGATCGATTTGAGAAATAGATGACATCCAAGCACGCTTCAAAATAATGTTAATTTGTATCTTGACCTTATCATGATTGTGAGAAATAGGTGGCATTGAAGCACACAGTAAAAAAGTATTGATTGGTAGCTTGACCTAATAGGTTATAAGCACTGTCAGAGATAGATGACATCCATGCACACTGTAAAGTTGTTAATTAGTAGCTTGACTCTATAAGTTATGACCATAAGTGGGTAGTAGCTGATGGCCAAGCACACTGTAACAAACTGTTATGTACCTTGCACCTTACCAGAACTTAGCTGGAGAAATAGATGAAGACCAAGCACACTTTTAAAACGTGTCAACAGGCTTGTATGGTCAACCTTTTTTTTTTGCTGGCTTTATTTAGCCAAAATGTTATATTAAAAAATAATAGTGCTAAAGTCAAGTGCTTTTTGAGATTTTCAATAGTCAGAACTTGATCAAAATTTAAGAAAAATTGTCGGATTTTTCTATTTGTGGTTCAAGTGGGTGGCCAGAAATATAGAAAGATGTTTTAAACTTTTACTTTCACATCCAAATTTGGCTACATCTTCCTATGGATCATTGCCACTTTGGCTACATCACAAAATTGACCAAAAACGCTCTCCTATGGTGAAAAGCCTTTTCTAATTTGGCTAAAAATATTCGAATTGGACAAAAAACAAGTTTTCTTGGTTTTCTAGTCACCAATTTCATCAGTTTAAAAGATATATATATATATATATATATATATATATATATATATATATACACCCCAATTTCTCTGTTGGGTTCTAGCATGTAGCCCAAAATGTGAAGGAATCTCAAACTTTTTTACTTTCATATCCTATTTATAGCCAGATTTGGCTAAACTGAATTATGGACAATTACCAGTTCAGCTATGTCACAAATATGAAAAAGGATCCTTGATGGTGAGTTGGTTGCCTTGGGGTGAGAAATGGATGACAGCAATCACACTTTAACAAAGAGTGCAAGTAATAATTTAGAACTAGCTTAGTAAGCATGTTGTTAGTAGCATGACCCAAAAAATGCGAATCATCAATCACTCAATATTGAGCATGGCTTACTCAACTAAGATTTGACAATGGAGATTGCAGGGCCTTTGTTGGGTATGCAATATGAAGAAGAAAGTAAGATTTGACAATGGAGAATGATTAGACACAAATTAATAACATTGGAGAATTGTCAAAATTCTGAAAAAAAGTGCATGCTATGCCAAAATTTGAATGAATCTCTCAAGCACAATATAATTCGACATTATACTAAATAATGAAGCTATTTAGTATATTTAGTATAATGTCAAATTGTAAAATTATTACTATTTTTACTGTCAAACAGAATTTGAAAATAATAATTAATTATTAGGCATCTTGGTACAGAACCAGCAAATTAAAGGTGATATGGTAGTACTCAACTAAAAACATGGTTGCTGATGTTAGGATTTCATGAATACCATTGTGTAGCATCATGTTAGGTTACGTTTGAATGTGTTCCACTCACCCACTATCGAATCCAGATTTATTTGTTCAAATTATGGCAAAAGGGTTTCTATGCTCATCTCACTATTTCTCAACCCAGTTGGCAGTTGCAGGTGTCAAAAGCTAATGCGACCTCACCAGGTCAGAATACTTTTGCTCGTAGAGAACAACCCATTTTTTAATAAGGTGGCTGACATTTGTTGGTTTGGGGAGTATCTTCAGATCTTGGGGGTCAAGGGATGGGGAAGATGGGGCACCCACTAGAGTCAGAAATTCCTTAGACAAATACCTTACCCTAAGGTCAGTTTCGTCAATAAATAATCCTCAAAATAGTGAAATGAAATTTTGTGAAATTATGAAGTTGACATGTTGAAAATCATCATAATTGCCATAGGCTACATTCTGAATAATTTCACTATTCATATCACATCATAGTAGATGATGGAAAAATATATAATTTCAAAATTAAAAAACGAATTCACTTTTTGAAAAAAAAATTCTCAGTTTTGTGAATGTGAAAACTGACCCTAGGCTACGGTGGTGTGCCCGCATCTCATCATCTATTATAAACTATTTGAGGGAGAGGTAGTACAAATAATGAGTGAGTGGGAGATCGTGGAAATTTAGGGTTAGACATGTCAAATGGCAAATCAAAGCAGAAGTGGGCCCTTTGTTCAATATGCAAAAGAAGAAGAACACAGGAAAGCATTTTTAGCACATTTAAAAAAGGACTAGACAATTACTGATTGAAAACAAATAAATAAATATAAATAAATAAAAGACAGGTATGCTCAAAGACATCCGATGTTGCTTCTGGCTTCATGTCGTAATCATGTCAGCGGTCTCAGACTTTGCGTCAAAGCAAATGTAGGCAAACCTTTGTTTGCCTTGCCTACCAAGGCAACGATATTGTGTTTAGATTCATTACAGAGTATAGTAGCTTAAGGGATTTTGGCCCCTAGGTAATAATAATAGGTCTATTTTTATATCAGGATTTTTGAAAGGTGATATTTTGGATTGTGCTGAAACTTGAGATTAGTTATAGAGTTATATAATAGCCTGAAGGATTTTGGTTTCTTTTAGAGGAGTTTTTTGAAGATTGTATTTTTTCATGGTGAAAAATTTGAGTTTCCATAATTCTTCTTTTGCCTTAAGATACTTTTTAATGTAAATGGCAAGGTCACATTGTGACACACCCCTTGTTTAATGTACAAATGAAGAAGAAAGGAAAGGAATTTGCAAAACAAAATGAAAAAAAACCCCACACATACACACACATTTCTCAAAGACAAGTGAATTTGCAATTTGGCATCAGCCTTGGCAATGTTTTTCTGTGGCAAAATTTGAATAAATGGCGACTATTTTTTTCAAATTGGTGAAATTTTACTGTTTATTGATTTTTTATTAGCCCAATTTCTATATCTCCAGATTCTATCCTAAGTTCCAGCAGGTAGCCAAAAATATAGAAGTAAACTAGATTTTTTTCCAGCAGGTAGCCAAAAATATAGAAGTAAACTAGATTTTTTTTTACTTTCATATTTTCGTACAGTCAAATCTGGCTAAACCATCTCATGGATTTTCACAACTTTGAGCAACAAAATTGAGGAAAAAAACACCTAACAGTGGGTGTCATGTCAGACTAACTGAATTTAGCCTACTTTGTGATATGCTCCTTTTTGTGCTGAGTGTTTAATATATAGATAAGTAATTTTATTGAAAATATATGACACAAGTGCTGAAGGAATGGCTTTAGGTGACATCAATAGGTCACAATAAAAATACAATTGACTTTTCCATATAGAGCAAGTGATGATAGGAGGGCATAGTAGAGTGTAGAGTCTAGATCTTTGGTATAGGGTACAATGGTGGTTTTGGGTTCTCCTTCCTTATCTTATATATATGCTCACATTCCCTGTCCAGTGCTCATTGCATCTCTTGGTGAAAGACGTGAAGCTCGAGTTGTACCGCAGCAATGGCAGGCCTATTCTAAGACTACACACCAAACCATGGAATGTTGAAAATTAATTAATTGTTGGACAAACAGGTGTTGAAGGTGCCCATGCACTAGGTACTGCATATATGGTTGTGATCACGCACTTCACAAATGCTGGTACATGGGCAGTTGCAATTTGCAATAGGAGAATTGAGGATCTCAAGAGTCTAAGTGTTTTCTTTGGGTCAATTTTGTGATGCAGGTAAAGTGGTGATCATCGACACACTAAGATTTAACCAAATTTGGCTACAAACTAAAATCAAAAGAAGAAAATTCAAAGCATCCTTCTATCTTTTTGGCTAACATATTTGAACCATCTATGGAAATTTGAAGATTTTTCTTAAATTTTGATCAAAGTCTGGTTATTGAAAGTCTCAAACAGCACTTGATTTTAGCCCTTTTAAATTTTAGTACAGTTTTTTTGGCTATATATAATAGCCAGCAAGAAACAAGGCTAGTGAAGACGCCTCGGTTGCTGCTGCTGCTTCTGAGATCAAAATCTGGGAATATACTTTACTTGGCTCTTTCGTTGCTCTGCGGCGTGTGCGCGCTTTTGCTCTCAACTCATCCATCAACGAAGAAGAAGCAGAAGAAGGCAGAGAGGGAGAGATGGGAATGGCAGTTATGGCTGGGAGTTCTCAAGGGTCGATAGCGATCGTGGCTTCTGGAACGATTGTATCGCAATCAAAGGGTAAGATTACTTGCGGCCTTGCTGTTCCAGTCAAGAGCAAGAGCAGGCTGTCTTTGCGCTTCACGCGTAGTCCATTCAGCGGTGTTGTTTCTCTCTGCCCTAGTGTCTTGGCAACGTCAAAAACCGGAGCCATTGCAGCGGTGCTGCCATTTATTACTGCGCAGGTGGTTGAAGAAGTGGAAAAGCCTCAGGAGAAAGTTGCTGAACCGCACAAGTTCGACTTCCGTGCTTTTATGGTAGCCAAAGCGCAGGCTGTGAACCTTGCGTTAGACAAGGCTGTGCCATTGCAACACCCGGTGAAACTCCGGGAAGCGATGCGGTACTCGCTTTTAGCTGGAGGGAAGAGAGTGCGGCCTGTGCTTTGCTTGGCGGCTTGTGAGCTTTTCGGAGGAGACGAGGAAACGGCCATGCCAGCCGCTTGCGCCATGGAGATGTTACATACCATGTCTCTCATTCACGACGACCTCCCTTGCATGGACAATGACGATCTTCGAAGAGGAAAGCCCACCAACCACAAGGTACTGGAATTGATCGGTTGTAGATATATGTTGTCTGAACTCAATGATGTGTTCATGCGGATTTATGTCATTAGGAAACAATGCTGGATTTGATGCTAACAAACAAGTATCGTATTCTTCGATTCTTTGCAGGTGTATGGGGAAGACACGGCAGTGCTGACAGGAGATTCATTGCTTTCATTTTCTTTTGAGCACATTGCCCGGGAAACAAAGGGAGTGTCAGCAGATAGAATCGTGAGAGTGATTGCACATTTGGGAAAGGCTGTTGGATCAGAGGGTCTTGTGGCTGGTCAGATTGTTGACATTGCATCTGAAGGTGATTCGTCCGTAGGCATAGAGACTCTGGAGTATATTCACGTTCACAAAACTGCAGTTCTTTTGGAGGCATCTGTGGTGGTTGGAGCTATTCTTGGGGGTGCAAATGAGGATGAAATTGACAGCCTGGGACAGTATGCTCGCTGTGTTGGTCTCTTATTCCAGGTTAGCACTCTCCTCATGCTGTTACTGCCCTGAGAGCCAGGAGGGACTATCTTGTCATGATCTCTCCAGCTTGGATAACGTTCATGTATTGTAGAAATGCAAATTCTTTTGTTCTTGGCACAATTCCCCAAGTCTAGTTTCAAGCACTATTCCAAATTCATGTTCTGGACTATTGGCACATACTTGGACAAATAACCATATGTATTCTATATTCTAATATTTTTCGTGCCTCTGCTAATCCTAATTGGGCAACTGACATATTGGACACACAAAGGTTTAGGTTCTTCTTGAGCAGTTTATGAAAACAGAGAGATTCAAGTGAAGTTTGCTCCTGTAACTAGCATGATAGTCTCTCTCTTGTTGTGCACAACAGGTTGTGGATGACATTCTTGATGTGACAAAATCTTCAGCAGAGCTCGGAAAGACAGCAGGCAAGGATCTCCTGACCGACAAAGCCACCTACCCCAAACTGCTAGGGCTTAAAAGATCCAAGGTATTTGCACAGAACCTGTTAGCAAAAGCCAAGGAGCAGCTTTCCATTTTTGACCAGATCAAGGCAGCACCATTGTTAGGCCTTGCAGACTACATTGCCAATAGACAAAACTAGAGGCTATCTGGCCTCCCATACTCATTGCTGTGATACTTTTTGTGGGAAGTCGTGAAGTCATCAAAGGTGTTTGCAATGGGGTTGTGGCTGACTGGGGAGAAACTTGAGTGCTTCAAATATGTGACAGGATCTCTTCTGGGGTCTGTCACCTGTTGCTAGATATTGGCTGCTTGGAGAACTCACTTGTAGATTCAAATCTGAACAATATTTTACTCATTTGTATATTAACATAAACATTGATTCATTCCTTTTGTGATGGATGAAATTCAAGCATCGTTATGTAGTTTGAAATAAAGCAAAATTCGCACAATACAGGGCTGCTATGTTGGCCTAGATCATGCAATAAACCCCCTTACTAGTGCAAGTATCGTGAACAGTTCACTACTGACACATTCATTCTTCACCCAAATGTGTTCTTATTTCTATGCATAGAGAAACTCTACTGTCTTTACAAGTTGTTTATATTTTACTCATATGGATGTCAAGAAATTAAAATTAAAAAATCTATTTTATCAAATTTTAGATTTAAGTTTTTGTTTAAGATGCTTGAAAATGAAAACCTATTGCATCATAGGGAATCAATTTTACAAGAGATTATAAAAAGATTGATTGAAGCTAGCCTTCAAGTGGAAGGTCAAGAGTGCCCGTCAATTTTAAGGCCTGGTTCCACCTCCTTTGAAATTTGAGTGTGTTTACATATGCATGCCAGCAACTTTTTGGTTGACTTTTGTGACAACAGATGTTTGTTTAAACTTGGAATTGGAGCAGCTCCAGCGATGGCCCCAATCAGTATGCACGACATCCAAGATTTAGTCTTAATTGTTTCCCCTCCTCTCCTCCTCACCCATTTTAGTCAAAATTTGAACAATATGAAATGAGAGACTATTTCAGTCTTACTACCCGGGCCCATGCATCCTTATCATTGACCAACCAAAAGCACTTATTTCCTTTTGTGCAACTCTTGATGTGTCCTCAATATAATGACACTTAAGGTTAGGAGCCCTAACACCTATTTACCTGGCCCCAAAAAACCCTAACAGCTAAAAGCAGATAGTGAGGTTAAAGTAGCAACTAGTTGCTTTCTTTTTTTTTGACGTGCATCCACACCTGCAATGAGTGTTGCATCAATCTACATGTCGCAGACATTTTCACAACTACCTTGTCCACACCATCTCTAATGATAACTTGAAGGTAGGTACGTGACTTTTCCTTTTTTGCTCACCCATTTCTTCTCCGGCTCGCCAACATTTTTTCACCTCTTCTTCATTTCTCCTGCTTCCGCTTGCTCCGCAAGCTTCATTTAACTTCTTGATCTTTCTTCTCTTCTCATCTGGACATTCTCATCTCATAGTGAGCTTCATTTTTCTCACGCTGTCTTCTCAGCTTTGTCTCTCCTCGAGCTCCTTCGTCTATCCTTGCGAGCTTTTTCGTGTGCTACAAGCTTCACCAGGTAAGCAATTTCTGCAATTCTGCTTTTCTGCAATTTTTTCATTTCTTCAACGTATTTTTTTCTTGTTTTTGGCATGGTTTCTTTTGTTTCTTGTGCATCTTGTAGGAATTTGGATTGTTGCGGTTCAATTTCTTGATCTTTTGAAATTATACCAGGCAATTCTTGATCTTTTGCATTTCTTGATTCTGTTCAAAGAAAAGTTTCTTTTTTCTTGTCAAAAAAAATTTGTTTGCTTGATTGGTTCGCCAAAAAATCATACCCTAATTTTTTGCTTATTTTATGTGTTGTAGATATCTGATTGTGTGGGTGTGTCTTCAAATCATTTTGTGGCATTGTGTTTTCACCTCATCCAAGCTTGTTTTATTTCTTCATTATAAATTTTGTTTATGCTTGTTTTTTCTTGGTTTGTTTACTGCAACATGGATGTGACTGACTCCAATATTTTGATGGGGATCCTTGTCTTCATGGTCAAATTGTTGGAGATATTGTGTGATATGCCCTATTCCCAATCCCTCTCAAGCGATGATTTGAAAGTTTCAGCATCATTGCAGTTTCTTTATGTTTCACTTTGTCTCCACAACCACAAAATGGTTTATAATGTCAAATACCTTGCTGCTGAGCTTGGGCATTGGGTCAAGCCAAGAAGCACCACTTGGTTTTCAATTTTTCTTTTAATTGAATATGACAATGATTGCTGGCTTCAAAAATTTCAGATGACTAAAGGAACCTTGTTTGACATTGCTAACCAATTGAGACTATTAATTCAGAAACATGATATGAAATACAAATTTGATATCCCAATGGAGTAATGTGTTGCTTATGCAATTTATAAGTTGTCTCAAGGTGTTAACCTTTTAGTATGTAGCAAGCTTTTTCCCATAGGTAGATCCACAATCTCCCATGTTGTTCAGGAAGTTATAACATCAATCAACATTGTCTTTAAGAACTTGATTTCATGGCCTTCTGGATCAAAATTGGAGGCAGTCATGATTGGATTTAAAAGTTTTTATAATCTTCCTAATGTTCATGGTGCCGTAGACGGTATTCATTTTGCCATCTCTAGACCTATAAGCCAATTTTGTGAAAACTACTATTACCATAAGATTAGAGCTTACAATGTGGTTTGTCAAATTGTAATTGATGACAAGAAATAGTTCATTGACATATTTGTGGGGTGGCCCAACAGTGTCAATGATTCATGAGTCCTTTGGAAATCCAATCTTTACTACCAAGCTCAGTACCATGGGTTCAATGCAGAGAGAGGATGCCAAGATGGAATCCCTCCATATCTGCTAGGGGACAAGGGCTACCCCTTGTTAGACTGGCTTGTCACACCACATGAAGAAGAGTCCAACCACAATGTTTTGCAGCAATTGTTCAACAGAAAACATAAGCGGGGAAGGTCCATTGTAAAGAATGCTTTTGGGATCTTCAAGAAAACATTTCAGGAGCTTCATGGTAAAATGCATTTTCCATTGGTACCTGATTTGGTTATTTATTGCATATTGAATAACTTGTTGGGGAGGCATGAGATCAATGTTGATATCATTCTATAAATCATAGATGTAAAAGCAAATGCGGTGAAGACTGACCGCAAGCACAATTAGCACACAAATGGAGATCAGGGCATTTGTCAAAAATGGATGTGCATGAAGAAAGAGGTAATTGCATTGAAGGTCAGGAAACATCCAAAATACAATTGCATGCAAATCTTGAATTATATCTTGGGTGCCAAAGAAATCTATTTTGAATAGGTCTTATGCTATCCTCTTTTTTTGAATTATGTCAACAATCTTTGAAGAATCAAACAGAAATTGAATTGCAAAATCATCATCCAAAACTAAATTGAATGATGTTGTTTCATGGGATCAAGTACTTGTTATCCTCTCAAAATCCAAAATTTGTCATTAGTATGAATTGAGTAGAAATTGAAATGTTGAATCAAAAATCAATTGAAACTTGTTCAATCTTAACCAAAAACTCAAGTCCTCTCATCAAAATTCAATTGATGTACATATCTAGTATCAACTAACTATTTCAGTTGTGTCGATTAGGTCCCGACGTACATCATTTAGAGGTTGTCTTTGGTGTTGTTTTTTGTAAACATCAGCTTCATAACATTGGTGAAAACAAATATTGCTTCTTAATCAAAAGCAAACAACACATTGGTGTCTAGCTTAGTACCAACAAAATTGGGGTGTTGAAATTAAGGGGATGTCCAATCATGAACATGGCAAATATAATTGAGTAGTTACCTAGGTGGTGCAAAATGTCCTTCATAAGTTAGGTACATGATTTGACCATATCATCAATTGCATTTTTTAAAATTATGTAGGTGTTGCACATTCAACCTTATGTTCATTGAGGTTTTTAAATGTTGGTTGGTTCAATGCGGCTTCTTGTCATTACTGATGGCATGTGTCTAACATTAGTTGATTTCAAATATACACCAATGTCAAGAAAAATAATGAGAGCTAACATTTTTATTAAAAAATGATGATGAAACCTAGGGACCTAATGATGTTGAACTAAGTTGAATTCAACCCCAATATCACCTACAACTTACAAGCATAACACCATTATATAAGATGGTTTTTATGATTGAAATTTCAATAACAATAGACAATGGACAAAAATGTCCTTAGTCAAAACAAACCAATCATTTGTGACATAAATCTAACTAAGTTTATTTCAATTGACATGATTGATAATACTAATTGATGTGAAAAAAAAAAAATTATTTTATTATTCAAAATAAAAATCTTGATATTTTTGGATTAAACTAGAAACAAGTCCAAAACATTCTTAATAGTGTTATGTGACAATGTTCCAACACCCAAAAAAAAAAAAAAATTCAAATGACAATTATTTTTCAAATGAACTACAAATAGTTCAGCAAACGCATGACATGTTGTAATGATGATGTGATGATGACAACATGTTCAAAATGGGTTTAAATCTTCATTTTTTGGGCCACAACCCAAGGTATTTACCATCCTACCTCTGCCTCACATGGTGATATATATAAATTGCTATTGAAAGATATATAAACATAAATAACTTATGGATATCATGCATTATAATCTTATTATATAATTCAATAATGAAATTGATTACATTATGTACATCCTTATTATCATTATTCAAATGATTTTTTTTATGTTTCATAATTACTTTGAAATTTACAATTCCTTTTAATTTCAAAATGTAAAATGTATTAAACGAATTTTGAATATATTTAACTATATTAATATTTTTTAATTATTAAAATATTTAATTCTATATTTTTTCAAATTCCAAATGTTAAACTATTAGACTAATTTATATATTTTGATTTGAGAAATTTTTAAATACGAATAATTTTATTATATTTTTTATTTTTTATTTTCAAATTTGAAGACATTAAATTAGTTCAAGTTTTGCATATACTTTAGTTCTGTTCTATTTTGTACTACATTAAAATAAAATATTTTAGTTTAATGTTCTATTTTCTCCCATGTCACTTTGTTATATTTCAATTGAATTATCTCCTATTTTTATTTTTATGTGAATCATTACATACAACAAATGAGAACATGACATTGCAAAAGCTCTTCCAAAGACCTAGTAAAGCAAGCCTCAAATCTTTTGTTTTGCAAGTGTTTTGCAAATGAAAGATTAAATTCTAAATCTAATAGAAGGGGTACCAAGTTGGTGGCTACAAACTTGTATTGTTCTACTGTTTGCACAAAACATGACAAAGTATGAAACTTGAGGAAACAAACAAAACCAAGAAACAAAATTAGCTTGTAAAGGAAAAGACCATCAAAACACATGTAAACCAAATTGCAATAAGGGTGTACCAAAAACTCCAAAATCCCCTAGACTTAAAGCACACAAGCAATTTCAAGTACATTGGGTTGCTACTAGATTCTATAATCATTTTCTACTCACCTCACATGCACATTTTCCAAGTCCTTCCCAACCTAGTCACTATCGTAGTACCTAGTGGTTGCTCTTAGCCAAATCCTATATTTCCACCCTTACCCTTATATCTTTAGCCACTATAGCAATCTCCAAAATAATAGGAAGTGGGTAGACAAATTCAACTTTACATTACCTAAATAATCCATAATTGCCTATTGCTATAATAATTATAATAAGGTTATAGTAAGACTAATGTTCATTCTTTAATAGACATCCATAATCTACTTTCCTTTTCTTCCGTTAGTTCCAAATTTTATTAAATATTACTTCTTTATTTTATTATTGCCACATCATCATAAGTAGCATTATTGTCATCATCAGTCATATCTATATGATTAATTTTAGTCACATTAGTCAAGGTGGACAATTCCACATGGGTGTCGTATATGCCATGTCTCTCATGTGTTGTTCATTTTTAATAAATGTCTAGTTTTTTCAATCAATGTGGACATAGTCAATCATTTTAGACAAATGGACTTGATTCTATAGTCATTTATGATGCCACTACTAAAAAATCATGCTTTTGTAGTCATGTTATCAACTAAACAAAAACATTGTCAAGGCCACAAAAAAAACAAATTAACAAAACAAGGAGGTTAAATTTGGTTGAACTTAACCCCATTTTTATTCCCAACCAAAATGGACATGCAATAGCCCCAAAAGGTGTAGATGAAACGACACTTGGCTCTAATGGGTTGGTAGACCATATGCCCTTCTTTTTTTCATTAACTATTCTTGAATGAAAAGGACATGAACAACATGAAGAATTGTGCTTGAATTGCAAGAAAAAATTCTGAAATTCATAAGTGATTTTAGGGTTATGTTACATGTATTATTTTTTATGACTATTCAATGTTAATATCTCATTTGTCATGTATGATATTGATGAAGCTATATTTTGGAAATGTGCGGATAAGGCGCTTGGGCAAGGTCCACACATCACTTCTAAATTTTAGAATTTTACATAGAATTGCATGATGAAACATGCCATCAATTCAAAGAACCTTTTGAAAGGTTAGAGTCTAATAGGCCACCTAATGCCATTTCTAATGCAACCAATTGTAATGAATTGTGTACTTATTTACATGTAGGACCTTTGACATTTTTCACTCGTTTACAAATCACTTCTTTTGATGAGGTCCTACCCAAAATGGTTGAGAAACAAATTCTGAAATGCAACTAAGCTTTTCAACACTACATCTACAAATGGTGGAAACATTCTTACCCTTCCTCATCCAAGGGACCCCAAGTTGGGTCACTTTGCTTTCAAGCCAAAGCAATCTTGAAATCTTTTTTTGTTGTTTTTCTTTTTCTAGGTTCATTTGTTTTTTGAAAATGGGTTCAGCATTTGGGGGGCCTTCAAGTCAAGAAGATCAAAGATTCCAAGTTGCATGACTCATGCAACAAAGAAGCTAAGACAATAGGGGAATCAACTTCCCAACATAAAATGACATGAAGATGAGATGTGCAAGATCATATGATTGGGTGTGGAGTAGCAAACTTTTTGATATTTTAGAACATCTACAATAATGATCAATATGTGACACTACAAAAAATAGCTCACATCCAGGTTTAATTATTTACTTTTTTCCAACCCTGCCCATAAAAACTACAATTGGTACTACAAAAAAGTAAAAGATTATTAATAGCAACCCACCTAGACCAATCAAACTATCCAACTAATCAATAGTAGGTGTTAAGATTTGTTGTGCCTTTTACCATCCCATGTGCATCCCATACAAAAATGTTGGGCTAAAACCATTTTGTCAAACCAAAGTAGTTGGTTACAACTTTCTTCCTCCAATTTTCTTTTACAAGACTAATATCCACAATCTTGGCAATCCCATGTGAACACTAAGTTTGTCATTTTGACACTAAAATTGCTTCGGGAAACGACAACAAGAAATGCAATAAAAGGAAATGACTGTTTCTTATTGGTTGATGGTAATGATTAGCTCAAATGTTGATCAAAGTTAAATAGCCCCTTAATTTTTAATGTTTAGTTTTTGAATAGAATGGGTGAGGAAGGGGGTAGTATTTAAAATTGGATCTTGGATGACATGAACATTAATATAGAAGAATTGTTTGAAATGCTTTTATGTTGTTTCCAACTAAGTACTTTAGTATTTTGAAAAGACCATATTTTCAAAATCTCAACTAGCCAAAGTGAATCAACACCCACTTATTATTAGGAAACAATTTTTTGTTGGGCTTTAGTTCCTTAGTTAACCATGATAGTTAGTTTAATTGCTTATTTTTACTACCTACCTAGTAACAACCCGTAAGTAGGCCAAAAAAAATTTAAATAACCCTAACTTCAAATTTTGGATCTCAACTATTTTCTTCACCCAATTTGCTTATGCATGCCCTAAGTTCGGCTAACTTTTTAAATAACTTTATTAATTTGATTGAGGTTCATCGACAATTCAAAATAACATATAGTGGATGGTATGATGGTGGGTTTTGGTTCACTCTGACCATGCCCATCCATTATACTTTAGTAGTAATAATACATAAGAGATCTACTATTATTCATTGATTAATTTTCAATAGTAAAGGCCAGTTCTTAGTTGGTGGGTTGGTTAAAATTCACCAAATGTTCACAAAATCAACAAGCCAACTTCATTTGCCCCGTTCAAAAAAGTAGACCATTTGGGTCAAATTCAATGTGGATGTGGATGAAATCTAATGAATGAAATTGTGTAGTACATGAATGGAAATGACAATTGACTACTTGAATGAAACATGTGGGTGATATTTAAATAGATGGATGAAAATTTGAATTTTATTCACATTGTCCAATAACATCCATGTTGTCACTTCCATAAAGATAATCCATGTCATCAAATTTTGTCCATGTATGTTGATTGCATAAATGCAACCATTTCATTGATGTGGTCATTCATATAATATTCCCATATTCAAGGGTTTTCTTTAAACAAACTAGTTTGGATTCCCATGTTTAATTGTGAAAGTCTATTGAAAAAGGGGAAATAATGGGAAATAACACACCAAGTATCAATCAAGTGGGTTGATCATCCAAAAGCTTGAAAACCACCATTCCATTTGGGTACATTACATCAAATTCGTACCTAGAAATACATTCACGGGAGGGAAAAATTGACAAATTTGTTTTTTCAAATCAATATACCTTTTATTTTAGCTTTAAAAGGGAATATCATCCATGTGTTAAATTTTGACATCTATTTGAAATCATGTTTCATCCATCTTGTCAATTACATCCCCATCCTCTCTCCCCCTCTTTCCCACCCCTTTCTTTTTTTTCACTTATGTTCCCATATGGTTCTAAATAATTCATCATTATTTATCTTAGATCTCAAAATTATAGTGTGGGTTTTCATGCCTATGTAGATGGGTAGGGGAAAAGGGCAAGCTATAAGGCAATCATTATTTTCACTATGAAAATTATGTACAAATAATTAGTAAAAAATTTCACTTGTTATTTGTGCATGATGATAATAAATCAAATAATGGTAAATTGGACAAGTAGTTGCAAAGGATGGTAGTGGAAAAACTCAAGATTTCTTCTTGTGATAGGCTAAGTGCTTCTTAAATGGGCTTAAATAGGCATAATAGGTGACATACCTAGCAACCTAAACTAGTTTTTAAGATTAGCCTATGTAATGCCATCTGTTGACATGGTATAAATTAAAATTAATGAAATTATCAATTATATATAATATTATTTTGATATTTAAATAATAAATATTTTTCATTTAATAAAGCAATTACATTGTTTAATGAAAACTAATCACAAAATGATGAGCTAGGTAAGTTGGTTTGGATGGATGAAAAGTTCATGTAAGTCGCATCTTCATGGACTACCATTACAATTTGGTGCCATGTATTTTTTTTCTAAATAGAATTTTATGCAACTTGTTCAAGGTGACTAGGCCATATGGTAGTTGCATATGGTAGTTACAATTAAAAACTAAAAACTAGTCGTTAATCTAGTTGTTGGTTTACAAATTCTTTGAAATGAATGGTGCACTTTGTAGAAAGGGTATTCAAGTTATCTACAAAGTTAGGAAAACCTAGAAGCAAATTTTGGGTTTCTCTAAAATTAAGGACAATATAAATCAAAATGCAAGACGAGACAATGCCAAAAAAATTCAAATTTTTCTTCAACTTAAGATGATTTATGTTTCCTCCTATTTCTTATGTTGTGCATGTTCGTACACTTAGGGGCCTACTTATGTCATGGGAAACCTAAGGGGGATTTCTAAAATTACCAAAACTCACTTAAGGGTTAAACTATAAGAAAATTAAGTTAGGAAATACCTAAGAGGGATTTATAGGATACTAAAGCTTACCTAATGGTTGAACTAAAGATTTCTTAAATTATTCTTAAGGACTATCTAGGGAGAATTTAAAGGTCTACCTAGGTTATAGGATATCTAAAGACTACTTAAAAGTTATCAAAAAGCTACATAAAAAGTTACATAGGCTTACCTAGGGAGACACCTAAGGGCCTACCTAGGTTATGGGATATTTAAAAGCTACTTAGAGGACTATTAAGGGCTACCTAAATACACATAGGGGCCTACCTAGGTTAAGGGATACCTAAAGGTTATTTAGGGGACTACATAGAACCCCTACATAATCCTTAAATATCCTCCTAGATAGCTCTTAAATAACCCCCGAGGTAACCCCTAAATAGATCAAAATGTAACCACTAGATTTCCCCTAATTTAGCAAGTTTTTAAGTAGTTTCCTAGATAAATCTTATGTAACCCTATAAATAGTCCCTAAGTATCTCATTAGGCAACCCCTAAGTAACTTTTAAATAATCCCCTATGCAACCCCATAAATAACCCCCAAATATTCCCTAATTTATGAAATTCATTTATAGCCCTATAAGTAGGCCCTATGTAACTTTTTAAATAGTCCCTAAGGAACTAGGTTAGATAATCCTTAAAATGACCCTACATAACCTTCCATGTAGGTTTTTGATAACCCCTATCTTAAATAAGTAGGTAGGTAAAGAACCCACAAATAAATAGATAGATCACCCATGGGTAGGCAAGTAGGTAGGTAAATAGCCCATAGGTAAGTAGGTAGGTGGGCTATAGGTAGGTAGCCCATGGGTAGGCAAATAGGTAGATAAGTAGCCCATAGGTAAATAAATAGGTGGGTTATATGTAGGTAGCCCATGGGTAGGCAAGTAGGTAGGTAAATAGCCCATAGTTATATAATTAGGTGGCACTACAACAAATCATGGTTTATTTTATTAGAAAATAAAACCAAAAACCAATCATTTTGACATTTGGTCAATTTGAGCACTTAATCATACTGGACAAGTTGATTTGAACAAGTCCAATTGATTATTGGTTTTTTTATATTAACCATAAAATGGTCTTTTTGACTAGTCAAATTAGACGAAAAATTGGGCATCCAAAAAAATTCAATGAAAAAAATAGTTCAATTTTTAATATAAAAATGCAATAATTAAATAAATAATAAGTACCTGCCCGTTCACCTGCCCACCATGGTCTCCTACCTACCTATCCACAACCCACCTAGAAATTATACATTTACCACACATGTACAAGGTATATATATGAATATACATATTCCATAGTATATGTTGGTAAAGCATATTGAACCTTGGTCTCTTTGGCTCCACACAAATGTGTTGGCCATCAAATCACCACAGCACTATGTAAAACAATATGATACCAAATGAATTTAACATGTTTCTTTGAACTTCAATGAATTTTTTTGTCAATGTGTATAATAACATTTGAACTTCAATTTTTTTCATAAGTAGGTAAGTAGGTACTTAACTAAGTAAATAGGTAGGTTGGTAAGTAGGTAAATAAATAGGTAACTAGGTAGGTAGATAATATGTATGTAGGTAGGTACATAAATAGGTAGATAAATAAGTAACTTTGGTAGATAATAAATAGGTAGGATGTAAGTAGGTATATAATAGGTAGGTAGATTGATAAACAAGTAGTTAAATAGTAGGTGAGTGGGACCTACATAGGGTAGATGATAGGTAGGTAGGACATAGGTAGGTAGATATATGCTAGGTAAGCAAGTAGTTTAATAGACATAGCAAATAAGCTAGTTAACTAAATTAATGTGACCAATTTAACTAAGCATGGCCATTCAGTATGGCCAATTTGATTAAGCCATGGGCATCTTGATGAACCATTTTAAAAATTTGTCCCTTTTGACTAAATATATGATTTAACACTTGATCAAAATGGTCACTTTAGTTTTTTAAATCAATCAAAAGAACCAAGTGTTTTTCATGCCCCATCCTTTCGATCAATATGAACATTTTAATCAAGTTGAACCTTTTGAAAAGCCACAATTTGTTGTAGTGTGGGCTAAGGGTAAGGAGGTAGATAGGTAACCCATGGGTAGAAAGGTAAATAGGCTTAGCCAAATTAACCATGTACTAAGTAGCCCCCAAATATATGTGGCCATAATTTAAGTAGACCATAGTGTGATCATCAACAACATCTCTTTTAGTGCAGTGCACTTGCACTCAACTTGCAATGTTTTGTTTTAAATTGCTTGGTGGGGATCTAAAGTTTTCAATTGGAAACTAATTACAAGTTGGTGAGATGGCAATGGGCTACTTAATTAATTTTTTAGCTAGAGATTCTTCGTGACAATAAAAGCATTTGGATTAAGGTTTTGGCTTTTGATGGATGATTCATGGTGATGCCATGGATTTCTCCAAAGTAACAATGGAGAGGGACTTTGTATGTATAGGAGCATGGTGTTGAAAAGATATGTATGAACATATTCATCACAAATTGTCTTTTTCAACTTTGTTCAGCTATTTGAACAAATAGATAGGGGTTTTTGTTTTAAACTTTAGATTGGCCCTTAAACACCATGACAGGACAGGATGTATCTGTGTGTTAGAGCTTGAGTGAGCTTGTTTTCTTGTCACACAAATCACCTTTGTCAAGCACAAAAGCATGATGATAGAAAACAGAAAACAGAGGCTGAAAGAGAACTGCTACATTATGGCTTGGAAAATCATGTTCAATCTCTTCTAATTCTTTAGAAAAATGCATAACTTGAGACTGAATTCTGTTCAGCCAGATTTGAGTTGAAGCCAATACATGCAACCTGGAAAAGAGAAGTGTTTGGGTGTGCACAGTGGAAGTCCGGAATGCAAACAAAAGCATTCTCTAAAGTGAACACCCTTTGGAGAGATGCATGAAGTTCATGGGTATGTCCAAAAGCAAAGCAACCTTTGTTTTCTTTGACTGTGCTTGTAAACTATATCCATTTTTGTCCTAGCACATGAGCTTGCAACACCAATAATTTCACTGAGATCCCAGAAAATTTTCCCAGACTTCACTTACAACAGAATAAAGATCATGGAAATGTGGGGTATATAAATATTAATTTTCAAGACATGCTGCAGCGGTCCTTCTGTGCATATATAAGGGTTGCAGATCTGGGACAGCACAACTATGAGGAGTTTAATATGCACAGTCACTTCCACTACATGGACCAATCTTAGGTCTCTTTTTGTTGTTGTGGTGATCCCACAGACAACAACTCATTACAGATGACTGATTCTTGTACAGGAGTTTTGTTGGGCCTGTGAAAGGTGCCTCTCATGCACTCTAGTGATGCACAGTCATATGAATGCTTGAAGCAGAGTAGTTTAGTCTTTGGAAATCAGATCACCAACCCAATTGTCACAACGCCTCCTACAGTGTGGCGTGCTGCATCAAGCATTGTGTGAATGGGCTACTTGAGTGACAGAATTTAGAAGTATCTGTGAGGATTCTGCCACTAAATCAGGGACCCTCATATGCTTGCATGTCCAAAGCCTCATGTATGTAGACACTGAATTCCACCGCATCAACATTTCATCAGCAGCTACCTTATTTCATGGAGAAATTGTATTGATTTGACATGATTGTCTAAACTGTCAATCTGTCTTGGTGAGTGCTGTGAAAGAAGACAGTTTAGATGATCTGTCATACTGTCTTCATCAGTGTTGTTACACTTGGGATGGCTGGCTGGTTCATCTAGTAAACCAATAACTTGGGCTAGGTGGCTTTCACAAGTAAAAGTATAAAAAACACATTTGCACCACTCTTGTTATGTTGCAACATGTGATACAAACTGTGCAACCACCAGGCATTTCATGTAGTGTATAACCCAAGTTCAGGGGGATGCAATCTATTGCAGCAAACTCCAATAAAAGTAAATAGTTTGATTTTGAGTGCCCAATGCTCTGGAATTCCTGGCAGGCTATCTAAAACCCAGATGCTATCCTTATACATGTGTACAACAATTCCCATTCTTTCTTGATCTTGTTTCCTTGAAAAAGAATTGCATTGAGCAGACCTGACTGGTGACTTAGTCCACAATATACAATCACCCTAGTTCTCTGTTTCAGAACAAACACCCAAATTTCTCATTGTTTTTCCTCAGATTGTTATATGGATGACCTCACCTAATTACAGTTTGAATGGCAGTAGAACAAGCATGTGCCAGTCTGTGACCTGTCAAGTAGTACTGTGAACAGCAAGCCAATAGCCTTGTGGGTAGGACCCATGAGCAGCATTGCAATGCTGGTGGATTTCATCTCACCAAGTGGATGTGCTAGGTGGCTAACCCTACTGTAGTCAAACCAGTTATAAGGTTGGATACCACCAGTATTAGTGAAGTGTGGAAACTTAGGGAATGCAGAACGTCCTTGAAGGATTTAGGGATAACTTCAAATCTTTGTAGATGTGAGCTGCAATCTTTGCATGCATGCAAGGATATATTATTGCTCAAAATGTGCAAGTGTAAGTAAGCATAAGGGTGCATCTGATTGATTGGGAATCATAGTTCTTCACCCCCCAGGTAGGCAGTTATCTCCTTCTTTTCAAGCTTGAACACCACTAATGCAGTCACTACCAGAGCAATATGCCTGCCTAATTCTTCAGCCACTTAGGTACCCAGAGGCCTCTGATATACATTTGTACCTGACCAGTAGACTTTTAGCAATTACAGAACTTCTAGTTAGTTTGTTGCATGGATATTCTTCCTTATATGACGACCTTCAGGCCTGAAACCAGCCAATATGTTTCATTTTGTTCATATCTTATCTTTCGGATTAGAAACTGAACTGATTGGATGGGAATTTTCAAAACCCTGCTACCTACTTCAACTACCATTTGAGAAATTTGTCAATTTTACCAACTATAAATCAATTAATTTGCTAGTCTTGTGTCTAAAATGTTTTTGCTGGAATTTTTTCTGTTGGGGTTATACTGCAGATGCTCACTTAGGTGCTTAACAATTCTAGCTCATGTGTAGGGTAAAGCAAGGTACCTTGCAATATTGATCCTATATAACCAATCTCAAAATATATTAAAATAACAATCCCTGGTTCTTCGTGGAAAATAAAACGCCCACAGGAGTGGTGGGCATTATGTTTTTTGAAATGCCCACCCTTCACAGAGGAAAATTTCTGTGTTGCAAAGTGCCCTCTAACCTACACTACAAAAGTCTGCTCGGTGCCTTATGAATTGATAAGTCCTTCTGATTGGTGATGGAGGGTACTTTTGTACATTTCTTACCAACTCCAAATAACCACAAAAGGAATGGGGTAGAAGCATGAGCTACACACTATCATCCTTGTGAGCAAAAGCTAGTTGTATAAGATATTAAGGCTTGAAAATTGTGGATTTGGGGAATTCCAGAAATGTTTTCAGTTTCAGAGAGCTTCCCCTGATCAAAACCAGTGTTGTGCGATTATTTGAATTTATAAAGAACTGCTGTTTCTGGTTCTTAAATTATTTCAGCATCAGAAAACTGGTAGTTCTGGTTCTTTGAAAAAATTAGAATCAAAGAACTGGCAGTTTTCATGAAAGAACCAGCAATGAACTAACTGGCCGTTTTATGGCCAGTTTATTTGATTTTTTAAAATTTTGAGAACTGTGCCTATACCCCAGAACTGAGATTTTGATTTTTTGAGAACCATGGTTATGGATCCTAAGAATTGTCCCCATAACTGCCAAGGGTCTGTTCATGTTTCTAGTAACCACCCAACACTACTCAAAACCATCATTTCAGGAATGGTCTTCTAGTCTTGAAAAGACAAATATCTACCAATGAATCTTAAGGAGAGAGCCCCAATGCTAACATACAATTTTCAGATGCCTAGTGAGAAGGAGAATGTGTGAATTCTGGCATAAGAGCATCTCCACCCACATCCAAAATGTGGGCCCATACAAGTGTGCAAGATAGTGTGCAAGTTCTTTCCCCATTCCCACCCACAAACGTGAGGTTCCAATTAAATGCCAACATGTGAGCCAATCAAAGCTAATTGTTTATATTTAGTGACCCTATGGGTCAGGTCACTCTGATCTCCCTCTTTTGAGTTCAACTGGTCATATCCTGTCTTCTCACTAATTACATACCACAACCCATGTTGAACATGCATCTTCACATATCCATACAGAGAACAAAAGGAAAACCTTCCCCTGGACACATAATCCCTTATGGCTATTGCAACATCAGAAACACAACTCAACCACTATAACAACAACATTGTCCCAATTATGCATTCTGAAGACTCCTTCCCTTAAGATTATCACTCATGAGTTTGACAAAGAGAAATCCAGCCCTTCACTTAAGGATCAACACTTTTGGACTAAATTGATTCAAGCATTCCTTCAAAGTTCCCAACTGTTGAGGGTACTCTCTCATGAAACAGAACAAACACACCCAACAAGTGCACACATAAATGCAACAACACACTTTGAGAATTCCTAGGATGATTGCTCTCAAGATCCCTTATTTTCTCATCACCCCTTTGGTCATAAACCCTCAAAGCTACTACTACAACCTACTCCTAACTATTGAGGCACATGGCATAAAGGAGATTTCATTGCCTCAACACTCAAAAGCCACATTACACAATTCTCTACTCTATGTTTGCCAAAATCAAAATACTACCATTTTTTCTCCTCATCCTAGAATGTTCTTGAAGAAATCTCCTACATTCCTCTTCTTATCCTCCTCAACCCCTACCTATTTTTGGTTGATGTCCATCAAAATATCCATGCAAATACAACCACACCACATAAAATCCAACCAACAAAAACATAAAAACATAGCAAGCACCATCGCACATAAAAGCACACATAGTGCACATTACTTGCATACAAACAAAGTTGTATGGAAAATAGTCACAACATCAAACACCTTACTAGCATTTCACCATCAACTACCAAGAATTTTCATTTTCTGCTTTCAACAGTTAACTACACTATTCGATCCACTTTAAGGTTTCATCCCGTATGTCTTCATCACAAATGTAATGTCTCCCTCATAAATTAAACAGAGTCCCTCAGTCTTCACAACTTCAATGTGGAATGAAATAGTTGCAAAACCCTTCAAAGTATATCCCACATTTGATCATCCTTGCTTTTGATCACACAAACTTTTCCACCTTCATCATGATCCAAAAATCCATGGCCATCAAAATATCTTATAAACAAAAAAGGGCCCCACCAACTGGAAACCAAGGACATTTTCTTCCCTCACTTTTTCGTCTTTACATAAGTCTTGCATTCCTTGAATCCAAGAAACAATTGCTTCCCCTTTCTTGATGCATATGCTTGCTTTTGTCGAGCTTAGGCATGAGTGATGTTCTCAATCACTTGTCCATGCGTCTTGGCAATAAGCTGTAGTTTGGTTATCATCTATTCCACCATTACTATAAGGTTTTCATCATCCTTAAAAGCTTGTACCAACAAGCTCAAAGAATTGTCAACAATTAGTCTAGGAATCTGACCTATCAACAACATGTGGGGAGAAAATTTTGTGCTTGGTTGAACAGCACAATGGTATCCAAAAAGAATTCTTTGCAATTGTTTATCCCCAATCTTGCACATGGTTAATAGTGGTAAACAAAATTATAAGCCCATGTTTCAATGTTTTCACAAGCCATCAACCATGTGATTACACCTAGGCCATTGAGGCATAGTATACTAATGGAGAATGCTATAATTCTTACACAAATTGTCAAATTTTACAGACCGTTTTGAACCATTATTAGTAAGAACATATTTTGGTACACCAAACCTACAAATAATTTTGTCTTCCAAGAATCTTCTTGTTGTTTTGGCATCATGATCTACAAATGCCTTTGCTTCACACCATTTCGAATAATGATCAATGGCTACCATAACATATATGTTGCCACGTTTGGTTTCTAATAAGGGATTGGCAATGTCAAATGTTATTTTGTAAGGTTGATCCCAGATTGGGATAATTTTAAATTCTTCAAGTTCTGACTTAATACTACATGTGTTATTAACATTCTAACATTACTTACAAGATTTTACCTTTACCTCATCAATTTTTTTGTGCCAAAAATAACACTTGTTAATCTTAACAAGCATTATTCTTTTTCCAAAATGGCCAATCTCCTTGTGTAGATCTTGAACAATCTACCTTCGTTCATTTGGCCTTGGAACTACCAAACCCTTAAACATTAAACAATCATGATTCTAGTAGTATTAGAGGATGTGTTTCCCAACCCTAAATTTTATTTTTTCTTCAATGTAAAGTGGAAACTAACCTCCATTAATCACAATCATGCACATTTCATCTTCCTAGACATCCATATGCTTAGAATTCTCCTAGTTATTGTCTTCGTTTAACAAAAATTGGTATGATCCATCATTAGCAATTGTTTAGGCCTCCTCCACTAACTTCCAAGGGGCCCTGACATCCCAAAGTTCATGCCTCCTCCACTTGCTAATCCCTACTTCCAACGCATCAAGAAACTTACCAATGGATACCACTAATTAAAAATTTAGAACCACATTTGGATTAAAAACATGTTCATCATCTTTTATCCGTAGTGACTCTTGCACCATGAAAAAGTGGTTTTAAAATCCTTGGTTCCCCAACTGTTGCAATATTATGCCCATTTTGGAACTTCTCCTACCAGTCCAGAAAGTCTTATTAAATTACACAACTAGCTAATAGCTCTACAATCCAATATCTTAGTTCCTATGTCTTCCTCAGCTTATGCATTATCAACGGGGTCCCTGTTAAGAGCATCAACATCAATGTGCCTAAACCTTTCTCTATGCATAATCTTAAAGCTGAAATTCTATAAGGAATTGATCCACCTACCTCTCTTGCCATAAGCATTAGAAACCATAGTTAACCACTTCAATGGTTTATGATCTATCTTGAGAATGAAATGATTTTGGTACAAATATTGTTGAAAATGCAAAATGCCCCATACTAAGGCATAACATTTTCCGTCCATTGGGTGAAATTTCTTTTGCACCAGAAAAAGACCCTTACCAGCATATGCTATGAAATGTTCATTTCTCCCATCTTTCTAAAAGAGGACAACTCCCACCCCACTCGTAGACATCAAGAATGAAAGCCTTAGTAAAGTTTGGCCTCATAAGAATTAGAATAGAAGTCAAAGTGGCCTTCAATAATTCGAACAACTAATTAATGTTTTAGGGTACTTTTGATAGTTAATGTTTTAATTGAAAGTGGTGTCCTTCTTGGTGAGTTCAAATAAAGGTATTGTTATGCGGCCCAAATAGCCCTTCACATAGCTTCTATAATAACTTGTAAGTCCCAAAAAGGCACATACATTAGACACAATAGTAAGAACTAGAAATTCATTCATTGCCTTAACCTTTTTTGGATCTAAATGAATGTTATCTCTATCCACCACATGACTTAGAAAAGCAAGACTAGTTTTTGTAAATACACATTTTCTAGGGTTCAATTTGAGGTTAACTTCCATTAGCCTCATCAAAACATATCAAAGACGCTCCAATTATTTTTCCCAAATCATATTGTGGACATTCATATCATCAACAAAAACCTTTTAAAAATTGTCCATGTAAGTTCCAAAGACCTCTGTCATGGTCCTAGAGAATGTGTTGGTAGCATTCTTTATGTCAAAAAGCATGACAATCCAATCAAATAGCCCAGATTTGGTAATTAATGCAGATTTATGGATATATTCAGATGCCATTTTAATCTGCCAAAAACCTAATTGTAGATCTAGTGCAGAAAACCACTATGATTTTCTTAGTTGAGTCAAGAGGTCCTTGACAAAAACATTGGAAAGGAATATCAACATGTTTGCATAATGAATGGCCAGTAATCTCCATAGAAGTGTCAATTCTTGTCCTTTTTTACCAATAGTGTGATTGGTTGCATGCATACTCAAAAGTGTTTGGTTTCATCTTACTCAAGGGTGTATTCACAATTGGGGTACCAAAAATGAATGACCTATATTTAAAAGACTACAAAAGACAACTTTGGATTTTTGTTTATCTTACATTATTAGATTTATAGTGGATTTTTGTATGCTAATATATAAAATGTCTTGTTTAATTAATAAAAATAATTTAAAATAATTTGGATATTATGTAAATGTCATTTTTAGTCTTATAAACCAATTATATCAAATGTTTAAACTGCATTTTTTTGAAAAGGAATAAAAAGGGATGCATAAAATCATACAATTGATTTCAAATTTTTTGTACAACAAAAACATGCCCCCCTCTATGAAAGCACATGTTCATTACATGAACTTGATAAAAACCAAATTATACAAAAATTTCGAAGTCTCGAAATCTTGAAAGAAAGGGTTACACAAGAAAAATGACTCATTCTTTTAACCATTTGACAAAACAATTATGTTCAATGGGTTCAAAATGTCTAACTTTAGGTGCCAGTCACATGTGAAGGAAATAAATTTGCCAAAAAACATGGTTGGTTATCCATTGAAACTCATTTTGGGAATTTTTGGGAATTTTTATGTTTATGGCTATAAACCAAAATATTCATGCACAATTATGTATGAATGTGAATACTCACCACCACCACATGAATTATCTTAAATTGGATTATTTAATTTTTCTCACTTAAAATTTTTTCAAGTAAATGTTCTTTGCAAAAAGTAGCCCCACAAAAGTCCTAGAGTTCTTTTTCTTTTTTCTGGAAGCTTAATCATGAATAAGCCCCCAATGCAACCAAGGCATCAATTTATTTCTTCACCTTAACCTCTTCCCCAAAAGAAAATCTACTAAGTGTGGTCTTGCAAGGAGGAAAACCTTGAGTGTCAACATGTTCTCCATATTTCAAACAACCTAACTCTCCCTTGTGCCAAGCAAAAACAATAGTAAACTAATCAAGAAGTTCCCATAATTGATTGGTCCTTTTTGGACCTAGTTTAGGTTTATTTTTATTTTTGCCTTGATTTTTGACCACTTATCCTTGTCATCAAATCATAACTTACACACAACATCTTTCTTTGGTTCCAATTCAATGTCCAATTGAAAAATACTTGGCACAAGTGTACCCCTAGCAACATTATATTATTCATTTCTTTTGTCCTCATCTAATTGAAATACACCCTACATCCAATTTTCAAAATCTTCTTAATCAAAAAAAATTCCAAACATAACATTATCTAGGACTCCTTTTCTAAAATCAAGTTCATGATTTGGTTAGGTCCTTCAAGCTACACAAAATACTATAGTCTATTATCCATTAAATTTTCAACAATTGTTACCTTGTTTTGCAAGAACTTCTTTTGTTCATCATCTACTACATCTACCATCTCTTCTCAAAGTCATCAATAGAAGAGTTGTTGGTCTCATCATCAAATAATGGTTGTCTATTTTCTTGAATGGACATCCTACCTTCTTCCACTTTTGTTGGTAGAGGTCCAATCCCCCATATAGTTGTAGAGTTTCATCATGAACATGGTCTTCATCTTCATAATGCCTATCAATGACCAATTGCAGCACCTTTGCCATTTTCCATGGTAAAATCTAAACACCATTGCTAGGCCCTTGCTTGATTTAGATTAAACATTTCTCCACATCCACCACAATATCTATCTTCACTAGGAATTCCAAACCCAACAAAATATCCTAGCTATCAATATTTATAATCATAAATGTCATAAAGCATTGAACATCCCCAACTTCATACGATGTTTAGTTATCCTACCAAGGGCTTGCGTCACCACTCTTGACATAATTTTGTATGCCTCAGACCCAAATACCAAGTGCATTAAGCCTAGCTTTTGCACAATGTTAACATACATCATGCACTAACATTAAAGCACCTATATTTACCAACCTTTCTATCAAAGTATTGTTGATTTCCACTAGTAGATGCAACATCTTGCAGTGATTCTTGTGGATATGGAATTTCCATACAACATGGTTTACTTCAACCTTAGTCAAATTGATCATCTTTAGTCTTTCATTGTGATTATTTCTTACTAATTTGACCAAGCTTTCCAACGATTCCAATTCTCTAAGTATTGCAAGAATTGTCTCCATGGGTGATAATGAAATCTTTCCTTTTATGAAGTGGTTTAATATCTTGGACCGGACTATGGAGCTTATGTTGTTATTAAGATGTCCAATTTTTTGGTCATCAATTATTGCTTCATCAGTAACGTCCATAAGAAGGTGTTGCCTAGGTATCCTTGCTTTTGAAAATCATCATGTTTAGCACCACATAGCCTTTTCATCATCCACCATAACTTCAAGATAATTATTGGTGGTTGCATCATCCTTCCCATATTTCCAACATATGTCCTTTATATGCCCCATTGCTAACTAGTATTTGCATCTTATTCCACACAACACGATCTTATGAGGGAGATTGCACTTTGCACATTTTGGCTTAAGGTTCCCTATGTGCTAGCATGAAGTGGTTATGTGATCACTAGTTATGCATATTTGACATACAATAGGAATACTAGCAATCTGTGTTGGTGGTCCCTACACCAAATGAAAATCCCTTGAAAAAAATTATGAATGATTCATTTAAAGCATACACATACTTTTCCAATCTTGTGTCAATAGTCATACCTTCTTCCTATTCCTTTTTGAGAGGTTCAAACAACATTTCACCTAGTTCACCATACACCCTTTCAACATCCTTGGCAACCATAAGCATTTCCTCAACATTAACGTACATCCTTACCATACACAAATTTATGATCTTAAGCCGCAAATGCACAAGGAAGCACCTCCTTTATTCATCATCCTTTATTTTCTTTTTTTTTAATAGCTTATCCAACCTGTCAAAATATAGTTGGACTCTTTGTCGAAATTCCTGCTTGACAAAGTCTATTATCATTCTTAATTCATTAAGATCTACATCGCCAAATTTATGTTGCATGTTTGTTTTCATTTCATTCCAATATGTAGAACAAGTTGGAGCTTTTTAAACTAGTCCTTAGCTTTACCACGCAAATTAAGGTTTATAATCTTAAGAAACTTCACCTCATCATAACCCTTCAGATGCCATTTCTAACCTCTTTGTCCAATCCAAAATATCTTCAAACTCCTTTCCCCAAAATAGTTTGTCCATTCCCTTAAGACTAATCATGACACATTCATTGGTTAGTCCTAGGATTTAATTATTGTGTCAATGTGAATCCTAATTAAGAGTAGACACAAAAGTCCACATGTTTTCACCTTCCTCCACCTACCGATGCAACCCATTCTCATTAATCTCCAACATCCAACTTAACAATCGTGACGTTACATTAACATGTTCAATTCTAATGAACCTATCTCCAAGTTGAAACCATGTTTCTAACCCAGGTCTAAGGATTTTCACAGATCCATTATAGTCTATAAGTAATGTTGGAACCCAACTATCTCCAACATATGGTGGTGGCTTCTCAATTTCCAAATGAAAGAAGGTAAAAGGCTAAGAGTTAAGAGGTTTATCTACATCAAACGCTTTTCCTCATGATTGGTAGTTATTTTCCATGTAATTCAATGCAAAATGTTATCTTACACCTCAGACTACATACTTTATTATGTGCTCTTCTTCCATTTTTACTACAAACATCATGTTACCTTTAATCTTGCTACTGAAATTTATCTCATTGGAACCTACATAAACCCAATTCAAAAGTCCTTTTTCCATTACGGCAGAGCTTCCAACTTAGTACTCAAGTAGTAGATCTTGAAAATTCTACCCTAATAATTATGTCTCCCTCCTTAAGTTCACCATTGTATTCAGGTTTGAAAAACTTAGCAGTACCTCCTAGTGGCAATGGATCTACATGTATCAAAATGTCTCCTAATCTAGGTATGTGATTAGGGTTTTCATGAAATTTCTTGAATTTTTCACTCCGACTGATAAGGCCATCTAGAAAACATAAAAGAACTTGGAGCTACTTGTGTTGATGAGCACCCAACTCCAATCATCATGTGAAATTTTCAAACATATCGTTGTTTAGGTGAAAAACCCTTATAATGTTACTCCGAGTGTAATGTCCCCTTCCCTTACCTTTCTAAGATCAAACCCTATGATCTCAAATGTAGCAAAACCAAAGATACATATTACTAATGTACCTAGAGGTCGATGTCCCTCAAAGTGATGCTAATCAAACTCAAAGATGGTGATTTTGTTGTTCATCCAGACAACAATAATTTTCCATTGCCTTATATTTTTGCATCATCTTCCACTGGACTAAACCTATTTTAATACTAAAAGACAAGGCATATATAATACTAATTTATTCATTAAACTTGAAACATGGACCTAACTGTAGATGATTGTATCATCCCCTATTGAATTACATAAACATTATGTTCCAAATTCTACAAGAATTCTTACTATTTATATTGAATTCAAAACTAAGGGTCTCTATGTGTCATTTCACTCCAATTTCCTTCTCTTGAGCTCAATTGGTCATATTTCAATATCTCACTAACCACATGCCATAGCAACCCATGTTGAACATGCACTTTCACATATCCATACAAAAAGTAAAAGGAAAACCTTCCCTTGAATCCCCTAGACACATAATCCCTTATGGCTATTACAACATTAGAAACACAACAATTCAACAACTATAACAACAACATTATCCCAATTATGCATTTTAAAGATTCCCATCCTTCAAAATTATCATTTCATGAGTTTGCTAAAGAGAAACCTAGCCTCTCATTTAAGGATTAACACTTTTAAACTAAATCGATTCAGGCATTCCTTCAAAGTTCCTAATTGTTAAAGGTAGTCTCTCATGAAATAGAACAAATACACCAGGCTTGCACACACAAATGCAACAACACACTTTGAGAATTATTGGGATGACTACTTTCAAAATCCCTTATTTTCTCATCACCCCTTTGGTCATAAACCCTCAAAGCTACTACTACAACCTACTCCTAATTGTTGAAGCACATGGCATAAGGGAGATTTCATTGCCTCAACACTCAAAAGCCACATTACACAATTCTCTACTATATGTCTACCAAAATCAAAATACTGCCATTTATTTTCTCCTCATTCTAGAATGTTCTTGAATAAATCCCCCGCATTCCTCTTCTTATCCTCCTCAACCCCTCCTTGTTTTTGGTTGATGTCCATCAAAATATGCATGCAAATACAACCACACCACATAAAATGCAACCAACGAAAACATAGAAACATAGCAAATACCATCGCACATAAAAGCACACATAGTGCACATTACTTGCATACAAACAAAGTTGTATGGAAAATAGTCACAACATCAAACATTTTACTTGCATCCATAGTTATGACATTCTTGGTGCGAAAATGTTATGGAAGCCCAAAGAAGCAAGAATTTTAAAGAATTTTATAGATCAACCAGTGTAATTTGGTAAACATTCGCGGGTAAAGAATGTTATGACAAGGTGCTAAATGAAGAATTTTAAAGA